>Ga0210393_10004162_pt1 | contig 11475 bp, 8 predicted proteins | sample IncBWC27OmetaG_FD_160068 | JGI IMG/M metagenome (GOLD analysis project Ga0210393, IMG submission 160068) | Forest soil microbial communities from Barre Woods Harvard Forest LTER site, Petersham, Massachusetts, United States - Inc-BW-C-27-O ... | reverse complement strand
CGTGCCGAGTCCACCCGGATCACCGCCCGGCAACACGCCTTCCAGCACGTATTGCCCCCCGAGCACGCTGCCGGTCTGTAGAGGCGCGTCGGGATCCAAGTCGGCGCGTGTGAAATTTAAGTCAGCCCGCGCGGTGTCGGGCGCCGCTTCGATTTTTCGGTAGGTCGTGTGCGCAGGCGCATTGGCGCCCGGCGCCGCCCCGATGGGCGCCGGCCGCAGCAGCGTGAACTCGGCCGCGGCCGGAGTGCATTGGAGCTGCAGCAGACGATCCGCGAAGGGCGTGGTGATATAGCCTGACTGCCGGTAGGTTTCGATCAGGGCGTACGCGGCCGGCACGAAGCGCGGATCCTTCAATTCCAGCCGCAGCGCCGCCTCCACTTCCGTTGCCGAGGCTTTGCCGTGACGCCAGGCTTCGAGATTCTCGCGAAATCCTCGTCGAGCGATGTCCCCGTCTACTGCCATGGCCGCGGGCGCCCGGACGCGTGGCACATCATCACAGCGCAGACTCCGTGGGTGCGCCCGAGATGAATAAATCCACGCCCGGCCCCATTGCCATGGAGGCTTCCGCATCCGGCACGGCCGTCCCCATGACCGCCCTTACGCCCCGCGCCAGCAGCCATTCCATCACCGCGCGGGCGCGCTGTTGCGACAATGCCAGCTTCTGCATATCGGTCCCACTCTGCACCGAGGGGGACACGGACACGCTGAGCTTGCCGATGCCGAGCAGCGCACCGGTCGCGAGCGACAGCCTGTATTCCGTGTCGGGCACCAAATCCGTGCGGCCTTTGACGAACACGGTTTCGGGCACATGCAACGTGAGCCCCGCCTCGGTGGGCGGCGGCACGGTAAACCATTTGCCGAGCAGCTCCGAGGCCGTCGTGACGCGGGACGCGGGGGTCGGGAGTTGCTTCTCGGCAGACAGGGCGCGCTCGCGCATCATCACCAGGTCGGCCTCGAGACGCGTTTCCTTCGCGATCTCCTCCTTGAAGGCCTGTTCCCGTCCCTTGATGAGTTCGGCCTGATTGGTCTTCTCGACGCCGCTGCGGCGAGCCTCGGCCCCGGCCCGGGCGTCTTCGCCCGCTTGGATGGCTTCGCGCGAAAATTCGCCGACCCGCCCATGCTCCGCATATTTCTTCGACGCCTGGGCCGCTTCCGCCGAGGCCAGCGCGCTGTGCGCCCTCGAATAGGCAGCGCCGGCCAGATCCTTGGCGCCGGCCGCATCGGCGATCGCCACCGCGTATCGCGCCATGGTGAGCTCGAGCGGCAGGGGATGTTTGGGATCGGCCTCGATGGGTTTGAGCGAGCTGTAGTCCTCGCGGGAGGCCAGCGAAGTAACATCGACCTTCACGCCCTTGATGCCCTTCTTGCCGAAATTCTGCATCACGATGAACTTGCTCGGGATGCTCACCGCAAAGTGCGGTTCGGCGGTGGCGATCAGCGCGAAGCTGGACAGCGGCGTTTCCGACTCGATCTTGGCGCGGTCGCCGTCGCGGTCAAACATGCCGATGTTGATGGCCCGGCCCTCGGGAGTGACCACCCACAATATGTAAACGACATAGGGACCGAGGGACCCAGGGTCCGGCAGTCCCTCGAACTTACCTTTGATTTGCGTTTTGTCGCGCGAGACGGTGATTCGCACCTCGCCTTTTGCGCCCGGCGCCAGTGAGGTGCCGACGAAATCCAGCTGCGACGAGCTGTCGGGGCTGTACGAAAAACCATCGACGCGGCTGGCGATGGTCTCGGAGACGATGGCAACCCCCTGCTCGACCTGCTGCGCCCCAGCGCTCAAGGCCGCGAATAGCAGCGACGCTCCGAGGTTACCGAGAAGCAGCGCGCGTATGGTCCGACTTGCAATGCTCACTTTCCGCTCCGCTTGTGACAATCAGTGGCCGGCTTTGGCGGCGGCATCCGCTTCGCCCTGTTCCTGCGTGTACTTCGCCTGCAGTGCCTTGATATCGCCATCATTGGGAAACTCGCGCGCGCCCGCCGTCAATGTCTGCTGTGCGTCGTGAAGTTTGCCCGCCGCGCGTTGGTCCTTGGCCTTGCGCACATAGGCCGCGACCAAGGCATCGGGCAGCTCCCGCGCGACATAAATAGTGCCGGCCAGCACTGCCCGCAGACTGCTCGCGGTTTTCTCGGCACCGGCGACATCGCCCGACTCCGCCTGCGACTGCAGCCGCTGTTTCAAGGACTCGATGGCCTGCGCCTGGGCGGCGGTATTGGCGGTTTGTTCCGCCGAGGGGGTGTCCGGCGCCGAGTTGCTCGCGCGCACCGCCGCGGGCGCCGCGTCCAGCCGCGCGTTGGGATCGAATTCCCGCGCCGTGCTCAGCCATTTCTTTTCGTCGGCGGCATGGCCCTCGCTGCGTGCCGCCGCCGCCGCCTGCAAAAAAGTCTTCGCGGGTATCTGCCTGGCGTCCGCGAACACCGGATCGCCGACCGGCAGTACCGGGCGCAGGTTCTGCACCAAGCCGCGCACCTGCGCGGCCCACGACTCGCTCGCGGCGGGCTGGGTCAGCAGCGCTTGCAGCCGGGATTTCAGATCGCCGGCGGCCGCGGCTTCCCGGATCGCCTTGTTCGCTTCCGCCAAACGATCGCTCGCCGGCAACATAATGCTGGCCTGCTCGATCAGCGGCGCGGGATCGACCCCGGGCTGCTGCCTGGCGTGCTGCATCTCCTGCAGCACGCGGTTTTCCACTTCACTGATTCCGGAGGACAACTCCCGTGGCGGTGCACCCAGCTCATCGAGCCGGTCCAGCGACAAGGCAATGGTGGAAATCTCGTGCTCGTTCAGAGTCGAGGCGCGTAGCGACTGCGCAAACTGGGCCCGCGCCGAGTCCAGATCGGGCGGCGACACCTTCGCCCCGCCGGAGGCCTTGGAAGCCTGATCCCACTCGCCCTGCTCGGCCGCCAACATGGCTTGAATCGTGGGATTCGGCTTGTAGCCGCGGCCTTTATCCAGAGTGGAGGCGGCGAGCTGCAGCTTGCCGTCCATGCGCGCGCGCCGCGCCTGCTTGAGATACCCGTAAGCCAGGAAATTGCGTGCATCGGCGAGCACCACCGAGCCTGCGCCGCTGCGCTCCAACTGCGCGTACAAATCCAGGGCGCCGGTAGAACCGGTTTTCTCGAGCCGGCCGGCCAACACCGCGCGCCGCAGCCGTTCCAGAGTATCGAGCGACTTGCTTTGATTAGCGGTGGCCGCCTGCTGAATGAGATCGCGCTCGGCGAGCGCCGCCGCATCCGGCAGCAGATCGCCGACGCTCAACATCAGCGTCTGCGCGCCGGCAACATCGCTGCCGTCCAAGTATTGCTTGACCCGCAGCGCCACCACCGACTCGAGCGCCGATTCGATGCGCCTGCCCACCGGGCTGTCGGGCGCCAGCGCCTGCAGCGCCGTCAAATCCTCCCGGTTGTCGGTGATTTTCTGCAGGAAATTGGAGCTGCCGGTATTGATGGAGGACAGCCGCTGCTCGAGTTCGCCCTGACGGCGAATATTGGCGAGCCGTTGTGTTTCCTGATCGACTTGATCGTTGAGCGCCAGCAGCGTCTTGTCATTGGGCACCACCTTGAGCCCCGCGCTCACCAATTGATGGGCGAGCTCGGTGTGGTTGGCGTCGAGCGCCTGCTTCGCCGAGAAACCAAAGACGCGCGGGATGTTGGGATCCGCGAGGAACTTGCTGGTGGGTTTCACCTGTTGAATCAGGGTGAGCACCTCGATCAAGCTGCCCGAGCCTTGTTCCGGGATCAGTACCGAGCGCTGCACGGCGCGGTCCGCCTGCTCGGTCAATTGCTTCAAGACCGTGTCCGCCCGGCTTTGCAAGCTGGCGGTGAGGGTGGCCACGGCGGTGGAATCCGGCAGCAAGGCGCGCAGCTCATCGAGCCGATCGAAGGCCTTGGGGAATTCGTAGTTCGGCGGCGTGGTCAAGGCTTCGACCTGCGCCTGATAGAAGGACAAGATCGCGGTGCGCGCCTTCTCGTCGAGCAGCACCTGTTCGCGGAAACGGGTCGGCGCCGCGCGCAGCTTGCTGAGCGCGCCCGCCATCGCGGAGCCCTGGGCAGCGGCAATCGAGGAAGCCTCCTGATGAGCGCGATAGCTTTCCAGCTGGCGGGGCACCGCGATCGCGGCAATGGCCGCGATCACCGCGACCCCGACCAGCGCCCCGATCCAGATGCGGCTGCGCGAGGGATCATCAAAGGCCGATACGAGGGCGGCCACGCTCGGCGTGCGCTCGGCGCGCGAAAAGCTCAGTGCGCGGCGCAACCCCGCCCATTGCCTGCGCGGCATGCCGCGAATCGGCGCCGGCTGCAGATTCGCATCGCGCGCCTTGGTCGCTTCGATGCGATTGAAGGGGTGGCGGCCGGTGAACAATTCGTAGGTGACGCAGCCGAGCGCATAGACGTCGTCGCGCACGTCGGGCGGCTCGCCGTTCAGCATTTCGACGCTGGCGTACGTGGGCGAGATCGCGTGCAATTCGCTCACGTCGAACGCGGTCTTCTCGCCGCCGGCGCCTTGGTCCTGGGCCGCACGCGCGATGCCGAAGTCCAGTACTTTGACGACGTTGCCCGTGGTGATGAAGGCGTTACTCGGCTTGAAATCCGCGTGCACGATGCCCTGCTCATGGGCGTAGCTCAACGCCTCACCGAGCGAGCGCAGAATGCTGATGGCTCGCTCCGGGGGCAAGCCGGCGCTGCCGCCCACTTCCAGCAATTGGTCGAGCGACAGGCCGTCCAAGAGCTCCATCACCATGAAGGCGTTGCCGCCATCGCGTGAGAAGTTATAGACCGTGACGATATTGGGATGCGCCAATTTCAGCGCTTTCTTCGACTCGCGCGCCAAGGCCCGCATGGCGAGCGGATGGCGCTTGAACTCGTCGTTCAAAACCTTGATGGCGACAAAGGGTGAGCGGTCTTTGAACTCGGCATTGGCACGGTCCAAGGCCTTGAAGACCACCCCCATGCCGCCGCGGCCGAGTTCAGATTGCAGCTCGTAACGATTCTTGAGCACCGACCCGGGAACCAAGGGCACCGCCGGCTCGTTGAGCCGATCCAGGGAGTCCCAGCCCGAGCCGGTTCCGGTCGAGGGAACGCGCGCCCGCGCGGAGCGTCCCGGATTGAGGGTGGTAGCCGCCGACTGTCGATCAGCCCAGTTGGAGGCGTTCGCGGGGGTACCGGTCACCTCGAAGTCAGCGGGAGAAACTGCTGATTTTTCAGCAGCCTGCGCTGCCGAATCCCTTCGGCTCGCGTTCTGCTCGATCTCCGTCAACAGGACATCGCGCAAGCGCTGCTCGTCGACGGACCCGCGCAGATAGGAGTTGGTGAGCGCCACATAGGCCGGCGCCAAGTGCGGATCGGCCGTGACGGCGTCGGTGAGCGCCTGACGCAAATCCTGCTCCGAGGCGCCGCCGGTCGCGAACGCCTCGAACTGTCTCCGTACCGTAACAATATCCATGTTGCCGCTCTTATCTGTCGCGCGGGACTTGATCCCGGCTGGTTATTTTCATCCCTAGGCCGTGTCCGACCCGACACCATTATCGGCCCTCGCCGCCGACCGTCAACCATTGGGTGATAATGATGCAGGGCAACCGCGGCTGCGGTAATAATAGTGTCGATTGGGGGTGCTGAAGGGAGTCAAGGTTATGGCAACTGCCGCTGCCGCGAGTGCTACCGCCGCGCCGCTGACCCGACCTGTGGGAGCACTGAAGATGGCGAGCGTTAGCTGAACTGGCGAAATCACCGAAGGGATCAGCATGGCCGCAATTCCAAGTTATAAGAAATGGATCGCCGACACGAGTTCGTTGACCAGTCCCCGCAGCGCCCTGCTCAAGAACCTCGATGAGCGAATCGCCGGCTACGAGAGTTCGCCGAACAGTTCCAATCGGGAAAACATCCGAGGCGCCTTGAATCGCTGGATAGCGGAACAGACCCGGCAAAACAAGGATTGGAAAACAAGCGTCCGAAACAAGAAAGGCGCGGTTACAGAATTGTATCGCGCGCTCAATGATGATGACCGCAATCTGACGGCCGCCGACTACGAGGCCATGCGCTACATTGCGCGCCAGCAGGCGCTGGCATTGCAGAAGCAGTTCGCCGGACGGACGGTGCAATTCAAGTCCTCGACATTGCTCGGCTTGAAGAACAAGGCCAGCGACAATTGGACCCGCTTCAAGACCGGCGCCTCATCGGCCAAGGACCTGGGGGTGCAGGCGCAGTCGGTTCAATCCTCGGTATCCGCCATGGCGGCCATTCCCGGGCAACTATCGACGCTGCGCAGCGGCGGCGCCTCCGCGGTAAAGGCGGCAGACGTCTCGGCGATGAAAGCAAAGATTCTGGAATTCATGCGAACCTTGTGCCACGACGTCGATCCCCACCACGTCTTCAACGCGCTGAGTCTGGGCAGCCCGGAAGTCTTCGTGGCCGAACTCGCCCCATTTCTCGGCGCAATCTCATCCGGGGGCAAGGCCATCGTCGGCTGGATTAGTGTGGCCAAGCTAGCCTTCTCCGACGATGCGAAGATGAAAAAGGCGCGCTATGCCGTTCACGCCGGCGATCCGATGGCCGCCTTCGACGCGGTAGCGCGCTTGCTCGATCGCGAGATCAATTCACAAGCCGCCAAGGCCGGCGTGGCCACCGCGGCCTTTACCGGGAAGATACTCGGGACTTTTGCCGACGGCGGTGCGGTGACCGGCCCCGTGGTTGGCGCGCTGGAAAAGCTCGCCGGCATCTTCCAATCGATATTCGAGTACGTGCGCGATTATCGGGAGGTGCGCGCGGCAAACGAGATGCTCTCGGTAGGCGCACTCAATTTGGAGCTGTTCGATGTCTGCCCAACCTTGGGCTGCTACTTCCTCACCATCCAGGATCACAGCACCATCATCAATTTCGCGGTCGCGGACTATGGAACCGTCAATTGGCAATTCGACGTCGAACAACTGGTCAAACGGATTGACATCGTACTGGTCAAATCGCGGCAATACATCCGATCGTCGCGCTTCGAGATACCCGGTATGCAGAACGCCAAGGGTATTCAGGAGGCAGCGTTCAGCCATCGACAGGGGTTGGATAAAGTATTGGCTGCGCCCGGCGCCGCGGTTGACAAGGTCGCCAGCGTTCCCAGCTCGGTCAAAGCCAAAGTCCTCGCGCGGATCGATGCCTGGCGGAACAAACCGGTCAAGCTCCCCCTGGTAGACAAGTCGCGCATACGCGGCCAGGGCTGGTGGACTTGATCGCCTGGATAAGCAATCACTGCCGTCTCCGAAGCGGCATCAGGTCGCTATCGTTGTTAACGATGGCTCGAGTTCCGCAGGCAGCATGTACGAGACGTGCGTGACTTTGAGCGTCACGCTGCCTGTCACGTTGCCGTGGGAATCGCGGGTCAAATCGCGCACCGCCTGATTCAGTGCCTTTCGCCGCACTTCGTTGGCGAGAACGAGGCAGCCATCGCTGCCCTTCGGCCCGTGCCCATGAATGTAAAAGCCGCCTCGATGATGCGCAATAGGCTGCCGGGCTAGAGGAGTGTGAATCGCATGGGCATCCGCGGTCGGGTCTAGAAAAATACACTCTTTAAAAGTCGGGTGATTTTCCACATAAACGCATCGATAGTGTCCTGGCGGAATTGTTCCACCGCGCTGTTTATAGGTGTCAGTCTTCTTGTTGTAGATTTCCGGCGTTGTCACCAGTCGACCCAGTGAGCTGTTGAAACTGCTCTTGTGCAGATATCGCGCCGCTTTGGCCGGCGAGGTGGTCTTATGACCACGGGATCCGCCGGAGTAAGCCACCTCACGGAATGCTGCAGCGCCGATCTTGCCGATCAGCAGCTCTGCGGCGGCGTTATATTCCAGGGTTGCCCTATGGAGATGCTTTTTTTTCGCGGTGGACATTGCGCACCTCTCCTCTGAAGAATAGGTCCGTCTAGATTCTTAGGGTCTGTGTCTAGACCTTCAAAGCATCTTACTCTGAACTCTGATGGCCGCAATTCAGTCGTCGTTCGTAATCTGTGCCTTGACGCGTTTGTAACGATCCGGTGCTTCGGGTAGCCTTTGAAAGGGTTGGCGTAGATTGAAGAGTGCTTTCTGCCGTACGCTCGAACTCAGGAGGAGTTAAATGGTGGCGCCCGTCAATCCGTTCGCTCCCCACACTCCGGAACACGTCGATTTCGAACTCTGGTCGATGTCTCATAACGCGGCGTCGGGCTCCGGTGAACTCGATTTCCTGAGGGGCGTGCATTCAGCCCCCGGCATCGCCGAGATCAAGGCATTTCTGGTGCGTCTCGGGCAGCCCGGGCTCATCCGGGTAAGCTCGATTTGGCTCGACAAGTATCCGATTGTTGTGCCGCTGGCGAGCTCCGGTTGTTCGACCAGCAAGCGGGAGATCGGCGACTTGGCGGTGGTCGTGCGGCAGTCCCGGCCGAGCAACCTCTCGATCCTCATGTGGATACTGCAGGCCAAGGTGGAAGCGCCCAATTGGCAGGCCCTTGGCAGCTCGAAGAAGGAGATCGAGCTGTACGAGCGACTGCCTGCATTCGACTTGTTCTCCTCGCAGCACGCAGGCGCGCGCCATATCGACAGCTTCAATCTCGGTCTCGATTTCAGCGGCGTCAATCCGATGGACCGCCGCTTCTGGAACTATCTGCTATTCAAGGACAACTCCCCCGGCAAGGGCACAGTGACCGCGGCCGGCCCTTCTCCGATGCGGGCACATTGGCTATCGGCGGGACCCCATGATTGGTCGTTTGCCTCGGGGCTCGAATCGATGCTGACTTCCGGCAGCCTGTTGCACGCCCAAACCCACGTGCATCCGAAGCTGCATCCCGAGTGGCGGCGCTTGTATCAAAGACTGTGGCGATTCGCGAGCAGAAAGAAGTCGACCGTATTGCCCGGAGGCCCATGGATTCGTACTGCCATGCGTATCCTCGATGGCCCGGCTCCTACCGAAATTATGAGTTTGATGGTCGATGGACCTTTGCGCAGCGAAAGTAACGTAGGAACATTTGGTACGACAGGTTTTGGAATTCCGCCCTATCGGCTGACGACGGCTCCGGAGCTTGTCCAGCGCTTCTTCGAACAGATATCGGAATTAGACGGCGGCGACAACGACGTGCCGCCGCCCGATGACCAGAGATCCGACGACGACGGATCCGGTGTTCCCATGTTGGTGATCGACCGGCTCCTACACGACTGACTTGCGGGTTAACTCAGCTTGCGCACCGGCGCGCAGACGGGAGGAAAAGATGGACTTGAAGGTAACCGCGGACATGACAGCGAGCGATGAGCGCGAACTGGCGGCCATTTTCGGTTGCACCCAGCAGGACCTTGCGTCCACTTTGAAACCCTTTGCCGAGGCCGCAATTCAGGAATACCTCGCCATGTTCCGCGGTCAGAAAGTCCTCAAGCGTGGAAGCGACATCCTTGAGTATCGCCTTTATCTGATGATTCCACACGCGTTCGGCGGCCGCCTTCCCGACGAGCAGACGATCTCGAACCTGTTCCAAGCCACTCTGAGCGAGAGCCGGGCGCTGATCCGCGGTGTAGTGTCGAGGTACCGTAATTCCCTCAAGAGCTCGATCGACGCTTCGTTGAAAGACGTCGTTGCCGCAGCGGACCGTAAGAACGAAGCGGATAATTACACGGTCGTGGTCAAGAGCAAGAATCTCGTCGATGCACTGAACGTCATGCTGTCGCAAAAGGATGGCACCTTGACCCCTATCGCCAGGAAAAAGGACAGCGTCTCGACTTACGAGATTAGGCCCTCCTCATATCTGGAGCTCGCGTCGCGTTTCGGCATAAAGGCAAAGAAATGAGCGATCTGCTGGCCGCGTCAAGCTTGCTCGCTACGGTGATCGCCATTCTCTTCAGCCTGTGGTATCCGGAGCTCACAAGCGCGCTCGCGCTGGTCGCCGCGCCGAAGAAGGAGGACAACGTCGCTAAGCGCCAGCACGTGCACGCCGTACTGTTGTCCAAGGCCATCCCCCTGATGATATTCGCAGTTCTGGTGGCCCTCGTCTTCATACCGGACTGCATCAAAATCTTGCTCGAGGCCGGTTCGCAATTCCTAAGATACGGCACGGCAGCGATCCACAACTACGACTCCGTGCGCACGGCGTTTTTGCTGGTTGTATTTGCTTCGGCGTACCTGGCCATATATCTGACAATTCTGACCGTCAAGCTGTTGACGCTGCTGCGCAAGTTGAGTCGAGATAGCACGCCAAGGTCGTAGTTGTGCGAAATAATACGCACTAATTCCAGGTCCAATAGGGGAGTCGCTGCGCAATCGGCAGCCGATATAAGTTGTAACCTTCTGGAGGAGGAAGCCCACATGCCGCAATTTCGACCTATCCGAGGAATGTATCCCGTCGGCGCATTCGTCGCCGCCCTGACGTGCGCACCGCTCGCGAGTGCCGATGACATGGCGTCCTTCGCCACCGGCGGCTACGCGCGGGGGCTGCGAACCATGAGCGAGATGCACAAGATCGACACCGACAGCGACGGCACGGTCTCGCACGATGAATTCATTGCGTACCAGTCCAAGGTGTTCGACATGATGGACAGCAACAAAAGCGGGGTGGTAGGTCCTCATGATTTTCTGGGGAAATAGTTGTCTGGACTACGAGCCGCCGGTGATCAAGCGGATACTGCCGCCAAACTTCAGGTAGGTCCAAAACCAGTTGGTTAACGTCGCGAAGCGATTTCTGACGCCCAGCATGAAGGCGATGTGCACGATTCCCCACAGCCACCATGCGGGTGCGCCCGAAAGCTTCAAGATGCCGAAATCCGCCACGGCTGCCTTGCGACCGATCGTGGCAAGAGAGCCCATGTGCCAATAACGAAATGCCGGCATTGGCTTACGCATCTCGACCATCGCGCGAATTTGCCTTGCTGCGTATGCTCCACCCTGTTTGGCCGCCGGAGCCAGCCCCGGCACGAATTCACCTTTCCAAGCCTTGCTCGCCGCCGTATCGCCGATCGCGAATACATTGGCGAGTCCCGGTACCCGCAAGTCATCGCCCACGATGAGCCGTCCCGCCTTGTCGGCCGGCGCGTTCAACCACGCCGCCGCGGGCGATGCCGCTACACCGGCCGCCCAAAGCACCGTACTCGCTTCGATGCGCATTCCATCAACGGCGACTCCCGCCTCATCGATATGATCGACCCGGCAACCGAGACGAACTTCGACTCCCAGCTGCTCCAGCGAGCGCTGCGCGATCCGCGCCAACGGCTCCGGGAAGCTCGGCAGTAGTCGCGGGGCGGCCTGGACGAGAATGACACGGGCCTGCGCCGGATCGATGGCGCGGAAATCCCTTTCCAATCCAAATCGGGCCAATTCCGCGATGGCGCCCGCGAGTTCCACGCCCGTGGGGCCACCGCCCACGATCAGGAACGTTAACAAACCCATACGGTCTTGCTCAGGAGACGCCGCCTCGGCGCGTTCAAAGGCCGTCAAGATGCGGCGCCGAATTTCCAATGCATCTTCGATGCGCTTGAT
>Ga0210393_10004161_pt1 | contig 11477 bp, 10 predicted proteins | sample IncBWC27OmetaG_FD_160068 | JGI IMG/M metagenome (GOLD analysis project Ga0210393, IMG submission 160068) | Forest soil microbial communities from Barre Woods Harvard Forest LTER site, Petersham, Massachusetts, United States - Inc-BW-C-27-O ... | reverse complement strand
GCCGCTGGAAAGTGCATTCGAAATAAAGTGACGACGGGTCGTGTTCATTGTGCAATTCTCCTGAAGAAAACTGTACGCACGAAGATAGGGGAAAGACGCACAATTTCTAGTAATTGAGTTTTTTTTTGCATTCCATCAGGGCGAAAAAAATGGCCGCTGCGAAACCATCTCTCAGCGGCCCAAACGACAAACCTCACTCGCCGCTCTGGTCGCCGCTCTCCGTATGCACGACACGGTAGCTGGCACCCCCCTGCGACCACACCAGAAGCAGTAGGTCCTTGCCCGCCGGCGTCGCGTGCGCCTCGTTGACGAACTGCTCGGCAGAAGTGACCGGCTTGCGGTCTACTTCGAGAATCACGTCTCCCGGAGCAAGGCCCGCGTCCTCTGCGGGGCTCGCCGGACGGACGCTCTGGACCGCGACACCGTTCACCTGCGACGGAATATGCAGCTGCTGCCGCACGTCGGGAGTCAGCTCAGCGACAGCCAGCCCCAACTTGCCCTTCTGCGGGCCGGCTGCATCGCCATCGCTCGCCACCTCGGTTTCCTTGTGGAACTCGCCGACCTTCACGCTTACGGTCTGCGAGGTTCCGTTGCGCAGAACGCCCAGCTCGATGGTAGTTCCGGGAGCGACCTCGCTCACGGCAACCTGCAACGCGCTGCCGTTCTCGATCTTCTCTCCATTCAGCGTGTCGATCACGTCGCCGTTCTTCAACCCAGCGCGGCTGGCCGGAGAGTCAGGCGTCACCTGCGCGACAATCGCTCCCGTGGCCGTCGTGAGTTTGAAGAAGCTCGCGTTCGCCGGTGTCACATCGTTCAGGCTGATGCCGAGGTAGCCATGGTGAACGACTCCGCTCTTGATCAGCTGCTCCGAGGTCGCGCGCACCAACTGCGACGGAATCGCAAACCCTGCACCGGCAAAAGACCCGCTGTTCGAGATGATGAAGGTGTTGATCCCAACCAGTTCGCCGTGCGCATTCACCAGCGCGCCACCTGAGTTGCCGGGGTTGATCGCGGCGTCAGTCTGAATGTACCCACCCGGCTTCCGCGCATCGTCCCGGTATGGGTTCTCGCGGTTGACCGCACTCACGATACCGCGCGTCACCGAGTTCCGGAAGTACCCGAACGGGCTGCCGAACGCCAGCACCGTCTGACCCGGCTTCAGCTTCGAGGAGTCGCCCCACGCGATGCTCGGCAGATCGTGGGCGTCCACTTTGATCACGGCAAGGTCAGTGAGCTTGTCCACACCGACCAGCTTCGCAGTCAGCACGCGGCGATCGTTCAGTGTCACTCGCATCTGCATCGCGCCATCGACGACGTGATTGTTCGTCACGATATAACCATCGGGCGAGATGATGACTCCGCTTCCGATCCCGTGCTCGATCTGCGGCTGCTGAGGCTGCTGCTGCATGCCGTGCCCGAAGGGGCCGCCCGGTCCAAAGAACTGCGCGAATCCCGGAGGCAGACCCTGCGTCTGGCCCTGCTGCCCCTGGTCCTGCTCTTCGCTGGCTTCATGTTCAGACGAGCCACGTGAAGTCACCTGAATGTTGACCACCGCGGGCGAGACCCGCGTCGCGACCGCCTCAACGGCGTTGTCCAGAGCGACCAGGGAAGACACACTGTTGTCATCCATCGGCGCAGGGGACGAAATCATCGCCGCATGCACTCCGTTGTGATGAAAGAAAAGCGTAGCCGCCAGCACCAGCGCTACGGCGGCCCCGGCAGGGGCTCCAAATCGTCCTGCCTTACCTACTAATTTATTAGTTTCAAGAGACATGATGATACCTCGGCAAAGGGTTGAACAGCTTGGTTAAAGTTGAATGAGCAGCCAGCCGCCCGCGGTAGGCAGCGCTGCATAGGAAGAAGAAAACACGCGTTCGTCGACGGTAAGAAGTATCGGTCGTCCCGACTCGTCCCACGAGCTCAGTACCACATACCGCCGCAATTGCTGCGTCCCTATGCGTCTTTGCCTGGAACGCAAAAAGGCTGGAGCAGACACAGTGCGCCGTGGCTTCGCTGCTGTTGGGCCCACTGGCTGAACTCTGCGATCCATCGGCATCGAAGCCTTCAGCAGAGTCTCATGGGCAGCGCCCACTTGATTGCCAGACGCGTGAAACGACACCGCCTGATACCCGGCAGGCAAGCTCGGCACTTCGGCAGACACCGGCGACGTTGTCTGCGAAAAAGAAACAAACTGTGGGCATCGAGCCAGGCCAGTCGCCCCGCCGAGCAAAGCCAGCACTAACGCACTCATCACAACACGCGCCTGCGTCCGGCCCATTCCATCGCCGCGCCGCAAGATGCTATGCACTCGCCGCGCCAGCTCCGACCGTTTCTCCCACGCTCCCAGCGACAGCGCTACCGCTCTGCGTCCCAGCCTGTGTTCCGCCAGGTTCGTCAGACAGGTCGCGTAGGCCTTCGGGGCCTTCGTCAGCCGCAACACTTCGTCGTCACACGCCAATTCGCGCTCGAGGCACAGCCGCCGCTCAATCCACATTAGGACCGGATTCAACGGAACCAACACCAGGCCCAGCTTCTGCAGCAGATTAATCCAATCATCCGCCCGCCGCAGATGCCCCGCCTCGTGCAGGACGATCTGTCCGAACTCCGCCGCTGTCAGCCTCGAAAAAAGTTCCTCAGGTATAAGGATCCGTGGGGAAAAGAAGCCAATCACACTCGGTCGGTCTACATCAGTCGATGTGCAAAGCTCGACCCCGCGAAATCCGGCCGCCGACAGCATCTCAGCGTGCCCCTCAACCGGCACCGCTCTCTTCCATATGGCACGCAGTCGCACCGCACTCATTGCGAGCTTTACCCCGCGTACCAGAGAGACCATCACCCACAGCGCCGCAATTGCAAAGCTCCAGCGTACGTCCACCTGCACCAAAGCGCTCCGTCCAGCGGTTTCGCTCCCGGCCCGCACCGCATACGCATGCCACAAAGGCAGCACCGCCAGAACGGCGAACACCGCAGTCCAGATCGCAAACCGGACCGCGGCCGTCGTCCTCGGCACCAGCCGCAGACAAACTCCCACGCCAGCGGCCAGCACAACTCCCTGCCAAAGCCCCGAAACAAAAGAGTTTGCCACCAACCGCGACACACTCTCCACACCCTGCATGAGGCCTATACCCATGGCCAGATCCATCATCGTCATAGGTCGTCCCCCGCACGGTCGTCCGCCGCAGCCGCGATCGCCTCTTTCAGACGTTGCAGCTCCTCCGGCGTCACCTCATCGTCACCCAGCAGCGAAAGCAGCAGCCGCTCCCGCGAGTTACCGAAGAACCGCTGCATCATATGGCGGACCTCCGACCGACTAGCCTCCTGCTCGGCCACGCAGGGGACATACAGGAACGCCCTGCCCTCCTGCCGGTGCCGCACATACCCCTTCTGCTCGAGGATCCGGACCGTCGTCAGCACCGAGTTGTAGGCCAGCGCCTCCCCGTCCGGCATCGCCGCCACCAGCTCCCCTACGGCCGACTCGCCGCGCGCCCACAGGAGCTTCATGAGTCGTAACTCAGCTTCCGTCAATGTGATGGACTTCTTCGGTGGCATAGAAATGTAGCGCCGGCCTCCCGAAACGACCTGCGGGGAGGTAGGATCTACTCCTTCAGACGACTAACTAATCCTTTAGTTAGCACGCCCCAAAAAATAATCGTTCCTATCCGTCTTCTACTTCACCAGCTCCCGATAGTCCTCGCGCACGGGCGTAAACACGTCCAGCACCTCCGACGCCTCCAGCGCCGAGGCCTGGTGCTCGACACCCCCGTCAACTACAAAGCTGTCGCCTGCACGGACGTCGAACACGCGCCCATCCACATCCACCCTGATCGCGCCGCTGACCACATACACCAGCTGATGGTGCGGATGGCTATGCCGCGCCCCCACCCAACCTTGCTCAAAGTAATGCCGCACCAGCATCAACTGGTCGCTATGCGCCAACACCTGCCGCTTCATTCCCGACTCCGGCTCAAAGGTCCGCGCATCCCCCGTCTTCACAAAACCCATCTCTTTCGTGTCCATACTTGTCCTCGCAGAAGAACTCTTCCTGAAATAAACCCAACCAACACATTTACTCTTACATAAGAGAGGGCCTGCTCGCGATGATCCGTCTGGAGGAGATCACCATCATCGAAGCACCTATCGAACGGTGCTTCGACCTTTCCCGCAGCGTTGAAGTCCATCTGGTTGCGAACATCCACTCCGGCGAACAAGCACTTGCTGTAGATGGCATCACCTCCGGTCTCCCAGAACTCTCCCAGCAAGTTACCTGGCACGCGAAACACTTCGGCGTCTGGCAAAATCTCACAAGCAAATTCACCGCCATGCAATACCCCACCTACTTCCAGGCCACCATGGTCAGGGGCATCTTCCGCTCGATGCAGGCCGATCACTACTTTCGCAGTCTGCCCTCCGGCACGACTGAGATGAAAGACCTCTTCCGCGTCGCCGCTCCTCTTCCCCTCCTTGGCCCACTCGCCGAAACCCTCTTCCTTCGCCGTTATATGCTGGCCCTCCTTCGCGAACGTAACGCCGTCATCAAACAGATCGCCGAATCGAACGACTGGCAACGATACCTTCCGTCTCACGCGACCGAACGCCTGCAAAGCGAAAGACCTAACGCATGAAGATCGTCATCCCCGGCGGTACCGGGCAGGTCGGTCAAGTCCTCGCCAGACACTTTCACGCCAACGGCCACGCCGTTACCGTCCTCAGCCGCAACCTCCATCCAGCTCCGTGGCGCGTCGTTCTCTGGGATGGCCTGACCCGCGGCCCCTGGGTCACAGAACTCGAGCACAGCGACGTCTGCATCAATCTCGCAGGCCGCAGTGTCAACTGCCGCTACAACTCCGCGAACCGCCGCGCCATCTTCGACTCACGCGTGCTTTCCACGCAGGTCCTCAACGAGGTCATCGCCTCCCTCAACCATCCTCCCGCCGTCTGGCTCAACGCCAGCACTGCCACTATCTATCGCCACTCCCTCGACCGCCCAATGGACGAAGCCACTGGCGAACTCGGCGGCAACGAGCCCGGCGCGCCCGACACCTGGAACTTCTCCATCACCGTCGCCAAAGCATGGGAGGAGGCCTTCTTCTCCACTCCAACCCCGCGCACCCGCAAGCTCGCCCTGCGCAGCGCCATGACCTTCAGTCCAGACCCTGATGGAGTCTTCGACGTCTTCCTCAACCTCGTCCGTCACGGCCTCGGCGGCACCAATCTCCCCGGCAATCAATTCGTCTCCTGGATCCATGAAGTGGACTTCATCCGCTCCATCGAACTCCTCATCGCCAGACAAGATTTTGCCGGCGTCGTCAATCTCGCCTCCCCTCATCCACTTCCCAATCGCGACTTCCTCCGCGCCCTCCGCGACGCCTGGGGCACTCGCGTGGGCCTTCCCACCACATCGTGGATGATCGAGATCGGCACCTTCCTCATGCGCACGGAATCTGAGCTGGTGCTCAAAAGTCGTCAGGTCGTCCCGAGCCGCCTTCTCGCCGCCGACTTCCAGTTCAGCTTCCCAGATTGGCCTCTGGCGGCCCAGGACCTCGTCTCTCGCTGGCGCGCGCGAAATTTTGCTGGGTAACTCGTGGTGGCCGTAGTATCGTCATTTACCATGGCTGCTGATGACGCAAACGATCTGCGCAGAGCGCTCGAAAATAACGAGATCGTGCCATTTTTTCAGCCACTGGTGGAGCTCCGCACCGGCCTGCTCCGCGGCTTCGAGGCGCTCGCCCGCTGGCAGCATCCGCAACGCGGTCTTATCCTGCCCAATGAGTTCATCCCCCTCGCCGAAAACTCCGGCCTCCACGGCCTGCTCACCGGCAAGCTGCTGAGCGCGGTCTTCGCTGCAGCCAAAGACGTCCCCAGCCACCTTACCCTCTCGGTCAATATCTCCCTCACACAGCTCACCGACCTTTCGCTGCCCAAGCACATCTGGTCCGCCGCCCAACAGGCAAACTTTCCCCTGCAGCGTCTCGTCCTTGAGATCACCGAGAGCGTCCTCGTCGGCAACACCGAACACGCCGCCCGCATCGCGAACGAGTTGAAGGAGAGCGGTTCACGCCTGGCCCTGGACGACTTCGGGACCGGCTACTCCAGCCTGCGTCACCTGCAGCTGCTCCCGTTCGACGAACTCAAGATTGACGCCAGCTTCGTCCGTTCCATGACGCACACGCGGGAGAGCAGAAAGATCGCCGCCGCCATCGTCGGCCTCGGCAACAGCCTTGGCCTGGTCACGGTCGCTGAAGGCGTCGAAAGCCAGACCATCGCCGACATGCTGCTCTGGCTGGGTTGCGACATCGGCCAGGGCTGGCTCTATGGCCGCCCCGTCCCACCCGAGCAGCTTCCTGAAGCTCTCGCGGAACGGCTCAATCCACCCCCACCCCCCGCTTCCGAGTTGCGCTCTGGCTCCTCCGACGCCAGCCTGCCCCTTCGCCTGGAGGCCCTCCCCACCCAGCGCCTGGCCCAGCTCAACGCGATCTACGATGGCGCCCCCGTCGGCCTCTGTTTTCTCGATCGCAATCTGCGTTTCGTCAGCCTCAATAAACGCCTCGCGGAGATACACAACCTCCCTGTCGCCGCGCATCTTGGCCGGCCGATCGCCGAAATCATCCCCGACAAATTTCCTCAATGCGAGCCGTATCTCCTGCGTGCGCTCAATGGTGAGCCCTACGGCGGCCTCGAAGTCCTCGTTCCCGACCCTCACCAACCTCGCGCGACCCGCACCTTGCTCATCTCCTACCAACCAGCCCGAGACGAGGTGGACGAGGTAATCGGTGTCTCCATGTCGGTCGTTGACATCACCCGCCGCAAGCAGGCCGAAGAGGCCCTCGCCGAAAGCGAAGACCACTACCGCCACGCAGTCGAACTCAACCCCCAGGTGCCCTGGACCGCCGAACCCGACGGTATGGTGCTCGACACCAGCCAACGCTGGGAGACCTTGACCGGCCTGACAAAGGAGGAGTCGTTGGGAACGGGTTGGGTCCGCGCTCTCCATCCCGACGATCTTCCGCTCACACTCAGGGCCTGGCGGGAAGCTCTGCGTACCGGCAAACCACTCGATTTTCAGTACCGTGTACATTGCGCCGACGGAGTCTGGCGCTGGATGAGAGCGCGCGCTGCCCCAAGACGAAACGAGGACGGCAAGATCATCCGTTGGTACGGCACCCTCGAAGATATCGACGACCACAAAAAAGCCGAAGAGGCCCTTCGCCGCAGCGAGGCCCGTCTTCAGGCCATCTTCGACGCTGTCCCCATCGGCATTGTCATTGCCGACGCCCCGGACGGCCGCGTCGTGATGAGCAACCCCCGCGCAGAAGAGATTCTGCGCCGTGCCGATGCCGCGCCTCGAACCATCGACGAATACAGACGGTCAGGAGCTCGCCGTGCCGACGGCACTCTCTTGAAGGCAGAAGAGTATCCACTCGCCCGCGCTATCCTGCACGGTGAGACCACGCCCCCGGAGGAAGTTCTGTACCAGTACAGCGACGGCTCGAGCGCATGGATCAGCCTCAGCGCCGCCCCGGTCCTCGATGACGACGGCAAGGTCTCCGGGGGCGTCGTCACCATCCATGACATCGACAAAGACAGACGCGAGATGGAGCGCCTCGCCGAGATGGCCGCCACTCTCAAAAACAAGCTCGCGACGCACCGCTAACCGCTACTTCGACTCAGTCTTCTGCAGCCCCCGGTACTTCAGCATCGGCTCGATATTCGGTGCGCTCCCCAGCCACGCCTCATACATCGTCGCCAGGTCCTCCGTGTTCCCCCGCGAGAGCACCATCTCACGGAAGCGGTCTCCATTCGCCCGGGTCAGCCCGCCATGTTCCTGGAACCACTGGAACGCATCGTCATCCAGCATCTCGCTCCACAGATACGCGTAATACCCCGCCGCATACCCGCCCCCCCATATATGCGAGAAGTAGCTCGAGCGGTAGCGCGGCGGCACATAGCTCAGCGTCAGCGCTTTCTTCTCCAGCGCCGCCTTCTCAAACTCGTCCGGCTTCTGCAGTGGCGCGCTGACAGACAGCGTGTGCCACTGCATATCCAGCTCCGCCGCCGCCACTAGCTCGGTCAGCGCATACCCCTGATTGAAGTCAGCCGCCTTCTTGATCTTTTCCTTCAACTCCGCCGGCATCGGCGCACCCGTCTTGTAGTCTTTCGCGTAGTGGTCAAAGATCGCGGGATACGTCGCCCAGTGTTCATTGAACTGCGATGGGAACTCCACAAAGTCCCGCGCCACCGACGTACCCGACAGGCTCGGATACTCACTCGCAGCGAACATCCCATGCAGCGCATGGCCAAACTCGTGAAACATCGTAATTACGTCGCTAAAGCTGATCAGCGCCGGTTCACCCTCCGCAGGCTTCGGAAGGTTCGCGACGTTATAAACCACCGGCAGCGTCCCTAGCAGCTTCGACTGCCGCACATAGCTGCCCATCCACGCCCCGCCGTTCTTGTTATCGCGCTTGTAGTAGTCGCAGTACCACAGCGCCAGCGGCTTACCGTCGGCATCGATCACCTCGAACACGCGAACGTCCGGGTGCCACACCGGAATGTCCTTGCGTTCCTTGAAAGTGAGTCCATACAACTGGTTCGCCGCATAGAACACCCCGTTCTGCAGCACGTTGTTCATCTCGAAGTAAGGCCGGACCTGCGACTCGTCGAGGTCATACTTCGCCTTTCGCACCTGCTCGGAATAAAACTCCCAGTCCCACGGTTGAAGCTCAAATCCCCCCTTCTGGGAGTCGATCACCGCCTGAATGTCCTTCGCCTCACCCGCCGCATTCCCCGTAGACGCTGGCACTAGCGCATCCATAAACTTAAGCGCGTTCTCCGGGGTCTTCGCCATCTGGTCCTCCAGCTTCCACGCGGCGTAGGTGTCGAACCCCAGCACCTTCGCCTTCTCCGCGCGCACCTGCGCCAGCCGCGCGATCGTCTCCCGCGTATCGTTCGCGTCCCCCCGCTGCGCCCGCGTCCACGAGTCCTCAAACAGGGCCTGCCGAGTGGCCCGCACATTCAGCGACGAAAGATAAGGCTGCTGCGTCGTGTTCTGCAGAGGAAGCACCCATCCCTCCTTCGTCCTTTGCTTCGCCGCGCGCTCCGCTGCGTTGATCTGCGCGTCCGTCAACCCCGCCAGTGCCGCCTTGTCCGCAGTGAAGTAAGCAGCGTCTTTGGTCGCGGCCAGCACCTTGCTCCGAAAGGCGTTCGACAGCGTCGACTCCTCCTCATTGATCTTCTTCAGCTTCTCTTTATCGGCGTCGGACAGGTTTGCCCCACCATGCACGAACCGCTGGTAGTAGATCTCCACCAGCCGCAGCCCCTCGGGACTCAGCTTCAGCGACGCCCTCTTCTCATACACCGCGGCCACCCGGTGAAACAACTTCGCATCCAGATAGATCGCATCGTTATGCGCTGCGAGCTTCGGCGCCTCTTCGCGCTGCACCTTCTCCAGCGTCGGGTTCGTATTGGCGCCCGTCACTCCATTGAACGCTGCGTATGCGCGTGTAAAAAGCGCCCCGGTCTTCTCCATCGCGACAATCGTGTTTTCGAACGTCGGCGCGGCTGGATTGTCCGCAATCGCCCGCATCTCTTTCAACTCCTCTGCCATCCCCGCATCAATCGCCGGCTGATAGTCACTGTCCTTGATCCTGTCGAACGGCGGAGCGTGAAATGGCAGCGCGCTCGGCGCATAAAATGGGTTCGCCGGGCCGAATCCCGCATCCGCAGTCTGGGCTGAAACAACACTTGTACTCATCATGATCGCGCCCACAGCAAAGACCATCTGCACCCCTGCAAGCACGGCCTTCGTCCTGCAGCGTTGCATCAAATTCTTCACCGATCCTCTCTCCTCTAAAAGATGATTGTAGAAGATGCGCAGGAACGCCCGTCTGCGCCCTCTCCGCACCAATGGCCCCGGGGAGAAAAAATCCAGGCACTGGTTGCAGGACGAAGTACAATCGCCACCATCCATGCAGAACGAGTCCAAGTCTCTCCGTACTCCGCTGCCCACTGCCCTGCCAGCGCTCGAGGGCCTGGATTTCCACGCCCGTTACTACTCCTCCCGCACTGGCGGCGACTTCTACGACGCCGTCGCCGCCGGCCCGCACGTCGTCTTCTTCCTCACCGACATCGCCGGCTCACGCGACGAGGCCCACACCATCGCCGCAGCTGTACAGGACGCCTTCCGCGCCCGCGTCCCACAGCTCTTCACGACCGAATTCATCAACATGATGGACACCCTTGCAATCCTGGCGCACGAGATCAATCAGACGCTCTACGAAGCCTCTGGCGGTTCTCGCCTTGCCCCCACCTTCCTCGGCTGCTTTAATCTCTCTCTCGGCCTGCTCGCCTACATCAACTCCGGCGGCCAGCCCGCTATCTTTCGCGACACCGACGGCACTCGCGTCCTGGGCCACGTCACCATGCCCCTCGGTCTCTTCACTCATCTCACTTTCGAGCCCGCCATCCAGGCCTTCGAACCCGGCGCACGCATGCTTCTCGTTACCAGGGGAATCCTCGAAGCTCTCCGCGGCCGCGAGCAGTTCGGCGTCGAGCGGGCGGCAGCGGTCCTCCAAAATATCCCGAACGGCTCGGCCTTCGAGCTGTGCGGCATCACACTCGAGGACGCGCACGAGTTCAGAAAACCACCCTGGTACAGCCCGGAACGTCTGCCCTTCAGAAAGCCAGAACGCGTCGACGACCTCACTGCAGTGGCCCTCGTCCGCCCTTTGTAATCCCGACCGCCACGAGCACCCATGCCCACTCTGCAAGAGCAATTCGGCCACATCGACATCTACCTCTTCGACCAGTTGCTCCGCGGCAACATCACGCCCGGCATGCGCGTCCTCGACGCCGGTTGCGGCTCCGGTCGTAACCTCGTCTATCTCCTCCACGAAGGTTACGAGATCTTCGCTTCAGACCAGGACCCTGCGGCCATCGAGCACGTCCGCACCGACCTCCCGACCCTGCCCGCCAACCACCTCCGCGTCGAACCCATCGAAGCCATCTCCTACCCCAACGACTCCTTCGACCTCGTGATCTGCAGTGCCGTCCTCCACTTCAGCCGCAACGAAGCTCACTTCGACGCCATGCTGCGAAACCTCTGGCGCATGCTAAAGCCGGGCGGCATTCTCTTCTGCCGTCTCGCCTCCACCATCGGCATGCCCCACCAACACCTCACCGGCCGCCGCTACCTCGCCCCCGACGGCATCGAGCGTTTCTGCGTCGATGAGGCCCTCCTGATGCACCTCACCGCACAACGGGGCGGTCAACTCGTCGACCCAATAAAGACCACAGTAGTTCAGGACCAGCGCTGCATGACCACCTGGGTCACCCGCAAGCTTCAACGTTAGTCGCTGCCTTACAATCCCTCCATGGACAAGCCCGCCGAGCAGGACCCTCGAGTCTACTTCGCCGCAGAACGGACCTTCCTCGCCTGGATCCGCACTGGCCTCGGCCTCATGGGCATTGGCTTCGCCGTC
>Ga0210393_10004160_pt1 | contig 11485 bp, 13 predicted proteins | sample IncBWC27OmetaG_FD_160068 | JGI IMG/M metagenome (GOLD analysis project Ga0210393, IMG submission 160068) | Forest soil microbial communities from Barre Woods Harvard Forest LTER site, Petersham, Massachusetts, United States - Inc-BW-C-27-O ... | reverse complement strand
AGCCCAGAAGTTTCTTTCCACACACGCCGCCGTCTACAACACCTTTAACGTCCAACGCCATCTCACGTCAGCCCAAACGCACCGCATGCTCCGCGCCGCGGCGATGGACACATGGCGGACCGCAGTGGCAGCGGCCTGACAATTCTTGAGGCGGCGACACTTCGCGCTCGCACAGCAACGTGACAACCCCATTGCTCCTGTTGGAGGCTGAGTCGTACTCGTCTAAAATTCGCCAACCTCATATCTGCTGCAGCACGGGTCGGAGACCGTTTGTTGCGCGGCGCGGAATGGGAACGGGAACGGCCCGCATCAGGGCCTTGGTATAGTCCTCGGCCGGGTTCTCAAACACTTGTCTCCGGGTTCCGTATTCCACGAACCCGCCCCCGCGCATCACGGCGACGTCGTGGCTCATGCGTTCGATGACCGCCATATCGTGAGAAATGAAGAGATAAGCGAGGCCCATCTCCTCCTGCAGTTCGAGAAGCAGGTCCAACACCTGACCCCGCACCGACACGTCGAGCGCGGAGACGCTTTCGTCCGCCACAATGACCCGCGGTTCGAGCGCCAGCGCTCGCGCGATACAGATGCGCTGACGCTGTCCGCCAGAGAACTCGTGCGGGTAGCGGCTTGCATGATCGGGTGAGAGGTGGACGCGCTTCAGCAGCATCGCGACACGCTCCCGCCGTTCAGCGGCCGTTCCGATTCCGTGGATCGTCAACGGCTCGGCGACGGCTGCGCCGACGGACATACGCGGATCGAGCGAGGCATAGGGATCCTGAAAGATCATCTGCGCCTTGTGACGCACGGGTCGCATTTCTGCGGAAGACAGGCCCGCAATCGACACACCATCGATGACGACCTCGCCCGCGAAGGGAATGAGGCCCAGTACGGCTTTTCCCGTCGTCGACTTGCCCGAGCCGCTCTCGCCGACAAGGCCGAGCGTGCGTCCTGGGTGCAGCTCAAAGCTCACCCCTTTGACGGTCGGCGCCGGCGCTTCGCCTCGGCCGAACCAGCGGGCTGCGCGGCCATAGCTCACGCTAAGATCCTGAACGAAGAGCACCGGGTCGCGAGAAGGCGCGATGGGCGGTGCGGAACTCACGCGCGGGGGCGCGTCCGTTCCGGCGAAAGCGCCGAGGCGAGGCACGGCCTCGAGCAATTGGCGCGTGTAAGCTTCCCGAGGGCGCTCGAAGATGCCGAGGGTCGAGCCCTGCTCCACCACGCGCCCCGACTTCATGACCGCGACGCGATCGGCCATTTCGGCGACCACGCCCATGTCGTGGGTGATCAGCAGGATGGCCGCGCCGAAGTCGGCGCGAAGCTCTCGCATCAGCTTGAGGATCTGAGCCTGGACGGTGACATCCAGGGCGGTAGTCGGCTCGTCCGCGATCAGCACCTTTGGCCGGCATGAGAGCGCCATCGCGATCATTACCCGCTGCCTCATGCCGCCCGAAAGTTCATGCGGGTACTGGCCCATGCGCCGTGTGGGCTCGGTCATGTGCACGGCCTCAAGCATGGCGAGAGCGCGGGCCTCCGAGCCTCTCGAGTCTGCGCCGTCGTGCGTGCGAATGGCTTCCGTAAGCTGAGAGCCAACCTTCATGACCGGATTGAGCGACGTCATCGGCTCCTGGAAGATCATCGCGATCTCTCCGCCGCGCACGCGCCGCATGGCCCGTTCGCTTAATGTCGTTAGTTCGCGCTCGGCGAGACGAATCGAGCCTGACCGCGGCTTCAGCGAGAGCGAGAGCAGGCGCATGATCGAAAGCGCCGTCAGCGATTTTCCCGAGCCCGATTCCCCGGCCAGGCATAAAGTCTCGCCGGGGTGAAGCGTGAAGCTCACATCTTCTAGCACCGGGCGCAAACCTTCGGGCGTGCGCGCGTCGACAGAGAGCTCCCGAACGGCGAGAATGGGCTCCGTCATCTAGGTGAAGACGATGCGAGGGAAGTAGAAGGACACGATCCAGTTCGGCTGATCCACGATCTCGCTGATGCGCAAATCTCCGCAGACTGAGAGGAGCAGGTAGGCGTCGATGGGGCTAAGGCCGTGCTCGGCCGCGAGGAGGTCGATCATGCGCGAGACCGCTTCCCGCACCGCCGTCATCAGATCCGGCCCGACGCCCGTCGTCGCCTCGTAGCCCGCGCCATCGAGATGACGCGTAACGGGGCCAGGCGTCGAGAAGCGCGGGCTTTTCAGATTGGCCCCCTTGACCAGATCGAGCGTCAGCTCAACGTCCATCTGACTCTCGATGGCGGTGCCGCACACTTCGCCATCGCCCTGCGCAGCATGCGTGTCCCCGATCGAGAAGAGTCCGCCTTCGACCTCCACCGGAAGATAGAGCGTCGTTCCCTCGGCGAGATCGCGGATGTCCAGGTTGCCGCCAACCGCGCGCGGCGGCACCACAGAGTGCTGACCAGGCTCCGCCGGCGCTAAGCCGACTTCGCCGGCGAACGCCTTCAGGGGCGCCCGCCCCTTCGGGCCATAAAGCGCCGGCGCCATCGTCGAAGAATCGTAGGTCCAAAGGTGCAGTGCGGGATCGGGAAACTGGTCGGCCAGAAGGCCGAAACCTGGGATGTTGGCCGTCCATCCGAAACCCGATGGGATAAATTTTCGGAACGAAATCTTGAGCGCGTCGCCGGGTTGCGCGCCCTCGACATAAACGGGCCCAGTCACGGGATTGACACGGCTGAAATCGAGCGTCGCCACGTCCGCAGAGGTCGAGCCGCGTTTGAAATGCCCATTGCCGGCGTCCAGGCACTCGAAATGAATCGTCTCGCCAGGTTTGCACCTCAGCGCCGGCACGAAGTCGCGGCTCCAGGCGAAGTTATGGTGCTTGCGGTGGATCGTATAGTTGCACGCGACGCACATGGATGTCCTTCAAGTCCTATCGCGAGAAGCCGCTGCCGGGCCCCGACCGAAGCGGTAACGGGGCATTGCACCAATTCGGGCGCGGCAAGAGGTTGCGTGGGGTCGAATACTTGCTCTTGCGAACGTCCCTGCGCTCAAGCGCGGTGGCCTCGCCCTTGCCGGCATCGGATTTCTACGCACCGGGGACGAGGCCGGGCTGATCATTTCTTGATATAGATGGCCTCGTAGTCGATGACGCGGGTCGGATCGATGTAGACTGCGTCTGACCCGCCCATGCGCTTGGACTTGGCGACGACCCGCCGCTCGTTGAACACGGGTGCCCACGGCGCTTGCTGCGACTGGATGTCGGTAAAGATCTGCGCCCAGATCTTGTACCGCTCATCCTTCTGCTCAGGCTTCGACATGGCGTCCGCCTTGGTCCCGCGGTCCTCAAAGCTCTTGTCGCAGAACCACGACCAGTTCCATCCGCCGGCGATCGCGCCTCCGCAACCGAGAATCGGCCCGTAGAAGTCCGACGGGTCGGGGAAGTCGGCGATCCAGCCCATGCCGCCCGACCACGTAAGGGCCGCCTGATCCTTATTGCCGCCTGCCGCGATGACCTCCGGCTGTGCGAGCGCCTTGATCTCCGCCTTTATGCCGATGGCAGTGAGATCCTGCTGGATCGCCTGGGCGATACGCGGATTCGGATCGGTGTTCATCGCATAGAGCGTGGTCGAGAAGCCATCCTTGAGGCCGGCCTCCTCCATGAGCTTCTTTGCGCCTTCGACGTCGTAAGGATAGCCCTTGTAGGACTTGTCGTAGCCTGGCATCAGCGGCGGCAGCACCTGGCTGGCCGGCGTCGCGCGGCCGTTGATGATGCGAACGATGCGATCCTTGTTGATCGCCATGTTGATGGCCTTGCGGACGCGCACGTCGTCCAGCGGCTTCTTGGTCGTGTTAATCGTGATGTAGCTCGTCTCGAACTGCTCGCGGTCGACGATCAAGTCCTTGGCGTCGGGGGAGTTCTTGATCTCCAGATACTTGGCTGGCGGGATGCCGTCACCGGCAATGTCGACCTCGCCCTTCTGGAGTCTCAAGATCGCAACCAGCGGCTCCTGGCCGATTTCAACTCTGAAGCCATCAAGATTCGGACGGTCGCGGAAGTAGTCCGTGTTGCGCGAAAAAACGAGACGCTGGCCGGGAACCCATTCGTCAAGTTTGAAGGCGCCCGAGCCCACCGGCTTCTTGCCGAAGTCTGCGCCCTCCGCCTCAACGACTTCTTTCGGCACAACGGAAGCGAAATTGAGCGCGAGCACGTTGAGAAAAGTCGCGTCGGGCTGGGTCAGCGTAAACTTGATCGTGGAATCGTCGGGAGTCTCGATGCCGGAGATGGCCGTCGCGGAGCCGTCCGCCATCTTGTCCTGGCCGACTATGGAATGAAAAAAACCACCAGCGGGCCCCTGCGTCTTCGGATTCACGCTGCGCTCAATCGAATATTTGATGTCCGCCGCCGTGACTTTCCGGCCGTTGGTGAACTTGGCCTTGGGGTTGAGCTTGAAGATGTAAACCAACCCGTCGGGCGAAATGGTCCAACTATCGGCGAGCGAGGGAACGATCTCTGTCGTGCCGAACGTGTAGTCGACGAGACGCGAGAATAGGCTGTTGATCATCGACCAATTTTGCCAGTCATAACCGATGGCGGGATCAAGAGTCGCCATGTCGTCTTGGTAGGTGACGACGATCGTGCCGCCCTGAGTGAGCGTGTCCGCGGCACGAGCAAAATCCGCGAGGCCCGCGCTAAGCACCAGCGCCATCGCAGCGCTCTTCAACAACTTTCTGTTCATCAAGTCACCTCCTGTTTGAACTCAGCCGACGCGGATTCTCGGATCAAGCAGGGGCGCCACGAGATCGGCGAGCAGATTGGCGAGCACGATCGCCAGCGACGAAACCAGTGTCACGCCCATGATGATCGGCACGTCGGCCTGCTGGATCGCCTGCCAGGCAAGTTGTCCGATACCAGGCCAGCCGTAGACTGCCTCGACCACGACGACGCCGCCCATGAACTGACCGATGTCGATCCCGATCATTGCGATGATGGGCAGAAGCGCGTTCGGCAGAGCGTGCCGCAGCACGACGCGCGAGCCGCTCAGACCTTTGGCGCGGGCGGTGCGCACGTAGTCCTGATTGAGGACGTCGATCATCGCCGAACGCACCATCCGCGCGTACCATCCAGCCCCTAGCAGGCCGAGCGTCAGCGCCGGCAGAACGACGTGGGCCGGTGTGCCGTACCCGCTCATCGGAAACCAGCCAAGATGGGCGGCGAAGACATAAAGCAACAGCAACGCGACCACGAACTGCGGCGATGAAACGCCGACAAAAGCGAACATCATCACGGTGCGATCGACGAAGCCGTTGCGCCGCAAAGCTGCGATGACGCCGAATGTGAGCCCCAGCGCGACCTCGACGAGAATGCCGCAGGCCATCAAGATGAGAGTCGCGGGAATGCGCGCCATGACGAGCGTGGCGACCTCGCTGCGCTGGATATAGGATCGTCCGAGGTCGCCTCGCACGAGGCCCGTCAAATAGCGCCAAAACTGCAAAGGCAAAGGCAGATCGAGGCCGAGCTGATGGCGAACGCTGGCGATCATCTGCGCATTGGCGCTGCGGCCAGCGATGAGAGCCGCCGGATCTGCCGGAAGATAGTGCAGCAGCAGGAAAGTGATGATCGCAACCCCTAAGAGTACGGCGACCGCCTGCATGAGCCGTCGAGCCAGCACCCCCGCCATTAGCCGCGTCCCCGCTGGGTCGGATCGAGCAGGTCGCGCAAGGCGTCGCCTACAAGATTGAAGGAAAGCGCTGTCGAGAGGATGATTGCGCCGGGGATGAACACGAGCCAGGGCGCGGCCTGAAAGTAGCTCTGGCTCTCGTAGATGATGTTGCCCCAGGAGGGCTGCGGCGGCTGCACGCCGACGCCAAGAAAGGATAGTGTCGCCTCCAGCAGCACCGTCGTCGCGACGCCGAGAGTTCCCCACACGATCGCGCTCGGTAGAAGATGCGGGGCGATGTGGCGAAAAAGGATGCGCATATGCCCCGCGCCGAGCGAGCGCTCGGCCAGGATGAAGTCGCGCTCCACGAGTCCGCGCGTCTCGGTGTAGATGATGCGCGCCACCTGCACCCAATTGACGAGGGCGATCACCAGGGCGACGATCCAGAGGCTGGGCCTGAGCAGCGCCGCCAGGACGATCGCGAGCAGAAGCGCCGGAAAGGCCATCATCAGATCGGTGAAGCGCATCAGCGCATTCCCGAAAAATCCGCTCACATAGCCCGCCACGACGCCAACGATCATTCCGATCATCACCGCGACCCCGTTCGCGACGAGCCCGATGACGAGCGAGGTGCGGGCGCCATACAAGAGACGCGAAAGAAGATCGCGGCCGAGCGTGTCCGTGCCAAGCCAATATTTCGACCCCGGCGGCAACGGCGCGCCCTCCAACGACAGGCCGTCGAACGGTTGAGCGTCGGGTGAGAACGGCGCAAGCCAAGGTGCCGCAATGGCGGCGAAGACGACGGCTGCGATCAGGAGCACCGCCACACAAGTCGCCGGCTGGCGGGCGATTTCGAAAAGCGCCCTCTTCATCCCGCTTGTCTCCGCGGACTGGCGAGGATGGACGCCGCCGCTTGTTCGAGGGTCAGCCTCTTCTGCATCGCCTCGCGGCGCAGGCAACCATAGGCCTCGTTCTCACCGCAACCGTCCGCGGCCATGAAGGTCCGCACGGCGGCGTGCACAAGCGGTCGCAGCCGCACGCGCTCTTCCAACCTTCGGATGCGTTCGTTAAATTGTCGGGTCTCCGCGTGTCGGCGCGTCGCCATCACCAGCGCCGGATAGACGGCCGAGGCGGTGATGGGTTTGGCGATCAGCGCGTCGGCCCCTTGATCGAGCGCCCAAGCGATCCGACCGGGCGCCTCAGAGGCGAGCAACGCGACGAGCGGTGCCGGCTTTTCGGCAGGCGTCCACGGCAGGATCCCATCCCATCCTTCGTCGGCGTCGACCAGAACGATGTCCGCATCCTCATCAGCGCGCAACGGTTGCCACCGCGCCTCGGCGCGAAATCCGAGCAGGACGCATTGGCGGACGAGACGATCCGTCGTCTCGCCGGGGCGATGGAGGATCACAGCTCGCTGACCCAGGAAGCTCAGCGTGGCCTTCATGATACGATCCTGAGCTGCGGCTGCGCGCTCGCCGGCTGAACGGCCGTCCGGCGGCGGATGAGGTACGGGTCCGCCACCGCGGCTGGTCGGGACTGAAGGATGACGAAGTCGGGCCCTGATATCCGGCCGAGCAGAAACGGCAGATTGGCGTGATTGGTGGCGGGATCAATACGCAGCGGTCCGAGCGGACTCGGCGCCATCAGGCCGGCAAGGGCAGATCGGACTTTGATGGGATCATCGGTTCCGCATCGACTCACGGCCTCCGCGCAGAGGCGAACTGTCGCATAGCTGGTTGCGAAATAGCTCGACACCCGCCGATCTGAGCCGAAGCGGGCCGCAACCTGCGCCTTGAGAGCGCGGTTCGCCAGCGTATCTAGGCTGTCGAAGTAGGACGCGGCGGCGAGCTGACCATCCGCAACGCCGAGCCCAATCTCAGGCAATTCGCATTCGGTCAGGTCGCAGCTCACCACCGGACAGCGTTCTGGACGGAAAGCCGGATCTCGCCGTCCGAGTTCCCGCATCGCTCGCAGAAAGGCGTGGCTCGAGGGACCAAGCATGTTACTGAGGATGAAGTCCGGCTGGCGTGCAGCCACCTCCGCCACTATTCGGTCGACGTCGGTGTCGCCGATGGGTAGGCAACGCTCGCCGACGATCTCGCCGCCCGCCTCCGTGACAACCTCACGCGCAAGGCGGTTCATCTCCCAGCCCCAGATATAGTTCGCTCCGGCCAGATAGACGCGTCGCCCGTAAGCCGGCAGCATGTGCTCGAAGAGTGGCAGGAGGTGCTGGTTCGGACAGGTGCCCGTATAGATTACATTCGGATTGGCCTCGAAGCCTTCATAGGGGCAAACGTACCAGAGCTGGGCGTCGCGCTTCTCGATGACGGGGATAACGTCCTTCCGAGCTTGCGACGTCACTGTGCCGATCACATGCCGGCACCCGCCCTCCTGGATCATCCTCCGGGCCAGTTCGATGTAGCGTTCGCTCGACGCGGCGGGATCTCCGGCCACCGGCTCAATCCCGACGGAGCACGCGCCTCTCAGGTCCTCGATCGCAGTCATCGCCCCGTCACGGCAGTCCCGTCCGAGGGCCCCATAATCGCCTGACGTCGAGAAAAGGATGCCGAGACGCAAAACTGTCATGCCGCCTCAACGAAAACACCCCACGTTGCAGGCTCCTTGAGGAACCGCAACGCGGGGCGCAGGTGCCCAAAGCCCTCTCGGGCGAAATGCTCGCTGATCAGGCCAAACTGATCGACAAATACTAGCATTACAGGTTCAACAAGAGAGTCAAGGCGCGCGGCGCCTAATCAGCGTGCTTTGGCGCAACTCTTCACAGCACCCTGCCGCGATGATCGCCTATGTCTTCGTCCCCCAGCAATCCCTTCCCACTCGATCTGGACGGCAGGAAAGTTACGAAGGCTCAGGGGCGACCGCGACTGAGCCCATTGATACGACAATCGGAGCAAGCGGAGGTTTCCACGACGGACTGCAGCTGACCCGAAGCAGTCGCCGTTGAAGGGAATGGTGGTCCAAGCCGGGGCGGTGGGCGATAAGCAGCCCTACGCGCTCGGTCTGTTCGGCGACATATCCGCCAACGAGCAATCCGTCCGGCGTGTCCGAATAGTAACCGATGAGCGCTCGATCGAATCCGCCCTTTTCATAGGCCTGAGCAAAATCGCGCAAATAGCCGCGATCAATCACGACCGATCGGTCTGGCGGACGCGTTTCCGACTGCGGGCGAGGCTAGGATCACAGCGCGAGGGACGTTTCGGGCCGCCCTTTTTGCTCGGGCTGGTCAACCGCGGTAGAGATGCCGCCTAGCCAAAATCCTACGGGAGCACCGGTTAGTGGCACAAAAAAAGACTGCTCATGGGAGTCCATGGACAAAGGAAGACGTCCGCGAGCTCAAGGGGCATTCGAAAGCTCGAACGCCGCTATCGGAGATCGCGAAGAAGATGAAGCGAACCGAGCGCGCGCTTCGGCGAAAGGCGGGAATTCTCGGCATCGGCCTGGGCCATCGCCGCTGAGTCTCCGCTGTTGCAGGAACGCCGCGGACCCCCATGCGCTGGGGCTACCAGAAGGTCTCCGAAAATGGCATCGTGCGAAATAGCGAGGGGGCGGCTTCGGCCGCTCTTTCCATTTCGGTAACCATTTTTCCCGCGCCCTGAGGAACCTCATCCGGAAGGCTACGTTAATCGGTTTCTTAAGGGAGGCGGACGATGAAAACGAAGCCTGATTTTAAGTTCGGCGACCAAGTTGTTTTCATTGGCGACCGCGACCGCCAGAAGCGGGGCGTTGTGAGCCGCGTCTTTTGGTCTGGCGGTCTTTGGTGGCTAGCATTCGAGGGTGAACCGGACTGGCGGTACGAGCCAAGATACTTCAAGCTCCACACTCGCTGCAGCGAAGATGTCGGCGCCCGGCGCGAGCTTTAGGAAATGGTCGCGCGTGAAAAGCGTGGGCCGACGATGACCCTAGCGAACATGCGCAGCAGAATGCTCCCGGCAAGGGATCGAAGGCTGAGGCTCAGCCCTGCTAATTTGTCGCCCCGCCCGAAGTCGCTGCTACGCTTGGCTACAGGTTAGGAGCGCTGTCAGTGAGTCACATCGAGACGGTCAAGACGGGGGTCTGCACGGACGAATGCTGCGCGCCGCCAGTGGTTTCTCCGACGCGTCCCGGACAGTCGGGTGACAGACAGGCCCTGATCCGCGAAGCTTTTAGGCTCGAATGGTTGACGATCGGTTGGATGACCGCAAATCGCCTTCTTCTAGCCGCCATCGCCGCGCTCGCGCTTGCAGGCGCCGCGATCGCGCAGGAGACCGATAGCGACGTCGCTAGTATGGGCGAGCAAGGGTTTAGCCGCTTCGCATCCCTTTGCCGGGATCAAAAAGCGGCGTGCGACGCTGCGTTCAGGTTCGGAACATTGGTGGGGGCCGACGCGGCCACACGATGCGCTCTCGCCGACGACCGTATCGCTTGCTTCAAGAAAACGATGAACAGTCAGGAGTTTATGGAAGAGGAAAGGAAGGCAATAACCGGGCAGACGGATCCCAAACAATGAGGATGAACGCGCGATAGGCGGCTCGCGGACGTTTCTGCTTCGGTTCGGGACCAATTCGGCGCGAGCGATGGCGACGTATTCCGCCGGGTCATGGCCGGCATTGAGCAAGGGCCGCATGCCCCGCTCGACGCCCCCTGGCTGAGATCGATCCGGTCCGAAGCGCCTGCGCAAACTCTTTCCGGCGGCCAGGGAATGCGCCGCCCGGAAAACGAGAATAACGTGGGCCAGGCGAATGGAGGAGATCGTCAACATGACCGCCACCCAGTCTAGCAAGGCGCCCGAGAAGGCGGGCCTCCTCGATCGCCTCAAAAGCGGCCCAGTCATCTGCGCGGAAGGCTATCTCTTCGAGTTGGAGCGGCGCGGCTACCTTCAGGCGGGCGCTTTCGTGCCGGAGGCGGTAGTCGAGAATCCGGAGGTGGTGAAGCGGTTGCATGAGGATTTCGTGCATGCCGGCAGCGACGTCGTGGAAGCCTTCACCTATTGCGCTCATCGGCAGAAGCTCAGGGTAATCGGCCGAGAGAATATTCTGGAGGACATCAACCGGCAGGCTCTCAGGATCGCCAGGGACGTCGCTGATCGTCATGGCTGCCTGATGGCGGGAGACATCTGCAACACCAATGCCTATGAGGCCGACGACGAGGCGACATGCGCGATCGTGCGCGCCATGTTTTGAGGAGCAGATCGCGTGGGCCGTCGATGAAAGGGCCGACTTCCTCATTGGCGAACGGGTCAAATCGGACCCACTTGCGACTTTCGTGGTCGCGACCCACTCCCCGCCCAACTGCGACGTCCGAGGGTCCGACGTTGTTCTACGACAAGGATCAGGCCCTCAACCCGTTCATCGGCGCCGGGTCGGCCGGGTCGCAGATTGTCGACGATTTTGGCGAGGCAAGCTACTGAAATGTCGTGGTATCCTGTGGCGTAGGAAATCACGTCGATTTACGCGGGCTTCCTGGTGGTGGACGCAGTCCCACGAAACTAGTCTCCCGCGGCTAATTTCCCTGCTAGCAGGGAAATTTTCCGATTTTGGGCTACTTTGAGAGCAAATCGGCTCCAAAACCCGAGCATTTTCAGGTTGTTATGAACAGACTGACCGAGAATCCGAACAAGGAATAATTCATGAAGAACAGGGCAGCTTTTTGCCGGAACAGGCAATTCCTGCCAGAAATATACGACAGGAGACAATTACGCTCGAAAAGCGTGCGGCCAATATTTTTGTGGGGTGTTTCAGTCTTGCGTTGCATACTGGGCCAGCCAAACGTAACCCGCCAGCGGCAACTGAGACGTTGCGTTCAAGGTGGGTAAATTGTTTATGTAACACTTTCGTTTGCTAGGAGATCCGATGAACCCGGCCTCACGACCCGATTATCTAGA
>Ga0210393_10004159_pt1 | contig 11486 bp, 14 predicted proteins | sample IncBWC27OmetaG_FD_160068 | JGI IMG/M metagenome (GOLD analysis project Ga0210393, IMG submission 160068) | Forest soil microbial communities from Barre Woods Harvard Forest LTER site, Petersham, Massachusetts, United States - Inc-BW-C-27-O ... | reverse complement strand
CCGCCTGTTCAGCTACGGCGATACGCATCGATACCGGCTAGGCGCGAATCATATGCATTTGCCGGTCAACCAGCCCCACGCAACGCACCCGAGCAACTACAGCCGCGACGGAGCAATGCGCTTTGATAACAATCACGGTCGCGAGAAAAACTACGAGCCCAACAGCTTCGGAGGTCCGCAACAAACTGGCGAGCCGCTATCGGCGCCAATCGAAGTCAGTGGACTCACAGGAAATCACGCACCGGTGCATCATCGCGACGACGACGATTTCGTCCAGGCAGGAGATCTCTACCGGCTCATGAGCGGTGAAGGAAAGCAGAGACTGATCGCGAACATCGCGGCCAGCCTGTCGCAAGTCAGCCGCGAAGACATAGTCGAAAGATCGGTCGCGAACTTCCGCAACGCCGATCGTGAGTATGGCGATCACGTCGCGAGAGCGGTGGCGAAACGCCGGATGCAGCGCGGTCTTCGAGAAATGCCAATGAACGGGAGAACAGAACTATGAAAAGTAATTCCGCTACTCGAATGAAACACTCCTGGGAAGCGTCAACCGATCTCAGCGGCGACGCAGTGGTGGAGATATCCGGCTCGCTGCGGAAACTCCTTGCCGACGTATTCACGCTCTACCTGAAGACTAAGAATTTCCACTGGCACATGAGCGGGAAGCACTTCCGCGATTACCATCTGCTGCTTGACGAACAGGCTCAGCAGATCTTCGCCATGACCGACGATATCGCCGAACGCGCTCGCAAAATAGGCGGGACCACGATCCACTCGATCAGGGACATCGCAGAGCATCAACGCTTGAAGGACAACAACGCGGAATTCGTCCCGCCGATAGATATGCTGGCGGAGCTTCTCGACGACAACCAACAGCTCACACGAGAACTTCGTTCCACTCATAAGCTCTGCGAGCAGCACGACGATGTGGCGACCGCCAGCCTGATCGAGAACTGGATAGACGAGACTGAGCGCCGAACCTGGTTCTTGGCCGAGATCGCGCGTTCCTGACCGCTTGAAACCGGCAATAGCCGCAGTTTGCATTGGCACCGTAAATGCGCGCATTATTGGATATGAAGCTGCATGAAGAAGGACAAAGAAGTTTGTAGCGTTTACGGAAGGTTTGGCTTTTTATGCTGGTTCAAACGAAGAAACCTTGGGAGTCTGCGGGACGAAATGGCATGGAAAAATCGTTGCTGAATCAATTCGAGGGATCGGAGGGTCGACGGCGTTTGATTGAAGCTTTGACCTTGCAGCCGCTGATTCACGAACAGACCCTGGCGATAGCAGTAGCGCGGCGGATGAAGTTGGAAGCAGTCCCTGCCGGGACCAACCTCATTCAGCAAGGCGCATCTGACACCGATCTTTTTCTGATTCTGGACGGCGCGTTTTCGATCGCAGTCGACGGGCGAGTCGTCGCCCGCAAGACGGACGGCGAGTACGTTGGCGAAATGGCCGTGGTCGATCCGCATACGCCGCGCTCGGCGTCGGTCACTGCGAATTCGGAATCGATCGTCGCGCGGATTGCGGAGTCTGACTTTTCAGCGCTCGCGGATCGGTTCCCTCAACTGTGGCGGCGAATCGCACTGGGATTGGCGGGCAGGCTGCGCAACGAAGCTGTCGCCGATCGCCCGCGAGAAAAAGCGGGGCGCGCCGCATAACCAGACCTCATCGCGTTTTGAGCGCTTCGAGGTCGTGGAGGGTACGCGGCCAGTCCTCGTGCATCAGTCGCGAAAGCGCGCGGTCGGCGAGCAGGCGGCCTCCGGTCTGGCACTTTGCACAATAGTTCGTTTCGTTACTGGCATAGCGGATGCGCTGGACCTTGGCGCCGCATCGCGGGCACGGCTGTCGATAGCGGCCGTGCACGGCCATCTCGGGACGAAACGCAGTCACTTTTTCAGGAAATCCACCGCCGGATTCTGTGCGCAAGCGGTCCGTCCATTCGAGCAAGGTCGCGCGAGCGCCTTCGTAAAGCCGCCCGACTTCATCGTCGGTGAGCTTCTGCGACATCGCAATCGGCGAGAGCTGTGCGCGATGCAGGATCTCGTCGGAGTACGCGTTGCCGATACCGCTGAAAATGTGCGGGTCGGTGAGGGAGCGCTTCAGCGTGTGATTGGACGATCGTAGAGCCGACGCAAATTCGCCGAGGCTCGCGTCGAGCGGCTCGATCCCACCGGCATTCAACGACTGAAGGCCCTCGTCGCCCTCGACGACGCGCAGCGCGGCGCGTCGTTGCGTCCCCGCCTCGGTCAGCCACATCCAGCCGTTGTCGAACTCGAAGGCGACCAGGATATTTCTGCTGCCAAGTTTGGGCGCTGAAGTTTTCCAGTGCAGGCGGCCCGCGATCATGAGATGCAGCACCAGCCACAAGCTGCCTTCGACTCCGATAGCGATCTGCTTGCCCAGCCGTCGAACTTCGCGGACCGTCTTGCCGGCAGTCGCGCTGATTGGCGGAGCAGTGGAGCGCAGCAGGAACGGAGATTTGACCATCGTCCTGACGAGTTGATCGCCGACGACGCGCGTTCGGATCGCCTCCACATAAACGCTTACGTCAGGCAGTTCCGGCATGAGAGTTCCGTGTTAGATTTACCTTGAATCACGGCTGAAGAGGATGCGCCCATGAATTATTTTCTTGCCAAGACTGAGCCGGGGACTTATTCGATCGACGATCTCGAGCGCGACCGACATACTACTTGGGACGGCGTGACCAATCCGCAGGCGGTTCGCGCGATCCGCGAGATGAAGCCGGGCGACATAGTCTTCATCTATCATAGCGGCGGCGTGTCGAGCGTGGTCGGGATGGCTGCGGTGAAATCGCAGCCACGCGACGATCCAAAGAATCCCAAGTCAGCGGTGGTGGATTTGGAATTCGCAGGACGCCTCGAGTCGCCGGTAACGTTGGCCGAGATCAAACAGTCTGGCAAGTTCGATGACATGGCGCTGGTCCGGCAAGGACGTCTGTCGACGATGGCCGTGCCGGAAAAGTTCGTCGCCTGGATTCGCGCACGAAATCCGAAAGCGAAGATCTAGAAAACGTGAGCGCCTCGCGCTAAGCGAGGCGCTCACAACCTTTAGAAGGTCGGCTTTAACGATTAGTAACAGCGCGCGCGAGCCCATCTAGCTTGCTGCGCCACGTCCCAAGCGGCCGCAGGGTGGCCCGTGTTCCGATCTATCCAAGCCTGTCTCTGGAGCCGCTGAGCATTTCCGCAAGCACCATATCCGCGATAGCCATAACCGCGATAGCCGTAACCGTAAGCGTACCGATTTCCGTAGTAGCCGTTTCCGTAGTATCGATGCCCATAGTAGCCACGGCCGTAGTCGTCGCGATCGTGATGCCAATCAACCCGTTGAACATAGTTGGAATTTACGCTGGTGGCTGGTTCCGCAAATGCCGGTGCAGTCATTGGTAATGCCAGCATTGCGCCGGCCAAAATGGCGGTAGTCAATTTCGTCTTTAATTTCATAATGCATCTCCTGACCAGATAACAAAGCATCAACAGTGCCAGCATTGGGCCTATTGAGAGATTTCCGAAACGTCGGACTTTTTCGCGGCCGGTCCGTCTGAATCTAGTACGAAATACAGGTCGTGGTGAGAATGGATTTTCTACAATGCGAAGGCGAGAAGATGAACGAATTGAAAGGAAAGCGGAGGCGGCCGTGTGGACCGCCTCCGCTGGATACGAAGCTAAACGAAAGTGCTAACTACGGAGTGCTCTTTGCCGGCTTCTCTTTGTTGAACTTCAAAGTCATCTCGACGACGCCCGCCGCGACATTCAAGCCGTTCTGTCCTTCGATCGACACCGGCTGCAACGCGATCGAGCTGTTGAAGCCGCCGACCAACACATTGGCGCCCGCGCCGACTCCTACCGCCGCGCTCGCAGTCGCACCGCCGTAGTGACCGGAAAGCGCGCCCTGGCCCAGGTTGGTAGTCGGTGCCAGAACTGCCCACAGAATTACGCCCGACTGCAGATAGCCGATATCAGCACCGAACTTCGTGATCGAACCCGTGTAGTACTCGGTGTATCCGGGCTGCAAGGCATACGCGCACTCTAGCTTACGCGATGAGCCAAAAATAAATCCCCATCCCGATGCAACGTGACAAGTCAAGTATCCAGCTCGAACTGCGGCCCCTCCGCCTGATGCGGCCGGCGCCGGCGCCGGCGCTGCGCCCTGGGCGCGTGCCGATGGTGCATTGGCGACCAATGCAATCGCAAATCCCAGTGCGATTAACAGTCCTTTTGATTTCGAATTCATTTTCGTCCTCCGTTCTATGGTGAGGCTTTCCGTTCCGGTCGGCCGGACGCCTTGGAAAATTCCTCTCGTTGGTTGCCCAGTCGAAGAGGCAAACTCGCATTTTGCTTAGACAAATGCAATACAAGGCAATCTCAGTTGGAACGTCAGCAACCTATCACTTGACTATGATCTTCCAATGCCGCACCATCCTGCGGTCGTTGCTAAAAGCTAAAACTCAGGAGAACCCATAGATGAGCCTTAAGACTATTCTAGTCAGTTTCACCGCCGCTTCGCTTGTGGTCTGTACAATTGGATTGAGCGGACCTGCTTCCGCGCAGACCTCGCAGAAGCAACTTGATATCGCGGCCGCGCGCGCACAGCGCAAGGCAACGGTCGGCGCCAACATGAATCTTACGGCGGATGAAGCGTCCAAGTTCTGGCCGGTGTACGACGCCTACGAAAAGAGCATGGATAGGATCGAGGACCGCCACGTCAAAGAGCTCAAGGACTTCGCCGCCAGGTACAATAATTTCACCGACGCCGACGCGCAGAAAAAGCTCGACGAGGTAATGGCGATCGCGCAATCGCGGCTCGACGTGCAGAAGGAATTCATACCGCAGTTCCGCGCCGTCGTCTCGCAGGTAAAAGTGACGCGCTTCTACCAGATTGACAACAAGATCCAGGCACTGATCCAGTGCGACATCGCGCAGTTGGTACCGCTGGCGCAGGCGCCGGGCGAAGCCGCCCCGCAATAGGCTGTGGGGTAACAAGCTCCGTGCGCGAAAATCGGTCAATGCCTGCGTGTACGGTTATCCCGGTGCTTGGGTATCCGGACGTCGGCGAAGCTATCGACTGGCTTTGCAGTACATTCGGCTTCAGCTTACGTCTGCGAATAGCCAATCATCGCGCCCAGCTGAACGTCGGCGACGGCGCGATAGTTATAACTGAACGGAGCGGCCCTGCTAGTAAAGACTCCGACTCCGTGATGGTGAGGGTGGAAAACGTCGATAGTCATCACGACCACGCCGTTCAGCATGGGGCTCGTGTGCTGGATTCGCCGGCGGACTATCCGTTTGGCGAACGGCATTACACCGTCGAGGACTTCGCGGGGCGTCGCTGGACGTTTTCGCAGTCGATCGCCGACGTAGATCCAAAGGACTGGGGCGGCACGTCAACCTAGCTGCATCTGTTACTTCTTGTGCACGCGCGCGATTGCTTCAAGGATGAGCTTGGCGGCCGCTTCGCGATCCACCCAGTCGCCGACCTTCACCCACTTCCCTTTCTCCAGATCCTTGTAGTGGCGGAAGAAGTGATCGATCTGGTCAAGCATGATCTTAGGCAGGTCGGTGTAGTTCGCGATTCCGTCGAAGTAGGGATTCAGCTCGTCCACCGGCACGGCGAGAATTTTCTCGTCGATGCCGTTCTCGTCTTCCATCAGCAGCGCGCCCACCGGACGGCATCTGATCACTGCGCCAGGCGCGACTGGCACCTGCGACAACGCGAGCACGTCGCACGGGTCGCCGTCTTCAGACAGCGTATTCGGGATAAATCCGTAGTTGGCGGGATAGTACATCGCGGTGTGCAGAAATCGATTCACGAACAGCGCGCCGGACGCCTTGTCGAGCTCGTACTTCACCGGAATGCCGCCTTGCGGAATTTCCACGAGCACGTTGATCTCGTCGGGCGGGTTGCGACCGGGCGGAATTTTAGTAACGTCCATGCGATTACGCGCCTCCGTGGAACGAACTGAGTAGAGCACGCGATCGCGACTGAGGCCATCGGCAGGGCTGACCCCTGCACCCAGTGTTACGAAGATCGGCACCGTCGCCCTGAGCCAACTCGGAGGCCTCGCTAGAACTTGGAACTCTTCCGTCTACCTTGGTTACTAAATTACTTGAGACCGAGCTTCTTGATGCGCGTGCTGAGAGTGCTCGGTCTGATTCCGAGCAGTTCTGCGGCGCCGCCGGGTCCGTAGATTCTGCCATCGCTGCGTTTCAACGCGGCGATCATGTTGTCCCGCATTCGGCGGGTCATCTCCTTGTCCAGGATCACCTCAGACCCCTCACGTGATTTGGACCGGGTAGTCGCCGGCGCAGGCGACCGGGATTCTGCGGATGGAATATCCAGCCTGAGCGATCCCAGGTGAGATGTAATCACCGCCCGCTCGATAACGTTTTGCAATTCGCGGACGTTTCCAGGCCAATCGTAATTCTGTAGTTGCCGCGTCTGGCCCCCATTCAGATGCAGACCCGATCGACTGAAGCGCTTGCTCGCCATCTCCAGAAAATGCTTCGCGAGTATTGGAATGTCGTCCTTGCGCTCGCGCAAAGGCGGCACCTCGATCGGAAAGACGCTTAGCCGGTAGTAGAGATCCTCCCGAAACCGCCCCGCGCGGACCAGGCTTTTGAGGTCGCGATTGCTCGCCGCAATAATCCGAACGTCTACGCGCCGCGTCGTGTCGGCGCCGACCGGCTCAAATTCGCCGTCCTGCAAAACTCGCAGCAACTTGGGCTGCATCGCCAGCGGCAGCTCGCCTATTTCATCCAGAAAAAGAGTGCCGCCGTCGGCCAGTTGAAAGCGGCCGATTCGATCTCTCAACGCCCCACTGAACGCACCCTTGAGGTGGCCGAAAAACTCACTTTCGAACAGCTCCCGCGGGATTGCGGTGCAGTTGATCTTGACCAGCGCACGATCGCGCCGCAGGCTCCTTTCATGGATCGCGCGGGCTACCAGCTCCTTTCCGACTCCGGTCTCACCAAGGATAAGCGAGGTGGCATCGGTCGGAGCGACCATCTCGATCTGCTCGTGCACGCGATGCACTCCGGCACTTCTACCGAGGATTGCGCCGCTGCCGGACGCCAGCCTGACCTCCTCCTGCAGGTACGCGTTCTCGGACTCCAGACGCTCGCGCAGCCTGTCGTAGTACTGAACCCGCTCACTGATATCGCGCCAATTGAAGACCACATATGGAGGACCGTCCGGGCCCCGCAATCGCCTGCCTACGGCCTCGACGTGTACGGTTGAGCCGTCGGGACGTACGGCACGCGCACGTATCGTCTGAACTTCTTCCGGATTTTCGAACGCGCGGCGGATTTTATCGACAACTGAAGTACCATCTTCCGGGCTCATAAAATCCGTGGCATAGCGTCCTACCATCTCCTCGGGCTTGTAACCAAGGTGCTCGGCCGACGGTCCTTCGTACAGGATCCGTCCTTCGGCATCCACAACAGTGATGCCGTCGGATGCGTTTTCGATCAGCGCCCGAAGACGATCATGGCTGCGGCGAAGCTCCTCACGTTCTTCGGCCCATCGAGCGAGCTGGTTGATCATCCAGTCGACTCTGGCCGCTTCGGAGGGCTGCTCGGTAAGCTCGGACGGTTCGTAGTAAGGATTGGAAATAAGCTTCTCCTCGACGATTGCCAGTGGATGTGTGATGAGCGCCATTCGAAGGTATTCCGCAGAAAGTCGGTATCGCTCATAGACGCAAAGGCCAATGGCGGGTGCATTCGGGAAAAACTCGGTGTTCAGGCGCGCTTCAACCTGGATCAGAGCGTCATGCGCAACCGCCAACTCCTTCCCCCAGATCATTTCAACGCAGAAACCCACCCCATAAAAGCCGGCGTTCAACGCCTGTTGAGCTCTGGCCCTGAACAACGCGATAAAGGCGGACGGATCGAACGTCTCCAGCGGCATGAATTCGCGACTTCTGAGCAGGGTCAGGGAGCCCTCTTCGCGTGACCGTTCGACGTCGATTCCCGCTTGAGCGAGTTCGGCAATCACGTCTTCCACTGCACGCTCCCCGACGACGTAAAAGCACATCTCTTTTCGAGCGAGGCATCGTCGCAAAAAAGGAACAACGACGGAATGGGGCGCGGACGCGCCGGATGAGATCGCGCAGACGTGATCGCCGGGTTGAAGCGATTCTATCTGCTCTTCAAGGGTCGGTACGCTGAACAGATCGGAACTCATGTCCCACCTTTCTGGCGTCCAGCTAAGGGATTCTCCTCCCATAGTCCAACTTTCCAAGCAATTTTGCGACCGCTCGATTGACCTCCCGCCATCGGGATTCTCTGTTGGAATCGCTGATCAGAAAGCCCGAGAGGTGTCATCTGACCAATCAGTCACCGCAACGAGATATCGTTGTTAAACGCGATCGCAACGGACTTTCGTTGCGGCAACGATGCGATCGGCTGCTCGTACCCGGCTTTATCGAGGATTTTCTGCCCGGAACCGTGGCACACCGCCTGCTTTTGCACCGATGGTTAAACACACCGATCGACGACTCTCTATTCACCCAAAAACTCCGAATCAACTATTGAACCTGCTGGAAGCGGATGACACCGAGATTTTCGAAATCGATCGTTCCAATCTGGTTCTGCAACTTCGCACCATCCGACGCGCTATCAATGAGAGTGCGGAGGAGATGGAGATGGTCGCGATTGAGAGGGTGTTTGTTAAGTCTGTTTCCCAGACTCTCGCCCGCACCGCGCGGAAGTTGTACCGGGTTTCAGAAGATTTGAATGCTCTTCATCGGATGGTCGAGCAAACTCGTCCACCCACCGCGCCAGCACGGTCCCCGCGAAAGCCGACGATGCGCAATCGACGGAAAACACCGAGTTGATCGACCGGGACCAGGCCCGGATTCGCAGTGGCCATGAGCATGAACTGATACACGACTTAAGCTTGGCAACGCACTACACTCTGCAGTCAAGTGTGCGATGAATCACTGGCCCAAAATCGATCTCTGGCGTCTTGCCCCGATGAAGGGAGATTTCGTCGAACTTTGTGACCTTCTTTCCTGCACTCAAGTTGCAACAGTGGTCGCAGTGATTTCATATTCGAATGGTGGCTCTTCGATCAAAAGATATTGCTCCGCGCACGAGCATAAAGGCTTTGAAAAGCTGAAACGGAACCATCCACGAGTCGAACCGATCGATCACCGCCGCCCAACCCCGATAGGCAGTGTCAAGGCCCGATAACTGAAACGGCCGTCAGTTGAGCGCCCGGTCTTCCGACCGCGTAATCGGCTAATGACAATTAGTTCTTGACCTCTTGACTTTTAGTGAGCAAGTCGGTCTCTCTTAGACTCATCCGAGCAGGAGGCATCGACCATGCTAAAACCAGGCGAATCTCGGAATGCTCGACAAAGTATAGTTCTTCCGGAAATTTTCGATGCGCGGCTGGATCAACATGAAATTTTCGAAATCGACCGTTCCGGCCTGGTCCTGCAACTTCGCATCCTCCGACGGGTTATCAACGAGGGCGCGGAGGAAATGGAGATGGTGGCGGTCGAGAGGGTGTTCGTGGATTCGGTCTCGCAAGCACTCACCCGCACCGCGCGGAAATTGTACCGGGTCTCGGAAGATTTGAATGGCCTTCATCGAATGGTTGAACGAGCGCATCCCCCCAAAGAGCCCGAACAATCCAATTCAAGGCCGCTGCCGCGCAATCGACGGAAGAAGCGGAATTAACCTCGAACGCACACTGGGTGCAGGGGTCACCCCTGCCGCCCGCCGCGCAGGCGATTGTTTGCGTTATTTTCCCCGCCCCTTTCTTATTAGGGATGAGGTGCGCGACTATTGATTCGGCGAAGGCCCGGTCACCTTCGCGTTCTCGGTGTTCACTTCGATACTGTGCGGCTGCCCGGTCTTGTCGGGGACTATCGTATGGATGTCGCCGCTGATTAGCGTCACTCGGCTCGGCACCATCTGTCCGTTCGCCGCTGCAGTGTCTGCTATTGCAATACTGGTATTGCCGCTGAGCGCCATCGAGCTGCCGTCGCTAAAACCCAAAGTCACCGAAGCATCCGGCTGCGTAGTCACCGTATCGTGGACCTTTACTGGTGTCCCCTGTTGCGCGGGGAGGGTCGCGCCGGCGCGCTGAATCTGCGCGCTGCCACTGACCTGGGTAACGGTGCCGACACTGTCGTCGGCGCGCGCCGTCGAGCTCGTTAGTAGTCCAAGCGTCGCGGCCGCCAATATGAGTGTTACTGATCGGCGGGTGGTTCTGCGCGCATCGATACCGGATTCGATTTTTTTCATATTGGTTCCTGGCGATCAGCTTTTTCGCAAGAGAGTCACGCTCGACAAGATAGCATCGAAATCGGACGCGTTGAAACTAACCGCCGCGGCCAATACGCTCGTGACTGAACTATGAAAAGAAGTCATTGAAGGGAAAGCGAAAATCTACCCTGGCGGTCGCGCTCGCGGGCGGTGCGCTCATGCTTGCCGCGGGATGCATGCAGACGCAGGAGATCGATCAGACATTGCCTCCGTATGCGTCTATATCGGACGAAGGCCGCGATCCGGCCAGTGCGCCCAAGCCTCCGCCGTCGGACGATTCTCCCGGCATCATGAGCAGGATCGGATCTGCAATTGCGCAACTGTTTTGGTAGGACCGATTCGAAGTCTGACGAGTCCATCTCTAATGCGCCCTGTACTCACTGTGAACACGCGAACCTTCATCAGTCTCGATACGCCACGCCTTACCCTAAGGCGCTTTCGCGATTCTGACCTCGCGAGTTTCATGGCCTATCGAAACGATCGCGAAGTCGCGCGCTACCAGTCATGGGAATCGATCTCGCACGCCGAGGCGGCGAAATTTATCGCGCAGCAAAGCCGCCACCGCCCGGGAATTCCCGGCAAGTGGTTTCAATTCGCGGCCGAAGCCAAAGCCGGCGGCGATCTCGCCGGCGATTGCGCGTTGCTGGTTATCAAGACGACGCCTCGGATCGGAGAAATCGGCTACACCTTCGCGCGTGCATATCAGCACAGCGGCCTGGCGACCGAAGCCGCGGGCGCGGTGATAGATTTCGCTTTCGGCGCGCTCGATCTGAACCGTGTCATCGCGACCACGGATTGCCGCAACGCGCCGTCGGTCGCGCTGATGGAGCGGCTGGGAATGAAAAGGGCAGGGCACTTCCTCCACAACGCGTGGTTCAAGGGCGAATGGTGCGACGAGTTTCAGTACGCAGTGATGCGCGAAGATTGGTCGCGCAACCGCGTTTCTTGACAATCCCGCGCTTCCGGTCATTGATCTGACTTGTCCGTTTCAAGGAGGCCACACTCATGACCCGGATAATTGACGCCGACGGGCATATCGTCGAGCCGCGCACGCTCTGGGAAGACTACGCCGAACCGGAATTTCGCGAACGCATGATCCAGATTCGGCGCAATCGCGACGGCCGCGACGAACTCTGGATCAATGACGAGAATCGCAGCCGCCCGAACCTCCCGGTGGCGGCGCCGATGACG
>Ga0210393_10004156_pt1 | contig 11488 bp, 9 predicted proteins | sample IncBWC27OmetaG_FD_160068 | JGI IMG/M metagenome (GOLD analysis project Ga0210393, IMG submission 160068) | Forest soil microbial communities from Barre Woods Harvard Forest LTER site, Petersham, Massachusetts, United States - Inc-BW-C-27-O ... | reverse complement strand
TCGAATGCTGTCAGACCGATCCCGAGTCCAATGGCGAGAATCGCTCCGGTCGACGTGCCGGCCACGAGATCGAAATGCTTGATCAGATCTTGTCCGCCGTCGCCTTCCAACATTTCGGCCCATTTCGCCAGCACTGCCGCACTGAACGCGCCGCGCAACCCGCCCCCATCGAGGGCCAGAATTCGAAAACGTCGGCCGCTCGATGTGTTGCCACGTAGCAACGGCAGCAACTTGATCTGAGCGATGATCTGGTCGGCGAGCTGTTCGGGATTCGTGAGCTGAGCTAGTTCTCGGTTCTGCTCCGGCGTGAGCCCGTTATGAAGCCGCTCGATCAAAGTGCCGTTGTCGTTCAAATAGCCGGCCGCCGCTCCGCCAAATCCGGCGACTACGAAACCTGGTTTCCCGAGCTGGAGCGACGCCTCCAACTCACGCGGCACACCGGCCCGCTCTTTGCTGACGTCATACCAGCGGCCGCCAACGGCTATCACGAGGTCGCTGCGGTCAGCCAGCCACTCGCGCATCGGAACAAGGCTGGTGGTGGCGTTACCAGGAAGAGAGGGGATCACCTCGACCGTCGCGAATTGTCGAAGTGACTCGATTTCTTTTTGCTCATCAGGCTTCATTGAGTATTTAAGGGCGCGGACGAGCACCAGCGAGTCGCGCCGACCGTCGGCTTTGATGAATGGTTCGGCTGCGATCCGCAGCGGACCAATCATTGACGGGTGGTTGCCGTGGACGAGCGTGCCACCTTCCTGCAACACGCGACTAGCAAAAGTGTGTACAAACCGTTCGATTTCCGCCTTGTGCGGGCTTCCGTCTGGAACGGCACCCGACAACAGAACGCGAATTCCAGAAAGAGCTGCATTGTGACTCATCGTTTTGCCTTCGAGAAACGGCATCATGCACGAGGCAGGCAATCGCGGAAAAGCTCTTTGTAAGGTGGGCGCTGCGGAAATGGCGCTTGGTCCAAAATCAGCGGTGTCCGGGACAACAACGAATGGTTGCCAATAAACAGCTCTTGGGCCGCTCCGCCGGGCGAATACAGGGGAAGTCGAGATACGCCAGGAAAACTCCTGCCAAATCGACTGAATTCGTCGGGAATTCCCTTTTTGCCACCAATGTAGACGCTGGTAGCATACATGTGCGAAAGAGGACTGATCATCTCATCGCGTAAGGCGGCAACACTGTCATCCAGGTTGCCTTTGTCCGGCGTCCGATGCAGATGGGGAAACTTCCAAGCGGCCTCAGGAACGAGGTCGGGCTGGTTCAGGAAGAATTCCGATTGGTAGATCGCAGCATCGGAAATCATCTGCAGCCGGTCAGCCGCGTGATGCACAAGCGGGGAAATCGCGGGATGGCCTCCAAATACCAGGCGGAAGCCGCGCTCGTGGCACACGACGACGAGCGCTAGCACTGCTTCCCGAATCAACTCCGGCCTAGCGGTGCGTACGTAGGGCGAATCGTCGAAAGTGCCGTCGGGCACGATCCTTTCGGACACTCCGGCCGACAGAAAGATTATCGGGCGGTCGGCGTCCATCAGAGGCTACCCATCCAATGAGCGACGGTTGACAACGGTTGCGTTCGGACTGCCAAATTGGGATTGAGACGCCCATTCAACCAGTCGAGGTGGTCCGCGTGATGGATGGATCCCCAACTCGTCATAGACCAATCGCACCGTTCCGACACCGATCCCTGCTTGCTGCAACTCGTCGCTCCGGTTGTGGACCAGCATGCTGTTCGGCAACCCGAGCACAGGTAAGGCGCGACCAACGACCTGGCCCGAACGAGTCAATTCGATACTTGCGCCACGCATCCTCTTAGTCCCCACGGGATAGACCGACGCCGTCATTCCCGCATGGGACGCCTGAGACATCAATTCAGCGATCACCCTTTCACGACGATGCCGAATTGAGCGAATTCGCGTCCGCTCCGTTTCCTGCACGAGCTCGCGAAGACGGGCGGCGACCAGCGTGTCCGTTTTGTCGGCGCTTTGGTCGACAAAATCATTCAGCCGCAGCGGGAATGCATCGCAAAAACCAGTGCCGGGGGCTTGGGCCCGTCCCGGCCACAGCACTTGCAGGATACCCATCCCCTGTGTCTGCGCCTGATTGAGCTCCTGATAGACCCACTGCGACGAAACCGCCGTTGGCGTATCCAGAAACACGACGAGATCCACACCGGACAGTCGTCCCGTCAAGACCTCCTGAAACGACACGCCGGCTGCCACTGAAGCCGTATCGAGAAATGCGGCATATTTTCGTCGTTGCAGCTCCTCAAAAATCTGAACCGCGACGGCACGCGATTCGTCGCGGCGGTAACTGATGAACGCAGTGCGCTCGCGAGGCGTGAGCCGAAATCCACCGAGTACATCGGCAACGACGGCCGTTTTGTCCTGCGGCTCGCGCCAGGCTTGCCCATTTATCCCCTGAAGCGCGCTTGGAACCTTTTTCGAGTAGTCCAGGAGGGTATCGCAAACAGGAAACACCGGGTCTCCGTGTTTCAACAGGTCTTGGACGAGATCAACGGCGTGCTGAGCAAACGGTGCGATGTCACCGAACCAGATTCCAACTGGAGCTCCTCCCCAATCCACGTTCATGACGTCGGCAGGAGCGGCAACTTCAACCAGCTCACTATCGACACTCGGGTCCAGGCCGATGTCCGTGAACTGCCGCCGGAACTCCGCCTGCAACGCGGATACACAATTCGTGGCGCCCGGCCCGAAGGCGAGTAGTTGATACTTCACAGTTGAGACCCAGGCTGCGATTTCTGACGAGCGGATTTCTCGGCCACAATCTCACCACATTAACGGAGTCGACTCGTGGATTATACGGCCAATCCCTTCGTTGTTTCCGTCTGCGGCCGGGAGCCAACGGTATGCTCGCAGGCTGTGGCCACGGCATCCCCGATGCGTGCCAGGTGGATGACACGAGCGTTTCCGGAACCTCCATCGACCCGTAACTCGCGCCGGCGTTCACGGCAACGCGTCCAGTCAGCGAGAAGCGCGATCCTGATCCTGGTTGTGACGACTCGACATGACGATGTGCTTAGCAATGGCGTTCATCTTCATGACCGATTCGGCGTATTCGCGCTCCGGATGCGACTCCGCGAGGATACCCGCGCCGGCGGCAAGCTCAAATTCCTCGCCGTATTGAAACGCCGTGCGTAGCGCAATAGCGAAATCGAAGCGACCCCGGTAATCGGTCCAGCCAACAGCTCCGCCGTAAATCCCGCGGGGCCTGCCTTCGAGCGCGCCGATGCAGTGAACGGCGTCCGCCTTGGGAATTCCCGAGACCGTCACTCCCGGAAAGACGGCGCGAATGATGTCCCACGAAGTTCGGCCTTGCGATAACTGACCCGACACGTGCGACGACAGGTGCTGAACATTATCAAACTTCCGCACCTCCATAAAATCGGCAATTCGGACCGACCTCGGTCGGCAGACCGCACTCAGTTCCTCGTAGGCCAGGATCACAGAGATCGCGTGTTCCTTGAGTTCCTTCGCGTCGTCAAATAGCTCTGTGCCAAGGCGATGATCTTCGGTCGAGTCAATACCGCGGGGCCGGGTGCCGGCAAGAGGATTTGTGATTACACGACCCTTCGCATCCCCTTTGATGAGTACTTCCGGACTGAATCCCACGGCTCCGAGTTGGCCGAACCGAAAACAAAATGAACGGGATGAGCGATTGCTGTTCGCCGCGCATGCGTAAGTCCGAATCAAATCCAGCTGGCCGGAACTGCGATGTCGACGCGACACAATGGCTTTTTTGAGCTGGCCCCGCCGGATCAAGGCCTGAATCTCCTCCACTCGATGGCAAAACTCTTCGCGATCGACCGGCGCGACAGTTACGCCGGTGGTGGGCTGGGGGCGACGGTGTTCCGCATCCAAACCGTCAAGTGCTTTGGAAATTGGCTTCGGATCCTCGGTCGTGCGGAGCCGAACGGAATTGCCCTTCAACACGAGCTCGGTTCGGGGAAGACACAATTGCAAAAGGGGCCATTCAGTGGTCCATGGGTAGTCGAAATAAAAACGCGATAAATCGAATGCGAGGTAACCGTATGCGGTGCGCCAACCTGACGTGCCGGCAAGTTCTTGTCCAACTTGTGTTAATGGGTCCCGTGACAGCTCGGCCTTCGCCACCCGTCCTCCGCGTTCGTACGCAAGGTTATCGGAGGAGACCCAGATTTTAGCTTGCCAATTTCCGGCAATGCGGGTTTCAGTCGGACCGGCGTAGAGGAAGAAATCATCGATCAGACAACCCTCGCGTAGAAGGGCCTGCAAAACCATGTCAGGCGTCGCTCGCGAGTGCAGGTGAAATTCGCGCACAGGCGTCATCGCCAGTCTCCTCGGAATTGAGCTCCCAGGGGCTCAGCCAAGCGGATCACCTTTTCGTCCCTATCAGGACGCCCAGATTGTGAACCAGAGTCGGAATGACTTCACCCGCGGAAAAACCGAACTGATTGAGCCACGTGCGGAATTCGGCGGCACTGTACGCGCGCCCTTCGGTCATGACAAACAGTTGCGCAGAGTACAGTGCCAGGCCCAGCGGGCCATCGAGTGCGTCATTTAGGAACACATCGTGAATCAGAAGTCTTCCACCGGAGGGCAAGACCGCGGCGCTCCGTTCGATTAACTTGTGGCATTCGGGAATGCCCCAGTCGTGCAAGACATTTGAGAACAGGACAACGTCGGCGGGGGGAAAGTCGTCGCGAAACATATCGCCCGGCCTGTATTCGACGCGCTCCGTCACGCCGTACCAAGCGGCCAGTTCCTGAGCCACCTTTAGAACTTGCGGACGGTCAAACAGCACCGCGCGAAGCTGCGGATTCTCGCGCAAAAATCCAAAAGTATAGACGCCGCTTCCGCAGCCCACGTCTAGCAGAACGCGGCTTTCGCCTAAGTCGAGGTGCCGCGCGAGAAGTGGTGCTACGGTGTTCGCCCGACCAAGAAGCGTCAGCGTGAGCTCCCTGGCTGACCCCTCTTCTTCCATCGCCGACTTAAGACCTTCCCGATAAATGTGAATCGCCCCGCGCTCCTGCGGGCCGGTTCCTCCCGGCCGATTCGTCGTGAGTCTTTCCAGCATCGCCAGGACGCCCGGGCTGTCTGCGGCGAAACCGATGTAGCCACTGACGTCAAACGGCGAACGGGGCTGAAGGTGCTCACACGCCAGTTCTGAAAGGGCCAATCGGTCTTCCGAATTGACGATCACGAGCCCCATCGCGCGAAGTGCTGTGATGAGCACAATTGCTGGCCGCTCCGCCAGGCGAAGTTCTCGCTGCAATTCCGCCATACTGAGCGGCCGGTCGGCCAGGCGCGCCAGCAATTTGAAATGCACGACGGCAACCGTCAGCAGCTCGGTCGCGTAGTTGCCGCGAAAGTGCTCGAAGATCGGCGACGGATCGAACCGCGGACTTTGCATCTTGGACACCCGGCCATTCAATTCGCTGGTCACGTCTGCTCACACTTCATTTAGGCCTTAGTGCCTTCATGCCTGGATCCACGTGTTCCCAAAGCGGGCCCGGGTCCTGTTGTCATTCTTGCTTGCACGAGCTATACGCAGGCGACGACGGCTCGCCGACTGTCCTTCGCACGCCGTGGGAACGAACAGGCCGCTAGCTCGGGAATTCGGCATTCACACCCGAGCAAGTGTGCGCAGCGTCTCTGCGTAAAAGCAGACAAATCGTTTCAAGAATGAGTCCTCGTCGAACTGCCGCAGACGTTCACGGTTCGGCAGGTGCAGGTAGAGGATCTTTGTCAACTCGTCTCGAATTGCGGCAGGCAGATTCTTGTCCCAATCCTCATTCGGTGTGCCATCTGCGTTGGGCAGTATCAAAGAAAGACACGGTTTCGTGCCCTTGAAGAGCTTAATTAGAAGGTCGCTCAATTCATCGGTTTGCCATCGACCGAGGCCGCCCGGGCCGACGACGGCGGCGAAGCACAGCGAGTTATCTATGCCCGCCTTCAAATTCTTTACCACGTCCCCGCCGGCCAGATTGGACTGGTCGAACCATGCCGTCATGCCAAAATGTTTATGAAGCGTGTCCGCCAAGTCCTTCACGTATTGTTGGTCCTCAGTGTTGTACGAAAGAAAGGCGTCCCACTTGTAGTCCTTCAAGCGAAACATTGCCGGAATGCGCAGAACCTGGGAGATGTCGCGGTACTCTTTTTCCGCCTTAAGTTGCCATTTGCCGACCTCGACATAAACCACGCGCATGGCGACGCTGGACGCTCTTCGATCCATGTCAAATTTATGCTGCACGAGGATTGGCAGATAGACCCTGTGGTTGTGCTCTTTGGTATGCGTCGTAAACCAGGCCGGAACCGAAGCCGTCGGATCCATTTCAGCCGGATTGGTGACAACGTTCATCCACCGGTGTCGATCCGTCTGGAATTCCTGTCGATGAGCCTCGGGCATAAAAGCCAGCAACTTGTCGTCGAGCGTCTTGACTTGCTGGCCAATCACCTGGTCCGGGCTCTCCAGCCCGTAGAGCGTTGCCGCAGATTCGTTCGCGTAGGTGAACTCAGCGATGGCTTTCTTGGTGAACGGGAGCGGGACGCGGAAGTCGACACAGGGATAATGGCTGTCCCAGAAACTGCTGTCGGCGAGAGCCGTCTCGATCTTCTCGATCAGATCGCTTTGCTGATTCTCAATCAGATTCTTTTGCTGGTCCAGAGGCGGCGCGCCCCGTGATATCAGCTGAATATGCTCACGCAAATGGGGCGGAAGCATGGACAGCGATTCCGCGGATTTGGACTCGCTGAGCAAGACGATGGGGCGGCCGGTTGAGAGACGGAATCCGAGCTGGATCAGCTGATCGGGATCCCATGGTGGTGATCCGAGATCCGCAATCACCAAAGGGGCCATGTAGAGCGGTGACAGAATCGGTTTTCCCAGATCGCCATTGCGGACCTGTGCGGCGCGGATCGGCTTGTAACCCGCTTTGTTGCAAGCGGGATCAATGACGGTTTCGTTCATTTCCGTTGCACGTTTATCAAGCTCTGGCGTACCCGAACGTTGGATGATGAACGCAATCTTTTCGGACATTTCTCGTGAACCCTTTGGCAGAACGCGAAACGTGAAGATCGAGATAGATCGTCATGAAGCAATAGGTTTCGGCTGCCGCTTGAGCCCTTCCTTCAGCCAAATGGCGATCGCTCTCGTGGTGTCATTGCGGCGGTATCTAACGAGGATGGCCCATACGCTTAGGTTGCGACCAGATGCATGTGCTGTGTGGTTGAGGATATGCACGTAACAGCCGAGCGCTGGCAAAGTGATAGGAACCAGAAAGTTCCTGCCATGTCAGTAGTTCTCTGTGAGCGTTATAGCCTCCTCATTCCAATCGGCAAGATCCTGGTTTATGTGTGCGTACACCTCCTTACTGTCGCTGAAAGGGGGACTGTAAGCCGTCGCGATCGACGACAGCTTTTTTTTTCGTCTCGCTTCCTCGTGACGGAATCAAACGGATTGGAGCCTTGGAGAGCCTGCCCGCCGTCCAAGTCGATTGTGGACGTACACACCTGAATTAGTACTCCCCTTTTGGCATTCCGACGGTTCACGATTGCAGCTGTGATCCACTTTCGACCGGCCGTGTTGCTTCCGATGAGGACCACGACGCATGATGTGCCGTCCATTTGCTCGTCGATCCACTTCTCAATGGCGTTGTTACCGTCCTTGGTCACAGCCTCCCAGTCATTCTCCAAGGCCGGCTGTTTCCTTCGACGACGCCAAGGTAGCGTACCTGGGCAGCGCGGCTGTTGTCCGGCTTGTAGTGAAAACCGCAAAAGGCTCTATCTTTTTCTTTGCCATTGATGCCCCTTTCTCTCACGCAACGGCAAGATTGGACGAAACGAGAGTCTGTCCGTTAATGTTCGGCAATTTGCGATTCGACGCATTGCGGCAAACGCAGTTCCGATTCCGGCACGTAATTGGTCGTGCATCGTTGAACACATCAGGTATCCCGAAGGACTATGTACGCATGTCGAGTGTGACCCGCGGACTCTGCTGTCGACGGGCCATCGGGCTTGCCGTGAGATGGGAGTCGAGTTCGATGAACTCGGACAACGGCCGCTCGGATGGTTCGGGGAACATTGTAACACGCGGAGTGGTAACTGAAAATCCGTCCAGCCACTTGGCCGTCGAGAATTCTCGTTAAATCGCCGCCCCGGCGGCGGAACTGTACCGACCCTCGGCGATAATCCTGCCTGTCAATGCCAAGGGACCAGGTACGAGACGGCAGCAGGGGTAGTGAGATTTTGGCGTTCTCACTCTGCAGATCGGCTCAGTCGCCTTTCATGTTGGACTGCGGCTGCGATTTCTCACTGAACGGTGCAGTCTGACCCGATTCGTTCCCTGAATGCCAGTGTTCTACCTCAAAAGGGCCGGCTTTCGGTTTGAGATTTCACAAGTTGCGGAATTTGCTCTGCAAAATGCAAACTGTTTGCGCTGCTGAGCACCGCGTTGCGGTGTTCTTGAAACGGGATCCAACATCCGCCGCCTTCGCCTGCGCGGTTGGAACGCGCTCCGGCGTCGGATTGGCTTAGGGTTTTTAGTAGTAAGAAAGGGGAATGGCTCAACCCTTTGGAATCCCTCAATCCGAAACGACAGATTCAGGCGGTCAACCGTCAAGAACATGCGATTTGCCGACAAAAAGGACTTGCGCTTTTGTCGTTCGTCTGCCAATGTCCTGACTGTTCAGTGACAAAAACGGAGGGCGAAAATGACGGATGAGCGACAGATTGCGGGACGATCCGCGGATGGGAACCAGATCAGCACCAAGCGGGGCTTTCCCGTCTACCGCACGAATCCGAGCGTCCCTTCGGCGAAGGGATTGCCGACGCGCAACAAACGATTTCACGTGCCGGGCGGAAAGGGTTCTATGATCGTGGACAACTCCACTGGCGAAATCAAAGGGATCGGCGGAATGGGCTTCTGGTGGGATGAGGAAGTTGATTCCAGCCGGTTCGTCAAGCTGTTCCTCGATGGGATTAAGCAGGCGGCCGGCTTGTCTAAGACGGGTATCCAGGTATTCGAGCTGGTGTATCACGAGATGCGGGCGAATCCTGGCTCCGATGAAATCAAGCTGAATCAGTACGTGGCCAAGGACCACGACATCAGCGATCGCACGTACCAGCGTGGCGTACGGGAGTTGCTCGAAAAGGAATTCCTCTTTCGGAGCCCGAGCGACGGCGTCTTCTTCGTCAATATCCGCTTCATGTTCAACGGCGATCGGCTGGCGTTCGTGAGGTCGTATCACCTGAAGGGCTCGCCCCGGCAGGAAGAGCTGCCGCTGGTGTAGATCCCCGCCCTCCCCGCTCCTGCGGAATGACGTCGTGTTTACGATGAATCGTATTCACGACCATGGCCCTGGCTCGACCTTTAAAGGGAATCGGCGCTCAAGTAATTCCCTGATTTCGTCGGCCATCACTAGACCTTCCAGGGCACATTGGCTCTTGATTCGCGTGTGGAGGCCGATCGGCACGTCGATGGTTAATCGCTTGGTCGGCTCACGGGTTGCTGGCTTCTCCCCCAGCACCCATCTGTCCAGATTCGTGCTCTCGACGGTGCTCGGTCGCTTGGCTGCGAATTCGACCTTCTTCATGCCAGCAACTCTTGCACCTCCTCGCAGAGTTGCGCTATTTCCTGTGCGGCGCTCGTGGCCGAATTCTCAAAAACGGTGAGTCCCTGTGCTGCGGTTTCCGCAAAGGCGACGCGTTGACAAACAGCCGTCTTGAGGACGGGATTTGGATAGTCGCAAGGGCCTCGGTGACATCGCGTCCGATCGCCGTATTTACGATTGATGAGGAACGCTCTCTTGAGGTCCGGCTTATAGATTTCGGCCTCGGCGAGCAGGTCGATGATTTCCTTGGCCGCCCACACGTCGTAGGGCGACGGTTGAACGGGAATCAACACTAAGTCGCTGGCGCCACAGGCCGATTTGGCCACGTCATAGACGCGCGGTGGTCCGTCAATGATGACCAGCTCGAAGTTGCTGGCCAGGGCCGGGAGTTCCTTATGAATCGAGGACTTAGGCAAGCCCACGACCGGAAAGAGCGGCTCCCCGCGTCGGGCGGCGGCCCAGTCGAGAGCGCTTCCTTGCGGGTCCGCGTCGAGGAGCAGGACGCGTCTTCCCTTTCTCGCGAATGCAGTTGCGAGGTGCACGGCAAGCGTGGTCTTTCCGACTCCGCCTTTTTGATTGAGAATTGAGATGACCTTGGGCACGTTCCGTCGTGATTACGATTTTACGATTTCCATTCAGTACGACGATTTCCGTCATCCGTCAATCAAATTCTTTTGCGCGATGTTGCGAGTGACGCAACCGGGCTCTGGCGCAGCATCATAAAGTCGTATCGTCGTATTTACGGAAGTGCGATGACACGAGGGGTCGCAGAAGTGACTTTGCGACTCATCGTGGATGCGATTGCACGGTGCAATTCCTCCTTAGCACAGCTAAGGGAAGATGGTGGGGTCAGATTCATTTTCAATTTTCATTTTCTCATTGAGGCAAGGCGGCCGGGATGGTCGCCTTGCTCTTCATTTCGGCGAGCATTTCGAGTCGCGAGCCGGGCATTTTTTACCCGCTGAGACAGGATGGATCAGCGGTTCTTTTCGTCGCTCTTAGGCTTTTGATCGGTTAATCCCCGGAGCAGTCGCCCCGGTCGCAAGATCGTCGAGCGAAATGCCGAAGGCTTCGTGGATGAATTTCTTGGTTTTCGGTTGATTAGCGAGAGATGCGACAACGCTCTGTGGGGTGTACAGGCCAGCGTTTCTTTGAAACTTGGCCTCGGCGTGCGGGAGGGTCTTTTTCCAAGTCACGCCAACCAAATAGTGAGCCAACTCGTGATCGTCGGCATGCTCGAACAGCTCCGGTCGCTTGAGAGCGGCAATTGGCAGTGGCTTGCCTTTAAATCGGAACTGCTTCACGCGTACCGCCCGCTGATTGACGATGCCGACGCCGGCGAATCCCTTGCTCTTTAGATACGCGACGGCGACATCTCCGGGATGAAGCCGATCAAGCTGCTCGCTCCAATTGCGTCCATGTCCCGCCGCAAGAAAACCGAATTTCCGGCAATCGTCCCAAGAGCGGTAGCGCCCTTCGGAGACATTCACGTAGTAAATATTGTTTAAAAAATCGAAGTCCGGCAGCTTAACGTGCATTCGATGAGCGGGTCGGAAATGCTTCGAGTAATTCCCTTGCGTGAGGTTTGTCAGATACCGGCCTTGCTTCCAGATGAGCGTCGTCTCGACGAGCAGGGCTTCAGCTTCCGTCAGCCCTTTCGCGATCACCCGAATGATCGGCTCCTCGCCGTCTTTGCAAATCGCTCGAATCCGTTTTGTCTTGTCTGAATCGCGAGCGTCGCCCAGATGCGATTCCTTGCGGCCAGCGCGGCCCTTACCGTAGTAGAACTCCTCGAAGTTTCGCGGATCGATGTAGACGTAGACGTAATAATCTGAGCGTTCGGGCATGGTCCAAGCAAAATACGCGTCAGAGT
>Ga0210393_10004151_pt1 | contig 11492 bp, 8 predicted proteins | sample IncBWC27OmetaG_FD_160068 | JGI IMG/M metagenome (GOLD analysis project Ga0210393, IMG submission 160068) | Forest soil microbial communities from Barre Woods Harvard Forest LTER site, Petersham, Massachusetts, United States - Inc-BW-C-27-O ... | reverse complement strand
AGGGCCGGCAGGATTGGCGTGTGGAGTTTGTGTGCGGTGGACGCGCGGAACGCGTGGCGCGGCGAGATTTTCACTGGCTGCGGCAGGCGGCGGAGAAGTTGAGCTGCGCGCCGGAAGAAGTGGTGCCGGCCGCGACGCGCGCGCTCGCGGAGCGGGATACAAACTTCAAGAATTATCGCGCTGTGCTGGAGCGGCTGGCGAAGGCGGAGGCGGCGCTCGCGCTGGTGGCGCAGGCTGCACCGGGCCCGGATGGATTGCGCGTCGTTTCGCGCATTTTCGAGAATGTTCCGGCGGACTATCTCGGCTTCTTCGCAACCGAGGTGGCCAAGGCCGAAAAAACGATTGCTTTGCTGGCCACAAGCGAGGAAGGGCAACTGCTCTTCGCGCAGCATCCTTCTGCCGACAAGGACGTGAACGCGCTTCTCAAACGAGTGCTTGAACAAGTTGGAGGGAAGGGCGGGGGCAGGCGGGATTTTGCTCGCGGTAAACTTGGGGATGCTGCCAAGGTCCAAGAGGCGATCAAAGTGGGCGAGTCTCTCGTTCAGAAATAGATGGAAGAATCAGTCGGAGAAGCCTTCAAAAAAATCGCGTGCGGACGCGATCCGGGATGTGCTGCAAATCGATGAGAGTCAGGAAGTCGATGGTTTTGAATTCGCGGTCGATGGCGGGCGGGCCGCACAAACGCGCGGAAATATCGAGATAGGCTCGAAAGAGTCTGGGTGGTTGCGGGGGAGCAATCGACGCGCCGCTTACGGTGCATCGGTGTGGCGGCTTGGGCATGGTCCTGAGTGCGGGCGCGACCAGATATCTTTCCTTGAGAGTTTCGTACAGGGCCATTCCTTCGTTTTCATCCTGCGACGAAACGGAGCTGCAGCCGATGAGATAGCGGGCGCCGCAGCTCACCGCGTACTTCGCGATGCCTTTCCAGAGCATGTGTAGAACGGCGGTATTGCGGTATTCCCTGCGTACGCAGGCGCGGCCAAGTTCGAGGACTTCTCCACGAAGCGGTTCGAACGGCGCGAAATCAAATAGACCTTCGCCGTAGTAGCCGAGATTTCCTTTGGCGCGGTAGCCGCTCTGCATCCGGTAGGTGCCGACGAGCTTGCCTGTGGCGGCGTCATGCACCATGAGGTGGTCACAGATATAGTCAAACTGGTCGCGATCGAGTCCTGTGGAAATCGAGCTGTCCAATCCTTCGCCGAGTTCGCAATTGAAGACGAGATAGCGGAGGCGCTGGCATTCGATGAGGTCTTGCAGGGTTTCCGCCAATCCGACACGAAAAAGATTTGTTGTGGCGAGGGGATTTTCGCAGTCGTGAATCAGGACAGCGGTTGTGAACATGTGTAAGTTTCGACTGAAGCAGATTACGGGAGTGTTGCTGCAAGATGATTTGCGCGTTTCCGAGGATGGCTGATGCGACACAGAGAGATGTCAGGGGGTCAGGCGCCCGCGAGAGGAAGGTGAGGGTATCAAGAGCCCCGGGCTTCCCGCCGGGGCGAATGGGTTCTTAGACTTCGGAGTTGAGGCCGGAGAATGAAGCACTGCTTTCGGTGATAGCCTGGACGGGAACCGAAACCTCGACTTCGGTTCCGCCGCCCAGCCTGCTCCAGATCCGGAGTTGGGCACCAATAGTGGCTGCGCGCTCGCGCATTCCCTGAAGACCCCAATGCAGGTCCCGACCGGACGATACCACCTGTGGATCGACCCCGCAGCCATCATCTCGCACAACTAGACGCAAACGGCGAGGCGAATATTCAATCACTGCTTCGATATTGGAGGATCCCGAGTGCCGCAAGGCGTTGAGGATCGCTTCGCGCCCGATCAAGAAGAGCTGCTCCTGGATGGCGGGTTTCAAAGTCTTGGGCAGCCCCTCGATGAGAATTCGAAAGTGAACGCCTGCCGGTGCGAGCTCCTCCCAGAGGCCATAAAACGACTCTTCCAAACTGAGAGAGGAGGGGGGAGAGGACCGCAGCTCGTGCAGGGCGTCGCGGCCCTCGTCGATGACACGATGCATCAGCTGCAGGACGCGATTGAGGGAAGCTTTGGTGGGCGAATCGGCGGGAGTTTGCTCCACGGCGCCCTGAAGAATCAGGGAGGCCCCGAGAAACCCTTGGAACAAAGTATCGTGCAATTCGCGCGCGATGCGGCCGCGCTCTTTGAGGCGCTCTTCGAGGCGAAGTTTGAGTTCGCGATCCAGTTGCCGGATATCCCGGCGATGGAAGTTCGTTTGGATCCGCTCGGTGGCCCAGGCGATGGCATCCCGGGTAGACGTGGATTGACGCATGACATTCGGAGACGGCTCACGATAGAGGTTCATGATTTGTATCCCTCCCTGTTTGGATCCACTCGCGAATATAAGACGGGCAATGCCTCAGCTGAATACCCCGAGCTTCACAGGCTGCAAGAAACCTTACGGCTTTGCGATCAACGAGCCTTAACTCCTCCAGGTCAAGTGCCATGTCAGCGGGTAGTGGTTCGGAATCGAAGAGCGCCTGTAACTCGGGGAGATTCGTCCCTTCAATCCGGCCGCTGAGAGCGAAGATCGCGGATGCTTGGTCTTCCGATTTTTGAATTCTCAACATCCCAGAGGGGGGTAGCAAATGCAGGGCCATTGGTAAAGCACTGAAAAAGAAGGGAATTGCGGTGTTCAGAAGATCACGAAAATCGTGAAATTACGAAATTCGTAGTTATGGAAGTGAGAATTGGCGGAGGGCTAGGCAGTCTTGAAGCGGTGCTTATTGATCTTAAAGGCGCGGATCTTTGAATCGAGCGTCGAAGGAGGGACGCCCAGCTTGGCGGCAGCGCCGGCGGGGCCCGAGACTCGGCCACGAGCATCGGCCAGGGCGGCCTCGATGGTTTTCTTCTCCTGGGAGGGAGGCAGTTTCAAGAGTGTCGGACCAGCCGACTCGGCAGGGCCGGGCCTACGAGAGAGCCAACTCTCATCCACGGTGAAGTTCTCCGTTTCGCAGACGATGACGGAGCGCTCGATGACGTTTTGAAGTTCACGAATGTTGCCGGGCCAGGCGTAAGCCTTGAGCGTGTCGAGTGTCATGCGATTGATGCCGCGAAACTTCCTTCCGGCCTTACTAGCGTAGCGATCGATGAAATACTCGACCAGGAGGGGGATATCTTCTTTTCTTTCGCGCAGCGGCGGCATCTCCATCGGAAAGACGTTTAGGCGGTAGAACAGGTCCTCACGGAACGTTCCGGCTTCGATGGAGTCCTCCAAGTCACGATTGGTGGCGGCAATTACGCGTACGTCTGCGCGAATCACCTTGGAGCCGCCGAGACGTTCGAACTCGCGCTCCTGCAAAACACGGAGAAGGGCGGTTTGGGTTTCCGGAGGCAGTTCGCCGACTTCATCGATGAAGAGGGTGCCGCCCTCCGCCAATTCGAAGCGGCCGAGGCGCCGCTGGGTTGCGCCGGTGAAGGCGCCCTTCTCATGGCCGAAGAGTTCGGAAGTGATTAAGGAGGGTGGAACAGCCGCGCAATTCACACTTACAAAGGCGCGCGAGGAGCGGTGCGAGCGTTTGTGGATTGCGCGGGCAATGAGCTCTTTGCCCGTTCCAGTTTCGCCGGTTACCAGGACAGTCGAATCGGTCGGCGCGACCTTTACTACGTGTGCGAGGACGCCTTGCAAAGCGCGGGATTCGCCGACGATCTCCTCAAACATGGAAGAGCGATCGATCTCTTCGCGCAGGGCGATGTTTTCATGGTAGAGCTGGTCCCGTAGCGCTTTGATTTGTTCAAAGGCGGTTTCCAGAGCAGCTCTGGCCTGGTGCTGCTCTGTGATGTCCATGGTTGTGCCGACAACTTCAGCGGGTACGCCCGAGTCATTCAGCACAGTGTGAGCGACAGAGTGGAGGTGCTTTATGGTTCCGTCCGGAAGAACGATACGATAATCAACACCAGAATCCACCCTATTCGTCTGCGTGGACTCCTCTTTCTCCCTCTGTTCAATCATCGGGCGGTCTTCGGGGTGAACCCTTTCCAGAAAGCGAGACAGAGAGGGCGTGGTGTTCTCGGGATCGTATCCAAGGATGCGAAACATCTCGAGCGACCAGAAGGTATCGCGGGTGCGGACATTCCACGCCCAACTGCCCGTATGCGTCAACCTTTGTGCCTCGGCCAAGTAGCCGTCGCTCCTCCGCAGGGCTAGTTCGGCGCGCCTGCTTTCGGTGACGTCCGTAACTGCTCCAACGAATAGCAGGCCGCCGGGTTCGTCACTTGGCGAGGGATGCGCCACGACGTGCAGGGTTTTCAGGGAACCATCGAGCATCATCAAACGGTGCTCGAAATCAAAGCTGGCGCCCTCGGCTGCCGCGCGCTCGATGGTCTTGCGGACAAACATTCGATCATCCGGATGAGCGCGCGCAATCGCCAGCTCGACCGTAGGCGTGGTCACAGGATCGTAATCGAAGATTCGGAAAGTTTCGGCGGACCAAACGATTTCTCCTGTGGAAACGTTCCAGCCGAAACTTCCTGTACGACTGAGACGCTGGGCTTCCGCGAGGTACGCCTCGCTCTGGCGCAGGGATTCCTCGGCGCGCTTGCGCTCGGCTCTTTCCGTGGTTTCCCGCAAGGCGCGAAGCACCGATGGAATGAGCCTCGACAGGCGCGTTTTCAGAATGTAATCGGTTGCGCCAATTTTGAGGGCTTCGATGGCGACTTCTTCGCCGAGCGTTCCCGAAACGAAGAGGAAGGGCACGTCGGGGGAAGCCTTCAGTGCCAGATTCAATGCAGAGAGACCGTCGAAGGAAGGGAGGCTGTAGTCCGCGAGTATCAGATCAATTCCGCCCTGTGCGAGGGACGCCAGGAAGGAATGCTGAGTTTCTACCCGTATCACTTCGCAGACGATTTCGCCTGCGGCCAGAAGTTCCTGAATCAGATCCGTATCCTTAGGATCGTCTTCCAGGGAGAGAACCCTCAAAGGCTTGGGCATGCTTACTTCCTGACGCTACCGGGCGGGGGCTGATTGATGACGGCCCAGAAGACGCCCAGTTCCCGAATGGCATTTACAAATTCATGAAAATCCACCGGCTTAACGACGTAAGCGTTGACGCCGAGTTTGTAGCTGGCGACCATGTCCTTTTCCTCGTGGGAGGAGGTGAGCACAACGACAGGAATTATTTTGAGCTTTTCGTCGCTCTTGATTTGTTGCAAAACTTCCAAACCGTCGATTTTAGGCAGTTTGAGATCCAGCAAAATGACAGCGGGGTTGTCACTGGAGCGGGTCTTGAACTTCCCCCGGCAATGGAGGTAATCCAGGGCTTCTTCGCCATCCCGAGTGACCACGACCTCGTTGGCGAGATTGTATTCCTCCAGGGCCGTCAGGGTGAGCTCGACGTCTTTGGGGTCGTCCTCCACCATCAAAATGCGTCCCAGCATGTCCATAGGTAGACTCTCCGCGTTCTAAGATTTAGGAATTGAAAAATAGAAAGTTGCGCCCTGGTCGACTGCGCCCTCGGCCCGAACGTGGCCACCATGACGATGGATGATGCGCTGAACGGTCGCGAGGCCGATGCCGGTCCCTTCAAACGCTTCGGTTTGATGCAGACGTTGAAAGACGCCAAAGAGTTTCTTTACGTACTTCATATCGAAGCCAGCTCCGTTGTCCCGGACGAAGACTACTATCTCATCTTTGCTTCCGTCGCCGCACCCGATCTCGATTTTAGCCTGCGGCTGCAAGCGGGTGAACTTGACGGCATTGGAAAGGAGGTTGACAAGAACGAGCCGCAGCATGGAACGGTCGCCGTAACAAACCGGAAGTGTGTCGATTTTCCAAACAATATCGCGGCCCTGCGTCTCTTGGCGCAGTTCTCCGAGGACGTCCTTTAGTAATTGGTCCAAGTTGACGAGGGTCTTTTGCTTTTCCGCACGGCCGATGCGGGAGAAGGCCAGGAGGTCGTCAATCAGGTTGCCCATACGTTTTGCCGACTCGAGAATCATCTCCATATAGCGGTGGCTCTTCTCGTCTAGAAGGGAAGACACCTTTTTCTGAAGGAGCTCGGCGTATCCCGACATGTGACGAAGAGGGGCACGCAAGTCGTGGGAGACGGAATAGGCAAAAGCCTCCAGCTCCTTATTGACGACTTCAAGTTCCGCGGAGCGCCTCCCTAGTTGCTGGTTGAGGCCGCGAATTTCCTCCTCCCGGCGCCTGCGCTCGGTGATGTCATTACTCGTTTCCATGATGGCCACGGGGCGCTGCTGTTCGTCAAGGCGCAACGACCAGCGGCTAGCGACAGACACTTCGGTCCCGTCGGCTTTCTTACGCTTGAGTTCCCCCTCCCAGCGCCCCACGCGCAGCAGCTCTGAAAGGATGTCCTCGAGGGGCGCCGGGAAGATGGTCGCCAGAAGATCGTCGGAGCGACTCCCAATCGCTTCCTGCGCGGCCCATCCGTACAATTCCTGGGCCCCCCGATTCCAGTAGGTGATGACGAAAGACATATCACGAACGAAAATGGTGTCGTGCGTGAGATTGAGAAGGCTGGCCTGCTGGGTTCGTAGAGCGACTTCCTGCTGGAGTTCGTCGCGGGATTGCAGAAGTTGGCGTTCGACGCGGCGGCGAACCGCGCTGAACCAGGTGAGAAGTGATGCAAACAGAATGAAAATGATGTAGTAGGGAAGGTCAGACCGTCTAACGTACAGGGTGTACAAAGGCTCCGTGAAGAAGTAGTCGAAGGCTACGCTCGAAAGGACGACCGCAACAATCGCCGGGCCGACCCCCGCATACCAGACGGTTAAGGCAATGGCAAAGAGGAAGAGCGGGAATTCGACGCCGCGAAAGTGGTAGCGCTGCAGAACGAGGGCCGCTCCCAGTGAGAGCGCAACGGAAGCGATTGCGAGACTGTACCGTCGCATGGCTGGCCGGGCCTTCCGCAAATAGAATTTGGACGACGCCATGGCTGGCCTCAGGTCGACGCGGTGAGATTTCGACTACAACCGCGAATGCCCCGAAGTTTACCCCTTACAGAAAGCCAGAAGAATAGCATGGGGTGGTTTTTCCTTTCTTTATGGTCACTTGGGAAACTGCTGCTGTGAGGAATAGGCCCTCAAGGACTCCCTGACTTGGATGAGCCAATTCCAGAGAGTGGTTCACCAAGAGGCTGGCGGGAACCCGGGGTAGTGCGGTCAAAGGGGTTAGCCGGCAGGAGCCGCCGAGTGGTTAGGGTTAGGGCAGATGTCGGGACACAAAAGGGGGGCCCCGATTACACGATAGTGGTATGCGGGCGACGAACGGAAGAGGTAGGGAAAGATCGTTCCATGTCGTGATGTATCGGGTGGTTCTGCTCCCACATAGTACGCGCCGATGCTTCACTACCTGCCGGATCGCTGTAGCCGCAAAACAGGAATTCTCCGGATTCTCGGGGGATAGAGACACAAAAGGAGTGCACCATATGGCGACGATCACAACAAAAGATGGAACACAGATTTATTACAAGGATTGGGGTGCAGGCCAGCCGATTGTTTTCTCACATGGATGGCCGCTCAGCGCGGACGACTGGGACGGGCAGATGCTGTTCTTCGGGCAGCGCGGCTATCGCGTCATCGCGCACGACCGGCGAGGACATGGCCGGTCGAGCCAGACGTGGGACGGCAACGAGATGAACACCTATGCGGACGATCTGGCGCAGTTGTTCGAAGCGCTCGATCTCAAGGACGCGATCATGGTGGGGCACTCGACAGGTGGCGGCGAAGTGGCGCGCTACCTGGGACGGCATGGCAGCAAGCGTGTCGCGAAGGCGGCCCTGATCAGCGCCGTGCCGCCGCTCATGCTGAAGACGGAAAAGAATCCTACGGGTCAACCGGTGGCGGCCTTCGATGCCCTTCGCGCGGCGCTTGCAGCCAACCGGGCGCAGTTCTACAAGGACATCACCCTGCCGTTCTACGGATACAACCGGCCGGGCGCGAAGATTTCGGAGGGGATTCGCGAGCACTGGTGGCTGCAGGGCATGATGGGTGGGATGAAGGCGCATTACGACTGCATTAAGGCGTTCTCGGAGACGGACTTCACGGAAGACCTGAAGAAGATTGAGATTCCCGTGCTGGTGATGCATGGGGACGACGATCAGATCGTGCCGATCGTGGCCGCGGGGCCGTTGTCGGCGAAGCTGCTGAAAAAATCAACGCTGAAGGTTTATCCGGGCTTTCCGCATGGGATGCCGGCGACCAACGCGGACCAGATTAACGGTGACTTGCTGACGTTCATTAAAGGCGCGGCTTCGGCATCGGCGTAGCTGGAGTACTGAGCGGAGCCATCAAGGGGTGCAGGCAAGGACGTCGGTGGCGAGAGCCACCGGCGTTGGCCCTGCTGCTAAATGGCGCAGCCTCAGCGCAAAGGATTCCAAACGCTGCGAGTTCGGCTTTACTAGTGAAGGAACAAATCACGACAAATCAAAGTTGAAGGGGTCGTTTCTCGCGACGCAGATTGTAGTGATGGTGATTGTATAGTCCTTTGAGTTCTGGTGGCAAAGCGGTTCCCCGCGGAAGCCGCCAATGCAGCGTGAGCCTGCTCAGGCGCATTGAGGGATTGACTGTATCTTCTTCGCGAGGTATAGCATCAACCTATCCAATCCCGTCCGAGGCGGAAACAGAGAGCCTCGATTCCGGGGTAGGGTGTCACCGGTGGAGGGGCCATGAACACGCTTTTGAAATACAAATTCTGGATTGGCGGGGTGCTTGTTTTATTCGTCGCTGCGGTGATCATCGGGGCGGTCCGCCCAAAACAAGTATCAGGAGCACAGTCAGGCGCACCAGCGGACGTTGAAGTTGTGCAGGTTGAGCAGAAGGACGTGCCGATCTACGGTGAGTGGATTGGGACGCTCGATGGATTCACAAATGCCGATGTGAGAGCTCAAGTCACGGGCTACCTCTTGAGGCAGGGCTACCAGGAAGGCGCGTTTGTCAAGAAGGGGCAATTGCTATTCGAGATTGACCCGCGCCCATTTCAAGCGGTGCTGGACCAGACGGAAGGACAGTTGGCCCAGGCCAAAGCTGCACTTGCCAATGCCCAGGCAGTGCAAGGCCGGACGGAACTTGACGTCAACCGTTACACCCCTCTCGCGCGAGAGCAAGCTGCCAGTCAGCAGGATTTGGACAACGCTGTGCAAAACAACCTGGCAGCCAAGGCGACGGTAGCCACAGCGGAGGCTCAAATAAAGACCGCCGAGGCAGCCGTTGAAACGGCGAAGATTAATCTGGATTTCACGCGGCTGGTTGCGCCGATCGATGGGATCGCCGGGCAAGCGCAACTTCAGGTGGGCGCCCTGGTCAATTTGAGCAGCGGGCCCGTCACGTCCGTGTCCACTGTTGACCCCATCAAGGTTTATTTTACCGTCGGCGAGCCGCAGTATCTGGCATGGAGGAAGCGGTTTCCGACCGAAACATCACGGCAGGCGGCGGACAAGAATCTGCGACTACAGCTGATTTTGGCGGACGGCTCCACGTATCCCCTTGAGGGGAGCTTCTACTTTGCAGACCGCCAAGTGAATGAAGGCACGGGAGCGATTCGACTTGCTGGACTCTTCTCGAATCCAGGAAATATCCTGCGTCCGGGTGGGTACGGGAAGGTTCGAGCGGTGGTTCGGCTTCAGCAGGGTGCGTTGTTGGTTCCGCAACGTGCGGTGACGGAGCTTCAGGGCGGTTACCAGGTTGCGGTTGTGGGCGGCGACAACAAGATAAGCATTCGAACGATTACCGTGGGCGATCGCGTTGGCACTGAGTGGATTGTCGCGGAGGGGTTGAAACCCGGGGAGAAAGTGGTTGCTGAAGGCATTCAGAAAGTGCGCCCCGGTGCGCAGGTGAATCCCAAGCCCTTTGGCGCGCAGGAAGCAAAGGGAAAATAAGCCATGTCAAAATTTTTCATCAATCGTCCCATTGTTGCCATGGTGATTTCCATCGTCTTGGTGCTCGTTGGCACCTTGACGGTCCTTAGTCTTCCGATTGCACAGTTCCCCAACATTGCGCCGCCGGAAATTCAAATTCTCGCCACCTACGTCGGTGCCGACGCGCAAACCCTGGAACAAGCCGTGGCCACGCCTCTCGAGCAGCAAATGAGCGGCGTAGACAACATGAACTACATGTATTCGCTAAATACCACCGGAAACTCGTCGACCACCTTAATCGTCGACTTCGACGCGAAGACCGACCCCAACAACGACTTCATTCTCGCGCAATCTCGCGAGACGCAAGCCGCCTCTCAGCTTCCAGTGGACGTTAACAATTATGGAATCACCGTGCGCAAGTCCCCCACCGCACCTTTGATATTGTTCGACCTCTACTCTCCCCACGGAACTTATGACGCCACGTTTCTGGCCAACTACGCCTACATCAATCTTGTCGATCCGCTGCTCCGATCCTACGGTATCGGTATAGTCAATGTGTTCGGCGCGGGGCAATACGCGATGCGTATGTGGGTGAAGCCCGACCAGCTGGCAAAGCTCGGCGTTACTGTTCCCGATATCATCAGCGCTGTTCAAGCGCAAAACACCGTCAACCCAGCCGGAAAAGCGGGGGGCGAGCCTGCTCCCAAGGGCACGGAATTTACCTATGCAGTTCTGGCGCAAAGCCGGCTTGTGTCGCCCGAAGAATTTGGACAGATCGTGGTGCGCGAAACGCCTGATGGCGGCACTGTTCGTGTGCGTGATGTGGCTCGCATCGAGTTGGGATCGCAGGACTACAGCATCGCCGGGCGCTACAATGGCAAGCCCAGCGCCTGCCTTGCGCTCTATCAAATTCCTGGCTCGAATGCGGTTCAGGCTGCGGCCGCTGCGAACAAGCTAATGAGCCAGATGAAACAGCGCTTTCCAGAGGACCTGGACTTTGTCGTTGCCCTAGACACTACGCGGGCCGTCACCGAGGGCATCAAGGAGATTGTGATCACACTGTTGATCGCGCTGGCTCTGGTAATCCTTGTGGTTTATATCTTTTTGCAGGGCTGGCGCGCCACTTTGATTCCGCTGCTAGCCGTGCCCGTCTCGCTCGTCGGAACCTTCGTTCTCTTTCCCGTATTTGGATTCTCCATCAACACGCTTTCTTTATTTGGTCTCGTGCTGGCGATCGGGCTGGTGGTCGACGACGCGATCGTCGTGGTCGAAGGTGTCGAGCGTCACATCGAGGAGGGCCTGACGCCGAAAGAAGCGGCTTTGAAAGCCATGGAGGAGCTCTCCGGTCCGGTCGTAGGAATTGCGCTGGTGTTGTCAGCCGTGTTTGTGCCGACCGCGTTTATTCCCGGAATCACCGGAAAGCTTTACCAGCAATTCGCAGTGACGATCGCGATTTCGGTTTTGCTTTCCGCGTTTAACGCGCTGACGCTCAGTCCAGCGCTGGCGGCGCTGCTCCTTAAGCCAAAAACGCCGAGCCGAGGGTTGCTCCAGCGATTTTTTGACTGGTTTAACCGCGTTTTTGAGCGTGCCACCGAGGGCTATGTAGGGTGGAGCGCCGTCCTGGTGAAGAAAACCGCGGTAGTCGTCGTGCTGCTGGTTGTTTTTGCC
>Ga0210393_10004149_pt1 | contig 11492 bp, 6 predicted proteins | sample IncBWC27OmetaG_FD_160068 | JGI IMG/M metagenome (GOLD analysis project Ga0210393, IMG submission 160068) | Forest soil microbial communities from Barre Woods Harvard Forest LTER site, Petersham, Massachusetts, United States - Inc-BW-C-27-O ... | reverse complement strand
TCCGGCGACGCTCAAGTCCGCGTCGCTTCGAGTGGGATTCCGCGAGGCGGGGTACCTAACGGGGGTGTCGAACGAGTCGCTCCAATTAACGCGACGGTAATTGCGTGCCCATACGGTGGCGGAATGCGACGTAGATCGCCGCGAACGTTGGGAGCGGAGGAGGAGTTCCACCTTGTCGACCTGAAGACGAGGCGACTCACAGCGCGCGCCCCCGAACTGCTGGCCGAGCTGGACGAGAACTACGTCGCCGAGCTGCAGCGCTGCGTCGTCGAGACGAACACGCAGGTGGTCGATTCGCTCGACGGGCTGCGTGGCGAAATCATCCGCCACCGCACCGTCTTGGTCGACACCGCGGCCGCGCTGGGCATGGGAGTCGTCGCCGCGGGGGCGGTGCCGCTGGCGGTGCCGGCCGAAATGCAGGTGACCAAGACACCGCGCTACCGGCAGATGCTCGCCGACTATCAACTGCTGGCTCGCGAGCAGTTGATCTGCGGCACCCAGGTACATGTCGGCGTCGCCAGCCGCGACACCGCGGTCGCCGTCGCCTATCGGGTGGCCGCCTATCTACCGACCCTGCTGGCCTTATCCACCAGCTCGCCGTTCGCGTCGGACGGGTCTGACACCGGCTACTCGAGCATGCGCACGCTCGTCTGGCAGCGCTGGCCGACGACCGGCCTGGCCGCCCCGGTGCAATCGGCCAAGGAATACGACGAACTGGTCAACGACCTGGTGGCCAGCGGAGTCATCGCTGACGCCGGGATGGTCTATTTCGACGTCCGGCCGGCGAACGCCGCCCCGACGTTGGAGCTGCGGCTATGCGACAGTTGCCCGTTGGTGGACACCGTGTTGCTGATCGCCGGGATATTCCGGGCTCTGGTGGAGCGCGAGGCTGAGGCCGCACAGGCAGGCATCGCACCGACGATCCTGTCCCCGGCGGTGGGACGAGCCGCGCTGTGGCGAGCCGCCCGGTCGGGGTTGGAGGGCGAGCTGGTCGACGTGAGCGGCCCCGTCAGCCGCCCGGCAGCAGAGGTAGTCGGCGGGCTGGTTGCCGCGCTGCGCCCGCAACTGGAGCAAACCGGTGATTGGGAGACCGTAAGCGAGTTGACCCGTCAGGCGCTGATCGTGGGCACGTCGTCGGCTCGGCAACGGCGCGCGCTGCGCCGGCGGGGGCGTCTCACCGACGTGGTCGATCAGCTGATCGCCGAGACCGCCGGCTGCGGGCAGACCAGCGCGGCCGTCGTCAGCGACGACCCCACCCTGCTGTTCGGCTACCATCCCGGCGTCAAACCGGTGGCCGTCTTGGCCGGCGGCGACCTCGAAGACAGCTACGACGAAGCGGTCGATACCGACGGCCGGCCACGGCGCCACTATCGGACGGTCCTCGACACCATTGCCCAGCTCGGCGTGGCCCAGCTGCGGTCCCGGGAAGCGGGCATCGAGCAGGAGCAACGCGCCGACAACGTCACCTTCCGCGTCAGCGGTCAGAGCCGCGCGCAACTGTTCCCGGTCGACCTGCTGCCGCGCATGGTGGCCGCGCAGGAATGGGGGCAGCTGTCCGAAGGCCTGGCTCAGCGGGCGCGCGCGCTGGACGCATTCCTTCGCGACGTCTACTCCGAGCAGGCGATCGTCGCCGACGGCATCATCGGTGTGCAGGCCCTCGATCGTGCCCCCGGTTTCCGCTCAACCGGACGCCTCGCGGGCGACACGGTCCGGGCGCACATCAGCGGCACCGACATCGTGTGCGACCGCGCCGGTCGGTGGATGGTGCTTGAAGACAATCTGCGCGTGCCGTCGGGCCTCGCGTACGCGATCGTCAACCACCAGTTGCTGGGCAAGCACATCCCCGAGCTGCGACCGCCCGCCGCGATCGAGGATGCCGGCCGGGCGCCGGAGATGCTGCTCGAAACCCTGCGCGCGGCGGCACCGGCGCACGCGCCCGAGGATCCCATGGTGGCGATGCTGTCGGCGGGCTGGAAAGACTCCGCATGGTTCGAACACACCTTTCTGGCTGAGGAAATGGACGTCCCGTTGGTGCAGCCGGCGGACCTGACGGTGAGCGACGGAAAGCTGGTGCAGCACATCGGTTCCAACATTCGGCGCATCGACGTCGTGTATGCCCGGATGGACGAGGACATGCTGCTTTCTTCGACCGGATACGACGGCGCGCCCCTGCGGCCGGGCCTGCTTGCCGCGATCGCCGACGGCCACCTCACCATTGCCAATGCGCTGGCGAACGGAGTGGCCGACGACAAGGCGATCTACGCCTATGTCCCGGCGATCATCGAGTACTACCTCGGCGAGAAACCCAAGCTGGCCCAGGTGCCGACCTGGATCTGCGCCGAGCGCGACCAGCGTGATTTCGTGCTGGCCAACCTCGGCGACCTGGTGGTGAAGCCCATCGACGGGTTGGGCGGCAGCGGCGTGCTGATCGGGCCGGAAGCCTCCGAGGCCGCACTGGACGCGCGCCGGCGGGAGCTGGAAACTCAACCGGAGCGGTTCATTGCCCAGGAGGCGGTCAACCTGTCCACCCATCCCACCTTCGACGGTGACGGCCTATACCCTCATCACGTCGACCTGCGCGCGTTCGTCCATCTTCGGGCCGGCGCGAGCGGCTCGGTGTCGGCGCACGTGATGCCCGCGGCGTTGACGCGAGTGGCTTCCCGCGGGTCGAGGATCGTGAACTCGTCGTCCGGTGGGGGTAGCAAAGTCACCTGGATGCTCAGCGAGCCTCTGAACCGATAATGAACGGAAACGGTTGACATGTGCGGTATCTGCGGTGAGATCCGCTGGGACGGGCAAGCGGCCGATGTCGGCGCGGTCACCCGGATGACCGGCGCCATGACGTCACGCGGACCCGACGCAGACGGGGTGGTGGCGCATGGTCCCGTCGCACTCGGCCACCGGCGGCTGTCGATCATCGACCTGTCCGCCCGCGGCGCACAGCCGATGGTCGACGCCGACCTCGGATTGACGTTGGTGTTCAACGGCTGCATCTACAACTACCAAGAGCTACGCAAGCAACTTCAGGCCGACGGGTACCGGTTCTTCTCGACCGCCGACAGCGAGGTCGTGATCAAGGCTTTTCACAAATGGGGCGTGCACTGCGTCGATCGATTCAAGGGAATGTTCGCGTTCGCCATCGCCGACCGGGACACCGGCGTGGTGACGCTGGCGCGGGATCGGTTGGGCATCAAGCCGCTGTATGTGGCGGCGGCGCCCGGTCGGCTGCGGTTCGCGTCCAGCGTGCGTGCGCTCCTCGAGGCCGGCGACGTGGACACCGAACTGGACCGCGAGGCGCTGCACCACTACATGACTTTTCACTCCGTGGTGCCGGCGCCGCTGACGATCTACCGCGGCGTGCGCAAGCTTCCGCCGGCGACCGTGCGGGCGATCCAGCCCGACGGTTCGCACACCGACATCGTCTACTGGACACCGAATTTCGGCCGCGACCCCGCTAAAGCGTCCTGGTCGGACCGCGACTGGGAAGCCGCGCTGATGGATGCGCTGCGCACCGCCGTGAAACGCCGCATGGTCGCCGACGTGCCCGTCGGCGTGCTGCTGTCGGGCGGCATCGACTCCTCGATCGTGGTGGCGCTGCTGGCCGAGCAGGGCCAGCACGGACTGGCCACCTTCAGCATCGGCTTCGACTCGTCCGACGGCGAATCCGGCGACGAGTACTTCTACTCGGACCTGATCGCCAAGACCTTCGACACCGACCACCACAAAATCCACATCAACGCCGCGCGCCTGACGCCCGCGGTGCCGAAAAGCATTGCCGCAATGAGCGAACCGATGGTCAGCCACGACTGCGTGGCGTTCTACCTGCTGTCGGCCGAAGTCAGCAAGTCGGTAAAAGTGGTGCAGTCCGGGCAGGGCGCCGACGAGATTTTGGCCGGCTACTCCTGGTACCCACCACTGGCCAACATCGCCCGCGAACAGACCACCGAGGCCTACGCCAAGGTGTTCTTCGACCGCAGCCACGAGGACGTGTTGTCAATCTTCGCCCCCGAGTACGGGATTGACGCCGACGTGAGCCGCGAGTTCGCGACTGCCCATCAAGGCGCGTCCGGCGCCGATTCGGCGGTGGACGCGGCGTTGCGGCTCGACACGCAGGTGATGCTCGTCGACGATCCGGTCAAACGCGTCGACACGATGACGATGGCCTGGGGGCTGGAGGGGCGGGTGCCGTTCCTCGACCATGACTTCGTCGAACTGGCGGCCAGCTGCCCACCCGAGCTGAAGCTGGCCTCGGGCGGCAAGGGCGTGCTGAAAGACGGGTCACGCGCGCTGCTTCCGGCGGAGGTGATCGACCGGACCAAGGGACACTTCCTGGTGCCAGGCATCCGCCATCTGCACGGCGAGCTGCTCGACATGGTGCGCGACGCATTGACCAACGACGCGGCGCGGGCTCGCGGGCTGTATCGCGCCGAGGCCGTTGAGGCCCTGCTGGCCGCGCCCAACCAGACCCGGACCACGCTGGGCTCGAACGCGTTGTGGCAACTGGCGGTGCTTGAGATGTGGCTGCAGAGCATGGAGGGCTGAGGCGATGGGGCAGCAGGTGCGTGCGCTTTATGGTGCGTCGCTGTCTCCGGACGCAACCGCGTTCGCTCACCTCGTCGATGAAGGCGGCTATCCCCGCGCGGTGCAGCGCTTCTTGCGCGGCCGCCACGCCAGCTCGTCGCGGGATGTCGAGCTTCCAGTCGAGGGCCCGGTCTCTCGCGTCATCCACTCCGCGGACGGTGAATGGCTGGCGTGCGAGGTGGCGCCCGACGGGGGAACTCGCCGCCAGATCTGGGTCGTGACCACCGATCCCGACGACCGGATGGCCCGGCGCATCGATGGTGAAGAGGCCGGGACCGCGGAGCTGATCGCGTGGGATGGCGAACGGGTGGCGGCGATCCTGACGGGTGATGACGGAGTTGGGCGGTCTTGCCTGATCGATCCGGCCGACGGCCATCACACCGTTTTGGACCGCCGGTCTGGCGGCTGGCTGGTCGACGCCTGGGCGGGGGCGTCGCTGATCAGGGTGGGGCCGCGCGGCTACCGCGAAATGATCATGTTGCTCGGGCAGACCGAAATTGCCTTGCTGCCTTCCGATCCCGGTACCACGACCGCCGATGGTGTGATCCTCGACGACCACCAGCCCCGCCGTGTCCGCTATGGACGCATCGGCGAGCTGACCAAGCTGTACTACCCGGGCGTTAGCGGCAGGGGATACGTTCGGGCACTGATCCGCAGCGACAACGGCTGTGAGCACGCCCGGCTGCTGGAAGTGACGGCCACCCGGGACGGCGTCACCTACTTCGTGGTCGCCGAGCGCCCGGACTGTGATCTCGACGAGTTCGCCGTCAGTGACGACCTATCCACCATCGCATTGCTGTGGAACATAGAGGGCCGCAGCGAATTACAGATTCTCGAATACTCCGATTACACGTTGGGCGAGCCGATCCCGCTGCCCGGGCTGGTCGCAAGCGAGCTGTCCATCAGTGCTGGCGGCTCGATGGTCGCGATGACCGTCGAAGGGCCGTCTTTGCCGCGAACCGTCGAGCTGGTCGACCCTCGGTCGCGTCAATGGGAACCGATCGACCGTGAACCCAGCCGCGGTCAGGTCATGCCCGGAAGCTCCGTGTGGGGGCCGGAGACGATCACTGCACGCGACGGACTGAACCTGAACGCATGGCTGTACCGGCCGACAGGGTCTTCAGGGGTCAGTGGTCCGTCGGGCGCGTTGGTGTACCTGCACGGCGGGCCAGAAGGCCAGGCCCGGCCCGGTTACAACGAGATCTTTTCGCGCCTGCTCGACGACGGCATCACCGTGCTGACGCCGAATGTCCGCGGCTCCTTCGGCTTTGGCCGGACATTCGTCCACGCCGACGACAAGGAAAACCGATTCGCGGCCATCAACGATGTAGCTGACTGCGTGCGCTTCCTCGTGGACAACGGCATCGCCGACCCGCTTCGCATCGCCTGCGCGGGCTGGTCGTACGGGGGCTACTTGACATTGGCGGCGCTGACGTTTCATCCGGGCTTGTTCGCGGCCGGCATCAGTATCTGCGGGATGAGTGACCTGAGCACCTTCTATCACAACACGGAACCGTGGATCGCTGACGCCGCCTATCCGAAGTATGGCCATCCGGTCAACGACCGCGAATTACTCGAGCGATTGTCTCCGCTGCGGCGGGTCGATGCGTTGATCGCGCCGTTACTGGTCGTGCATGGGGCCAATGACACCAATGTGCCGCCCAGCGAATCGGAGCAGATCGCGGACGCGTTGCGCCGTGCCGGTCGCGACGTGGGCTACCTGCTCTTCGACGACGACGGGCATGGGATCGCCAAGCGCGAGAATCGTGCGGCGCTGGCCGCCGCGATCAGTGAATGGTTGACCAAGGCATTCGCCCCCGTGTAGCGCGAGCATGGAATGCTGAGCTTGATGCGGCATTACTACTCGGCAGACGCGATCCGCGACGCAGAAGCGCCGCTGCTGGCCAGCCTGCCCGACGGTGCGCTGATGAAACGCGCGGCCTTCGGGCTGGCCACCGAGATCATCCGCGAGCTGACCCGGCGCACGGGCGGTGTCGCCGGCCGCCGGGTGTGTGCGATCGCCGGCTCGGGCGACAACGGCGGTGACGCGCTGTGGGCCGCGACCTTCCTGCGCCGTCGCGGCGCGGCCGCCGACGCGGTGCTGCTCAACCCGGACCGCGCGCACCGCAAGGGGCTGGCGGCGTTCACCAAGGCCGGCGGCCACATCGTGCAAACCGTCTCGGCGACAACCGATCTCGTCATCGACGGAGTGGTGGGCATCTCCGGATCCGGCCCGCTGAGGCCGGCGGCGGCCGAGGTGTTCGCCGCTGTCGACGCCGCCGGGATTCCGGTGGTCGCCGTCGACAGCCCCAGCGGCATCGATGTGGCGACCGGCGCGATCACCGGCCCGGCCGTGCACGCCGCGCTGACCGTCACCTTCGGCGGGCTCAAGCCCGTGCACGCGCTGGGCGACTGCGGCCGCGTCCGGTTGGTCGATATCGGGCTGAGCCTGCCCGACACGGACGTGCTGGGTTTCGAAGCCGGCGATGTGGCCGCGCGCTGGCCGGTGCCCGGCTCCCGCGACGACAAATACACCCAGGGCGTGACCGGCGTGCTGGCCGGCTCGTCGACGTATCCGGGCGCGGCGGTGCTGTGCACCGGCGCCGCCGTCGCGACGCACTCCGGCATGGTGCGCTACGCCGGCGGTGCGCACGGCGAGGTGCTCGCGCGCTGGCCGGAGGTGATCGCCTCGCCCACCGCCGCTTCGGCCGGGCGGGTGCAGTCCTGGGTGGTCGGGCCGGGGCTGGGCACCGACGACAAAGGGGCCGCCGCGCTGTGGTTCGCGCTGGACACCGACCTACCCGTGATCGTCGACGCCGACGCGCTGACCATCCTGGCGGCGCACCCCGAGCTGGTCGTCGACCGCGCCGCGCCGACGGTGCTGACCCCGCACGCCGGCGAGTTCGCCCGGCTGGCCGGGGCCCCGCCCGGGGACGACCGCGTCGGCGCGTGCCGCAAGCTGGCCAACGCGTTCGGCGCCACCGTGCTGCTCAAGGGCAATGTCACCGTCATCGCCGACCCCGGCGGCCCGGTCTACCTGAATCCGGCCGGGCAGTCCTGGGCGGCCACCGCCGGGTCCGGCGACGTGCTGTCCGGCATGATCGGCGCACTGCTGGCCTCGGGCCTGCCAGCCGTCGAGGCGGCCGCGGCCGCCGCGTTCGTGCACGCACACGCGGCGGCGTTGTCGGCGGCCGACCCGGGTCCCGGCGAGGCGCCGACGTCGGCGTTCCGGATTTTGCACCACATCAGGGCGGCCGTGGCCGCCCTGTAGCTCTAAGCCGTCAAACGAAAGGATCCATCGTGACCCTCAGCCACCCGTCTGTGCCCGCGCACTCCATCGCGCCCGCCTACACCGGCCGCATGTTCACCACCCCGGTGCCGGCGTTGCGGCTGCCCGAGGAGTCGATGGATCCCGAGGCCGCCTACCGTTTCATCCACGACGAGCTGATGCTGGACGGCAGTTCCCGGCTGAACCTGGCCACCTTCGTCACCACCTGGATGGATCCCGAGGCCGAAAAGTTGATGGCCGAGACGTTCGACAAGAACATGATCGACAAGGACGAATATCCGATCACCGCGTCCATCGAGCAGCGCTGCGTGTGCATGGTCGCCGACCTCTTTCACGCCGATCACCTGCGTGATGACGATCCGTCCAGCGCCATCGGTGCCTCGACCATCGGCTCCAGCGAGGCGGTCATGCTGGGCGGGCTGGCCCTGAAATGGCGCTGGCGGGCAAAGGTCGGAAAGGACTGGAAGGGCCGCACCCCCAATCTCGTCATGGGCTCCAACGTCCAGGTGGTGTGGGAGAAGTTCTGCCGCTACTTCGACGTCGAACCGCGCTATCTGCCGATGGAGGAGGGGCGCTACGTCATCACTCCCGAGCAGGTCGTCGACGCCGTCGACGAGGACACCATCGGGGTGGTGGCAATCGTGGGCACCACCTACACCGGTGAGCTGGAACCCGTCGCCGAGATCTGCGCGGCGCTGGACAAACTGGCGTCCGGCGGTGGTGTGGACGTCCCGGTGCACGTCGACGCCGCAAGCGGGGGATTCGTGGTGCCCTTCCTGCACCCGGAAATCAAGTGGGACTTCCGGCTGCCGCGGGTGGTGTCGATCAACGTCAGCGGTCACAAGTACGGACTGACCTACCCGGGTATCGGGTTCGTCGTCTGGCGCAGTAAGGAGTATCTGCCCGAGGACCTGGTGTTCCGGGTCAACTACCTGGGTGGCGACATGCCGACCTTCACGCTGAACTTCTCCCGCGCCGGCAACCAGGTGATCGGTCAGTACTACAACTTCCTGCGGCTGGGCCGCGAGGGCTACACGCAGGTCATGCAGTCGCTGTCGTCGACCGCGCGGTGGCTGGGCGAGCAGCTGCGCGTCGGCGACCACTGCGAGCTGATCTCGGACGGTACGGCGATCCCGGTGGTCGCCTTCCGGCTCGCCAAGAACCGCGGGTACACCGAGTTCGACCTTTCCCATGAGCTGCGGGGTTACGGCTGGCAGGTGCCTGCCTACACCATGCCCGACAACGCCACCAACATCTCGGTGCTGCGCATCGTCGTGCGCGAGGGACTCTCCGCCGACCTGGCCCGGGCCCTGCACGACGACGCTCGCACCGCGCTGGCCTCGCTGGACAAGCTCAAGCCCCGCGGGCACTACCATGCGGAGCACTTCGCGCATTAGTCACATCCGCCCCAGCGGCCCCGGCCGGGAAGGATGTTGGTTTTTGTCCGGCTCGTAGCGACAACGCGGGAGAGCGACTCCTGTGGCGGCTGTGACCACGCGGCGCTCGATCCCATGAGGTTCTGGGACAATGGCGGTCGTGGCAGTTACGCCGATATCCCTGACTCCGGGCGTCCTCGCCGAGGCCGTGGTGGACCTGGGTGCCGTTGAGCACAACGTGCGGCTGCTGTGCGAGCACGCCGGCAGCGCGCAGGTGATGGCCGTCGTCAAGGCCGACGGCTATGGCCATGGCGCCACCCGGGCTGCACGCGCCGCGTTGGCCGCCGGTGCGGCCGAACTGGGGGTTGCCACCCTCGACGAGGCACTCGCATTGCGCGCCGACGGCATCACCGCGCCGGTGCTGGCCTGGCTGCATCCGCCCGGCACCGACTTCGCGCCCGCGCTGTTGGCCGACGTGCAGATCGCGGTGTCCTCGGTGCGTCAGCTCGACGAGTTGTTGGACGCGGTGCGCCGGACCGGTCGCCCGGCGGCGGTGACCGTCAAGGTCGATACCGGGCTGAACCGCAACGGTGTCGCCCCGGCGCAGTACCCGGCGATGCTGACCGCGTTGCGCCAGGCCGTCGCCGAGGATGCGATCCGGCTGCGCGGGCTGATGTCGCACCTGGTCTACGCCGACCAACCCGAAAATCCCATCAATGATGTTCAGGCCCAACGGTTTTCCGAGATGCTGACCTACGCGCGTGACCAGGGGGTGCGGTTCGAGGTGGCGCACCTGGCGAATTCATCGGCCACGATGTCGCGTCCCGACCTGGCCTTCGACCTCGTGCGGCCGGGTATCGCGGTGTACGGTCTGAGCCCGGTGCCGCAGCTGGGTGACATGGGTCTGATACCGGCGATGACGGTGAAATGCACTGTGGCGCTGGTGAAATCGATTCGTGCCGGCGAGAGCGTCTCGTATGGGCATACCTGGACCGCGCAACGCGACACCAATTTGGCGCTGCTGCCGATCGGTTACGCCGACGGCGTATTCCGGTCGCTGGGCGGGCGGCTGGACGTGCTGATCAACGGCAGGCGCCGCCCCGGCGTCGGGCGGATCTGCATGGACCAATTCGTCGTTGACTTGGGTCCCGGGCAGCAAGACGTCGCCGAAGGCGATGAGGCGATCCTGTTCGGGCCCGGCACCGCCGGCGAGCCCACCGCGCAGGACTGGGCGGATCTGCTCGGCACCATCCACTACGAAGTGGTCACCAGCCCGCGTGGACGCATTACCAGAACCTACCGCGAGGCCGAAAACCGTTGAATGAAGAAGAAACCCGCAAGCGCAGAGCCTGGCTTGCGGGAGGTGCCGGGCTGACCGCGGTGGCCACCATCGTCGGGGCATCGGCCCGCCGGTCGATGATCGACCGTGCCACCGCGCTCGAAGATCCCTACGCCGATGAGGATTTCGACGAGGTGGACGTCGAGCGCAGCTACGTGGTGACGGGGCCCGACGGGGTGCCGCTGGCGGTGCGCGAGGACGGCCCGAAAGACGCCCCGCTGACGATGGTCTTCGTCCATGGATTCTGTCTGCGCATGGGCGCCTTCCACTTTCAGCGCCGGCGCCTTGCCGGGCAATGGGGATCTGATGTACGGATGGTCTTCTACGACCAGCGCGGGCACGGAGAGTCCGCCGAGGCCGACCCCGAGACCTACACGCTGACCCAACTGGGCCAGGACTTGGAAACCGTGCTGCAGGCGGTCGCGCCGCGCGGAGCGATCGTGTTGGTCGGCCATTCGATGGGCGGCATGACGGTCTTGTCGCATGCCCGGCAGTTCCCCGAGCGCTACGGACGCCGCATTGTCGGCGCGGCATTGATATCTTCCGCCGCCGAAGGGGTGACCCGGTCTCCGCTGGGCGAGATACTGAAAAACCCTGCGCTGGAAGCGGTCCGGTTCACCGTCCGGTCGGCGCCCAAGCTGATGCACCGCGGCCGCACCGTGTCGCGGTCGTTGATCGCCCCGATCCTGCGCGCCGCATCCTTCAGTGACCTGCAAGTCAGCCGCAGCCTTGACGCGTTCTCCCAGCGGATGATGAACGACACCCCGATCGCCACTATGGTGGGCTTCCTGCCTGCGCTGGAAGTGCACGACGAAACCGCCGGGCTGTGGACGTTGCTGCGGATCCCGACGCTCATCGCGTGCGGTGACCACGACCTGCTCACCCCGGACGAGTACTCGCGGAAGAT
>Ga0210393_10004148_pt1 | contig 11493 bp, 12 predicted proteins | sample IncBWC27OmetaG_FD_160068 | JGI IMG/M metagenome (GOLD analysis project Ga0210393, IMG submission 160068) | Forest soil microbial communities from Barre Woods Harvard Forest LTER site, Petersham, Massachusetts, United States - Inc-BW-C-27-O ... | reverse complement strand
GCGCGGGCGGTCTCGACGCCGATCCCGGAACTGGCACCCGTCACCACGACACGGCGTCCGTGCAAATCAACGCCATCAACGATCTCGGCCGCCGTGGTAGTCGGTCCGTAGTTGCGCGTAGGCATGGCGGTCTCTTTCGTGCAGGCACTATTGATGCGACCACGATCCACCCGCACACACCCGATATCCAGACCATGGCGTTGCTGGTAATCCCAGGGCCACCCTTTGCGAGACGCCGCGCACTATCCTTGATCGATGGCAACAACCCGCGGGCTGGCGGCTTTTCTGCGGGCCCGCCGCGAATTGCTCAAGCCTGCCGACGTCGGCCTGCCGAACAGCGACCGCAGACGCGTCGAGGGATTGCGTCGCGAGGAAGTCGCCATGCTTGCCGGCATCAGCACCGAGTACTACCTGAGACTCGAGCAAGGACGAGACCATCAGCCCTCCGACCAAGTCCTTGACGGCCTTGCCCGCGCCCTGCAACTCGACGAAGACGCCGGCAATTACCTGCGCGAGTTGGCGCGACCGGCGCCGCGTCGGCGTGGACGCTCCGTCCCTGAAAGGTTCGACCCGGCCGTGCAAACTCTCATCGACAGTTGGCCGCTTACCCCTACGTTCGTTGTCAACAGGAATTTGGCGATCCTGGCGTCTAATCGCCTGGCCCGAGCGCTGTCGCACGTCTTCAGCCCGGGCGAAAACATCCTGCGCGCAGCGTTTCTCGAGCCTGAAATGCGTATGCTCTACCGTGACTGGGACCGCTTTACGACCAGGATCGTCCCCTTCTTGCGAGCCGTGCTCGGAGCGGAGCCACCCGATCGCGAACTCGTCGAGCTCATCGGCGAACTCAGCCTCGCCAGCAAGCGATTCGCCACATTGTGGGCGCGTCACGACGTCAAGCATCGAAGCACCGGTCCGACCGCCTTCTACCACCCGCAAGTCGGGCCGCTGGATCTCCACTACACGATCCTGCACCTGCCGGATCAACGCCAGATGATCATCACCTACCACGCCGACCCAGGCTCACCATCCGAGGAAAACCTCCGTCTGCTAGCCAGTTTGGCAACTTAAGCGCAGAGCTTGGTCACGAGTGTTGCTCGTCGAACACGAATACGACTTTGCCCTCCCGGCCGGTGTCGCCTTGGGTGCGGCCCACGGCGTCTTTCCACTCCTCGAGCCGCATGGTGCGGTCGACGCGTGCGCTGAGCGTGCCATCGCCGACTAGCGCCACCAGCTCGCGATAGGTGTTGTGCACCACCGCGGTGTCGGTGCGGCGCAGCCAGTTGATCAGCCAGAACCCGGTCCAGTTCACATGGCGGCCGATCAGTTCGAGCGCGGACACCGAGGCGCTCTGCCCCGATAAAGCCGCATAAGACACCAATGTTCCCCCGAAGCGCAGGTGATGGGCGAGCCCCCGCGCCGAGCGGCCGCCGACGCAGTCGACCACGATGTCGAGCTCCGCACCGCTAAGTGCCTGGGCCAGATTGGATTCCAGATTGTCATCGTCGATGACGACCCGATCCCCGCCCCAGCTGCCGACCTGCTCTGCGGCGGCCTCACGGCGCACCACGCTAATGGTTTTCCAGCCGAAGCGGCGCGCCAATTTGATCAGGTACTCGCCGACCGCCGAGTTGCCCGCCGTCTGGCCGATCCACCGATCGTTCATCGATGGATCGCCATAATTGCGCAGCAGCAGCAGGGCGGTTATCGGGTTGATCCCGACCATCGCGAGCTGAACGGTGTCGATATCGTCTGGCACGACAACGATGTCGGTGGTGGCGGCGATCAAGTGGGTGGCCCAGGTGCCGTGGCGGTAAGTGGGTAGAAGTAGCACCCGCGCACCGACCAGTGACTCGTCCTCGCCCGGACCGACGGCCAGCACCCGGCCGACGCCTTCGGCTCCGACGTCGGCCGGAGGCTGCGGGGTGATGAAGTACTGGCCGCTGATGTAGAGGAAGTCCGAGGCGTTGATGGTGGCGGCCTCAACCTCGACGAGGACTTGGCCGGGACCCGGTGCGGGCGCCTGGAATTCGACGAGTTCCAGGACGTCGGCGGGTTCGCCGATCGCGGTGGTCTCTAGCTTACGCATGGTCACTCTTCCAGATGTGTTGGGATTAGTCCTGTTTGATGACGTGCAATGCGCTCAGCGGGCCGCCGAGCTGCATCAGCCGGCCGCCCTCACGCAGGCCGCCCACTGGAACTGGGGCGAACCCAAGCACCTCGCCGAATGCGGCGAACTCGGCGTTGACCGCATCGTCGTCGCCGGCGAAGAACAACACTTGGCGCCCATCGTGGTGCCGGGGGTCGGCCATGATGTACTCGGCGTACATGGCGTTAAACGCCTTGATGACCGTGGCGCCCGGTAGGTGCCGGGCCACCCACTCGCTGCCGGTCTCATCGCCGAGATCGACGAACCCGGAATAGGTAGGTTCGTATTGGGCGAATTGATTCGTGGCGTCAACGACGACACGAATCGACCAGTCCGGCACCTCGCCGGTCAACTCGGGAACCTTGACGAAGGGGATGGCGACGACCACCAGGTCGGCATCGGCCGCCTGCGCCACGGTCCCCGCCGAAGCGCCCTCGCCGAGCTCGCAGACCAACTCTTTCAACGTGTCTGGGCCGCGACTGTTGCTGAACACGACCGGAATTCGCGCCGACAAAGCACGTGTGGCAATGGCCCGTCCAACGGCTCCCGATCCGATGATTCCAACTGTGGCGAACAAGATGTGCCTCTTCTCGATTCGATCGCGACACCCACGCTAGCTTATTTTGTATTGCTCAGTCAATAACTTGGGGCGTACTTGCGTGATCAAAAACTTGTGTGCTGTGGTAACTAGGCGACTGATGGGCGCCGTAGCAATCCGATCGCCTGCTCGGCAACGGCGACGATCGCCCGCGGCGGCATTCCCCCCTTGCGCAGCGCCTCAGCCCCGCGTAACAGCGCCAAGATCAGCAACGCCAATTCGTCAGGGTCGGCGTCCGGGTCGATGTCCCCGTCACGCTGGCCCGCTTGGATCGCTTCGGCGATGTCGCGCTGGTAGCCGTCGAGCCACTTGCGGATTCGGCGGCCGACCTCCTTGTCGGTCGTTCCCATCTCGGCGGCGCTCTTGGCCATCAGGCAGCCCCGGCCCTTGGTGTCAGCGGTCAAAAGCTTGGTGATCAACCGGATGTGATCAACCAGCCGGTCGCGGCCGCTTTTCTCCGGATCGCGCAAATCGGCGAGCAGCTGGCCCATCACCGCGGTCGCGTAGTCATCTAGCGCCCGCAGGAACAAGGCGCGCTTGTCAGTGAATGCTCCGTACAAGCTGCCGCGACCCAGTCCAGTCACATCGGTCAAATCATCGAGTGAGGTGCCATTGAAGCCGTGCAGCCAGAACTGATCGCGCGCGGCCTGAACGACCTCGGCTTCGTCAAACTTTCGTGGTCGAGCCATGACAGCAGATTACCCGGTTATTGACTGATCGAGCCAAAACTCTCTACGCTGGTTATTGACTAACTGATACAGAACAGTTGCGACGAGGTGGAGCTCTATGGGCTTGGGCGCGGTGTATACGGAGGCGGGCGATCCGGCCGACGTGGTCAAACTCATCGACGTGGCCGAACCTCCCGATCCGGGACCGGGTCAGGTCCTTGTCCGTGTGACCCTGTTCCCGATTCACTGGGGCGATCTGCAGGCCATCCAACTCTCTTCACCCAAGGAGTGGGTAGGCGCCGGTGTGGAAGCCACTGGAGTCGTGGAGCAAGTCGGGCCCGGCGTCCACCACTTGACAGCCGGTGCCCGGGTGAGTGTTTTCCCGCAGCCGGGCGCGTGGGCTGAGCGATTCACCGCGGACGCGCAGTTCGTGGTGCCCGTTCCCGACTCGGTTTCCGACGAGGTCGCGGCCCAGATGCTCGTCAATCCCCTAACGGTGCTTATGTTGCGCCGCGAAACCGAGAAGCACTTCACCACGGGTTATGACGGCGTCGTCCTCAACAACGCTGCTGGGGGCGGGGTGGGCCGATTGGTCACCGCGGGTTTCAGCAACCACCACATCGCCACGGTCAGTTTGGTCCGGAGAGCCGCAACCGCGCAGCAGCTACGCGAGCGCTTTCCGGAGGTGCCCGTGGTGGTGACCGAAGATACCAACTGGCTCGATGCGGCGCGTGATCTGATCGGCGGCCGCACCGTCGGGGCAGCGCTGGATCCCATCGGGGGCACTCTCGGCGCAGACCTCCTGGGTCTGCTGTCTCCGGGGGGCACCGTGGTGGTATACGGACGCATGGCTGATGAGCCGATCCCCGTGCTCGCCACGGCGCTACTAGACCGCGGCCTGACGCTGCGGGGCGCCACGATCGGACGTTGGGTCGCCACCGCCGCACCGGAGCAGCGTGTCTCCGACACCAACACCGCTTGCCAAATGGCCCAAGCGTTTTCAAGCCAATTCGACGTGGCGGCCATCTATCCCATCGCGCAGTTGTCCGACGCCATCCGCCACGCCACCAAGCCCGGCAAGACCGGAACAGTGCTCGTACGTCCCTGAACAGGGCACGCTGCCAGGGTGTCTCACTGCTTTGCTGCGCAAGCGATCTCGGAATTCGGGAGGTCAATCAGACCGTCCAGCTGGCTGGGGTTATCGGTCGTGGTTGGCGGGCTCGTATCTCAGATTAGATCAATAGCGTCGAGGAATGCGGCGGCCGCGCTTTGGTCGCCTTCAATCGTCACCAGTGTGGACCAGGGTAGCCGGGTGGTCGACCAGGCGAGGAGATCGCCGGTGGTTGATGTGAGGGTGGCGGCAGCGTCGTCGGGGGAGCGCAGCGGATCAACGAAGATGACGCCGGCTTGGGCTCTGATGAGTACGTTGCGGGCGCCGGGGCCAGAGAGGTGCAGCGCCAGCGGCGCGGTGAGGTGGCCAGCAAGGTTGGGCTGCATCTTTGGGATCCCGCCCAGCAACCAGGAAACCGAAGGGCCCAAGCGCGCTTCGTCCAACGTGGGGAGCTGGCGGTCGATCGGGCCACGCGGGGCGAGAATGTCATACCGCAGGTGCGTGGTCATGTCGAAGGTGAACATGTCTGCGATGGCGTGCAGGGGATAGGTCCCCAGATCGAGCATCGGGCTCTCGACGGAGGCCATGGGTGGCTCCTGCAATGAGATGAAGAGCGTGATCGCTTGATCGAGTTGCTTTTCAACGTTGTTCAGGGTGCGGGCGGTGTCCCAGTCACGACGCCCGGCGACCGTCACCTCATTGAGGCTTTCAATTCCACTGTCCGGAACGGCTTCACCGCGCACCGCGGCCTGCAGTAATTCCAGTAGACATCCCACGTGACTGACCACATCCTGCACCGACCAGCCTGCCGCTGCACTGGGTGACTGCCATTCGCCCTCGTCGAGGCTCCGCGCGGTGTCGATGAGGTCGCCTCCTGCCGCACGCATTCCAGAGATACCAGCCAGGCTCATAGTGATCTCCTTAGCTCGCGCGGTTGCGTGGTTGGTCAGGTGTGCGCATGGTTGCGCCTCCCTCGCTCAAGGTGGCGGCTATCGGTGATCTGTCACCAACTTGGCATGCCCGGAAGCGGCGGGCAGTCACCCATTCAGGTGAGGGTCGTCGGCCGCCTCAGGCCTGTCGCCACGACCACGGGACTTACCTACGCTGCCGCCCTAGACAGAGTCAAAATGGTGAGCGTGATCTGAGAAACTACGTCTCATGAAGTCGTGGTCCCTCGTCATCGACCGGTCAGATCTGTCCTCAACGACACTTGTCGAGGCTGCGGCGGCGCGGCCGACCGCCGGGCAAGCGCTACTGCGGGTGGACCGTGTCGGCCTGACAACGAACAATTTGACCTACTGCGCGCTCGGTGACGCACTGGGCTACTGGGGCTACTTCCCGACGCAGATTCCCGGCATGGCACACATCCCCTTATGGGGTTACGCGGAAGTTGTTGCCACCGAAACTGATTCATTGAAACGGGATGACCGGGTATTCGGCTACTTGCCGAGCGCAAGCCATCTGCTTGTCACTCCGTCGATGGGCGGTATCGACCGGTTCCGCGATGGAACACCACATCGCGCCGAGCTGATGCCGATCTACAACGAATACACGGTTGTCAGCGGAGCAGCTCGCTCACCGGAACGCGAAAATCTGACGGCGCTGTACAGGCCGCTGTTCATGACAAGCTTTGCGTTCGAAACATTCGCCGCCGCCAATGAGTGGTTCGGTGCACGCCGACTGCTGATCTCCTCCGCGTCGAGCAAAACCGGCTACGGCATCGCGAGTCTTGCCCATAGCCGCGGCGCTATCGAGATTGTGGGTATCACCAGCCAGGCCAACGTCGCGTTCAGCCAACAGCTCGGGTGCTATGACACAGTGATCACCTACGACGACGTCGAAGTGCTTCCCAAGGTGCCGACCCTATACGCCGACGTCGCCGGCGACACCGACCTACGCCGGCGGCTCCACCACCACCTTGCCGACAACCTGACTCACGATGCGGTGCTTGGTATCTCCCACATCTCAAGCCCGACCTCGCTGCACACCGAGCAACTCGAAGGCCCCGCGCCAACAGTCTTCGGCGCATTCGATTATCTGCGCACGCCCGGCATGCGGCAGGAAATCGCGCGCCGGTATCACACTGCGTGGGAAGACTTCCAAAGACTGCTGCGCGACAACCTGGACGTCGTCACCGGCGCAGGTCCAAAAGCCTTGCAGGACCATTGGACCCGACTCCAAGGCGGAGCAGTCAACCCACGACAGGGCGTTGTTATCACCTTCCCTCACAGCGACGCCGGGTAACGGCCGTATCGACCCAGGGTCTGAGACGACAACCGCTGTCGGTCCGGCGAGCGGTGCCCGTCGAAGGGACGGATGCGCTGCACAAGTCTTCAGCTCCGGTGGCTCGTCGATAACGGCGCTGGACGCCAAGAACCGCTCACGCCTTCCGATGAGCCGGCTCACGCGATGGGAGCAGGCCTTTTGCCTCACCGCACAACTGCATTTCCTACTCGGTGACGTATAACTGTGCACATGGTCAACGTTGCCGCCGATGACGACCACGCGGACCCGCCCCCGTCGATGGCGCGGTCATCGCTGCTGCGCGAGCCACCGGCTACCGAGCGTGGCCTTCGCACCCGCGCCGCATTGGTTGCGGCGGCGCGAAAAGTGTTCGAACGCGACGGATATCTGAATGCTCGGCTGATCGACATCACGCGGGCGGCGAACTGCTCGGCGGGCACCTTCTACACCTACTTCTCCAGCAAGGAGGAAGTTTTCGCGGCGGTTCTCGAGGTCGCTCAGGAAGACATGCTGCATCCCGGCATGCCGCACGTCGCCGGCGATGACGATCCCGCCGCTGTCATCGAAGCCAGCAACCGGGCCTACCTGAAGGCCTACAAACGCAACGGCAAGCTGATGGGTCTGCTCGAGCAGGTTGCCAACATCGATCCTGAGTTCCGCGAGTTGCGCACGTCGCGATCGAATGCGTTCGTCCGGCGCAACGCGCGCAGCATTGCGAAGCTGCAGGCCAAGGGCCAGGCCGACCCGGATTTGGACCCGCTGCTCGCGTCACGCGCATTGTCCGCAATGATGAGCCGCATCGCGTTCGGGCACTTCGTCACACACGAGGACCGAGACGACACTCCCATGGCGACCGAGGAGGACCTCGTACAGATCGCGACCCGGCTGTGGGTGAACGCCCTCCGGATTCCGTCACCGGATCAGCGCGACCGGCCAGCAGCCCGCGACCACTAACCGCTGCTTGAGCCGCGGCCAACGATCCAACACCACATGCCCAAAAATTTGAACTTGACGTCGGATTCAACTACCGGGTATAAAAGGTGTGACGTGCCTGGCGTCTAGCCCTCTGTCGCGGTCAGCGCACGATTGCGGGTACCCCCATCAGGGACAGGTAGGAGCACGCATGTCCGCCGTCGATACCGCGCCGATGACGCGCACCGTAGTGCTGGTCGACTTCGGCGGTGTGATCACCACCAGTGTGCTGCAGGCGTTCGAGCAGTTCGGCGAACTCCTCGGCGCGCCCCCAGGACTGGTACTGGATTTGCTCAGCCACGACACGGCGGCCCGAAAGCTTTTGGTCGAGCACGAGTGCGGACGCATCGACGCCGACGCCTTCGATCGGGGTTTCGCCGACCGGCTGTCCGCACACGGCGTGGCGGTCCAGCCCGAGCGCCTGTCGGCGCGGATGCAGGCCGGGCTGCGTCGCGACGACGACACCGTGCGGCTGATCGAGGACCTGCGGGCGGCCGGAGTTCCGATCGCCTTGGTATCCAACGCGTTCGGGCGTGACTGCTATACGGGGTTCGATCTCGACGTACTCGCCGACGTGGTGGTGATCTCCTCGGAGGTCGGAGTCCGCAAGCCGTCGCGCAGGATCTACGCCATTGCCTGCACGCGGCTCGGCATCGACCCAGTCCAAGCGGTCATGGTCGACGATCTGCAGCAAAACCTCGACGGGGCGGCTCGCCTCGGGATTGCGGGTGTGCTGCACACCGACGCCGTCGACACCCGCACTCAGCTCAGCGAACGCTTCGGCATCGGGCAGAGGACCCGATGAAGGTCGCAGGCAGGGTCGCCATCGTCACCGGCGGCGGCGGAGGCATCGGCGGCGCGCTCGCCGAGGAACTCGCCACCCACGGCGCCCGGGTGGTGGTGGCCGACCTCGACGCGGCCTCCGCGCAGGCCGTCGCCGACAAAATCAACGCCACATCACCGGGTTACGCGGTCGCGTCCGGCACTGACGTGTCCGACACGGCGGCCATTCGCGACCTGATCACGTCGGCCGAGCAGCAGTTCGGCCCGGTCGACCTGTACTTCGCCAACGCCGGGATCGTCGGGGTACCCGGCCTCGAAGCCAGCGAGGCGGACTGGGAACGGTCGATCGACGTGAATCTGCGGGCGCACATCCGGGCCGCGCAACTGCTCATCCCCGGCTGGGTTGAGCGCGGCGAGGGCTACTTCGTCAGCACCGCGTCGGCCGCCGGCCTGCTCACCCAGATCGGGTCGGCGACCTACTCCGTCACCAAGCATGCCGCCGTCGGGTTCGCCGAATGGCTTGCGATCAGCTACGGCGACCACGGGGTGCGGGTCAGCTGCCTGTGCCCGATGGGCGTCAACACCGAGCTGCTTTACGCCGGGGAGAAGTCTGGGGATCCGCGCGGCGTCGCCGCCACCCGCGCCGTCACCTCAGCAGGCGAAGTGCTCGAACCCGCCCAGATCGCCCGCGACGTCCTCGCTGCGGTCGACGAGGAACGCTTCCTGATCCTGCCGCACGCGGCCGTGCTGGACATGTTCCGCCAGAAAGCCGCCGATTACGAGCGCTGGCTGCGCGGCATGCGTCGCTTTCAGGCGTCGTTGCTGCACGACATTCAATGACCACCCAGACCATCCACCCCTCCCCACCCGTAGGAGTTCTCATGTCCTTGTTTGACATTTCCGAACGCGCTCAACAGCTGCAGACCGAGCTGCTCGACTTCCTCGAGTCGTACGTCTACCCGGCCGAGGGGATATACGAAGACCAAATGCGCGAATCCGGCGACCCGCACTTCCAGCCGCCGATCATCGAGGAGCTCAAGGTCGAGGCCCGAAAACGCGGCCTGTGGAATCTGTTTCACCCGCACCCCGGCACCGGCGGGGGTCTGACGAACCTCGAATACGCACCGCTGGCAGAGATCATGGGCCGCAGCTTCATCGCGCCCGAGGCCTGCAACTGCAGCGCCCCCGACACCGGCAACATGGAGGTGCTTGAACTGTTCGGCACCGAGGAGCACCGCGAGAAGTACCTCAAGCCACTGCTGGACGGCACCATCAGATCGGCGTTCGCGATGACCGAACCGCGGGTGGCCAGCTCGGACGCCACCAACGTCGAACTGTCCATGGTGCGCGACGGCGGCGACTACGTCCTCAATGGCCGAAAATGGTTCGCCTCCAACGCCATGCACAAAAACTGCAAGGTCTTGATCGTGATGGGCAAGACCGATCCGGCCGCCCCGCCGCACCGCCAGCAGTCGATGATGGTCGTCTCGATCGACGCGCCCGGGGTCACCGTGTTGCGCAGCCTGCCGGTGTTCGGCTACATGGACCGCGAGGGCCACGCCGAAATCGAGTTCACCGACGTGCGGGTGCCCGCCAAGGATGTGCTCAAAGGTGAGGGTGAGGGCTTCGCGATCAGCCAGGCCCGGCTAGGGCCCGGCCGGATCCACCACTGCATGCGGGCCATCGGCATGGCCGAACGCGCACTGGAGCTGATGTGCAAACGCGCCCAGTCCCGGGTCACCTTCGGCAAGCCGATCGCCGACAACGCCAACATCCAGGACTGGATTGCCGAGGCGCGCATCGACATTGAGATGATCCGGCTGCTCACTCTCAAGGCCGCCCACATGATGGACACGGTCGGCAACAAGGAAGCGCAGACCGAGATCGCGGCCATCAAGGTCGCCGCGCCGAACATCGCGCTGAAGATCGTCGACCGCGCCATCCAGGTGCACGGCGGCGCCGGCGTCACCGACGACTTCCCACTCGCCATGGCCTACGCCCACCTGCGCACACTGCGGCTGGCCGACGGACCCGACGAGGTGCACAAACGCGCCATCGCGCGCCGCGAGCTGCGCCAATATCGCGACCTGCGGCCGGAGGGCCTGTGACAATGCCCCCTGAGTCCACGGACATGCACGGCAATACCGCGATCGTCACAGGCGCCTCCCGCGGAATCGGATTGGCCGCAGCGCAGGCACTGGCCGCCGCAGGCGCCGATGCCTGACCCGTCGGTCGTCGGGATCGACCCGGAAGCGGTTACATGCTGGTTCGATGATCTCGCAATCGAATTCACCGGACCGTTGCGATTCGAGCGGATCGGTCTCGGCCAGTCCAACCTGACCTACCTGGTGCGCGACGCGGACGATCGCCGCTGGGTGCTGCGCCGACCGCCGCTCGGTCAACTGCTGGCCTCGGCGCACGACGTCGCACGTGAGGCGCGGATCATGGCCGCGCTCGCGCCCACCGACGTCCCCGTTCCCCAAATCCTCGGCGTGGCACAGGATCCGGAAATCGCCGACGTGCCACTGGTGCTGATGGAGTTCATCGACGGACAGGTGGTCGACACCTTGGCGATCGCCGAATCGCTTGCGCCGCAACAGCGCCGGCGGATCGGGGTGTCATTGCCGACGACGCTGGCCAAGGTTCACGCGGTGGACATCGACGCGGTAGGCCTATCCGACCTGGCCAGCCACAAGCCGTATGCACATCGTCAGCTCAAGCGGTGGGCCGGCCAGTGGGAGCAGTCGAAGACCCGCGAACTGCCTGAACTCGACGACCTGACCCGTCGCCTGGTCGCGGCCGCCCCTGAGCAACGTGAGCTGTCATTGGTGCACGGCGATTTCCACCTTCGCAACGCCATCGTGTCTCGCGGCACCGGCGCGGTGATCGGCGTGTTGGACTGGGAGTTGTCCACGCTCGGAGATCCATTGGCGGACATGGGCACAATGCTCGCCTACTGGCCGGAGCCTGG
>Ga0210393_10004146_pt1 | contig 11498 bp, 7 predicted proteins | sample IncBWC27OmetaG_FD_160068 | JGI IMG/M metagenome (GOLD analysis project Ga0210393, IMG submission 160068) | Forest soil microbial communities from Barre Woods Harvard Forest LTER site, Petersham, Massachusetts, United States - Inc-BW-C-27-O ... | reverse complement strand
AAACTCAGATCCTCGCGGCCATCTTCGCGTATCAATTGCTCGTGCGCTATAACCACCGTTGCGGCAACAAAAACGGACGACTTCGTTGGCTCACCGACGCACTCTGAATTCCCGGACACCCTCAAGCTCCGCTTGGGACCGAACTTTCCCGAAGCTCCGCTTCGCGTCCCCTGCCTCGAAGAAGAGGGAATCGAAGCAGAGCTTCGAGGGGCGGCGTGCCCAAGCGGAGCTTGGGAACGAGAGCAATGCAAGAAACTGATCTTGGGCAGAAAATCCGGCGTGGTAAGATAGAAGGTGACAACTTGAATTCGCATTGACGGAGGCGCGTAAAGCGCCGCAAGTCTCTTAACGAGAGCCGTCGCCTGTTTTTTGGGCGATGGCTTTGTTTGTTTCGAAGCCTCCAGAAACAGGCAACCGACTGCGACCGCCGGGAAAAAGGAAGCACGGCTGAACGAGTTCAGCCGTGGCACCCGGCGGGACACTTTCCAACCTGAGCTGGAGTTCGCACATGGTCGTTGGACATGAAAACGGTCAAAGAACGTGGACGCTTGGAAACCAGACGTTTACGAGTTACCCCGAGTTTCTTCGGGCGCAGGATCGCCGGATGGCGGCCTTCTTGCTGGGGCTGGGGGCCAAGCCGCACGAGGTCGGGCCCGAGCGGTTGGTGCCTGATTGGGCGACGCCGGAGAATTTTGCTGACGACGCTGAGTGGCCGTTGGCGGAAGAGATCGAAGAGACGCTCAAGAATCGGTTTCGGCTGCTGAATGGCTCGCAGCTCAACGCGAGCGAGCGGACGACTCGTTACCTGATTCCCGGCATTCTGGTGGCCGGTCAGCCGGGGGGAATTTATGGGGCGGCGAAAACGCTCAAAACTTCGCTCGCGGCCGATCTGTTGATCTCGCTGGCGAGTGGCACGCCGTTCCTTGGGCGGTTTCCGGTGCCGCAGTCGGGACGCGTGTTGTTTCTGTCGGGCGAGTCGGGGTTGGATGCCTTGCAATCGCTTGCGCGGCGGATCTGCGCGGAGCGGGGCTTGTCGTTGGAATCGCTCGACAACTTTGTGGTCTCGACCGACTTGCCGCGGCTCGATCGACCGGTCGATTTGCTGGCCCTGCAAGAACTCGTTGAGCGAGAGCGGCCGGTTTGCGTCGTGATAGATCCGGCGTATCTGGCGCTCGGCAGCAAACAGCCGCGCAATTTGTTTGCGATGGGCGAGCTGTTGCGGCCGCTGACGGAGCTGTGCGAGTCGAGCGGCGCGGCCGTGTTGCTCGTGCATCATGGCAAACGCGGCCACAACTCCGGCCGGCCGGCGGCGTTGGATGACATCGCCGGGACGGGCTTTGCGGAGTTCTCGGCTCAGTGGCTCACGTTGGCGCGACGCCGTCCCTTCGAGCCGGAGACGGGCCAGCATGAGTTGTGGCTCTCCGTCGGTGGCCGTTCTGGACAACAGGGACTGTGGGCGCTCGACGTCGACGAAGGGGCTCTGTTGCCTGCTTCGGATGCGGGGCCGATTTTGCCGACGCGTGAGGAGACCCGCATGTGGAAGACTGCGCTGCGCTCGGTCTCCTGGGCCGAGGCTCAAGTGGAGGAGCGGTTTGTGGCCACGCGCGAAGATCGGCAATTGCGCCGGCGGGCGTTGGCGGTCGAGCGGCAGGGTCAGCGGGTGCTCGAATTGTTGACCGCTCATCCCGACGGATGCAGTGCGCGGTTCCTGCGGGACGTGCTGGGGGTCAGCGGCGATCGGATGGCGCGGCTGCTCGAGGCGCTCGTCAAGAAAGGGGGCGTGAACAAGGAAGAGGAGCGGCTCGATCGACGACGGACGGTGGTGACGTACAGCCGCCTGCCGGCGCCAACGGACCTGTCGCAAGCCGCCTGCGAGGCGCGCCGGGCGGCGGGGCCCGATCGAAAGGTGTACGACGTTGGGACGGGACAGTTTGTCGAGCGACAAAACCGCCGAAACTCGGGGTCAACGGGCGTCGAGTGCCTGAATGCGGCGATGGTCCGCGAGACCGCGGCCATGCTTGCGGCCAAGGCCGCGTCAGCCGCAGCGGATACCGAGGCATCCTCGGGACCGGGACGGGACTCGGACATTCAGCGAGAAAACAGCCGGAATTTGGTCTCGAACGAGGTGAAGCAGTTGGACGTGTTCGGGGTTTCGTAAGCGCGTAGTTCGCGAGCACGCCGCGCGGACGCAGAATTTGTCTCGCCCCGTTGGGGCTTAAGACACGGCTGAGCCGAAACGTCTCAGCCGTGGCACCCGATCGAAATTCTCAGCCGCTGGAGAAATTCAGTCGGTCAGTTCGAGGTACGGGTCGAGGCCCATGTGGTTGTGGGCTTCGGAGCGTTGGCGCTCGTGGCGGAGGAGGTTCTTGCGTTCCTTGCGATGCATGCGTTCCAAGAAACGCTGCGTGCGGCGGAACAGGCGGAGCCATTGCAGGTTCGAAAGTTCGCCGTCGGCGTTCGGGCGGGCCGAGTTGCGGAGGCGTAGGAGCTTTTCCGGTTTCAAGCAGCGCAGCAGTTCGTCCTCGAGCGAGAGGAAGAACTGATAGGAGCCGGGATCTCCCTGCCGGGCCGCGCGGCCCACGAGCTGGCGATCGATGCGGGCTGAGCTGTGCATTTCGGTGGCGATCACGTGCAGGCCGCCCGACGTGCGAACGGTTTCGTCGAGCTGGATGTCGGTTCCGCGTCCGGCCATGTTGGTGGCGATAGTGACGGCTTGGGCCTGCCCGGCCTGGGCCACGATTTCGGCTTCCCGTTCGTCAAAGCGGGCGTTCAAGATCTGGTGTTCGATCGCGCATTCCGCGAGTTCACGGCCCAACGCTTCCGAAGCTTCGACCGATGGCGTGCCGACCAGGACCGCGCGGCCCGCCGCATGCATGCGGATGATTTCCTGAACGACGGCGTGCCGTTTCTGTTTCAGCGTGGCGAAGATGCGGGGCGCGGCACCGGTGCGAATGCAGGGACGATTGGTCGGGATCGGGCACACGCTGATGGCATACGTCGTGTGCAACTCGCGACGCGCTTGCACGGCCGTGCCCGTCATGCCACAGACGTGCTCGTACTGACGGAAATAAGTTTGCACGGTGACCCGCGCGGCCTGGCCGGTGGCAGCGGTGATCGGCACAAGTTCTTTCGCTTCGATCGCTTGATGCAGGCCGTCTTGCCATTTGCGGCCGTCCATTTGCCGACCGGTCGACTCGTCGACGATCACGATCTTGTCCTCGACGACGACATAGTCACGATCGCGTTGGAAGCCATACCGCGAAGAGAGCGCCTGCTCGACGTGCTTGTACATCCGCTCGGCGTCGACACAATCCAACAGTGACGGCTTGGCCATCAGCAGGACTTTGCGGCAACCGCGATCGGTGAGATAAGCCGTGCGGCGATCGGGCTCGAAAATAAACTCGATATCGCGCTCCAGCCGCAACGACGCCCGTTGGCTCCAGCGCAGCAGGTTGACCGTGGCCGCCGTGTTTGGCTGAGTGAGTCCGATGATCAGCGGCGTTCGCCCCTCGTCGATGAGGATGCTGTCGGCTTCGTCGATCAGGGCGAAGTAATGGGCCCGTTGGACGGGCGCCTCGCTGGCCGGTCCGCCTCCCCGACCTTCGGCACCCAAGCCATCGCGCCGACGATAGCCGCCCGAAGCGTCGGCCCCGGTCCGCAGGCGATCGCGCAGAAAGTCGAAACCGATTTCCTTCGCCGTGCCGTAAGTGATGTCTTTCGCGTAGGCCGCGCGGCGTTCCTCGGTCTGCATCGGCGTTTGGATGCAGCCGACGGAGAGCCCGAGCCGTTCGAAGATCGGTCCCATCGTTTCAGCGTCACGCCCGGCCAGGTAATCGTTCACGGTGACGATGTGACAACCGCGGCCGGTGAGTCCGCGCAAGAAAGCGGGCAGGGTGGCGGTGAGAGTTTTGCCTTCCCCCGTTTGCATTTCGGCGACATGCCCTTCGAACAGGGCAATGCCTCCTTGAATCTGCACGTGAAAGTGTTGGAAGCCAAGCTGCCGGCGGGCCGCTTCGCGGACGAGGGCAAAGGCCTCGATCAAAAGATCGGCCAAGCGGGGTTGGGTTTTGGCCTGCCAGCGAAGTTCGCGTCCCCGGCGGAGCAGTTCGGTGTCGCTGTCGCCCCGGAGCGCTTCGGATCGACTAATGACGGCCGCGGCCTGCACGCCCCAGCGGGAAATACGCGAAGCGTCGAGCCGTCCGCCCGTCTTCGCCAAGTGCCAGATATGACTGCGTGTAATCACGTCTCAATTCTTGCATTCTGTCCCCGGAAGTCCAATCGCCGGTCCCCGTCCGTTCCTTGGCCGGTGGAGGAAACGCCAATCACGATCAGCGAACGGTCGTCGTGCCCGCTGTTCCCGTCGAGATGCGTTTCGAGTTCTGACCAGATGGCTTCCAGAATGGCCTGCGGAGGTTGGCCCTGATGCGCTTGCAAGACCTCGATGATTCCGTCGCTGCGGAACATCTTCCGTTTGCCGTTCATCGCCTCACTCACGCCGTCGGTGAAGGCGATCAGTGCGTCGCCCGGGCTGATCGCCAACTGCGACGAGCCGTAGGTCGTATCATCGAGTACGCCCAGCAACATTCCGTGCGACTCGAGTTGGACAGGACCGCCCAAGCGCATCAGCACGGGCGAGGGATGACCGGCATTCGAGTAAGTGAACAGCATCTGCCGCGCGTCGATCACGCCATACAGCAGGCTCATGAACTGATGGGCGGGCGTGATCGAATGCAGCGCCTGATTGACCCGCGCGAGCACTTCGTCGGGCGACAACGGCGATCGCTGGTCGAGGGCCAAAACTTGCACGGCGCCGCGCACGGCCGACATCACGATCGACGCAGAAATCCCGTGCCCCGACGCATCGCCGATGGCGAGCGCAGTTCGCCCCTCGGCAATTGGAATCAACTCGCACAGGTCGCCGCCAATCTCGAAGCGACTGTTAGATCGCATCGCCGCTACGATGCCCGAGCCCGGCGGCAAAGCGGCGGCCACTTGCGGAGGCTGAGCTTGCGATGCCAGTTGCAAATCGCGCTGCAGTCGGTGTTGCGTCGCACTTTCGCGCAGCAACACCACTCGCTCCAGCAACGTGGCCACTTGGACGGTGATCGACTCCAACACGTGCATTTCACGTTCGGTCGGCTCGCGACGCCGACGATCGTAGACCCACAGCGTGCCGATCGGGCCAGTGTCCGAACCGACGGCGAGGCACACCGCCGTCAAAGTGCCGGGAGGCAACCAGGACGCGACCTGGCTGATATCGTCTCCGCCGAACACAGCACGGCCGCGCGACAGGGCTTGCAGATCGGGTGGGTTTTCACCCAGGCTGCGCACGGTCGAGGGAATCAGCGGCGAGTCGCGATGCGAGTGCGCTCGCAGCTTCAATCGCTCGGTCGACGGATCAAGCAAGAAGAAGGCACACGAACGAAACGCGGTGAGCTGCGTGGCTCCCTCAAGCAAGCGCTGCAGCGCGTCGACCAGGTTGCGCTCGGTCGGCACAGAGCGACCAATGTCGACCAACGTCCGCACGTCGTCGGTGCGCGATTCGGCCAAGCGAGCCGCGGTCGCCGAGCGGTTGATCAACTGGGCGAACGCTTCGGCCAGATCGCCGACGGAATTAAAAGAGGCGTCCTGGCGAATATCGTCGGGCAGCGCGAGCTGCAGAAAGCCGATCCGCTCGAGTCCGTCGGTGACTTCCGAGAACCAGCACGTGGAAGGTTCACGCCGCAGCCGGGCCTCGATCTCATCGCCACGTCCGCCGGCGAGGGGCACGAATTGCAGATCCCAGCCAAGGGCATCGGAGAACTGCCGGCACGTATCGCGAATCCAGCTATGCGAGCCGGTGGCAGTAATCGTCATGGAGCAAAATCCGAGCGACGAGTCGATGCGGGGGTTCCCCGCGCGCAAAGCACCGCTCTAAACATCGACCGGCCAGGGGGACCGACTGAGAGTTCGATCCGAAGAAGCGCAAGGTGCCGTTTATTCCGGCTGGGGAAGGTTTGGGGAAGCCGGGCGCGCACTCATCGGTCGCTTCCCCTCTACGCGTTCCGAACCGGACAAGCCGGTCCGCGTGACGGACTATCGCCGCGCCAGCCGGTGATTGAGCGGCACCCAAGCGCCATTCTTCGCGCTCGAAGCAACGCATTGCTGGATGAAGTACATCCCTTCGACGCCGTCGTACACGTTGGGATAAATCGTGTCTCGCGACTCGAATTTCTCGCCCGACGTCCGCTTGATGATCGCGTCGAACGCAGACCGGTACACGTTGGCGAATGCCTCGAAAAATGCCTCCGGGTGGCCGGACGGCAGACGGCACGCCGCTTTGCCCGCCTCATTCATATAAGGAGCATTCGGGTCGCGGGTGTAGATCGCATGGGGCTGGCCGTTGCGGCGGACCATCATCTGGTTCGGTTCCTCCTGTCGCCACGAGATCGAGCCCTTCGTTCCGTCGACGTCGATGAACAGGTCATTTTCGCGCCCGTGCGAAATCTGGCTGGCGGTCACCGTGCCCAACGCGCCGTTTTCGAAACGGATGACCGCATGGCCATAGTCGTCGAGTTGACGACCCGGCTCGAAGATCTTCAGCGAGGCGGCAACCTCCTGCGGCAGAAGACCCGTTATATAACGGGCCAGGTTGAAGGCGTGCGTGCCGATGTCGCCGAACCCGCCAGCCGCGCCGGATTTCATCGGGTCGGTGCGCCACGAGGCCTGTTTCTGGCCGGACGATTCCAATCGCGCGCGAAGCCAACCTTGCAGATAGTTCGAGCGAATCGCCTGAATCTCGCCGAGTTCGCCGGAGAGAATCATCTGCCGCGCCTGCCTCACGAGCGGGTAGCCGGTGTAGTTGTGGGTGACGGCAAAGATCACTCCCGACTTCTCGACGATCGCCGCCAGCTCCTCGGCCTCGTAGAGGTTGAAGGTCATCGGCTTGTCGCACAGCACGTTGAAGCCGGCTTCGACCGCTTTCTTGGCGATCGCAAAGTGAGTGAAGTTGGGCGTGGCAATACTGACGAAGTCGACCCGCACGTCGGCGGGAAGCGCACGCTCGCCATCGATCAACTCGTCGACGCTGCCGTAGGCTCGATCGGGCCGGATGTCGTAAGCGGGAGCCGACTGCTTGGCTTTGTTGGGATCCGAAGAGAGTGCCCCGGCGACGAGTTCGGCCCGATTGTCGAGGATGGCGGCAGTGGCATGAACGCGGCCAATAAACGCGCCCTGACCTCCGCCGATCAAGCCCATCCGCAGCTTGCGTTGCAGCGGTCCGTTCGTCGTTTCCATGGCACGCTCCTGGGTGTGAATTGGTGCCCCCAGCCTAAGAACCGCCGATGGGCGTTGCAATTCAGGGACGGCGCGGGGGGCTTGCGGAACGGTGGAAGGCGAAGTCCCGTTTGGTCCAACTTCCGCCAAATTCCGCGTTCACCCAACCCGAAACGGCGGCTTCGGAAAGGTCCTTTTGACGCCTCTCGCAGGGCTTGCAGGGATGCGCGGTCCACACATAATCTCATGCGGTCAGCAAACTGTCGGCGTCGGCGATTCCTTCCCGGGAACCGCTGATCAACACAACGGCCGGCGGCATTGCCCCGCGGGTGTAGCTCAGTGGTAGAGCACCACGTTGCCAACGTGGACGTCGAGGGTTCGAACCCCTTCACCCGCTTTTTTTCGTTTCTAGTGGAGTGGAGTTTGCAGGGTGCCACTGGCGGCTTGTCCGCCAGTGCTGTCTTTACGCCTTTCGCAAGACCACTGGCGGCAAGCCGCCAGTGCCACCCGAACACGGCCACCCAAATCTGAGCAGGACCGAGAATGTCACCCCCGGACGAAAAGACGAAGGCAGGCGGCCAGGCCGCGTCCTCCAAAACCAAAACTGAAAAAACCAAGGCCCCCAAACCCGCACCCGAGCCGGAAGTCGCGGAAGAGGAGGGCGACGCACCGCCCGAAAAGCGCAAGCTCGAGCTGCACGTCGAAATCAAAGACGCGGGGCCATGTAAAAAGCATGTCCACGTCCGCGTTCCCCGAGCCGAGGTCGACCGCTTCTATGAGGAGACGGTTCACGCCCTGGCCGAGCGAACCGCGATTCCCGGCTTCCGCCCCGGCCACGTGCCGCAGAAGCTGGTCGAGAAGCGATTTCGCACGGAACTGGCCAGCGACGTGAAGCAGCGCGTGCTCGTCGAGAGCATGGAGCAGCTGTCAGATAATAAGGACCTCGATCCGATCAACGAGCCCGATATCGACATCGAAGCCATCGAGCTGCCCGAGGAGGGCGACTTCGAATACGAGTTCGATATCGAGGTTCGGCCCGATTTCAAGCTGCCGAATTACGAAGGCCTCACGATCAAGCGGCCGGTTCGCGAAGTCAACGACGCGGACATTGAACGGCACTTCGAGAGCTTTTTGTCGCAGTACGGTCAGCTCGCCCCGCACGAGGGACCGGTCGAAGCAGGCGACGTTGTCGACGTGGCTCTGGAGACGGAGCGCGACGGACAGAAGCTGCTGACCGTCGCGGATGCGTCCTTACGTGTCCGTCCGATCCTGCGATTCGCCGACGCCGAACTCAACGGTTTCGACAAGTTGATGACGGGCGCCCAGGCGGGCGACGAGCGGACGACGGCGGTCACCGTCTCGAAGGAGGCCGAGGAGCTGGAACTGCGCGGCGAAAAGATCGACGTGCGGTTTAAAGTGCTCGACGTCAAACGTTGGCGCAAACCCGAAATCACCAAAGAGCTGCTCACCCGGATCGGCGTCGAATCAGAGGAAGAACTGCGAAACGAGATTCGTGAAAGTCTCGGTCGCCGGGTCACCTTCGAGCAACGCCAGGCCGTCCGCGAGCAAGTGTCGGAGAAGATTACGGAGAGCGCGACTTGGGATCTGCCGGAGCAACTCGTCCGGCGGCAGGTCGAAAACGCCCTGCGGCGAACCGTTCTCGAGATGCAGCAGGCCGGCTTCACCACCCGCGAAATCCAGGCCCGGGAAAACCAACTGCGTCAAAACGCGGTTACGTCCACGCGCCAGGCGCTCAAGGAACACTTCATCCTCGACAAGATCGCCGAGCAGGAAAAGGTCGAGGTGACGCCCCAGGACATTCAATCCGAGATCCGGCTGATGGCTTTGCAACGGGGGGAAACACCCCGGCGTGTGCGTGCGAAGCTGGAGAAGTCCGGCATGATTGAGAACCTCGAGGCCCAAATTCGCGAGCGAAAGGCGGTTGACGTCATCCTCGATCGTGCGAAGTATAAAGATGTGCCCATGGAGCTTTCTTTGGACGAGAAAGTCGAGCCGGTTCCCTATTCTGTCTGCCGCACGCATGTGGCGACCGAAACCGCGGAGCCGGAGGCCGAGGAGGCCAAGTCGGCCCATGCCGATTGACGCTTCGATGCCAGGCGCGCAGCGGCGTTTGAGCGGCCGCGTCGTTCTTTCGTAGGTCGAAGCAGCTAGGGCGAGCGGCCGGTGTCAGCCGGCCGGTTCTTGGCACGGGGTTTATCTCTCGGCACTGTGTTTATGTTTATTTTTCGGCACGGGATTGACCGTGCCGGACAGACGCCAAATAGCTGAAAGCAAACAAGGAACCGGCCGGCTGACACCGGCTCGCCAAACAGTTCGCCTCTTTACCTGAACTACCACGACATCTCTGATTCTTGTGTCTGAACTGAGTTGCCCAACCTATTGTGTCTAATCTGTCTTGACTGAGGCTGCGACGATCGGATAATGCCTCGCGCGTCTGCGCCAGCGGCCGCCGCGGGTGGGCGCTTGGCCCGGGCCTCGGTGCTCCGCGTAGAAGGACTGCCGAATGACTCAACCTTTTCAGCTCGAATACAGCGGCTCGCCTTCGATGAACCAAGCCACCCGCGAATACTCGCGGCAGCGGCAAATGGGCATCGGCGACCTGCTCTTGGAAAACCGCATCGTCTTCATGGACGGTGTGATCACCGATGCGGCCGCCAACCTCATCGTGATGAAGATGCTGTTCCTGCAATCCGAGAACCGGCACCAAGACATCCATATGTATGTCAATTCGCCCGGGGGCTCGGTTACGGCGACAATGGCGATTTACGACACGATGCAATTTCTCGAATGCGAAGTGGCCACTTACTGTGTCGGATTGGCGGCCAGCGGCGGGGCCATTCTCGTCGCGGGCGGTAGCCCGAAGAAACGGTTCTGTCTGCCGCACTCGAAGATGATGATTCACCAGCCCTACGGCGAGGTGGGGGGCCAGGTCTCGGACATCGAGATTCAGGCCAAAGACATCCTGCAGACCCGCGAGGTGCTCAACGAGATCCTCGCGCAACACACCAAACAACCGATCGAAGTCATCGCCCGCGACACCGACCGGGACCGTTTCCTGACGGCCCGCGAGTCGGTCGAATACGGCCTGGTCGACGAGATCCTGACGCGGCCGGCGAAATCCAAGGGCGATACCAAGGACAAGAAATAGCCTGAAAGGCTCATCACCATGAGCGTGCTCGTTCCCTACGTTATCGAGAAGAGCGGCCGCGAAGAGCGGGCGATGGACATTTACAGTCGCCTGCTCAAGGACCGCATTGTGATTTTGGGAAGCCAGATCAACGACATGGTTTCCAACAGCATCGTGGCCCAGTTGCTCTACCTGCAATTCGAAGATGGCAAGGCGGACATCCACCTCTACATCAATTCGCCGGGCGGATCGATCACCGCCGGCATGGCCATCTACGACACCATGCAATACATCACCTGCGACGTGGCCACCTACTGCGTCGGCCAGGCAGCCAGCATGGGAGCCATCCTGTTGACGGCCGGCGCCGCGGGCAAACGCAACGCGCTGCCCAACGCGCGGATCATGATCCATCAGCCTCTCTCAGGCATGGAAGGGACGGCCGCCGACCTGGCGATTCACGCCAAAGAGGTCCGGCGGATCAAGCAACGGATGAACGAAATCCTGCTCAAGCACACCGGCCAGTCGCTGGAGAAGATCCAGGCCGACACCGATCGCGACAACTTCATGCTGGCCGACGAGGCCAAATCGTACGGGCTGATCGATAACGTCCTGGAAAAGATGCCGGTCATCCCCAAGGAGTAAGGGCAGTTCCTCGAGTTGGGCGAGCGGCGGGTGTCAGCCCGCCGGTTCCCCAAGCCAGTAGCACGACTCTAAAAACCAGTAAGACACAAGCCGGTAAGACGACACGATCGAAAACGGGAAACCTCACGGATGGGGTTAGGGCCGCGACAAGGACTGCTCGCCGTAGCGCTGTTCGGGACGCTCGTCCTGACCACCGGCTGCGCCAGTACGGGCCAACTCGACATACTCGAGAGCCGTCTGCGGCACCAAGAGGACGCCGCGAATCAGCTGCAGGCCCAGCTGACCGAATCGCAGAACCAGCTGCAGGCCGCACGGCGGGAGACCGTCGACTTGCGGACGCAGTTGGCCGACGGCAAGCGGGTCGCCCGCGTCGAGCAGGTCAGTGCGCTGGGACAGGTCGAGGCGATCTCGCTCAACAAGTATCTGACGGGCGGGCTGGACCGCGATGGTGCCC
>Ga0210393_10004145_pt1 | contig 11500 bp, 8 predicted proteins | sample IncBWC27OmetaG_FD_160068 | JGI IMG/M metagenome (GOLD analysis project Ga0210393, IMG submission 160068) | Forest soil microbial communities from Barre Woods Harvard Forest LTER site, Petersham, Massachusetts, United States - Inc-BW-C-27-O ... | reverse complement strand
AGCCGAAGTTTCCATTCCGCCGGGCCGGGCGGTGCGGTTTAAGCCGGGGAAAGAGTTGCAGTCGATTGATTAGAGGGGACTTGCTGGCGGCTAATGGCTAGTTTCTGGTTCCCCGGTGATCGCTTCTTCGCTTGTTAGTATTCTGCAGTCCATCTACATCTTATTTTTCATCTGGATCTATCGAGGATTGGCCGTTTCTGAATTTCCCGCTGCCTGCTCTCCGCTGCGACCTGCATCTGCAACTCGTAGTAGCATCAAGAGAAAGCTTGGATCGAGTGCCGGGCTTTTAGATTCTGACTGAAATTTCGAATGTCTGATCCGATTCCTTCTTTAGCGTATCCTTCTGCGGATGAATCCCGGCCCGCGGTGCAGTGGGCGCCACGGCCGCCGGGACAAATCTATTGGCTGCATGTTTTGTTGCTGCTGCTCACATGCTTTACCACGCTGGTGGTGGGGGCGCGGATGCAAGCCAATTTCATGGTCGGCAAGCCGGCGTTCTCGCTCGACGACGATTCTCTGTCACTGTTTCCGGCGCGATGGATTTTTGAGCATCCCTGGTCGCGGCTCAAGCTGGGGGTGCCTTTCGCAGCACCGCTGATGCTGATTCTGCTGGCCCACGAAATGGGTCATTACCTTTACTGCAAACGCTATCGCGTGTGGGCTACGCTGCCATTTTTCATTCCCGCACCCACGTTGTTCGGAACGCTGGGAGCGTTCATACGGATTCGAGCGCCTATCCGGTCAAGGACTGCGCTTTTTGATATCGGCATTGCTGGCCCGATTGCCGGATTTCTGGTTTCGGTAGGAGTGTTGTGGGCGTCGCTTGGGCTCTCCAAGCCGCTTCCGGCGGGGCTGCGGGCGCCTGACCTGCAAATGGGATTTCCCCTGATCTTCCAGTGGATGCAAAGCCTGCTGGCGTGGCAACGAGGCGCGCACAGTGTCGCGGCGCTGCCATTGCAGCGCGTGCTAGTGCATCCCTCTGCGATCGCGGCCTGGGTGGGGATGTTCGCGACATCGTTGAACCTGTTGCCGGGTGGTCAACTGGACGGCGGACACATCGTTTTTTCTCTCGCGCCCGGGGCGCACAAGTTTGTTTCGCGGCTGACGATTCTCGTGCTGTTGCCCATGGGTTATTACCTTTGGTCGGGATGGTTTCTCTGGGCGATTCTGCTGCAGTTGAGCAGCTTGCGGCATCCGCAAGTGGCGGAGTTGCCGCGAGTTTCTGGCGGGCGCGTGTGGCTGGCGCTTTTTGCGTTGGTGATGCTGGCGCTCACTCTGACGCCAGCGCCGATTCAGCCTGGGGCGGCGAGAGAATTGATCCCGCAGTTGATCCGGGGGATCCCGCAGTTGATCCGGGAGATCCTGCAGTTGATCCGGCAGCTTTTCGGGAAATAACGAAGCGATCGGTTTGCTTTCAAGTTTCGGGCAGTTGGGCCATTTGTAGCGAATCGATAACCTAGAGGTCTAGAGCGTTGGCCGCATCGTGTCCTCCCCGTTCGGCAAGCTCAGGGCAAGCTCTTCGAAAACCGCGAAGGGTGGGGCAGCCTGGCAGGTGTTCTGGCCAAAAACTAAGAGCGAACGGCTGGAGCTGCTTTGCTCACATCAACCACAGCGCGTCTACATCCACGATCACTTGCGTGCGCGGAATCTTCAGCTGCGCGGCGTGAGCCAGCATGGCGCGCAAAGTGGCGTTTAGCTTTTCGCGGCTGGGGGATTTGAGGACGAAGTGATAACGGTAGTCGCGCTTCAGTCGGACGATGGGCGCGGCCGCCGGACCGAGCACACGCACGCCCTCATGCCGGGTTTTCTCAAACCACTTTCCCAGGAGGCCCGACCACTCGAGCGCCTCATCGAGCTTGTCGCTGCGAACCAACACGTTGGCCAGCGCGGAATATGGCGGGTAGTGCATCCAACTGCGGAAGCGTAACTCTTTTTCGTAAAAGCCGGCAAAGTCGTGGCGTGCGGCATATTGCACGGCGTAGTGATCCTGAAAATACGTTTGCAGCACAACTTTTCCGGGGGACTGCCCGCGTCCGGCGCGTCCGGCAACCTGGGTGAGCAACTGAAACGTGCGTTCCGCCGCGCGAAAGTCGGGAAAGCCCAGGGCTGCGTCGGCGCCCACCACCCCGACCAGCGTGACGCCGTGGATGTCGTGGCCTTTGGCGATCATCTGCGTGCCCACGATCATGTCGAGATCGCCTTCGTTGAGCGCGTTCAGGGTGCGCTCGAAATCTTCATGGCCGCGGACGGTGTCGCGATCGAGCCGCGCGATGCGGGCCTGAGGAAACATGCCGTGCAGAAGTTCCTCCAGCTTTTCCGAGCCGGTTCCCAGGAAATAGACATATTCGCTGGCGCAGTGCACGCAGACTTTTGGAACCGGGGCGGTGTATCCGCAATAGTGGCAAACCATTTTGTGTTCGCGCTTGTGATGCGTGAGCGCGATGGCGCAGTTCTTGCACTCGAGAGTCTTGCCGCAGGCGCGGCACAGCACCACGGGCGAGTAGCCGCGGCGGTTAAGCAAGACCATCACCTGCTCTTTGAGTTCGATTCGTTCTTTGATTTCAGCCGCCAGCTTGCGCGATATGACCTGCTCATGTCCCGTTTCCTGAAATTCCTGCCGCATGTCGATGATCTCGACTTCCGGCAGCGGCCGCTGCTCCACGCGATCAGGCAACTCGATCAAAATGTATTTGTTCTTCTTTGCGTTGAAATACGACTCCAGCGAAGGAGTGGCTGAACCCAGCACTACCACGGCATTCGCCATCTTGGCTCGCATCACGGCGATGTCGCGGGCGTGGTAGCGAGGAGTCTCTTCCTGCTTGTAGGAACCGTCATGCTCCTCATCGACGATGATCAAGGCCAGGTCGGCGACGGGTGCAAACACTGCGGACCGCGTGCCGACCACCATGCGTGCCTCTCCGCGCTTGATGCGGTGCCATTGCTCGGCGCGCTCGCGGTCGGACAGCGCCGAATGCAGAATCGCAACTTCGTCGCCGAAAATCTGATGCAGGTCGGCGGCGACGGCGGGGGTGAGGCCAATCTCGGGAACGAGGAGAATGGCGGAGCGCCCCGCCTCGAGCACGTCTCGCATGCCGGCCAGATAAACAGCGGTTTTTCCCGAGCCGGTGACGCCGTGCAGCAGCATCCCTGCGAACTTGCGGGATAGGACGCCTTCGCGAATGCGAGCGAGCGCGGCTTGCTGCGCGGAATTGAACTCGAATGCAAAAGGCGAGGGGCGAGGACGGCTGCGTGAGATCGTCCGATCGGCGGGCTGTTCGACGATTTCGACCAGGCCTCGCTTGACCAGAGTGCTGAGTGTGCTGCGAGGAACGTCCAGCGCCTGCAGGGTTTCCACGGGAACTCTGCCGCCGGATGCGGCCAGCGTGTCGACGATGGCTTGTTGGTTCGGGTTTAGCTTTCCCTCGGCGGATTTGAGCTGCGCGATCTTGACGGTGCGGGTGGCATCGCGGGCGGCAGAGACGTCTTCGCGGTGCAACCACTTCTTGCGAACCATTCCGGCGAGGATAGATTTCGAAACACCAGTCGCCGACCGCAGCGTTTCTTCCCGCACCAGTTCTTTCACTGGCTCTGCGCTTGCCGATGCGCGCGCCGCCAGATCGTCGAGCACACGAAACTCGGCGGCCTGCTCTTCGGGTGTGCGTTGCGAGCGAGGCGACGAGCCCGACGCGCCTGCGAGATGCAGCGCCATTTGGCCCTCGTCGGTGATGCGATAGCCGATGGAGCGTTTGAACTCCGCGCTCAGCGGCAGCATCGTGCGGAAGACTTCACCGATGGGAGCGAGGTAGTAATCCGCGATCCAGCGGCCGAGTTTCAGAAGCTGCTCATCGAGCACTGCAGCGGCATCGAGCACGCTGATGAGATTCTTGATTTGGACGGACGGCTTGCGGTCGTGCAACTCGACCACGATGCCCGTCATGCGCTGCTGGCGAAATGGGACCAGCACGCGGCCGCCAACAATCGGCGTGGCGGCCGCTGGAACGCGGTAGGTGAAGACCATATCCAGCGGCACGGGCACGGCAACGTCGCAGAATTCGGGCATTGATTGGAAGGATAAACCAGTGCAGCATGCAGCTTGAACAACGGAACTGTCAGTAGCCGCCGAATGATTCCCCGACGCAGGAACCATCTGGAGCCAGAACAAAATCGGATGTCAAAGGCCTGAACGGTCTCGAACCTCCGTCATCCCCAGAAACGACAACGCGGACCTCTCCGCCCTTCTTGCTATTCCAAAATGCTTGTACTTCCAACTGATATTCCTTTCCATCTTCGCCCCGTGACTTCCTGCGTCGGCGTATCCCCCATCAGCAAAACCAGATCGCGATAGGGCCGCCGCCTTGGCTCCTTCAACCACGCGTCGATCAGAGCATGGACGATCTGGTGATCCGTGATCGGTCACTTCGGAGCGCCGCTCGAAGCCTTCAGACCTAGGTATTTCATCACCATCTGCAAATCCTTCCAGGCTTCGCCTTTCTGTCGCGGATCGCGCAGCAGATACGCGGGGTGGTAGGTGACGGCGAGGCGGGCGCCCGGCCACGCTGGATCGTTGCTGCGCACACCTGCGGGCTTGAAGTCGTAGAATCGGCCGCGCAAATCGCCCAGAGACGAATTCATCGCCAGCAGGTTCTTGGCCGCGGTGGCGCCCAGGGCCACCACAACTTTTGGCTTGATGGCGGCGATCTGCCGCATGAGAAACGGCGAACACGTATCACACTCGTCGGGCTCGGGCGTGCGGTTGCCCGGGGGACGGCACTTGACGACGTTCGCGATGTAAACATCTTCGCGCTGTAGCCCCATGGCTTTGATCATGTTGTTGAGCAACTGGCCGGCGCGGCCGACAAAGGGCTCCCCCTGCGCGTCCTCGTCGGCGCCAGGACCTTCGCCCACGAACATCAACTCGGCGCGCGGGTTGCCCACGCCGAAGACGATTTGCTTGCGGCCCTGTTCATGCAGCTTGCAGCGCGTGCATTCGCCGAGATCTTCGCGAATGATTTTCAGGGCGGTAACGGGATCGGTGACACTGTACTCAGGCTTGGGGGTGTGGGCTTCGAAGATGCTCTCGTCGGCGACCGGTGCAACCACAGCGGATTTTCTGGCGGCCATTTCCTCTCGCGTTTCTGACTGGAGTGCGGTGGACAATGCTAGGAGTGGTGCGATTCCCGCGGCCGTGCCGACGGCTGATTCCGGGACCGCAGGCCCTCTCTGGTAGAAATCGTAAATGCCCAGCTCGTTATAGTAACGTACGCGCTCGGCGAGAGCGCGCCGCAGCGCAGGATCGAGAGTGTGGGGCATGGTGCTTCGATTGTAATGGAGAGACAGGAGCTTTCCCGAACGAGAACTTCTTCGCGAACGGATCAGGCTTTCACCGGCGACTTGCGCTGCTGGCGCAGGCGCACGATCTGATCGAGGACGCGTTGCGCCACTTCCCACTTCGTGGTTTCGGGAACCTCCACGACTTCGTCATGGGTGAGGATGGTGGCTGCATTGCGGTCGGAGTCGAACCCCACACCCTCGTGCGAAACGTCATTCACCACGATTGCGTCAAGATGCTTGGCCGCCAGCTTCTGGCGGGCGTTTTCGAGCACGTTTTCGGTTTCGGCGGCAAAGCCTACGACGATCTGCGACTGCTTGCGCAGGGAAATTTCTTTGAGGATGTCGGGGGTGGCTTCGAGCTCGAGCGTCATCGGACCTTTGCGTTTGATCTTCTGCCTGGCGGTTACTTTCGGCCGATAATCGGACACCGCGGCAGTCTTTATGACGATGGTAGCGTGAGGCAATAGTTCGAGCACCGCATTGCGCATCTCCTCAGCGGAGGAGACGCGCGTGAGTTCGGCCGCTCCCGGCGGCGTGAGCGCGGTTGGCCCACTGACCAGCAGCACGCGCGCGCCCCGGCGCAACGCAACCTCAGCCAAGGCGTAGCCCATGCGACCGCTGGAACGGTTGGTGAGATAACGCACGGGATCGATCTTTTCGCGGGTTGGACCCGCTGTGATGAGCACCGTCTCACCGCTCAAGTCTTGGGATGCACCCAGCGCTTCGAGCACCGCGGCCACGATGGTTTCATTTTCCGCGAGCCGGCCCGCGCCGGTCATACCGCAGGCCAGGTAACCTGAGCCGGGCTCGACGATCTTCACCCCTCGCTGGCGCAGGATTTCGATATTCGCCTGCGTGGCCGGATGATTCCACATGTTGACGTTCATGGCCGGAGCCACGACCACAGGCGCTGTGGACGCGAGGTAGAGCGTAGTCAGGAAGTCGCTGGAAATGCCTTGCGCGAAGTGCGCGATCACATCGGCCGTTGCAGGAGCCACCACCAGGGCATCGATCGCTTGCGCAACCGCGATGTGCTCGATGGCGGAATCGATGTTGGGTTCTTGCGCTTCACCAGGCGAGAACATGCCGGTGATCACTTTCTCACCGGAGAGCGCGGCGAAAGTGAGAGGACGAACAAATTCCTGCGCCGCGCGCGTCATCACCACCTGCACGCGAATTCCGCGGTCCTGCAGCTGGCGAACGATTTCCGCTGCCTTGTAGGCTGCGATGCCGCCGGTCACACCCAGAGCGACTTTCATAATTGTTGATGGTTGATTTCTGATTGTTGATCGAAAAGCCCAAACACACCCACCGCAAAATCAGTAATCAACCATGACAAAATCAACCCACACTCTCTCAGTCCTGACCCAGGGCCTTGTCCAGAGCCTCGCCCACCTGCTCAACTGCGGGACGGGTTTCTGGAATCTCCCACTTCACTTTGCCCGCGCGAATCTCGTCCTGCGCGATGCGGCAGGGCTTGCGCGAACTGGTGTCAACCACCGGCGGTGCGCCGGACTGCAATTGGCGCGCTCGCCGCGCGGCCACCAAAATATACCGGTAATTGCTGTCGAAGCCTTCAATCAACTTCATACAGGGATTCTCCCTTAATTCCGAAATCGACTTTCAACAATGTCCGAACTTTGCCATCGTCTATCGGGGGAAATCGAGCCTTCGACTTACTCTTGCCGCTTCTTATCGTTCGCGGCTCCTGCCGCCTTCCGCTGTCTGTAATGATACCGCGAAACCGCTATGCGTCTGAACCCTCCGGGGCAGAAAAGGAATCGAGAATGCGTCGAACCCGGTCGCGAATATTTGCCAGGCGACAACGATCGGCCAAAGCCACGATGCCTTTCTCCTCGTCCGTCAGCGGCCGGCCCGAACGGCACAGGCGCTCCGCGCGCACAATCGCCTCCAGGCTTTCGACCGACTCCTGCAAGTCATCGTTGATCAAAATATAGTTGTATTTGTCATAATTCTCAATCTCCCGACGGGCCGTGACCAAACGGCGCTGGATGACCTGATCATTGTCTTCGCCGCGATGCCGAAGGCGCCATTCCAGGGTCTTGCGATCCGGCGGCAAAATAAAAATGCTGACGGCTTCAGGCAGCTTCTGTTTGATTTGCTTGGCGCCCTGCACGTCAATATCGAGCAAAACGTCTTTTCCCTTTCGTTCTGCTTCCCGCAGCACGGTCCGTGCGGTTCCGTAGTAGTCAATGCCGTATAGCACGGCGTGCTCCAGAAACTCGTCCGCGTCGATCATGCGCTGGAACTCATCGCGCGAGATGAAAAAATATTCCTTGCCATTCTCTTCGGTGCCCCGCGGCAGGCGCGTGGTGTAGGAGATGGAAAACTCGAGGTTGGGGACCAACTGCAACAGCTTCGCCACGAGCGTGGACTTCCCCGAACCGGAAGGCGCGGAGATGATATAGACCGGCGGCTTGGGGACGGCGCTCGTTCCGACTGAAGTCATTCCAGATTCTGAGTTCATTCCAGGTTTTGTACCTGCTCGCGCGATTTTTCGATCTCCGCTTTCATGGCCAATCCCGCCTCGGTAATTTTGAGCGCTTCCCCGGCCAGCCCCGAGGTCTTCGACAGCAGCGTGTTGGCCTCGCGATTCATTTCCTGCAACAGGAAGTCCAGCTTCTTACCAACCTCGCCGCCCTCATCGAGCAGACTCAGGAAATGTTGCACATGCGTTTCCAACCGGACAATTTCTTCCTGAATGTCGCTGCGATCGACCAACAGCGCTACTTCCTGCAACACTCGTTCCTTGTCGGCGCTCGCTCCCAGCAATTCCTGGATACGCGACTGCAACCGCTCGGTGTAGTTCTGCAGGACGGCGCGCCGGTGCTGCTGCACGCGATTGCCGGCTTCCCCAAGGTGAGCCATGCGCTGCCGCAATTCGCGTTCGATTCCGCGGCCTTCCTCCTCGCGCATCTGGTTGAGCCGCAGCAGCGCATCGCCCACTTTGGCCAGGACCGCACCCTCAATTTCTCCGTCAACATTTTCACGAGCTGAGTCGAGCGCGCCCGGGATGCGCAGAATGGCGTTGAGGTCGGGCTCGACGGCCAGGGAAAATTCGGAGGCGGCCTTGCGAAACGCGGCAATGTATCCGCCTACGAGTTCGCGATTCAGGACGAATGTCTCGCCGCTCGCTCGCTCGAGGCTGAGAGTCACTTCCACATGACCCCGCGCCATCCCGTCTTTCAGCAGGCGGCGCAACTGCATTTCCAGCGAATCCGTCCCGGAAGGCAGGCGGAAGTGCAGATCGAGGAAGCGGTGATTGACTGCCTTCAACGAGAGCGCGAAGCCCAGATGTCCGTTTGTGGAGGCGGCCGCACCACCGAAGGAGCTCACCGCGCCGGCTGGGGCTTGGGGCTCGACCTCGCCCTTCACTTGAGCGAACCCTGTCATCGATCTTATTGGCATGGAAGGTGTCGGCATTCGGTCCGCCCCTGTTGTCTAAGGCTGTATCACAACTCTCGGTGCTTCCAGATTCGTGAATTGCAAATCGTACAAACGGCGATAGGTGCCGAGCCTGCTCATCAACTCGTCGTGCGGCCCGACATCGGCGATGGTGCCGTTCTCGATCACCACGATGCGGTTGGCGCGCCGCACCGTCGAGAGCCGGTGCGCAATCACGAACACGGTTCTACCTTCCATCAAGTTGTGCAGCGCGGTTTGAACCAGCGCTTCCGATTCACTGTCGAGGGCGGAGGTGGCCTCGTCCAAAATCAGAATCGGAGCATTTTTCAGAAGCGCGCGGGCAATGGCCAGGCGCTGGCGCTCTCCGCCGGAAAGCCGTACCCCGCGCTCTCCGATGGGCGTGTCGTAACCCGCGGGCATGGCGCGAATAAAGTCATGCGCCAGCGCGGCGCGGGCTGCCGCTTCCACCTCTTTCTGCGGAGTGAAGGGCTGGCCGTAGGCAATGTTGTTGCGCACTGAATCGTTGAACAGTATCGTGTCCTGCGTGACGATTCCGATCTGCGCGCGGAGCGAAGCCAGAGTAACGTCTCGGATGTCATAGCCGTCGATCAGCACGCGTCCGCCGCTGGCGTCGAAGAAGCGGGGGATCAGGTGGACCAGCGTGCTCTTGCCCGCGCCGCTGGATCCGACAATCGCCAGCACCTCGCCCCGCTTTACCTCGAGATCGATGTTGCGCAGCACGCCGCGGGCCTCGCCGCCTTCGCTCTCCGCAGCGTAGGCAAAGCTGACCTGCTCGAACTGAACGCTTCCGGAAAACTTCGGCAGAGTTTTGGCACGCGGCTTTTCGCGGACGTCATCCTCGAGATCCATGAAGCGGAAAATTTCCGACGATGCGCCCAGGGCTTGCTGAAAGTTATTGTTGAACTGGGCGAACTTGCGGACAGGGTTGTAGAGACTGAAAACGGCGGCGATGAACGCGACGAAAGCTCCGGTCGTGAGTTCGCCGCTCTTGATCTGGTTACGGCCCAGCAGCAGAAGCAAAGCGACGGCGATGGCGCCGAGAACATCCATCAGCGGCGAACTGATGGCCGCAGCCGCCACCGATCTCAGGTTGGCGCGGAACAGGCGCCGCGCCGCCTGGCGGAAGCGCGAGATCTCCCAGTTCTCCGTGTTGAAGGCCTTCACGATCCGGTTTCCGGTAATGGTTTCGTGCAGAATGTTCTGGATTTCGGCCAGCTTGTCCTGTCCGCGGCGCGTGTGATGGCGCACCCGGCTGCCGATCTTGCGCGACGAATAAACAATGACGGGCGCAAACAACAGCAGCACCCAGGCCAGCCGACCTCCAATCACCACCACCGCGGCCGCAGTAAAAATGAAGGTGAAAATCTGCTGCAGGAACTCAGCCAGAACCGCCGACATCGCGTACTGCACGCGATCAATATCGCTGACCATGGTCGAAAGCAGCGTGCCCGTGGCGTGCTTGGAAAAAAATGCCGCCGACTGCCGCAGGATCGCGTTGTAAAGATCATCCCGCAGGTCGGTGATCATGCCGAATCCGGCGTGATTCACCAGATAAGTGCCAGCATAATCCAGAAGGCCCTTCAGGATGGTCGAGGCCACCAGCGCAAAAGCCACAATCGTCCAGGCATTGTGCATGTAGGAGGGGACAAACTGCTGCAGGTAGACCGGCCGGCCTATCCGGGGAATGGTGAACAGGAGGATATTTTCCGATCCGGACGCGGGATTGAGCACGCGATCGAGCACCGGCTTCAGCAGGATCAGCCGGAACGCCTCAAGAAAACCGACCGCGGCCAGCAGCGCCACGCCCGGGAACAGTTGCAGCAAAAATGGGCGCACGTAGCGCAACAGGCGCGTCAGTTGCCGCATGGGGCTCCCAGGCGGGACAGGCCGCAATCGCTTGCTGCCGGTGGAATAGGCATGAGGTGCAAGCCGCTATTCTACCGCTCTGGAGGAGGGTTTGTCGTTGACTGGAGAAGGAACCACCGAACTTTCCTGACCCTCACTTCGGGCTGTCCCGGTGTACCACCTTCACCCGGTAGCCGGCTTTCCGCAGGCGGCCGCAGACTTCTTCGGCGATCATCACGGAGCGATGCTGGCCGCCGGTGCAGCCGAAGCCGATGGTGAGATAACTCTTGCCTTCTTTGATGTAGTGCGGCAACAGATAAATCAGAAGATCGGAGATGCGCTGGATGAATTCCCTGGTCTGCGGAAACGAGCGGATGTATTTGGCCACCCGCGGGTTGCGGCCGGTGAGGGCGCGAAATTCGGGCACGAAGTGCGGATTGGGCAGAAAGCGCACGTCGAACAGCAGATCCGCATCTTCAGGAACGCCCTGACGGAAACCGAAACTCACGCAGGAAACCAGAATATTCTTTTCAGAAGACTGTTCGCGGAAGCGTTCCGTGATGTGGGAGCGCAGTTCGTGAACGTTGAACTTGGAAGTGTCGATGACAAAATCGGCCAGGGCGCGAATGCGACCAAGGTGGCCGCGTTCAGCCTTCAACGCGGATTTGACACCCGCTTTGGCACCCAGCGGATGCGGCCGGCGGGTCTCGCTGAAGCGGCGCAGCAGCACCGCGTCCGTCGCTTCCAGAAACACGACCTGCGCGGGGATCATTCGCCGCACCGCCTTCAGAATGCCGGGCAGGAGTTCGAGTTTCGATCCTTCGCGCACATCGACCACCAGCGCCGTGCGGCGAATTTCGTCCGATTGCAGCGCCAG
>Ga0210393_10004144_pt1 | contig 11501 bp, 12 predicted proteins | sample IncBWC27OmetaG_FD_160068 | JGI IMG/M metagenome (GOLD analysis project Ga0210393, IMG submission 160068) | Forest soil microbial communities from Barre Woods Harvard Forest LTER site, Petersham, Massachusetts, United States - Inc-BW-C-27-O ... | reverse complement strand
CGGGCTGCTAGTCGAACATTAAGCCGTTCAGGAAGCTGGTCATCCGGCGCAGATAGTCCAGCTGACTCACGTGCAGCACGTGACTACCGGGAAACCAGTGCAATGCACAGCGATCCCAATGCTGCCAGAGCATTACGGCGTGGTCCGGCGGAGCCATCCGGTCGCCGAGGCCGGTGATGATCATCCGACGGTCCTTGGGAAGCAGCGGCTGGTAGTTCAGTGGGCAGTGGTAGGACAGCCCGGCGGTTGACTCGTCACGGCTGATGTTGGACAGCCACAGTCCCAGGCCGACGAGTTTGTTGGCGGGGAACCATTCGTCGAACATCGTTGCGGGAGTGACGACCGGGCAGTTGGGGATGACGGCCTCGAGCCGGTCGTCGACCGAGGCCAGGAGCGCCGACGTGTAACCGCCCAGCGAGATGCCGGTCAGCGCGATGCGGTCAACGCCGGTGTGGCGCAAATAGTCGACGATGGAACGGAAGTCATGCACGGCCTGGGCCATCGCCTCCGCGAAACCGCTGAGCCCGCCGGCGAAATAGCCGAATCCGCTGAACGGCGAGGACCTTTCGGCCCGTCGGCCGTGAAACGGCAACGTGTACATCAGCACGTCGTAGCCGGACCGGTAATACCACGGGAGGGAGAAGAATCGCCCGTTGGCCAGATACGACGACCCCATGAAACCGTGGATGACGCACAGCGTAGGACGTGGTCCGTCGTCGTGACGCCAGTGCTGCGCGCGCACGATGTTATTAGACGCCCATGCGCTCCATTGCTTGCGCATCGCGGGGTTGATCGCAGTGAAGCTGCTGGCGAAAGCGATGTTGTCCACCGTGCCGCGCGCAATCCACTCCGTGAGCCGACTGGCCGGTCGCGACGACACCTGCGGCAGTTCGGTGGGCGCCGGAAACGACTTCGCCGGATCGTGCTCGGCCGCCAATTCAGCGTAGAAGTTCAGGTTGCCGCGTTCGGTGGTGGACCCGGTCTGGCGCAGCGAGGTGGCAAGAACGACAGGTGCAACCGTGGTAGCCAGCACCGACGCGACCCAGGTGCGCAGCGCAAGATCCGCGGCAGCGGATGCCTCGACGACCATGCGCTCACGGGGCGACAACGCCGAGCGCGGCGGCAATCCATCGGCGTGGGCCGGTACGTCGGCGCCGGGGACGTCGGGAACCGGAATGGGCGGATCGATGGGATCCGTTTCGGACGTCACGAACGCCGATGCTATCCCGCCGAGCCGGCCACGCCTGGGCGTTTGACCGGTTCTGCGTCGGTTCGGCTCGTATTCCGGGCCCACTTGGCCGGCGCCCGGAATGCATGCGGTAATACGGTTTTGTCTATCAGCTGATTAGCGACGGCATCGATCAGGAGGACCGCCATGTGGGATCCCGACGTCTACCTGGCATTTGCCGACCATCGCGGCCGCCCCTTCTACGACTTGCTTTCGCGGGTAGGTGCCGAGCGCGCACGCCGGGTGGTCGACCTCGGTTGCGGCCCCGGCCACCTGACCAAGTACCTGGCCAAGCGCTGGCCCGGCGCGGAAATCGAGGCTATGGACAGCTCGCCGGAGATGGTCGCGGCCGCCCGGGAACGGGGCATCGATGCCATCACAGGCGACTTGCGAACCTGGAAGCCGCGGCCTGACACCGACGTGGTGATCAGCAACGCGGCCTTGCATTGGGTACCCGAACACGCCGACCTGCTGCTCCGGTGGAGCGGCCAACTGGCACCCGGATCGTGGATCGGCGTTCAGATCCCGGGCAACTTCGAGACGCCGTCGCATGCCGCGGTGCGGGCAGTGGCTCGCCGCGAACACTACTCAAAGATCATGCGCGACATACCATTTCGAGTTGGCGCGGTGGTCCAGCCGCCAGCCCACTACGCCAATCTGCTGATGGACGCCGGCTGCAAGGTCGACGCATGGGAGACCACATATCTGCACCAGCTGACCGGTGAGCATCCGGTGCTGGAATGGATCACCGGCACCGCGCTTGTCCCGGTCCGCGAGCGGCTCGACGCCGAGGGCTGGGAGCAATTTCGCCAGGAGCTCATCCCGCTGCTGGACGACGCTTACCCGGCTCGAGCCGACGGAACAACGATCTTCCCGTTCCGTCGGGTGTTCATCGTCGCCGAGGTCGGCGGCGCGCAGCGCTCAGGTGGGTAGCCCCAGCGACGGCGCCTCTTCCCGATAACGGTCGACCCACTCGTCGGAGCGCTGGTCGGCCTGTCGTTCCAGCATGGGCGGGGGAGCCAGCTTCGGATCCTGCCCGAGGGCGGTGAGAATATCGGCGACAAACAAAGTCAGGTTGCGCCACAACACCGGGTAGGGGATGTCGATCGGTTCGATGGCTTCCTCGGCGAACCAAGCGCGCCAGCTGTTTTCCTGGTCCTGCAGGTTCCTGACAATGTGTGCGATGGCACCGGCGTGGTAGACGGCCTGCGAGTCGCGCTGCGGATCCGGCCTGCCCCGCCACACCTGGGTTTGCACGGCGCGCCAGAACGACACCGCCTGCGACACCACGTCCGGCCGATAGACATGCACATATACCGGTTCGCTGCCGATCACATCGCGGATCGTCGCGCTCAGGGTGTCGCCCGAGCGGTCCGGCAGTTGCGATGCTCGTTGCCGCAACAGCGGCGTCTGGTTCCACATCAGCTTGCCGCCCCAGATGCCATTGGGTGTGCGGCCCGAACTACGGATATGCTCCCGCCAGGCAATCGGCGTCGCGGGATCCGGCGTACCGGGAACCAGTGGATCGAGTAGTCGCAAGATCGATTCGTCTTCGACGTCGGCGAACCACTGCCGGGGTTGGGGTGCCATCCCGGTGGTCGGCAGGTACTGGAAGAACTCTTGCGGTTCCCCGGCACATCCGGTCGCGCGCAGCGATTCCACTAACAGTGTGCTGCCGCTGCGTTGGGTGGCGAGTACCAGATAGGACGTCGCGGACATCGGATGAGCCTACCTCGCAATTCATTGCGGTCGGGTCGGCCCGAATTAGCTTCACGCTGAACGCAACTATTGATCGGCCGGCGTGGCTTCTTCATCGATGCCGCGGTCGGCGGCAATCGCCGAGCGACTGGTGGGTGCCGTGCGATGGATCCGTAGATATGTCTCGGTGTAACGCTGCGCGATGCGGGTCCCCGCGAAGTCCGATGGAATGACGTCCCCGGTTCGCTGGCGCCAATCATGCAGGCGGACAGCCAGATCGGCCGCGATCACTTCCATACCGGTGCCGCCACCGGTCAGCAGGTTGACTGTCTCGGCGGGGTCCGCACGCAGGTCGTAGAGTTCGCGTGGCGGACGCGGCGCCTTGACGAAGGGTGCGACGGCCACGCCGGACGGGCTTTCCTCGATATCCCACGGTAGGTCCAGCAGTGGCCGGGGCACATAGTTCTCGATGTAGCTGTATTCCTTTGTGCGGATTGCGCGGATCGGATCGAACGAGTCGTGATAGGTCTTCATGGTGTAGACGTGGTCGCGCACCGGATCGGCATGGTTGTCCGGTGTGAGCAGGGCGTGCGCGTGCGACACGCCCTCGACCTCCGCCGGAATGTCGAGGCCCAGCAGGTCCAGCAGTGTCGGGACCAGGTCGACGCCGCTGAACAGTTCGTCGTAGACCCGCGGTGCGATGTTCCGGTTGGTGGGCGGGCGGATCACCATGGCAATGCCCGTTCCGGCGTCGTACAGCGTGGATTTGGCGCGCGGGAATGCCGCGCCGTGATCGGTCAGGAACACCACCCAGGTGTTGGGATCCAGTCCGGTCTCGGCCAGCGTGTCGAGGATCTGGCCTACCGCAGCGTCGGCCGTGGTGATGGACCCGTAAAAATCTGCGAGATCCTGGCGCACGTCCGGGGTGTCCGGCAGATAGCCAGGCAGATCGACGGCAACGCTGTCGGCCGGTTCGTAGCGATCGTGCGGGAAGGGCCGGTGGGTCTCAAAGAACCCGGCCGACAACAGAAACGGTTGCTCGGACAGAACCGGCGCGCCCTCTTGCAGCCATTCCTGGACTCTCTCCACCACGTATTCGCAGTAGGAGTTCGACACGTCGAATTCGTCGAAGCCAAGGCGTTTCGGGTAGGACGTCTCGTGCTGCATACCGAAAAGCGCTGAATACCAACCTGATCCGGACAATATTTGCGGAAGGGTGCGAACTCCGCTGCGGTATTCCCAGCCGTGGTGGGCCAGGCCGACCAGCCCATTGCTTTGCGGGTAGCGGCCGGTGAACAGCGATCCTCGAGACGGCGAGCACAGCGGCGCGGTGGCGTGGGCCCGGGTGAACAGGATGCCCTCGGCGGCGAGCTTGTCCAGGCGTGGACTGGATACGTCCGGGTTGCCGTAGACGCCGAGATAGCGTCCGAGGTCGTGCCAATGCACGATCAGCACGTTCTCGCCCGTCATTTCCGTCACCTCTTCACCTCGCCGTGCGCGACCGGCGGCGACGATACCGCAGCCGCTTGCGAGGTACCTGGGTGTTGACCGATCACGCGGGCTCGGGGTTGCGCGCCGGTTGACCCCAGCGGTTCTCGGAGACGAACTCCGACAGCGGGCGCGCAAAGGCCCAGCCGTCCAGCTCTAACGCCGGCCGGTCGGGAAATTCGGGCACCGGGCCCAGACACAGAATGGCCACCGGTTCGGCGTCGGGGGGCATGCCCAGCAGGGCCGCCAACCGTTGCGGATCGAACAGGGAGACCCAGCCCATGCCGAGGCCTTCGGACCGGGCTGCCAGCCACAGGTTCTGGATTGCGCATGACACCGACGCGAGATCCATCCGCGGCAGCGTCCGGCGGCCGAAGACATGCCGCTCCCGGTCGTCGCCCAGGGCAACCACGAGAAGCTCAGCGCAGTCCAGAATGCCCTCGACCTTGAGTGCCAGAAACTCCTCGGCCCGCTCTCCCAGGGCCGCGGCGGTGAGCGGGCGCTCTTCGTCGACGAGTGCGTGAATGCGTCTCCGCAGCAGGTCATCGGTGATCCGGATGAAGCGCCACGGCTGCATGAGGCCGACACTGGGCGCGGCGTGCGCGGCTTGCAGCAAACGCACCAAAACGTCGTTGGGCACCACGCCGCCGGGCACGAACCGGCGCATGTCGCGGCGTTCGGAGATCACCCGGTACACGGCCCGCCGCTCTTGCGGATTGAATGCGTGATCGCTCACAGGGCCATCGTAAGAATCGCCGCGGTGGAAAATACTTCAGAGCGTGATTCGTGAAGGGAGTGTCGTGTGAAACTTTCCGATGCATTCGAGCAGCTGCCCACCGACGGCAGTGGCAGAGGTGTCTACGGCGAGCCCTACCAGACGGCCGACGGTGCCACCGTGATCCCCGTTGCCAAACCGCTCGGCGTCTTCGTGATCCGCGGCGGCGAGGCTTCCTGGGTGCCTGCCGTCGACCAGAGCCGGATCGCCCTGGTCGGAGTGCTCACCGGCCTGCTGGCGGCGGTGATCACCGCCCTGGCGGTGCTCCGACAGCCGCCCTGGCCGCGGATCACGCTCACGGACTATAGGTGACGCCGACGGCGCGGAAGACGTATTCGGCCGGCATGTCGAAGGCCAGCGACCGCAGCGGCAGCATGCTGAGCACATCTGCCGGGATGGTGGCCTTGTAGTGCAGCGAGAGTTCGCCGCTGAACTTCTGGTCGACTTCGGCGACGTCGAGATCGACCTGCAATCCGGTCGGCGAAATCTCGGCCTTCGCCGCGCCGGTCTGGGGGGCGTCCCAGCGCACGTCGACAGTCAGACCGGCCAGCTTCGGCAGCATCGACAGCGTCGCCAGCACCCGCTCCGAGGTGAAGACCAGCGAACCCGTGTAGCTGGCGACGCTGTGTGGCAGCCGCGCACCCGGTATGACGCCGCTGAATCGCCGGGTCACCGCGACGTAGTCGGCGAGATAGATAAGGCCCTCCGCCTCGACCTGAGCATGCAGATCGTCGGGTAGCTTGCCGATGCCGAACAACCTGCGGACAAAGACCGCCATGACGCCAGTATGACTCTGTATGCCCCGGGGTCCGCGACTCCGCGTGGCGAGGCCACTCGGTCGTGGCCGCTGCGATGCTGGTATCGGTTAGTCATGACGCGTCCGCGGGCCGCCCTGGCCGTTTCTGTAGGTCTGGCAGCCGCAGTGGTCTATGCGGTCATGTGGGTGGGCTACCTGCACAACTGGAGTTGGCTGCATCGCGTCGATTGGTCATTGTTGAACGCGGCGCACGACATTGCGGTCAAGCACCCGGTGTGGGTGCGATTCTGGGCTGCGGTGTCCTTTGTGCTGGGGCCGGTCCCGTTGCGCCTGATGGGCATGGTGGCCGCGGTGGCCGCGCTGTTAAAGCGCAATGTGCGGGCGGCGCTGCTGCTGCTGGCCTGTGCTCCGGTGAACGGATTCGTGACGTTGACGGCCAAGGGTCTGGTGAACCGCCCGCGACCATCGACCATGCTGGTAGCCGCGCCCGCTACGTCGTTTCCCTCGGGGCACGCGCTCGAGGCGACGGCCGCCTTGTTCGCCCTGCTGAGCGTCCTGTTGCCGTTGATGCGACGCTGGATCGGCGGAGTCGCGATCGCGTTGACCGCGCTGAGCCTGCTGCTGGTCGGCATCGCCAGGGTCGCCCTGAACGTGCACTACCCGTCCGATGTGGTGGCCGGCTGGTCGCTGGGATACCTGTATTTCCTGGTGTGTCTGTTGGTGTTTCGGCCCTTCCCGAGCGGGCCGGCCAAACCCGTGTTGCGCTGCGCTTTTCGTTGGTCACGGCGCAGTGACACAACCGGGGCTAAAGATTTACTTGACCCCAAGGTTGGCGCCGCCTGACGATTGAATCCATGCGCCGACTGCTAGCTCTGCTGTGCGCCGCGGCGTGCGTGATTTGCGCGTCTTTGTTGCTCGCGCCGGCAAGTGGCGCGGCCGCGCCCTGGTTCGCGAACTCGGTTGACAATGCCACACAAGTGGTTTCGGTTGTCAGCACCGGCGGTTCGGACGCGACGATGGATATCTACCAGCGCACCGGCACCGGCTGGCAGGCGCTGCGGACCGGCATTCCCACCCACGTCGGTTCGGCGGGCATGGCGCCGCAGGCCAAGAGTGGGGTTCCGGCCACCCCGACGGGTGTCTACACCCTCGACTCCGCCTTCGGCACGGCGCCGAATCCCGGTACCGGACTGCCGTATACCCAAGTCGGGCCGAACCACTGGTGGAGCGGCGATGACCACAGTCCCACCTTCAACAGCATGCAGGTCTGTCAGAAGTCGCAGTGCCCGTTCAACACGGCGGACAGCGAGAACCTGCAAATCCCGCAGTACAAACACGCGGTCGTGATGGGCGTCAACAAGGACAAGGTTCCCGGCGGTGGTGCCGCGTTCTTCTTCCACACCACCGACGGAAAACCCACCGAGGGCTGCGTGGCGGTCGACGATGCCCAGCTGGTGTCAATCATGAAATGGCTGCGGCCCGGCGCGGTGATCGCGATTACGAAGTAGCAGTCACTTCTTCGAAATCCGCCCGAGCGCGACCGGGCTTGACCTTGAAGTTCAGCTCCGCCACCGACATCGTTGCCTCGTAGGTGCGGTCGTAGCCGGTGCCGCTGATCCGCCATCCGTCGGCGGTGCGCCGGTACTGGTCGCGGTAGAAGGCCGCACCGAGCAGCATGAAATTGAATTCGGCGACGATGACCCGGTCTTGCAGATACCAAATGCCCGAAGCGGTATCGCCGGTGACGGTGATCTCCGGATGCGTCACCCGGTGTTCGGTGACGACGCCGGGGCCCATCGCCGAGCTCAGATACTCCACCAGGTCCGCGCGGTTGTCGAAGTGCAGCTCCTTGCCCAGCGACGATCCGTAAGCGCCGACGATGTCCTCGGTCATCGTTGCGGCGAAGTCGTCCCAGTGCTTGGTGTCCATCGCGCGCAGGTACCGATACTTGACCTGCTTGATTGCTTCGATATCGGCTAGGTCGGCGAGTTCCAGGGTGCTCATCCCGTCATTGCAGCACACGGGTGACCATGTCGATCAGGGCGCGTCGTTCCAGGCTCCAATCGATGGCTGTCCCGGTGATCATTTGTGCCAACACCACACCACGTAGCGCAGCCCAGATCACCTCGGCCACACCAGCATTCGCGGGGTCGTCGGTTATCAGCCGGCCGAGCTGGCCAATCGCGGAGTTCATTTCGAACAGATGACGCCGCGAGGATTCGCCCGAGCCGCCGCGGGTGACCCGCAGAATTTCGAAGGCCGCCATCGACGTCGGGCTGCTGTAACAGCTCCAAGCGGTGTCGACGACGACTTCGATGCGCTGTCGCAGTGGTAGTTCGCTGACATCGGCCGACGACAGGCTTTCAATCAGTCTGTCCACTCCGTCGTCCACGACAGCCATCAACAGGCCTTGGCGGTCGCCGAAGTGGTACTGGATGACCCCCCACGTCACGCCCGCGCGTTCGGCCACGTGCTTGGCGGTGGCCGCGGCGAATCCTTCATCCATGATGCAGTGGACCGTCTCGTCGATGATTTTCGCCCGAGTATCGTCGCCGCGTTTGCGCGGCGCGCTAGTACGCCGGGTTGGGCTGACGGAGCGCCCGGGCGTCTGGCCTGCATCAATGGACATTGTTGACTTTATAACATAGCCAAGTCTATTTTTGGGCGGTGAGCCGATCCCGATACGCGCGATTGTCGCGTGAGCAGCTAGTCGTTCTGGTTCCCGAACTGCTTCTGATCGGGCACATGATCGACCGTTCCGGGATGGCCTGGTGCATCACCTCGTTTGGTCGTGAGGAGATGGTGCAGATCGCCATCGAGGAGTGGGCGGGCGCCAGCCCGGTCTACACCAAGCGCATGCAGCGGGCGCTGAACTTCGAGGGCGACGACGTGCCCACCATCTTCAAGGGCTTGCAGCTCGACATCGGCGCTCCGCCGCAATTCATGGATTTCCGGTACACCATCCACGATCGCTGGCACGGCGAATTTCAACTCGACCACTGCGGCGCGTTGCTCGACGTGGAGCCGATGGGCGACGAGTACGTCTTCGGGATGTGCCACACCATCGAGGATCCGACGTTCGACGCCACCGCGGTGGCAACCAACCCGCGCGCGCAGATGCGCCCCATCCACCGGCCGCCGCGAGTTCCCGCGGATCGGCATCCGCACTGTGCGTGGACGGTCGTCATCGACAATTCGTATCCCGAGGCCGAGAGCATTCCGGCGCTGGATATCGTTCGCCAAACCCGCGCTGCGACATGGAAACTCGATCCAATCGATCGGTCCGACGAGGGCCGGTCGGATTACGCAGGGGCGTTGCTCTCCGATTTCGACTTCGGCTCATTCTCACACTCGGCGTTGGTCCGGATGGCCGACGAGGTCTGCCTGCAGATGCACTTGCTGTACCTGTCGTTCGCGATCGCGGTGCACGCACGCGCCGCCGATGACGCGGAAGCGGTCTCGGTGGGCACCCGCGGCCTGATCGGCCTCGCCGGGCTGGGCGCCGAGCGAATTCATCGCGCGCTCGGGCTGCCCGACGGGATCGAAGGAGCGATGCGGGTGCTCGAGCTGCATCCGCTGCTGAACCCCGCGGGCTATGTCGTGGCAGAGACCGAGGCCAACCGACTCGTCGTCCATGCCTCGCCGGCCCACGACGACGGTGGCTGGATATCGCTGTGCTCACCCGAATCCGTGCAGCCGCTGCAAGCGATTGCTAGCGCCGTGAATCCGCAGCTCGCGGTTGAGGTTTGCGGCACGAATACCGACTGGACCGCGGAAATGGTTGAAAATGATACGCCGGCAGCCGAACTGCCAGAGGTATCGGTGGCCAAAGTCAGCCGCGGATCGTCATTCCAGTTCGAGCCGAGGCGTTCGCTGCCGCTGACCGTGGTGTGAACTCGACGCGTTCGACGCGTTTTGTCAAGGGGTTTTTGGTACCGCTTCGGTGACACAACCGCATCGACCGTATACCAATGGCATTGCAACCCATCTGCTTTGAGCGTGCCCGCAGCTATCGTTAACGCTGGCCACCGACCCCTATAGACGAAAGTATTCGATCTATGTACGACCCACTTGGGTTGTCGATCGGGACCACAAACCTGGTCGCCGCGAGTAACGGAAGTTCACCGGTTTCACGCCGTGCTGTGCTTACGCTTTATCCGCATTGCGCGCCGAAAATCGGCCTGCCGGATGAAAATCCGAACCTGACCGAGCCCGGCGTGCTCATGAGCGGATTCGTGGAGCGCGTGGGAGATTCGGTGGCGCTGGTGTCCGCCGACGGGTCCGCTCACGACCCGGACTTGCTGTTGGTCGAGGCCCTCGACGCGATGGTGCTCGCCGCCGGCGCGGACGTGGCTTCATCGGAGATCTCGATTGCCGTTCCGGCGTATTGGAAGCCCGGGACAGTGCAGGCGCTGCGCAACGGGTTACGAACGCATCTGGGCTTCGTACGGAGTGGCATGGCGCCCCGCGTGGTCACCGACACAATCGCGTCGTTGACGGCTGCGAACGCCGAGCTGTGCCTCGCGGCCACCGGCGTGGTCGGACTGATCGATTTCGGCGGCTCGGGCACGTCTGCGACGTTGGTGAGCATCGCCGGAGATTTCCAGCCCGTCGGCCCCACGTTGCGTTACGAAGACTTCTCCGGCGACGAGATCGATCAAGCACTGTTGCTTCGGGTCTTCGAGGAACTGGGACACGGCAGCGGTATCGACCCGGCCAGTACCGCAGCCGTCGGCCAGCTCGGCCAGCTCAGCGAGCAGTGCCGCGTTGCCAAGGAGCGGTTATCCACCGACACGGTAGCCGAATTCGCTGCCGAGCTCGGTGGCCGCCGGTGCAGCATGAAGCTGACTCGAGACGAGTTGGGGGACCTGATAGAGGATCGTCTGACCGGTTTCATCTACGCATTCGATGACATGCTGGCCCGCCAACACAAGAGCTGGACAGACCTGGCAGCGGTGGTCACTGTTGGCGGCGGTGCCAGCATTCCTCTTGTTAACGAGCGCCTTTCGGTGCATTCCCGCAGACCGGTCGTCACACCGTCGCAGCCCGCGTTCACGGCAGCCGCCGGCGCTTTGATGCTGGCTTCCCGTGGCGAAGAACTGGACATCCGGACGCGCACGTCCATCGGCCTGCTCACGACGGCCACCGCCGCCGGCGATGTCGTCGACCTGGGGGCCGGCGACGTGCTGGTGATCGACCATGAGGCGCTGACGGATCGCGAGTTGGCGTGGTCGCAAACCGAATATCCCGGCGACATACGGTTGCCGTACACCCCCGAGGCCTACGACGAAGACAATCCCGGCTGGTCGATGCGTCTCAACGTGATCGATCCACCCAGAGAACGGCCGCGGGGGCGGTTACGGCTGTCCCAGTTGATCATCGGGATGTGCGCCTTGGTGGCAATGACCGCGATCGGCGGTGTGGCCTACTCGTTGACGGGCATAGAAAACCGACAGGCACCGCCGGCGCCCACCGTTGCGCCGGTGCCGGCGCCGCCGGCCGTCAGCTCCCTGGTGCCGAGTCCGGTTCCCCCGCCGCCCACCGCGGTGCCGCCA
>Ga0210393_10004139_pt1 | contig 11506 bp, 9 predicted proteins | sample IncBWC27OmetaG_FD_160068 | JGI IMG/M metagenome (GOLD analysis project Ga0210393, IMG submission 160068) | Forest soil microbial communities from Barre Woods Harvard Forest LTER site, Petersham, Massachusetts, United States - Inc-BW-C-27-O ... | reverse complement strand
TCCCCAAGCTCCTTCAAACGTCGGAATGTCCGTAGTAAACGCCACGATGGTTGTCGGCATTCCATCGAACTTCGCCAGTTGCACCGCCGGCGTGTGCAGCACTTCGCGCGCCTCCACGCGATACCCCGCCGCCGCCAAAACCGCTCTGCGAATCTCCGCCGGATCCCCCACCGTTCGAAACATAATTTCCGCTTCCGCCAGATCCGCCACCACATTCGGCGCGCGCCCGCCATCCACCGTTCCAATATTCAGCGTGCTACGCCCCAGCAACGCGTCTTCCGGCAAGGGAATCCGCCGAATGTCCTGAAGTACGTCGAGTAGCGTGTGGATTGCGGAATGGCCCAACTCCGGATACGCCGAATGCGCCAGTTTCCCCCGCGCCGTGATTTCAAATCGCAACGCCCCCTTGCACCCAAGCGCCAGCCGGTTCTCCGTCGGCTCGCCATTAATGAGAAATCGCGACCCACGCGGCGCAGCCGCTGCAACTTTCGCCCCAACGCTGTTCCGCTCTTCCCCCACCACAAACAACAATCCGAAATTCCGCGTGCCTGCAGCGAGCAATTTCTCCGCCGCCGCAATCATCGCCGCGATAATCCCCTTAGCATCGCAAGCCCCGCGCCCCCAAACAAATTCACCGTCCTCGCGCGAACCAAAAAACGGCGGCACCGTATCCATGTGCGTGGAAAGCGTAACGACCGGCTCACCCCACGCCGCAAAAACATTGTCGCGGTTCGCCTCCGCGGTCATGCGCTCCACGCGCCCGCCGTATTGCGCGGCCAGCGCCGACAAATGCGCGAACAGGTAGTCACCCACGTTTTTCTCGTGGCCCGTCGTGGACTCGATGTCCACCAGCGCGCGTGTCAATTCGAAAAGATTCATCCCAACCGGATTTTTCTGGATGAGCGAAACGAAAGGAAGGAACCACGAAGATACAAATCGAGGCTGCTGCCTCTCGATAGCGCTTCATCCGTTTTATTCGCAAACACTAATGATCCGCGAACTTCGGACGACAGTGGACAGGCCTTGGACCTATCCCCCAACCGCTGCGGCTTCAGCTACCGCTGCGATTTCGGCGGACAACAATCACTTGTTGCCTTCAACCTCATCGGTCCCTCTGCCAGCGAACCAACCGGTCGAATCGAGAGCCCCTTTCGCACGGGCATCCGAAGCTGCTCGGAACTGCGCACCCGCCTACTCATGGCCTCCGCACCTCTATCAAGAACAATTTAAGTCTAGAAGAACGGTAGGTGATGTGTCAACGAGAGTTCTGAAAGGGAGGATGCAAAACACTAGAGTTCAAGCGGCTTGAGCGGAACGCACTGGGAAGCAACGAGCAACTCGCCCGTAAACGCGCATTCGGCGGGGCGCCTCCGGAGCGCTTCTTCAGCAGAGATTCGCACGAGATCGGGATTATTGTTTTCCTGCGAAACGTGAGCCAGCACCAGGTAACGCGCGATGGCATCGAACCCATCGGGGTCGCAAAGATATTCGCTCACCGCATGATTCGATAGATGCCCGGTGCGGCTTAGGACGCGCTGTTTCACGACCCACGGATACGGCCCCACCTTCAGCATATCCAGATCGTGATTCGATTCCAGCACCAGACAATCCGCCCCGCGCAAATGCACTTTCACCAGCTCCGGCATGTAGCCGAGATCCGTGACAATCGCCATCTTCGCGCCGTTCGAACGAAACGTGAATCCCACCGGGTCCGCCGCATCGTGCGGAATCGCGAACGCATGCACATCAATATCGCCAATCGTAAAATGCTGCCCCGCGTGAACGGTTTCCACGCGGTTCAACCGCTTGCCGAACGTTTCCGGAAGAATCCGCTGCATTGCCCCCAGCGTAGGCTCGGTCACATACAGCGGCGCTTTCCACATGCCAAGCATTTGCGGAAGCCCGTTGCAGTGGTCGGTGTGTTCGTGGGTAATCAGGATGCCGTCGAGGTGTTCAACGGTTTTTTCAACCGCGGCGAGGCGCGCTAGCGTTTCGCGCTTGCCCAGCCCGGCGTCCACGAGGAGGCGGGTGCGCCCGGTCTCGAGCAAGGTAAGGTTGCCCGAGCTGCCCGACGCCAGTATGGAAACCCGCAAGCCGATCGTTTACTCCTCAACCTCTTCGCGTAAAACAGCCACAAAACAAATTTTCAGCATCATGGCAGAGCGCCATGCGCCCGTCAATAAGGACTCCGCGATTCCAACGGTGATATACTCCCGCGGCGCACCATGGAAAAGTACGATCTCATCGTCATCGGTTCCGGTCCCGGAGGCCAGCGCGCCGCCATTCAAGCCGCGAAATTCGGCAAGCGCGCCGCGCTCATCGAAAAGCTGGAAGTAATCGGCGGAACGGCCATCAATACCGGGACGATTCCCAGCAAAACCATCCGCGAAGCCGTTCTCCATCTTTCCGGCTATCAATACCAAAGCATTTACGGCGTCAACTACCGCGTCAAAGAACCAATCACCATGGCCGATCTCTCCTTCCGCGCCCTCAACGTCATCAAAACCGAGATCGACGTCCTCCGCGCCCAGCTCTCCCGCAACGGCATCGAAATCATCACCGGAACCGCCAGCTTCATGGATCCTCATCGCATTCAAGTGACCAGTTCGCGCGGACAAACCGAGCTGGAAGCGGAGAATATCGTCATTGCGACAGGCACGAAACCCGCTGTCTCTGCGCTGGTCCCTTTCAACAACACAACCATCATCAATAGCGATCAAATTCTGAAGATGCCGGACATTCCCAAGTCCATGATCGTTGTCGGAGGCGGAGTCATCGGCGTCGAATATGTCTGCATGTTCGCCACCCTGGGCGTGCGCGTAACTTTGATCGAGAAACGCCCGCGCTTGCTGGAATTCGCCGACGCAGAAATGGTCGAAGCGCTTTGCTACCATCTGCGCGACCGCCGCGTTACTCTGCGCCTGAACGAAGAAGTCGAAAGCGTCGAGGAAACTCCCGACCACGCCGTCGTCGCCAATCTGAAAAGCAAAAAGAAAGTTTCCGGTGAAGCGCTGCTGTACGCCGTCGGCCGCCAGGGCAACGTGGACGAACTGAATCTTGCCGCGGGCGGCCTGGAAGCCGATTCGCGCGGTCGCATCGTTGTGGATGAAAATTACCAGACCAAGCAGCCGCATGTGTACGCCGTGGGGGACGTCATCGGTTTTCCAAGCCTGGGCTCGGTTTCCATGGAACAAGGCCGCATCGCCGCGGCCCGGGCTTTCGGCATGCCGACGAATTCAAATCGCGCGAATTATCCTTACGGCATTTACACCATTCCTGAAATCTCCTTCATCGGAAAAACGGAAGAGCAACTTACCGATGAAGGCGTGCCCTACGAAGTTGGCATGGCTTTTTTCCGCGAAATTGCCCGCGGCCAGATTCGCGGCGACACCACCGGCCGCCTGAAAATTCTATTCGATCCCTCCACCAAGGCGCTTTTGGGTGTACACATTATTGGTGAAGGTGCTTCGGAACTGTTGCACATCGGGCAGGCAGTTTTCGCCCTGAAAGGCACAGTCGAGTATTTCGTGGATACCGTTTTCAATTACCCGACGTTGGCGGAGTGTTACAAAGCGGCCGCGTTCAATGGATTGAATCGACTGACCAGGACGTAGCCGCGTTCAAGTGAGGAGTCGATTGCCCGGCGTTTCGACGACTTAAGATTGGCAGGAGCGAGATGCGCAAGACAGTGGGTGTGCTGGTCATGGAACATATCGCCGTGGGCCTCGTTGAGGCCCACAAGGTGGTTGGCGCGCTGAACGTCTATCCGGAGAAACCCCAGTCCGTGGATCCGCTGCAATCCATGCCCGCCGAAGGCATCGTGGATTGCATCCGCCAGCAAATCGAAAAAGTAACCGATGGAGCAAGAATCGAGGCGATCGGCATCGGCTTTCCCGGCATCGTCCGAAACGGCGTCGTCGAGGATTCTCCAAACCTGCATCAGGCCAAGGGATTTGCCTTGCAAGCCGCCTTGTCTTCCGCGCTGACCGGAAAGCTCGCCGGAACCCAGGTCCGCGTTTTTAATGACGCCGATGTGATGGCCGCAGGAATTGCCGCCACGCGAGGCAAACTCAACAAACTCTTCCGCGTGTGGACCATCGGCAACGGCATCGGCTTCGGCCGCTACCCTTCCCGCGAAGGAATCTGGGAAGGCGGGCATTCCGTCGTCACGCTGGATCCCAAGGAAACTTTCTGCGGCTGCGGCGGCAAAGGCCATCTCGAAGGAATTCTCGGGCGCCGCTCCATGCGCTTACGCTTCCTCGATCTCGAACCCGACGAAGTTTTTGAAAATGCGCGCGCCGGCGACGCTCGCTGCAAGGAATTTGTCACCCTTTGCCATCGCGCTCTGGCCGCCGCCACCGCCACCAGCATCCACATGGAAGGCCCCGGAACGTTTTTCGTCTCCGGACCCGAAGTGCGCTTCATCGACGTCGGCTTGCTCGACCGCCTGCTCCTCGAAATGGTCAAGATGAGCCCCCTGCAAGGCAGCCGCTTTGAAGTCGTCCCCACCTCCGACGAAATGGGCATCATCGGCGCCGCCGTAAACGCCGACCACGCCATCCAGAGCTAGGCCTTCAGGTCGAAGGAGTTAACGTCGTCACCGAATAGGCTTGCCTCTGGGCTGAAACGTAATATCCCCAGGCAACTACTGAGCAGAAGCCCGCGACGGCGAAGATGGATTGAAACGGCGCCCGCCAAAAATAGGGCCCAAAGCACACCGCATCCCAAACGGCGAAATGCAGTCCCAGCAAAATAAGGCCGCCCCACGAAGGAAGCGACCATTTGGTGCGCGAATACATCACGGCGCAGACGGTTGCTGCGACCAACTCTAGAAAAAGCAAAACCCACGGCGGGCGGGGCAACGTCGAATCTGATCCCAACAAGCGGGAAACATAAAGCCAATAAACCGGCAGCGCAAGAAGCGAAACTACGCCGGCCATGGAACTCCGGAATCTCTGGGCCAAGGGAGTTCCCGAAAAGATTTCGAGGAGTAGAAAAAAGCACGCGGCCCAGGCCATGCCATACATAATGAATGCCGCGTTTGCCCCTATGTTGCTATGCGGATGCAGATGTAGAGAGGCATTCACCCTCGGCCCAAGGCTGGCTTCCCCATATTCCAATCGCGAAAAAAACCAATTCGGCCTCTGGTTTCCCAGTAATTTCGCCACCAGCGCGATGTTTAGAGAGAACAAGATCTCCAACAAGAAGCGAGAGGAGCGGCTTTTCGTTGGTTGATTTGTGGCTTGCAGTTGCCTTCTCCCATCGTTCCCCACGCCGTTCCACGCATTACTACTTCTCAGACGGAAAAGTTTTGTCGGTTATAAGGGACACGCCCATCAATTTGCCATCGAACGGCTCAAAACTGAATCCGTAGGCACAGTGGCTTCCGTCCGGGAATCGCCCTTCAGCCTGGACCACCCAGAATAGTGATGCGAAACTGCCGACATGATCGGGGCTCAGGCCTTGGAACTCCACGAGGCGTATTTTCAAATCGCCAAGGACACTCGTAAGTTTTTCAAGGTGAATCGCCTGAAGAAATTGCTCCTTCTCCGAAGGGCCATAGCGGGCACCCGCTTCTTTCAAGGCGCGCACCGCCTCGTCCTCAGACCATTCCGGATGGGACTGTGCAAGTTCGCGGATAACTTTGTTTTGTTTGGAATGGGCCAAGTCGCCCTCCACAATTAGCCGGATAACTCGACCGCTTTTGTCCGCCCAGAATGAGCCCTCCAAAAAAGTTGAGTTCTCAGGTGGCGGAATCATCCTACCGGTTTTTGAATCGGACGTTGGGTTCCAGGACACTCCAGGGCCAAATCGTGAGACTTTAAATTGGAACCCACCGGTTTCGCCCCACGGATCGTGATCCACACCTTGTCCGGTTGAGAAGGCGACGTACCAGTCTTTGCCAAATATCTCTGGATAGAACGCCTGCAGGACCTCGTGAAGGATTGTGAACGCACTCTTGCGCTCCGCAGCCAGTGGTTCCTGGTCGAACGCGGGCGCAATAAAAAGGAGAAAGCCAGCCAGAATCGAAATCGACATACGCTTGCTATTAATTAATTCTAACATTCGGGTCTCCGACGACTTGCCACTGCTCAGTAACTCCGGGCAGCGTTAAGAGGTAAGTATTTGTGTCATTCACCGCATTCTGGGACGGGTGGCCCGACTGACCTGTGCCCGAATCCGTCAAACTCCCATCGATCAAACGAGCAAGCTTCCCTCCACTCGCAAAAGTCAAACTAACACGGAGGGTGCCCCAGGTTCGTAGTTTGAACCTGGGTCTTGCAGTTGCCTTCCCTCTTTGCTCCCTCACGTCGATATTCACCGTCATCGACGCTGACCACGCCGTTCAAGATTAGCTGAAACTAACAGGCGAGGCGCGAGCGGTCGAGGGTGAAGCCGTTCAGGGGGCCGAGGACGGTGACGGCGATTTGGTCGGTTTGGAAATGCTGCTGGGCCAGGGACTGGAGTTCTTCGCGGGTGACGGCTTCGATGCCGGCGAGGATTTCGTCGAGCGAGTAGAAGCGGCCGAAATACAATTCCTGGCGCGCGAGATTGGACATGCGCGAGCTAGTGGACTCGAGTGAAAGCATCAGCGAACCTTTGAGATGATTCTTCGAGCGGCGCAGCTCTTCTTCCGTAACCGGCGATTCTTTCAACGCGCGAAATTCCTGAATGGTGAGATCGATCACCTGGCCGACCGTTTCCGCGGCGGTGCCCGCGTAAATGGTCATCATGCCGGCATCGGAATAAGGCGTGAGCTCGCTGAAGACGGCGTAGGCCAGGCCCTGCTTCTCGCGAATATTTTGGAAGAGGCGCGAGGACATGCCGCCGCCGAGAAGATTGTTGAGGACGGCGATGCCAAAGCGGTCCTGATGCCCGAGCGGCACGGAAGGAACGCCGATGCAGAGATGCACCTGCTCGAGGTCGCGCTTGGTTTCCAGATGAATGGGAGCGCAGGTTTGCGGTGCGCCGTCATTTTCCGGAAGCCCCGACGGATTCAGTTCGCCGAATTCGCGCAGCACCAGTTCGAGCACCTGGTCGTGCGTGACGTTGCCGGCGGCGGTGATCACCAGCCGATCCGGGGCGAACCAATTCTGGAAACGCATGCGCAGGGCGTTGCGATTGAATGCGCGAACCGTTTCCGGAGTGCCGAGAATCGGCCGGCCCAGCGAGTGCCCCGGCCAGAAGCCGCGCGTGAAAATTTCATGAAGGAGATATTCGGGATTGTCCAGGTCCATCTTGATTTCTTCGAGGACGACCTGGCGTTCTTTTTTTACATCTTCGGAATCGAATTTCGGGCGAAGAACGAGATCGGCGATGACATCAAAAGCGATCGGCAGATGCTCGTCGAGAACTTTGGCGTTAAAGCAGATTTGCTCTTTGGACGTAAACGCGTCCAGCATGCCGCCGACGGAATCCATTTCGCGCGCAATGGCTTCGGCGGAGCGTCGCTCCGTGCCTTTGAAGACCATGTGCTCCATGAAATGAGCGAGGCCGTTTTCTTCGGCGACTTCGCGGCGTGAACCGTTGCGGACCCACACGCCGACGGAGACGGAACGGACATGCGACATGGTTTCGGTGATGACCACGAGACCATTGGGCAAAACGTGCTTTTGGATGTCACGCGTTTCGGTCGCCATAGACTAATTGTGACACAGCCGGAGCGGAAGGAGAAACGGAACTGGATGGCTCTCTAATTCCGAGCTGTACAATAGCATACAACGAGAAAAATGCCGGGACCCGTCGTCTACAAGAGTTTTTCGTCGACCTTGAGCTTTCCGTATTCGCTGGTGTAGAAAAGCGGCACGTCGGAGTACGTGCCCCGGTCGCGCAGATAAACTTCGCACGTGTCAAAGGGCTTCGAATAAATATGAACACTGACGGCGCGTTGATTGAACTCCGCCAGGTTCATGACTTCGTGCACGGGCTCAGTTGGATTCACGTAGGCGGGGTGGGCAGCGTCCATCTCGTAGGTGTCGGTGGGAATAATGTTGCAGGTGCCGTGCGAGGCGTCCTGATTCTTCACACGATAGTTCTGGACGCGCAGCCGGCCGATGGGCACGGACATCCAGCAATTCTGATCGCGATGATTGTGGATGCGGCTGTTCTGACCGATCTCCCAGCAGACGGTCATGCATTCAAACAAGGTATTCTTGAAAATCAGGTTGCGCGTGTAATTTCCTTTGGAAAAATAGCAATACTTCTCGAGCGTCTCCGGGCGAACGTTGTGGCGGATGACGTAGTCCTGGATATTTTCGAGCGTGAAGTCGCGCTCGGGGATGGCGGCGACGCCTCTCACCCAATCGGTGATAGTCAGCAATTCGGTTGCGACGTGTTGCGGCATCGGGCGCCTCCAGATGGCAATCCTGAAAACGCGGGGATTGCCTACAAATTATAGCGTGAAACGCGGACGAAGTAATGAGGGAACGAAGTAAAGAGATAGCGAAAAGAGGTACTCTGTAGTTTGCGCGCCGCCGCGGTGCGAAGCGAGGATTGGTAGCTGAACAAAATGGAATTGCTCGGCAAATCGAAAGAAGAATTGCGCGAATACTGCGTGGAGCTGGGGGAGCCGGCGTTTCGCGGGGCGCAGATTTATCATGCGCTGTATGCAGAGCGGAAATTCGATGTGGCGCAGATCACGAATCTTCCGGCGGCTCTGCGCGCGCGGCTTGCGAAAGAGGCGCGGATTACGCTGCCGGAGGTGAAGCAGCGGTTTGCGTCTTCGGATGGGTCGGTGCGGTATTTGTTTGGGCTCGGCAGCGTCGAGGAGAAGAAAAACCTTAACGCAGAGGACACGGAGAACGCAGAGTTCGCGGAGAAGAGCAGGGAAGAAAAAACAGGCCGCTTGCAAAAACCGGCTTCAGTAGAGGCGGTGTTTATGCCGAGCGAGGGGCGGCAGACGATTTGTCTTTCAACGCAGGCGGGGTGCGCGGTGGATTGCCATTTTTGCTTGACGGCGCAGCTCGGGCTGATCCGGAATTTGACGGCGGGCGAAATCCTTGCGCAAGTATTGTTGCCACTCGAAGAGCACGAGGCGCAGCTTGCGCCGCAGACCAACATTGTGTTGATGGGGCAGGGGGAGCCGCTGCTGAATTTTGAGGCGGTGATGGCGGCGGTGCGGATTATTCTGGATCCGCAGGGGATGGGGATTTCGCCGAAGCATGTGACGCTTTCGACGAGCGGGATTGCGCCGGGGATCGAGCGGCTTGGGCTAGAAAAAGTGCGGCCGAAGCTGGCAATTTCGCTCAATGCGTCGAATGACGAGCAGCGCGACGCGTTGATGCCCATCAATACGAAATATCCGCTGGCCGTGTTGCTGGAGGCTTGCAAGAATTATCCGCTGCGGACCTGGGAGCACCTTACGTTTGAGTACGTGATGCTTGGCGGATTAAATGATGCCGCCGAAGATGCGCGGCGCGTAGTGTGGTTGCTGGCGCCGCTCAAGAGCGTGAAAGTCAATTTGATTCCGTGGAATCCGGGGGAACTTCCCTACCGCGAATCGTCTCCGGAGCGAATTGAAGAGTTTCGCAGAATTCTGGTGGAACGCGGCGTGCCGGCGTTTGTGAGGTATTCGCGCGGACGCGACGTGATGGCGGCTTGCGGGCAGCTGGCGCTGCTGCAAATTGATGGTTCTCAGTTGTCAGTGGTCAGTTCTCAGTAAAGAATACAAAAGTCTGCCGTGTTACTGGGAGCCCGGGAGCGAGCAGATTTTGTTTCGTTCTTGAGCCGCTCGGCAGAATGCTGAAGAGACACCGTGAGGATGCGATTTAAAATCGGTGAACGCGATCACGGAGGCCGATGGAGCCGATCCCCACAAATGTGAGCCCACAAAGTCCGAACGAAATTCCACCGCCACAGACTGCGCTGGCCGCTTCCAGCGCGCGGCTGCTGCCGTGGCTGATCGCGGTGGCGTTTTTTATGGAGTCGCTGGACACGACAATTTTGAATACTGGTGTGCCGACAATTGCGGCGGCGCTCCACGTTGCTCCGCTAAGCATGAAGTCGGTGCTGGCAAGTTACACGCTGAGCCTGGCGGTTTTTATTCCCATCAGCGGGTGGATGGCGGACCGCTTCGGAACGCGTCGGGTATTCGGTTCGGCGATTGGCATCTTCACCTTGGGATCCTTTCTCTGCGGAATATCGACCAACATTCATGTGCTGGTGGCGTTCCGCATTTTGCAGGGTTGCGGCGGAGCGATGATGGTGCCGGTCGGGCGGCTCACCATGGTGCGGACATTTGCAAAGTCCGAACTGGTTCGCGCCATGAGCTTTGTGGCCATTCCTGCGTTGGTAGGCCCTATGCTGGGGCCGATTACCGGCGGGCTAATCGTTGGCTACCTGCATTGGCGGTTTATTTTCTTCGTGAATATTCCGATTGGTCTCTTGGGTTTGTACATGGCCTACCGGCACCTTCCCGATTATCGCGAACGCACCAATCCACTGGATGTCGCGGGGCTGATTCTCTTCGGATCCGGCGTGGCGCTGCTTTCCTACGTGCTGGAAGTGTTTGGCGAGCACACGCTGAATGGGCGCGAAATTCTGGGGCTGCTGGCCATTTCCATTGTGCTCCTGGCGGGGTATGGATTTCATGCGACGAGGACCGCTTATCCTTTGCTGCGTCTTTCGCTATTTCGGATTCGCACGTTTCGAGCGGCCGTGGCCGGGAGCTACCTGACCCGGCTGGGCATTGGAGGCATTCCGTTTCTTTTTCCACTCTTGTACCAGGTGGGGCTGGGGTTCACGCCGATTCAATCGGGGCTGATGATGATGCCGCAGGCTATCGCGTCCATGAGCCTGAAAGTATTTATGCCGCGAATCCTGGCGCGCTTTGGGTACCGCGCCGTGCTGGTTTCCAACACGATGCTCATCGGCGTGCAGATCCTGCTTTTTGCGACCATCGGGAAGAGCACGCCGATATGGCTGGTCGTGGGGGAAATGTTTTGCTACGGATTCTTCACGTCGCTGCAGTACACGAGCATGAACACGCTGGTGTACGCGGAAGTCACGGAGGAGCAGGCTAGCAGCGCGAGCTCGATTGCGAGTACGGCGCAGCAGATGTCTGTCAGCTTCGGGGTGGCTGCGGCATCGCTGGTAACGGCGTTCTTTCTTCCCGATCGGTACCGGTCCAATCCACTGGAGTTCATTCACGGCATCCACCGGGCGTTTTTTGTGCTCGGCGGAATGACGATACTCTCGACGATCGTCTTCCGCGAATTGAAACGGGGAGACGGTGACGCGGTGAGCCAAGCAAAGGTGGTGCACGCAGGGTAGGCCCCTCCCCCGTTTTTCGTAAGTGTTGCTTCTAAAGGACTTAAATTTCCTGCAAGCCTTTTATTTTCAACACTTACGGGAGGTTCCATAAGTGTGATTGTAAAGGGGTTGCACAAAGACACCTCTGCTCCCAGGCAATGCTACTGCGAAAGCCGGCGAAACTCGTAAGTGCTTGACACCCCCCACCCCCGGCATTTTGTAAGAATGTCAAAGGAAAGAGTTTAGGGTGTGGGGG
>Ga0210393_10004137_pt1 | contig 11507 bp, 10 predicted proteins | sample IncBWC27OmetaG_FD_160068 | JGI IMG/M metagenome (GOLD analysis project Ga0210393, IMG submission 160068) | Forest soil microbial communities from Barre Woods Harvard Forest LTER site, Petersham, Massachusetts, United States - Inc-BW-C-27-O ... | reverse complement strand
CGGGCGTCGTCGTCGTATCATAATTGCAAGGCAGACCTCTGCCCGTGTACCCGAGAGTGTTGGTGTTGTCATACGATCCGCTTCCCGTGTCTCCCACCAGGACATACGCTGTCGGCTGCCCGTTGCTGCCGCTGGGTGTGCTGGAGGCCGGAACCGTGGTCCCGCTGAACTGCATTAGCGGCTCGCCCGTGTCGACGCTGCCATTTCCATTTAGATCGACATACGCGATTCGCGCACCATTGCGGGTACCGTAAAGAATCGCGTAGGTCGTATTATTCTTTGCGGCAAGGATTCTTGCGTCTTGCATGAGTCCGGCCAGGTCGCCCGCCGAGGCACGCAGCCGTACGTTCGAAACGGCTAACAGGATGTTCGGTATGGCGATTCCTGCGACCACCATTACCACGAACACGACAATCAAGAGTTCTAGCAGGCTGAATCCATTCATTCGGCCACACTGCTTCCAATTCTTCATGCAAAACTTTTTCATTTTCTTTGACGGTTCTCTTCTGGGCGCTCAGCGAGGGGTCTTCAGGAGGAGACGCCAACTGCCACCACAACCAATGCAGCACCTTGTGCGCCAACGCTGGTCGCCGAATAACTCCTTCTTCTTGGCAGACTTACAAGAATCGAGAAAGCGAATTCCGTTTCGCGGAAGAGGGCAGTGGGTGAAAACGTGGCATTATGCGCGGAACCAGAGAGTTTTAGATTAGAGACTATTAATCTGCCATAGGCGATAAGTGTGGCTCAAATTGCATGCCGCTTCACCCATCCATGTTTGTTTCGCGGCAGAATTAGGCACAAATAAGTGCTGGCCAACAAACAATAAGGACCGGCAGCACACCGCCTCTTTGTTGCCGCCTCTTTCGCGGACTTGCTACAATCGCTCCGTCGGTATTGCGGCCCAACGGGACGCACCCTTGGAACGGCGCCTGCAGCAAACCATCTCCCTGCGAACCAATCACGAGTCGCCGGACGGAAGGCGCGCCATCAAGAACTTCGCGTGTCGGTCGCTGTGTGACCGTCAGAATCAAGGAGCGGCGTATGGCCAAGTATGGCGGAGTGGATTTCATCGATTTTGATTCGCAGTTAAACGACGAAGAACGGCTGGTCCGCCAGACGGCACGCGAGTTCGTCGAAAACGAAATCATTCCCATCATCGAAAAGCACAGCCGCGAAGCGACGTTCCCAAAGCACTTGGTTCCGCAGCTCGGCGAGCTGGGATTTTTCGGCGCCAACCTCCACGGTTATGGCTGTGCGGGAATGTCCAACGTGGCCTACGGCTTGATGACCCAGGAACTCGAGCGCGGCGATTCCGGTTTACGCAGCTTTGTTTCCGTGCAAGGCGCGCTGGTGATGTATCCAATTTATGCCTTCGGCAGCGACGCGCAGAAAAACAAATGGCTTCCATTATTGCAGCAAGGCAAAGCCATCGGCTGTTTCGGTTTGACCGAACCGCAATTCGGTTCGAACCCTGGCGGGATGCTCACCCGCGCAGTTAAGAAGGGAAACAAATACGTCCTGAACGGCGAAAAAATGTGGATCACCAGCGGATCCATCGCCGACGTCGCGGTCGTCTGGGCCAAGGCCGAAGACGACAAAGTTCGCGGATTCCTCGTGGAAAAAGGCGCGCCAGGATTCAAGGCCTGGGACGTGCACGGCAAATGGTCGCTGCGCGCGTCGGTCACATCAGGCCTGGCATTCACGGATTGCGAAATCCCAGAAGAGAATCTCCTGCCCGGCGTGGTGGGCCTGAAGGGACCGCTAAGTTGTTTGAACCAGGCGCGCTACGGCATCGGCTGGGGCGCGCTGGGCGCCGCCATGGCGTGTTACGACACCGCCCTGCAATACGCCAAAACGCGCAAACAATTTGCCAACAAGCCCATCGCCTCGCACCAACTCGTGCAGGAAAAACTGGCGTGGATGATCACCGAAATCGTGAAGGGCCAATTGCTGGCGCTGCACGTCGGCCGCTTGAAAGACAACGGCAAAGTCGATCCGTCACACATCTCTATGCTGAAAATGAACAACGTGGGCATCGCGCTGGACACCGCTCGCAAAGCCCGCGACATCCTCGGCGCCAACGGCATCGTCGACGATTACTGCATCATGCGCCACATGAATAACCTCGAAAGCGTCTTCACCTACGAGGGCACCAACGACATCCACAAGCTGGTGATCGGCGAACGCATCACCGGCATAGCCGCGTACGTGTAGAATCATCAAATCGAGCCAAATGGCCAGGAAAGTCATCTTCCCTGTGATGTTTGCGATTTTTCTCCTCGTCACAGGGTGTGCTAGGAGCCAATCGCAGAAAAACGTCTGCCCAATCGACGGACAGTCTCCCCAGTGGGTGGGACAAAGAAAAGGGAAGTCTTGCGAGTTTTTCCACTATAGCGACATGGAACGCCACAGCCATTCCTGGTGGGCCGATTGCGAGCAAGGCGAGACACCAAAATCGAGCCCGCTCCCGGACGGGCCGCCTTCCATGCACCGATAACGAGTTACGCTGAATCTTGTAAGCTGTAGGAGCACCTGCCGCGCCGGATAAGCGAACGGAGGTTTATCGTGCGAATTCAAACTAGAAATAGAGCATTAAGACGGGCCTCGTTCGCGCTTCTCGCCGCTGCCATTTATGTCTGTTCTGCTCGCGCGCAGCAGAAGTCCGCGCCCGTGCCAGAAAAACCAAAGATTCGCGCGATCACGGCCTTTATCAATCTCGATCGTACTCAATACCAGGAACAAGTGGCCGATGCTCTGAAACTGCTGAGGCGCGCCCAGACCACGTTTGAGTCACGCGGCTATCAGGTCCAGACCATTCGCATCGCCACGCAGCCGTTTTCGGAATACACAAAAGGATTAACAACCGAGCAAGCCGTAGCGTTCTTCAAGGAGTACGACGCCCTCGCCGTAAGAGAAAAATTTGCCGCCTCCATCGGGCCCGCGATGCTGAACGCCGACGACAGCGAAGTTCAAGCCGACCTCGTCGCCGAAATTCTGACCAACACAAAAACGCTGAACGCCAGCCTCGTCGTGGCCGGTGACGATGGCGTCCGCTGGAACGCAGTCGGCGCCGCCGCTCGCGTGATGAAGAAACTCGAGGCCACCGAACACAGCCAGGGCAATTTTCATTTTGCCGCCATCGCCATGGTGCCGCCGCTGACGCCCTTCTTTCCCGCGGCCTATCACACCGGCTTCGGACACCAATTCGCCATCGCCCTCGAATCAGCAAACGTCGTTGCCGTCGCCTTCAAAGACGCCCCGAACCTGGCCGTCGCCAAGCAACGCCTCACGGATTCGCTCGCCGCCAGCGCCTTCGAAATCCAGCGTCACGCCGGACGCATCGACCAGGAAACCGGCTGGGCTTACATGGGAATCGATCTTTCGCCCGCCCCCGCGGGAGATGTTTCTATCGGCGCGGCCATCGAAAACCTGACTACCGTACCCGTCGGCATGAGTGGAACGTTGACTGCCGCCGCAACCATCACTGCCGCCATCCGCGACGTCAAAGTTAAGCAAACCGGCTACAACGGCTTGATGCTGCCGATTCTGGAAGATAGTCGCCTGGCGCAACGCTGGAGCGAAGGTCACATTTCCCTCGACGCGCTGCTGAGCTATTCCGCGGTATGCGGCACGGGTCTCGACACGATTCCGCTGCCCGGCGACATCACCGCCGACCAGCTCTCGCTCATCATCGGGGACATGGCCAGTCTCGCCTTCAAATGGCACAAGCCGCTCGCAGCGCGCTTGCTTCCGGTTGCAGGCAAAGGATGGGGCGAAATGACCGAGTTCAACGACCCATTTTTAGTGAACGTAAAGCTGCAGGCGCTGGACGTGAAGTAGCGTTTGCAGTTTTTGGTTCTAATTTCTCTGTAAGAATTGACGAAACACAGAAGGGGCACGCCCTCCCCAGTTACTTTGCCCGGGCAGCGATAGTCTTTCCAGCCCAGCGTTCCCGGGCCGCCGCCAGAAACTGCTCCTTGTCCTTTTGAATAAGCTGGACAAGTCCGGGGTTTTCGGTTTTCTCATGTGCCGCTGCCCAAAGCACCATCTCCGTAAGCACCGGCGCCAAATCGATCCCTTTTTCCGTGAGAGAGTAAATCACTTTCCGTCCGTCCAATGGATCTCGCCCCGTGGTGATAATTCCATGAGCCATCAGCTTCCGCAGCCGGTCGGCCAAAATATTCGTCGCAATGCCCTCGTAGGACTCCAGGAATTCCTTATAGCTCCGGAACCCCCGCAGCATCATGTCCCGGATAATCAGCAACGACCAGCGATCGCCCAGTATCTCTACGGAAGCATTCAGCGGACACCCCGACCGCCATTTTGGACTAGGCTTCTTCTTCGTCACCATTTCATCCTAGCACTTTTAACTTGCATTTTGCAAGTGACTTATTGCAGACTGTCGTTCCCAACCCGCGAGTTTCGTTCGCACTTTGAAACGGGAGAATGAATATGAGCCAGGCCACGATGAAAAAAACGTCCGCATCTCAACTGGGACCGCCGCGCTTCGAAAACGGCAAGCCCTTGTGGATTGCCGGATTCCGCCAGCACTTCACTTCCGAAACCATGCGCGACATTCCTTCTCTTTGGCAGCGCTTTGCGCCTCACATTGGCAACATCCCCGGACAAGTGGGCCGCGTGGCCTATGGCTTGTGCTTCAACGCCCAGAGCCCGGACGGCATGGACTACATGGTTGGCGTCGAAGTCTCCAGCCCCTCGCATCATCGCGCCGACTTCAGCGTCATCTCCATCCCCGCGCAAAAATACGCCGTTTTCTTGCACCGCGAGCATGTTTCCAAACTCCGTGAAACGCTGGACGCTATCGACAAATGGCTCCCGGGATCTGGCCTTCAAACCGCTTGCGGAACCGCCGGAGTGCCGGACTTTTTCGAGCGGTACTCCGAGGAATTCGATCCGCAAACCGGAATGGGTGGCATGGAAGTTTGGGTCCCGCTCAAGTCGTGAAGCAATCCAAAAAATATTTTGCAGTAGCGAAATGAGAAAAGGTACGCTCCTGCAGCGGCCTGACTTCGACGGAGGAGTGACAGATGAGCGGCGTACGAGTATTGGTAGGAACGCATAAGGGTGCATTCATCCTGACCTCGGACGGCAAGCGCCAAAAATGGGACATCAGCGGCCCTCATTTTTCCGGCTGGGAAATCTACCACCTCAAAGGCTCGCCGGTTGATCCCAACCGCCTCTTCGCCTCCCAATGCAGCGGCTGGTTTGGCCAAATCATTCAACGCTCCGATGACGGCGGCAAAACCTGGACGCAGCCCGGCACGCCTCCCGGCGAATCCACCACCGGCCCCGGCGGAATGCCCAAGGCCGAGAGCAACAAATTTGTCTACGACGTCTCCGCCGAATCCGGCAAGCCTCTAACCACGCACATGTGGTACGACGGCACTCAGCATCCCTGGGAATTCAAGCGCGTCTGGCACATTGAACCCTCTCTCACCGATCCGGACACGGTCTACGCCGGAGTGGAGGACGCCGCCCTCTTTCGCTCGACGGACGGCGGAAAGAATTGGCACGAACTCTCCGGCCTTCGCGGCCACGGCACCGGACCGAAGTGGCAGCCCGGCGCCGGTGGCATGTGCCTTCACACTGTGATCTTGGATAAGAGCGATCCCAATCGCATCTACATCGCGATTTCCGCTGCTGGCGCATTCCGCACTGACGACGGCGGCAAGACCTGGCGCCCCATCAACAAGGGCCTGGTTTCCCCCTATATTCCCGAACCTCGCGCCGAAGTCGGCCACTGCGTTCACCACGTCGCCATGAATCCCTCTCGGCCCGGCGTTCTCTTCATGCAGAAACATTGGGACGTCATGCGCAGTGACAATTCCGGCGACTCCTGGACGGAAGTCAGCGGCAACTTGCCGACCGATTTCGGCTTCGTCATCGACGTTCACGCCCACGAGCCGGAAACGATTTACGTCGTCCCCATCAAAAGCGACGGCGAGCATTTCCCCCTCGACGGCAAACTCCGCGTCTATCGCAGCCGCACCGGCGGGAACGAATGGGAGGAACTCTCCAAAGGTCTCCCGCAACGCGACAGTTACGTCAACGTACTGCGCGACGCTATGGCCATCGACACGCTCGATAAATGCGGCGTCTACTTCGGCACCACCGGCGGCCAGGTCTACGCTTCCGCGGACGCCGGAGACAACTGGGCGCCCATCGCGGAACATCTTCCGGCCGTTCTTTCCGTCGAGGTCCAGACGCTTCCATGATTCGGGTCGTGCTCCCGGGCCACCTGCGAACCCTCGCGCACGTCAGCGCCGAGGTGCAGGTCCACGTGGATGGCCCGGTTACGCAACGCTCCGTCCTCGATGCCCTCGAGGCGCAATATCCCATGCTGCGCGGCACCATTCGCGATCATGTCACGCAAGAGCGTCGTCCCTTCTTGCGTTTCTTCGCCTGTGAGGAGGACTATTCCCTCCAACCGCCAGATACGTTACTTCCCGAAGCAATCGCTTCGGGATCCGAGCCCCTGCTCATCATCGGGGCCATCGCCGGCGGCTAGCGCGAGCGGTGGTGCCGAAAACGATTTCAGCATTTTGTTGTATTGAATAGAAAGCGCATCAGGAGAGAAAACGAATGGAATCTGCCACGCAATCAGCCCCCGTCTCAAAGAAAGCGCTTTGGGCAGGGCGCATCCTCAGCGCCGTGCCTGTGCTTTTGCTGCTCTTCAGCGGCGTCCTGAAAGTGTTGAAGCCCGCGCCCGTCCTCCAGAGCCTCGCTCACTTCGGCCTTCCCGAGAGCCTCATTCTCAAGATTGGCATCCTGGAGATTGCCTGCACGTTCGTCTACCTGATCCCGCGCACCGCCATCCTTGGCGCTATCCTGATGACCGCCTACCTGGGCGGCGCGACCGCCACCAACGTGCGCGTTGGCGATCCATCATCCATTATGACCGTCCTTCTCGGGGTCCTCGTTTGGGTGGGCCTGTACTTGCGTGAGGAGCGGCTGCGCGCGCTTGTACCCTTGCGAAGTTAGACTACGCCGGGCTTGGACAAATTCTGGAAACGTTTTTCTCGGTCTAGCGTCTGGATGTCAGGAGTATTAAGCCATGAATCTCAAAGCGGACTTATTCCTTCAAGATCTCAAATACGCACTCCGTTCCCTCTCGCGTGCCAAGGGCCTTGTCATCACCGTGGTGCTCACGCTCGCCCTCGGCATCGGCGCCAACGCTGCCATCTTCAGCCTGGTCCGCGGCGTGCTCCTCCGCCCGCTGGTTAATGCCGACGAGGACCGCCTCATCTACATTCGCCAGAGCGCTCCCAGCCTCGGCATTGAAAACGCCAATTTCTCCGTCCCAGAGATTCAGGACATCAAGTCCGGCACCCACACGGTCAGCGAATTCGGTGATTTCTCCGTCGTCGGCTTTACCATGATCGGCCTCGGCGAACCCCGCGAAATCCGCGCCGGCGTTGTCGGTGGCACGTATTTCGAAGTCATGGGCCTTCATCCCGTCCTCGGCCGTCTCATTGGCCCGCAGGACGATGGTCCCAAGGCGGATGGCGTGGTCGTCCTGACCTATCGCTATTGGTCCACCGCTCTCAAGAGCGATCCTTCCGTCCTCGGCAAGTCGCTTCGCCTCGGCAGCGGCGGCATGGGCGATCGCACTGCCACCATCATCGGCGTCCTCGAGCCTTCTGTCCCTTATCCCGCCGATACGGAAATCATCGCCAACATCGTGACCAGCCCTCACCACCTCTCTGCCACCATGGTCACCGGCCGCGTTCATCGCATGACCGAACTCTTCGGCCGTCTCGCTCCGGGCGCAACCGTCGAGCAAGCTCGCGCCGAGCTTCGCACCGTCTACGCTTCGATGGTCAGCCAGCATCCTGCGGATTACTCGAAAGATGGCAGCTCGCAGATCGGCGCCGTCCTCCTCCGCGACCAAATCACTTCCGGTGCCCGCACTGTCCTTCTCGTTCTGCTCGCTGCTTCCGGCCTGGTGTTCATCATCGCCTGCTCCAACGTCGCGAATCTGATTCTCGCGCGCAGCGTTCGCCGTGAAGGCGAACTTGCCATTCGCGCGGCCCTCGGGGCCAGCGCCAGCGCTCTGCGCCGGACGTTGCTCGCGGAGAGTCTGATTCTTTGCGTGGCCGGAGCTACGTTGGGGGTAATCACCGCGCGTCCGCTCCTCGCTGTGCTCGCGCGCTACGCGTCCCGCTTTTCCGTCCGCGCCCTCGACCTTACGGTGGATTACAGCATGCTCTGGGTCGGCGCCATTCTGGCGGTTATCGCCGCCGTCCTGCTGGCCTACGTGCCGCACCTTCCGAACGCCAACTCCGCGCAAACGCCCGGCCTCACCAGCGGCGGCGTTCGAATCACCGGAAGCACCGGCCGCCGCCTTCGGCTCTTCGCCATTACTCAAATCGCCGCGTCCTTCATGCTTCTCGCCGGTGCCAGCATGCTTCTCAAAACGCTCCTGGCCATGCAGGCCGCGCAGACCGGCCTCGACACGCGCCACGTACTCGCCATCAACGTTCCCGCGATCTCGTACGGAAAAACGCCTCAGCAAATCGTCGATTTCTACAAGGAGTCCATGCGCCGCATTGACGCCCTGCCCGGCGTGAGCAAGACCGCCTTCGGTATTGTCGTTCCCTGGCGCGATGCCGGCAGTTTTGGCCCGGGTTTTGCCTTTTCCGCCGACCTCCATGTGAAGGGTCCCGGCGAAGAGGACCCTCGCGCCCAGTTGCGCACCATTTCTCCGGGATTTTTTGCCGCCCTGGGCGTTCCCATCATCGCCGGACGCGATTTCAACGAGCTGGACGGAAAGAACAACGATCCGGTCGTTATCGTCAGTGAGACTCTCGCAAAACGCATGTTCCCCAATCAGGATGCTGTCAATCGCCACGTCTATTGGACGGATCGGGTGATCAAGTTCATTCCCGGAATTAGCACTGCGCCGCACCGCATCATCGGCGTCACCGCCGATATTGACGACGAACACGTCGTTCCGGGGCCCATCCTCACCGTCTACAGCCCGATTGATGAGGGCCCCATCTTTGGCGGCCGCCTCTTTATCCACACCACTGCGAATCCCTATTCGCTGGTCACGCCGGTCACTCGCATCGTTCGCGACATGTCCGCCGACCAGCCCGTGGAACGCGCCGCTACTCTCGAAGATGTTCGCGCGGAAGTCCTCACCCCCGATCGTCTCAACACCGTCGTTTTCGGCGTCTTCGCTGTAGTCGCACTGGCCATCGCGCTTGTCGGCGTTGCCGGTGTTCTTGCCTTCTCCGTCAGCGCGCGCACCCGCGAATTCGGCATCCGCCTCGCTCTCGGCTCGCCGCCGCGCCGTCTCCTTGCCGGAGTCATCGTCGAAGGCGCCGTTATGGCGGTCGCCGGAGTCGTCGCAGGCGCCGCAGGCGGGTATCTCTTGGCCCGTTTTGCCGGCAGCTATTTCCTGGACGTCCGTATGCCCAGCGCCCTGCCCGTAGTCGCCTCAGCGCTCATCTTGCTAGCCGCTGCTGTTGTCGCGTCGGCACTACCCGCCGCCCGCGCCGCACGCATCAACGTCATGGAAGCCCTGCGCTCCGATTAATCTCCTCGTGCCTCGGCCGTGCGCGCCGACCCCGGCACACTTATCGAGGCGAGAGGGAAAACACGCGCTTGAGTTTTTGTGCAGCGCAGCTAGGAAGCTGCCACGTGTCGCAGTTGGGGGCGCCGGGACTTGCCGTTTGGCGAGATGCGCTTTTTGTCCCAGCCGCCAAGCTTAAGAGCCACGGCCATGCACGCCGCACGCAATTCATCAGCTACAGCGCGGTCGACCATCGTCCGGGCCACCACCATGCCGCCGATAGAAAGCGCGGCAATACTCTGTGCCGTGGTGCGTCGGCGTCGCCCCTTTTCAAGCAAACTCCGCTCCAGCACGCTCACCATTGCTTTGAAAACTGTCTCGAACGCGCGCTTCGCGCTCACCCCGCTGCGCGCCACGTCCGTAGGCAATGCCACCATGGGGCAGGAATTCTCGACATCCTCGTAATGCTGGCGTGAAAGATAGGCGCGCACCACTTGCGGCCCGACGTCCGTCGAGGAAAGGTCCACGTGCACTCCCTCCCAGCAGCTTTTCCACTCGGGGTCCGTGAAAAAGCATCCCAGCACTGCGGCATAGAGATCGCTCTTGCTATCAAAATAGCTATAGAACCCGCCGTGAGTCAGCCCCGCGCCGGCCATGATCTGCTGGAGAGACACGCTCTCAAAGCCGTACCGATTGAAAAGCTTGCGCGCACTATTGATGATATTTTTCTTCACCTCGTCGCGGTGACCAGTGGGGTAAGGCATGCGGCCTCCTCATTCGTTTGGGCCCGAAGTATGACTCCAATGGGCTCATCCGCACACAAAAACATTATGTTGAACATATTTTCGCGCGGTGCTCAGATGCGTGTGCGGCTGAATGCAACAGTTAGAGAGGATGAATATGAGCGAAAAAAGGAATCAAGAAGCGGTAATCAAAGAGCCCACACGGCGGCAAGCCATCATCGGCGCCGCCGTCACCGTCGGTGCGCTCGCACTGGGCTCGCGTAACGCCTGGGCGCAGTCCGGTGAAGAGATTTCTCACAGCTGTGCCGCCATTCAACAGGAAGTGATTTTCAAGGCCAGCCGCAAGCGCGTCTATGATGCGCTCACGGAAACCAAACAGTTCGACAAAGTCGTGCAGCTCAGCGAAGCGATGAAGGGTGGCATGCCTCCGGGAGCTGCGCCTACGAATATCAGCCGTGAAGTCGGCGGGGCCTTCATGCTTTTCGGTGGCTATGTCTCGGGCAGACACATCGAGCTGGTGCCCAACGAGCGCATCGTCCAGGCCTGGCGCCCGCAGAGCTGGAAGCCCGGTGTCTATTCGATTGTGAAGTTTGAGCTCGCTGACGAAGGCGCGGGCACCAAACTCGTTCTGGACCACACCGGCTTCCCCGATGGCACAGCGGAACATCTCGCCGGAGGCTGGAAAGTGAACTATTGGGAGCCGCTCGAAAAATATCTCCGCTAAAGCGCACTGCCTCGAAGTGTATTGCGAGCTAGAAATTCGGCGGGCGCTGGTCCGCGACCGCGAACGCGCGCTCCAGCGCAATGCCCACGCGGCACAGCGTGCCTTCCTCAAACAGCCGCCCAAGCAGCGTGATGCCGTGCGGCACGCGCCGCGGCGGCGAAAATTTCGGCAGCGGATTCTTCGGATCCGGCGCCCAGTCCGAACGCGCCTCGGAAACCTCCACGAATCCCGCGCGAAACGTCAGCGACGGATGCCCCGTGTGGTTGCTGATGGTAAGCATCTCGTCGCGCAGCGACGGCACCAGCAGCAGATCCACCTCCGAAAAAATCCGAGCCATCTCTCCCGCCACCTTCCGCCGGAAGCGGTCCGTCTGCACGAAATCCACCGCCGAGAGAAAACGTGACTGCCGGAAAAGGTTCGGCCACGCATCCGGCGTCTGCACTTTCAGCTGATCCACTCCATGACTCAACGTCAGCTCTTCGAACGCCGCCGCGCCTTCCGC
>Ga0210393_10004135_pt1 | contig 11509 bp, 9 predicted proteins | sample IncBWC27OmetaG_FD_160068 | JGI IMG/M metagenome (GOLD analysis project Ga0210393, IMG submission 160068) | Forest soil microbial communities from Barre Woods Harvard Forest LTER site, Petersham, Massachusetts, United States - Inc-BW-C-27-O ... | reverse complement strand
CATCCCGACGATCTCGAGGTTCTCCTTAATCAATTCTTCGATCTCTTTCCTCGGTTTACGACGCAACTCCTCGACCGGCAACGCAAGATTTTCCCGCACGGACATCGAACTGATCAGGGCCGAATATTGATAAACCATCCCCACACGGCTCCGGAGCAAGTTCAATTTGCTGCGGCTCAACTTCTGGACCTGAAGATGCCGGTATCTCACCACGCCGGTCGTCGGTCGCAAAATGCCCAGGATAAGCCGCAGCATCGTGCTCTTGCCGCCGCCGCTCTGACCGAGGATCACGAGTCGATCTCCGCTATAAACTTTGAGATCGATCCCATCCAGAACGGTCTTCTCGCCAAAACGCAATACAATATTTTCCAGATGAACCAGTGGCGTTTCGCTCATCCGGTAATCCTGGTGACCATCACATTGAACAACGTATCGAACCCGATCACGGTGGTGATCGAGATCACCACGCTGTCCGTTGTCGCCTTGCCGACCCCTTCTGCGCCTCCAGTCACCGTGAGACCCTGGTAACAGGCAATCAAGCCGATCAGCAGTCCGAAGAACATGGCCTTAAACAATCCGATGACGATATCGCTGACTATCAGGCTCGTCAGCACGGCGTCGAAATAGGCGTCGGGAACCAGATTCAATGCCGCCCAGGAAATCAACGCTGAACCGATGAGCGCCGCAATGATCGAAAGCACCGACAAGCAGGGCATTAACGATGCGATCGCCACTAGCCGCGGGGCAACCAGAAAACGCAACGGACCAATACCCATGGCCTCGATCGCTTCCACTTCTTCGGAGACTTGCATTGTCCCGAGTTCGGCCGTGTAGGCTGCACCGATCCTGGCGGCCAGCACAATACCGGTTAGCAACGGCCCAAGTTCACGCGTGAAAGCAATGGAAATAAGCGTCGGAACCAGCCGTTCAGTCCCAAATTTTTGGAGCTGATACCCCGTCAGCAATGCCATCGTCAACCCGAGGAAAAAAGAAACCATCAAAACAAGCGGGATCGATCCGACCCCTGTTCGATCGGTTTGCGCGAACAGCATCGACCATCGAAATGGCAACCTTCCGCGGCGAATGTTATCTGCAATTTCTTCCAGCGTGTTTAGAAAGAGCCAGAATATGCTCCCGATGTGCTCGAGAGCGCGTCCCGTTAGATAACCGATCCTGTAAAGCAACGCGTACTAATCAGGCTTCGTTTCGTGAGAGGCAAGAAAAAATGCTCTCCCTTCGAGTCCTTCCTATTCGTTCTCGACCTCGTCTTCGTTTTCCTCGATGTTTCTTGCTGTGGTCCGCGGTCGCCAAAGCCCGGCCACTACCGGATCGGATGGCTCCAGTTCTGACTCTTGATCGGCAAAAAACAAGCCGCTCTGACACAGCTTCGCGTACTTACCGTTCAACGCGAGCAACTGCTCATGATCGCCACGCTCAATGATTTGACCGTGTTCAAGGACCAGGATCTGGTCGGCGTGCCGAACGGTCGAAAGGCGGTGGGCAATAACGAAGCTTGTTCGGCCCAGCAACAGCCGGTTGAGTGCTTCCTGGATCTGGCGCTCCGTTTCTGTGTCGACGCTCGCTGTTGCTTCATCCAGAATCAGTAACGGCGGATCCTTCAAGATCGCCCGCGCAATCGATATTCGCTGCTTTTCACCGACGCTCTGCCGTATTCCACGCTCTCCAACCCCGGCATCCAAGCCATCCGGTAGCCGCGAGACAAACTCATCCGCGTTCGCCGCACGTAGCGCTTCCCAGATTTCCGCCTCGTTCGCGTCAGGTTTTCCGAACAACAAATTCTCACGGATGGTTTCGTTGAATAGAAAACTTTCCTGACTGACCAAACCTGTCGCCTTGCGGATCGCGTGCTTAGTGACTTTGCGAATCGATCGTCCATCGATTAAAATATCGCCTCCCGTCGGACTCAATTCATAAAACCGAAGCAGGAGATTGACCAAAGTCGATTTTCCTGCGCCGGTTTCACCGACCAGCGCAATCGTTTGGCCCGGTTCAGCCACGAACGAAACATCTCTCAGCACAGGTTGACCGTCGCTGTATGCGAACGACACGTTGCGGTACTCGATCCGCCCGACCGGATCAAATGGTTCACCCGCGACAATATCGCTCTCGGCAGGTTCATCGAAAATTTCAAAGACCCGTTCTGCCGCCGCTCGAGCACTCTGCAACATCTGGTTCAACTGGTGTAGTCTTCCAATCGGCTCGTAGAGGAAGCGCACGAGAATCAGGGACGCGACTAACTCACCAATCTCCATTCGACCCTGCAGCACCGCCATTCCGCCAAACCCGGTGACGATCACCAGACCGCACGAAGTCAGAAAATCCATCGAGGGGTCGTAGATCGCCCACGCTCGCATCACCACCAGCGTAGATTCTTTCAATCTTTGACTCGCCTTGTTAAACCTGCCGTGTTCCTGGCTTTCGCGCACGTAAGCCTTGATCTGGCGGATCCCCGACAGATTATCGTGAAGCAGCGAATTCATCGAGGAAGCGGCCTGCCGTTGCAACCGGTAGCGCGATCTAGCCGAGAGAGTATAGATCAATGCGCCGCCGAAAAGAAAAGGAACCGGGAGCATCGTCAATGCCGCAAGCCACGGTTCTCGGACAAAAAGCAGCAAGCCCACAATGAACACCTGGAGGATGGCGACCGTTCCCTGTTCGATGCCGTCGATCAGCACACGCTCGACCGCGTTCACATCCTCGAGAACCCGCGTCATGATGTCACCGGTTGCCCGGTAATCAAACCAGCGTAGCGGCAACTTCTGGATATGGTCGTACAGATCACTGCGAAAATCGAAAATGACTTTCTGTTCGAACGTATTGTTGAGAATGATCCGGGCAGCATTCGACAGGCTTTGAACGAGAAAAGCCCCGATCGCCAGCAGTGCGAGCGGCGGAATCAGCTCCGGTTTCCGGCCTCGAATCGCGTCATCGATGACGCGTTGCGTCACCGTCGGAAATACGATCACCATCAAGGTCGCCAAAACCGCGAATCCGACCGTTCCGCTCGCCATCCACGGATATCGTCGAAGGTACTTAAAAACTCGTAGAATCGTCTGCATCAACTAACTCTCTTCTCGCAACGCTAGCATCGATTGCGGAAGCGAAGAAGCCGGAGTTGCAGCAGTTGCCGGAGATGTGCGACCGGTACCGCAAAGAATTTTCCGCCTCTCTCCCTCTCCAATCACATGACCTCTGCTTTAATTTTCCAGTCCCAGCCCCTCCTGACTCCTGAATTCTGAATTCTGACTCCTGCCCCAGTCATGCAGTCCCACCTTCCTATCTACGAGCTCCGATTGCGAATTATCGAGTCTCTCCGTTCCTTACCGCGGCTTATCCTTCAGGCGCCCACTGGTTCCGGCAAGTCGACCCAGGTTCCGCAGATGCTCCTGGATGAAGGGCTGGCGGGGACTGGCCAGATTATCGTTTTGCAACCGCGCCGGTTACCGACTCGGATGTTGGCGGCGCGCGTGGCTCATGAAAGAAACGTCCGTCTGGGCGAAGAGGTCGGATACCAGATCCGGCTTGACAATGTTGCTACGGCCAAAACTCGCATCCGTTTCGTCACTGAAGGTATCTTACTCCGGCAGATGGTCGGTGATCCGCGGCTCACCGGAGTGACGGTGCTTATTTTTGACGAATTTCATGAACGCCATCTCCATGGTGATATCGCGCTGGCTCGCGCACTCGAGATTCAAGCCTCGATTCGTCCGGACCTCAAAATCGTCGTCATGTCCGCCACCCTGGAGACCGATTTGCTGGCGCCCCATCTGCGACCTTGCAACGTACTGACTTCGCAAGGACGCACATTTCCCGTCGAGATCGAGTACCTGAAGCGCGAAACGATCGATGAGCCGCCTTGGGAAATTGCCTCAGACGCTTTTGCTCATGCCCCGGACGATGGAGGAGACGCTTTGATATTCATGCCGGGCGCCTACGAAATCGCGCGCACCATCCAGGAACTCAAACGCTCCGATTTCCAAGGGATCGTGTTACCCCTGCACGGCGACCTCTCCCCCAGGGCGCAAGACGCCGCGGTGGCAACATATCCCGAAAGAAAGATCATCGTATCGACCAACGTAGCCGAAACCTCGTTGACCATTGATGGTGTGACGCTGGTGATCGATAGCGGCCTCGCAAAGATCGCAAAGTATGATCCGCATCGCGGTATCAACACTCTCATTACGGAAAAGATCAGCCGGGCATCTGCCGACCAGCGAGCAGGGCGGGCCGGACGCACTGCTCCGGGACGCTGCGTCCGGCTTTGGTCAGAGCGAGATCAGCTAGGCCGGCGCCCGCAGGACCTCCCCGAAGTCAAGCGCCTCGATCTTGCCGAAGTCCTGCTCAACCTGCAAGCGGCTGGCGTGACAGATCTTGAACGCTTCGGGTGGATCGAGAAGCCTGATTCCAATTCGTTGCGCCGTGCAATTGAGCTGTTGGAAGATCTCGGAGCGTTGGATCGCCAAAATGGAAAAATCACCGTTATCGGACATCGCATGCTCTCGTTTCCAGTTCATCCGCGGTACTCCAGGATGCTCTTGATCGCAGACGAGCTCGGTTGCGTCTCAACGATTGCGTTGGTCGCTGCGATTACCCAGGAGCGACACCTGCTCAGCCGCAGCGAAAACAACCAGATGGAGCATGACCGGGAACTGTTGCTCGGCAAAGAAGTCGAGTCAGATTTCTTTGTCTTGATCCGCGCATGGCTTTACGCTCAGCAACATGGCGCGGATAAAGCACGCCGCCTTGGCATTCGTTATGCCACCGCCCAACAGGTCGCTCCGGTCTACGAACAATTCGTCGAAATCGCCAGGGCCGAGGGCTTGAACGTGGAAAAAAAGGTCGACCAATTCGATGCCGAAGCCCTCGGGAAATGCATGCTGGTTGGATTTTCGGATCATCTAGCCAAGCGCATCGATGCCGGGACGCTTCGCTGCGATCTTGTTCACCGCAGACAGGGCGTCCTCGCTCGAGAGAGCGTCGTGCAAAAGAGTCCGCTGTTCGTTGCTGGGGAGATTCGCGAAATTCAGGGCCGCAATGATGAACTGATTGTTCTGCTTTCTCAGGTCACGGGCGTCCGTGAAGAGTGGCTTCGCGAACTTTTCCCCGACGATTTTCGGGTGTCGGCTCAGGTTTTCTTTGATCCGGTAACCCGGCGCGTTCAGGAAAAAAGAGATCTTCTCTTTCGGGACCTTGTCCTTCAAGGCAACAGGCTCGACGCTTCTCCTGACGAAAGGGCGTCCGAGCTCCTGGCGCAGGAAGTGATCTCCGGCCGATGCCCGCTCGCACATTGGTCGCATGATGTCGACCAATGGATTATTCGTCTCAACTGCCTATCCCGATGGGAGCCCGAACTGGGATTGCCGCTGATTGACGCTGAATCTCGATTCCATCTGGTGCAACAAATTTGTCACGGTGCGATAAGCTACAAAGAAATAAAGGACAGCGACGTGTGGCCTGTCGTCAAATCGTGGCTCTCGCACCTCCAGCAGCAGGCGCTCGATCAATTCGCACCAGCTCGATACGAACTGCCTGCAGGTCGCCATGCCAAACTCCAATACGTTGAGAATCAGTCTCCTCTTCTGGCCGCGCGAATCCAGGATTTGTACGGAGTCAACGGATCGTTAACGATTTGCGAAGGCCGAGTCCCCATTCTTCTGCAGATCCTTGCGCCCAACCATCGCCCGATTCAAACCACCCAGAATCTGTCAAACTTCTGGAAAGAGTACTATCCAAAGATCAAACAGGAACTGCAACGCAAATACCCAAAACACGAGTGGAGATAGGGATTGGGGATTGGGGATTTCGAATTGCGAATTGCGGAATTTGCGAAATGCGGATCGCGGGATTGGGGCACCTCCGAAATCCCCAATTCGCATTTTGTCGGCGCGAGCAAAGCGTCTCGCTTTGCCTCTTCGAGTCCGAGCAAAACCAGCATAGCGCCGCTGAACGCCGAACGCCTCCATTCAGTTGGAATTCTCCCTCCACGCCTTGGCCGACTGATAACTCTGCAGCCGGCGCTGATAGAATGGGACGTCCTGTTGCGATCCGAGCAAAATCGCTTTTTCCTCCCATTTTTGGGCAGAACTGAAATCCCCGGCTTCGGCATACGCGGCGGCCAGCACGTCGAGCACCGTGTCATCTTTCCACTGGGTGAGTTTTGCGGCTTCTGTCGCCAGGGCAACCGCACTGGCACCGTTCCGAATCTGCGGGTCCGCACTCGTGGCGTAAAGCCAGGCCGCCCCGGCTCGACAAATGGGATCGGTTTTCGACAGTCTGATGGCGGATTGGAAATCATTCAATGCATCGCTCCTGCGGCCGAGCCTGCTGAACGCATTCGCTCTGAGCGTGTAGAGCTGTGCCAAATTTAGCCGATTGGCGTCTCCTGCATTGTTCTGAATTGCCAAGTTGACTGCCTCGATCGTGTCTTTGGGCCGATTCAAATTGGAAGCAGCCACCGCTCGAGCCGCCTGCAGCCACCATCGTTCCGGATGTTCTTTCCCAGCTTTGGTTGCTGCTTTGAACGCTTCTTTCCACATCCCGTTCTGCACCATCGCGCCGAGCTCGCTCGCCTGTGCTTTTTCCTCCGGCGTGAACTTATGGCCGGGTGGGAAAATCTCCTGCGGAACCTCCTCGACCGTAGGCCCTTGGGACCTATTCGCCCGGTGGTGCCTGGTATAATGATGTTTTGCACTTCCTCCCTTCGAAGCTGCATGCTTGTTCGAAGTCGAGTGCTTGCTCGACGTCGAGTGCTTGCTCGAAGTCTTGTGCTTTGAATGGCCCGACGTTTCTGCGAAACCGGGACTAATTGCGAGAACGGACAGGAATATGAACGCACTAAAAATCTTTGCCTTGCGCATCGACAATCAATCAGTTGAGCCGAACCACATCGATTATATCGGCCAGTGTTACCCGGGTCTCAACGGAAAGCCAACGATGAATTGGCGATGACCAACCCGCCGGCGCGCCGGCACACCAATACGGTTTCAATCGAAATCCCCAATCCCGCGATCCGCGTTTCTTAAATTCCGCATTTTCGCAATCCGCACTCCGAAATCCCCCATTCCGCACTCCTCATTTCCCCAAATTCCGCAATTCGAAATCCCCGAATCCCGCGATCCTCATTTCCCAAATTCCGCTTTCCGAATTCCGCATTTCGCAATCCGCAATTCGAAATCCCCCACCGCACTCCTCATTTCCCCAATTCCGCTATTTCCCTCAGGAACCCGACGCGCTACAATCTAACGCCGATGATCGCGGTTGACGCACTCAATAATATCACTGTTGAAGACCGGCTCCGCGGAGCCGTTTGGGGTCAGTTTGTCGGAGACGCCGCAGCACTGGGCACGCACTGGATCTACGATCTCGGCGAACTCCAACAGCTTTATCCCGGTGGCATCAATGGATTTGAAGCGCCCAAAGAAGGTCATTACCACTTTGGAAAAAAACCGGGAGACCAGACCCACTACGGCGATGGTGCGTTGGTTTTGCTCGAATCGCTCGCTCGAGAAGGCAAATTCGACGCTAAAGCGTTCGGGCGCAGCTTTGTCGAAGCGTTTCGACCTGGCGCTTATTCCGGTTACATCGACAAGGCCACCAGCGGCACACTGGAGAATTTTCAGGTCTTCACGAAGTCTAATCCGATTGAAAATTTCGATTTTCAACAAGGAGCGGACGACGATCAACTGGCGGCCGCCTCCCGCTTGGCGGCTTTGACTGTTCGATATTGGAATGACCCAAGTCTCTTGAGTGTGGTGGAGCAAGCGACACGTGTCTGCCAGAACAATAATCGAACGATCGCCTACATGAAATTCAACGCTCTGTTCCTCTCAGAGCTCCTCGACAGACGCGATGTCCACACCGCGCTTCGTCGCGCGGAAGAACAGACGCTTCTCCTCGAGCCGCAACTCGGTCAAGAAATCAGGCGCAAAACACGCGAAGCTCTCGAGGAAACTCTGAACGAAGTCATCGAGGCGACTTTGACCTTTGGGCAGGCGTGTCCTTTGCCGAAGAGTTTTCCGTCATCAATCCACGCCTTGCTAAAGCATCCAGATGATTTTGAGAGTGCGATCCTTGCCACTCTACGTGCGGGTGGCGACAGTGCCGGACGGGCTTCGATGATCGGCGCATGGCTTGGAGCACATCTCGGGATCAACGCGATCCCAAAAGCATGGAGGGTCAGATTGAGCCAAGGCGACCGGATCTCGACGGCCACAGAAAAGCTCTTAGCAAGCAGAGAATGAGATCGAAAGATTAAACAATGACACCCGGTTTGAGATCACCTGCACCCTCCAACGAACGTCAATCTTGAACTTTTAGATCCTCTGCCAGCCTAGCGCCCGTAGCGCCCAAAAGAATATCCCTTGCTCGTCCGAAACCCCTTGACCGGTTTGACCGGTCCCTTGCCCTCCTCAAAGAGAGCAGTGTACACATAGTTGAAGCCATCCAGCTTCTGCCGGGGAATTTTCTGACCGACATACCTTTCAATATCCAACATCGCTTTCAATTCTTCAGCGATCACCAGGGTGAAAGCGTCTCCGACCTGTTCCGCTCGTCCGGTTCGCCCGATTCGATGGACGTAGTCTTCCGGATGCAATGGAATATCGTAATTGATCACGTGTGTGACACCAGCCACGTCAAGTCCACGCGCCGCTATATCGGTCGCTACCAGCACTTCATATTTGCCGGACTTGAATCCCTCGAGCGCGGTGATCCGATCTTTCTGGGTCCGGTCCGAATGAAGGACAGTGACCGAATGATTCAATCTCTTGAGTCGATCCAAAATGTTGTCGGCATTCTGCTTGGTCCGCGTAAAGACGAGGACACTTTTATACTCCGTCTCCTCAAGCAACGAAACGAGTAGATCAAACTTCTGCGCCGAAGCCACCGGATAAAAGGCGTGCGTCACCGTCTCGGCCACGGAGCTGCGTTCCCCGATGTCGACAATCTCGGGATCTTTTAGAACCCAGGAGCACAAACTCTCGATCTCTGGCGGAATCGTCGCCGAAAACAACAATGTCTGCCGGGATTTCGGACAGAGTTGGACGATCCGACGAACGTCCGGCAGAAATCCCATGTCCACCATTCGATCGACCTCGTCAAGAATCAGAATCTCGATCGAATTCAGCTTGAGCACGCCCTGCTCGTGCAGATCCAAAAGCCGGCCTGGCGTAGCAACGATCACGTCGATCCCAAAATTCAACAGGCTCTTTTGGCGATCGTAACCGACTCCACCGTAAAACACGCCAATCTCGATCTCCGTAAAACGCCCGTAATACTGAAAAGCCGTCTCAACCTGGATCGCCAGCTCCCGCGTCGGCTCCAGAACCAGACATCTCGGCGCACCGCGTTTCCGAAGAAGAGTCAATACCGGAAGCGCAAATGCTGCCGTCTTTCCCGTCCCGGTTTGTGCCGACCCGACGACATCTTTCCCTTGCAGAATTAATGGGATACATCTCTCTTGGATTGGTGTTGGCTCGTTGAAGCCGAGGGATTGCACGCCATGCACCACCGCTTCTTGCACCCCAAGGTCCTGAAAACTCATTTCGCCCTCGAATTAAGGGGCATTCCGTGAAATAAGCAAATCCCTTCGGGCCAGCCAGGAATTCTCAGTTGCGCGGAAACGTGATTTGCCGGAGTTGTCCGGACGACATAGAGAAGAAAAACGCCACCCTTTTTCCATCTATTCAAAACCAAACCAACCGTACCCTTTGGACCCGCTTTCAGAACTCTCGACAACCGCAGGCGCGCATCGGCGGGTCCTCTTCATTTGCACTGGGAATTTCTATCGCAGCCGTTTCGCAGAAGCCGTTTTCAACTACCATGCCGAGCGGCAGGGGATCGCTTGGACCGCTTTTTCACGCGGATTAGCGATCCACCTCGCAGAAGGCTACCTTTCCACGTACACCAGCGAGGCGCTTAGTATCCGGCAAATCGGACTTCGCCACACCGGCTCGGGACGGGTCCGGCTCTCAGAAGACGATCTCCTCAAATCAAACTATCGGATCGCTATGGACCGCTCTGAGCATTTCCTGATGATGCGGAATCAATTCCCGGCGTGGGCGGATCAGATTGACTATTGGGATGTCTCTGATCTCCCTTACCGCTCCTCCATCGACGCACTGCCGGAGATAGAACTCAAAGTCATGCAACTGCTGGAAAAGGTTTCATCATGAACGGCATTATGTCCGTCGATCTCCCTGGCGTCCCTAATATCCGCAGCGGAAAAGTTCGCGAGATTTTCGATCTTGGGGAAACTCTCCTCATCGTCGCCACCGATCGGATCTCTGCGTTCGATTGCATTCTCCCGGACCCTATCCCGGGAAAAGGCCAGGTTCTGACTCAGCTTTCGGCCTTCTGGTTCCAAAAGTTTCGCCAGCTTCAGAATCACTTCATCACCGCTGATATCAAGGAATTTCCGAAGAGTCTGGCATCTCACTCGGAGTTGCTCCGCGGCCGTTCAATGCTCGTCCGCAAGGCGATTCCGCTTCCAATTGAGTGCGTCGTTCGAGGCTACCTAGCTGGATCGGGCTGGAAGGAATACCAGGAATCCGGAACTGTTTGCGGCATCAATTTGCCCCGGAATCTCGAACAAGCCGCAAAGTTGCCTGAACCAATCTTTACGCCGGCAACAAAGGCGGATTCCGGTCATGATGAAAATATCTCGTGGAAAAGATGCTGCGAGATCCTCGGATCCGAAAGTGCGACCATGGTGCGGGATCTCAGTCTCGCCATCTACAGCGAGGGGAGCTTTCACGCAGCCAGCCGCGGCATCCTCGTCGCGGATACCAAGTTCGAGTTCGGAATCCACAACAACGAAATACTTTTGATCGACGAGTGCCTGACTCCGGACTCCTCACGTTTCTGGCCGGCCGACTCGTATAAGGTCGGTGTCAGCCCGCTCAGCTACGACAAACAATTCGTTCGCGACTACCTGGAAACCCTCGACTGGAATAAAACCCCTCCCGCGCCACGACTCCCGCCCGAAGTCATCGAGAAGACCGCGCGAAAATATCAGGAAGCCTTCACCTGCCTGGCCTGGTAGGTTGCCAGTCAGTTGTCAGTTGCCAGTTTTCGGTTGTCCGTTGGATGCTGACCTGATTGATCGATTGCTCCGATTTTGACGAGGTCTTCATTCATCACCGCGATCCTATTCCTTCCGCGGCTCGATGTCCTCCTGATCCGGGTCACGCCCACGCGTCCATCCGGGCGGATCGCTCGCCGGGAACGATTCTTCCCCGGCTTCCTCGACCTCAAATTCGGCTGGGTCGTTCTCGACAGGCCTCCCAGCCGGTTGACTCCCTTCGTCCAGTATTTTTGCGCTCATCCGAGAAACTTGGAACCACGAGACCACTTGGCAAGCACAACATTCAGAAATGACACACCTGCAAATCCGGCATTTCGGCATCTGATCGAATGCCTGGTGTCCTGTCCCCGAAACAGCAGGTAACCTGTTGTTTCGGGGACAAGACACTAAAGGCGAACAAAAGAG
>Ga0210393_10004133_pt1 | contig 11511 bp, 6 predicted proteins | sample IncBWC27OmetaG_FD_160068 | JGI IMG/M metagenome (GOLD analysis project Ga0210393, IMG submission 160068) | Forest soil microbial communities from Barre Woods Harvard Forest LTER site, Petersham, Massachusetts, United States - Inc-BW-C-27-O ... | reverse complement strand
AACTCCATACTGAGTTCAGGCCGGCAAGAGCCAAGCAAGAGCCGCGATCGTAAGAGGCTCAAACACCTGAGTGCGAAAAGCCATATTGCCGGGGGCCGCAACATATTTTGGCACCTCGAAGATCAGTGTGTAAAGAAAGAGCAGATTGCCCAGCGTCATAGCAGCGGTTCGCAGCGTGCGCTTGAACAGAAGCGCAGGCCACTAAGGCTAGCCCGAATGGGGTTCCGAAACGGTCGGTTTCAATGAGGCTTCCGGTCAACGATCCTACACACGCAAGCCTCTCGATGCCTAAGCACAGAATGGCGAGCGCGAATACCCAACGTCCTCCGATAAGAACAGCTTTGATCGCCGGTTCGAATCGTATGATTTTGTCGATCATGAAACTCTCTCCTGGCTTGCCCGCTGTTTGTACCAGTGAGGAGTTAGTGTAACGCGTTTATCTCTGAGTTCAGATAGCCGCCGTCGGGGGTTGGACTGCCCGGTAATTTGTACCAAATCTCAAAGATGTGAAGAGTGCTTTCGATCGACGATATGCTGATCCCAATGAATGTCTTCGGATCGCGTTTCCGCAAAAGCCGCCCCCCAGATACTTCCAGACCTTCGAAGAGTACGAAGCGAAGAAGGGACCCGATCCCACTTTGCCCATCGTCGTTGATGAAGCCGACCGGCACTCCATGCCTAGCCTCGAACAACTCCGTTCTGTGTTCGACCAAAGCGGTTTCGGCATGGTGCTCATCGGCATGCCCGGGCTCGAGAAGCGAGCCGCACGTTACCCGCAGTTCTTCTCGCAGATCAGCTTCGTGCACGAATTCCGGGCGCTCGCGGCTGCGGATGCAGACCCTTCTTGAGGAGAACTGGACGACTCTCGCCTCGGGTTCATTGGCTGAGGCGCCCTCGCCGGATGTCGTCGCAGCCATCATCCGAGTCACGGCGGAACTTCCGCCTAATTACCCGCTTGCTGACCCAGATGGAACGAGTGTTCAAGATCAATCAGCTCAAGCATCTCTCCCCCGCAGGTGGTCGAGACCGTACGCGAGAACCTGGTCATCGGTCAGATCCGAAATAGAATCTCCCGTCGCCGCTTCTCGAAGGTCAAATGACCTGCTTACGCCAAATAATCTGAGAAGAGTTACGCCATGTTGCGTGAGAAATAACACTGATTAGCGTGGCATGACCTCGGGCTCGAGCTTGCTCTGGCTTGCCGATACATGCCGATACAACGGACATCGCTTACCACACCGAGTTCCACTCGCATGCCAGGATATCGCACCGTCTCGTTGAGGACGGCACCACAAGTCCCATTGGTCAACCGACTGTGCGAAGCAAAGTGGTCATCATCGATCGCAGCAAATGGATATTGCCTTCAACCGCTTTTCGCAGCCATAGTTATTTGTCATCGGTTCAGCAAACCCGCATGAGGCAAGAGGTTGTGGAGGGATTTCTTTCGGGGAGGCGATGCTGTGAAGTTAAAAGGGTTGGTGATTTTTCTCGAAATACTATTATTGAGTGGACTTACAGGATTTGCAGTTTCGCAAAGCACAAATTCTGGTGACATCAGCGGCATTGTGAGCGACACGACCGGCGCGGCAGTGCCTGGTGCGATAGTGACGGTTTTGAACATTAATACTGGGGTATCAAAGACCTTAACCACAAATAGCAATGGTGTATACGACACATCTTCGGTTGTCGCCGGTACCTATAAGCTTACGTTCGCGAAGGTTGGGTTTTCGCCCCTTGTCCGATCATCGGTTACGATTCCCGTCGGAAACACAACGATCAATGCTCAGTTGGCGGTGGGCGCCGTATCGGCAGAGGTTGTTGTCACTACTGACGTTCCCCTCCTAAAAACAGAGAACGGAGAACAGACCACTACGCTTGAAGCCGAGACCCTGTCGCAGCTTCCGCAGGTAGGACAGGACTGGTCGAGCTTCGATATTCTGATACCTGGAGCGGCGGGCGCTCCAGGCATGGCGGCGCAGGGATCCCTGGGCACCGGTACTTCGAATGGAACCATGCTCGCAGTGAACGGCAATCTGCCGTTTAGCACGGTACTTGCGGACGGAGCGGAGACGACACTGCCTGCCAGCGCGAACTCCGACATCTACACTCAGGAAGTGGTGCAGGAGGTTCAGGTCAGTTCCTCAGCCTTCTCGGCGCAGTATGGCGTCGGGGGTATTCTCTACAATCAGATCAGCAAGGGTGGTACGGACCACTTCCACGGTTCGGCATACGAGTATTTTCAGAACGATGCGCTGAATGCCGATAGCTATGATTTCGGGGGCCCGCCGCAAAAGCCGCGCCTCCGCTATAACAACTTCGGCGGCTCCGTCGGCGGTCCGATCCTCAAGCAGAAGCTCTTCTTCTACTTCAACTTCGACAAGATCATCCAGCACGGTGGCAATCAGCCGGCGTTTTATGCGGTTCCGACTACTGCCGTCCTCGGCGGAGATTTCACCGGGTTTCCTACTATCTATGACCCCCAAACCACGACAGTTGTGGGCGGTGTGGTGCATCGAACCTCGTTTGCCGATGAATACCACAACGGCAACAAGATTCCCGCCAGCCGGTTCGATCCAGTTGCTGCCGCTATCCAAAAGTACTTCCCAGCTCCCAATGCACCAGGACAAAACGTAAACGGAATCATCACCAACAATTACGTCTATACCTCGCCATCTTCGAATCCATTCACCAAATACTTTGGCCGGCTCGACTTTCAGGTTACGTCCAACAACCGGATTACGATCACGGACAGTGAAGGAGATAATCCCGGCGAAAGCTTCGGCGCGGGTATCTGCCCCATTGGTTGCCAAACCGGCGATGTTAGCAAGCAAAATGCTCAGATTTCAGATGTGTGGACGATCAGTCCGCGCATGACGAATGAAGTCAGATTGGGGTATACCAACCAGCTGAACTTCTTCGTGCCCTCGACGCTGAACCAAGGGTACCCAGGCAAGCTCGGATGGCAGTTTGCCAAAGCCGATAACTTCCCGGCGATACAAATAACGGGCTACAACCAAGGCTGCAACGGCGGCACAGCTCTCTGCGTTCAAACCAACGCGGTCTATAAAGAGCACGCTTACGATCCATCCGATGTGGTTACCCTGATCGTAGGCAAGCACATTCTGCACTTCGGTGGTGAGTTCCTCATCTATCAGAATAACTCGACAGCATGGGGCAATGTGAACGGCGGAACGATGGGTTATACGGGTACGTATACGGCGTCAACTCAGGGTGATAGTTCAACGGGCGCGGCCTACGCTGACTTTCTGCTTGGGCAAACGCAAAACTGGAATGCAAATGTGACGCCTGAATACGGCGGGCGCCTGAAGCTTCCACAGATGTTTATCCAGGACGACTTCAAGGTGCGCCCGAACCTGACCCTGAATCTCGGACTGCGTTATCAGATTCAGACCGGTTGGAGCGAGATCAACGGCAATGAGGCCTCGTTCGATCCAACGGTGCAGAACCCCGCGACGGCAACGCTCGGCGCAATGTGGTACGGGTCAACCCATGCGAATGGGCGTACGCGGATTCAGAACGGTGTCTATAACACTGTTTTGCCGCGGCTTGGATTCGCCTATCAACTTGATCCGAATACCGTGATACGCGGCGGATTTGGCATCTATGCGTATAACTGGAGCAATGACACCTATAATGGCGCCTCCCAAGGCCCAATCATGGGCGGTGCGTTTGGGTCGAAGGGCAATGTGACAGACACTACGAATGGGGTGACTCCGATTGTTCTCCTTTCGGGGACCGGCGCAAGTCTCCCATACATTGCAGCTACTACCGATCCAGCTGGATATAACAATTCGAACGTCAACTTTGCCGCATTTCATCAGCCAGTAGGTGGTTCTTATCAATGGAACATCCAGGGTCAGCGCCAGTTGAATAACAATCTTGTGGCCTCTCTGGCCTACGTAGCAAGCCATGGGCACGACCTGCCCTTCGCCGTCGATATCAACCAGGTCCCCGTGAGTAAGCTCGCGCCCAATGACCAACAATTCAGGCCGTATCCGCAGTTTGGGACGATTGCGGTCGCAGGAACTGTGCCTAGCGAGAATGCAATTTCAAACTACAACTCGCTGCAGGCTACCATCGAGCAACGCCTGAGTCATGGACTCAACTTCAGCTTCAGTTACGTGTGGTCTCATTTTCTGGACGATCTCGACTCTGCCGGTTGGGGAAGTCATTCCGGTGCCACTAACTGGCAGAATGCTTATAACCCGGCTGCGAACTATGGGAACTCAAACTTCGACGTAAGAAACGCATTCAAAGGCTACTTTCTTTATCAGTTGCCCTTTGGCCGCGGGAGGCAGTTCTTGAACAGTAACTCAGTGGTTGACGCAATTATCGGCGGCTGGCAGATTTCAGACACTCTTGTTATTCAGAGTGGTCAGCCCCTTACTGCTGTGATGCCAGTCGACAACTCGTACTCGCTGGCCGGTAGTAACTATGCCTGGTACCCCAATCAGATCGGGAACCCAAGGCTTGCGAACCGCGGGGTCCATCAATGGTTCAACGAAGCCGCCTTCGCGCCTCCAACTGCCGGAACCTTCGGTAATGAAGGGCGGAATCAACTTACGGGACCAGCACTCACCACGACGGACCTCTCCCTAAGCAAGACTTTTGCTATCTGGGAACAGGTCAAGCTGCAGGTCCGTGGGGATGCGGATAATTTATTCAATCATCCTAGTTTCGGATTGCCCGCCAATACTCTCTCGGTGACTTCATCGGGTGCGATCGCGCCAGGCTCTTCGATTATTAATAGTGTGGCCGTTCCCAGCCGCACGATGCAAGTTAGCGCCCGTTTGACCTTCTGATCTTGAACTCGGGTGCGGCCGCGGACGAGTCCTCTCCTTAAGGAGAGGGGATTGAACCCTGCCACCAAAACGAGCTAACCAACTGACACACAACCCTCTCGCGGATGGCAGCCACGCGTCGGTGACGCAATTGCTTTGGTTTATTCTCAGAACAAGCCACGTTACCTTCGGTCGAGATTGACGGCGCTTGCTTTAGTCAATATGTTCGTGAAGTGAAAAAAATAGCGTCAGGTATTCTTCCGTTAATCGCGATCGACCCGCAGAGCCGATGTGCGCTCCACAAGCAAATCTATGACGCGTATCGTGTCGCAATAGTCAATGGACTCTTGCGGTCAGGACAGCGAATTCCGTCAACCCGAGCGCTTGCGATCGAACTCGGAGTTTCGCGGTCTCCCGTCCTGAACGCCTACGCCCAATTATTGGCGGAAGGTTATCTTGAAAGCCGTGTAGGAGCGGGCACCGTAATTTGCAACACTCTTCCGGACCGGTTCACGGTCAGCGAATCAACGGGTACCCGCTCGGTGTCCGCCCGATTTGGAACTCGTCCCCTCTCCGAAAGAGTATCTACATTACCCCCTTTCGAAAGGCCACCATGGGTGCAGGGAAACGGAGCATTTGCCGTGGGGCAAGTCGCGTTTGACGAGTTCCCGCTCAATATATGGTCAAGCCTTGTGGCTCGGCATTGTCAACGTATGAACCGTAAGGCCTTTCAGTACGGCGAATCGGCTGGTTCGATGGTATTTCGCGAAACGATCGCAAGTTATCTAAGAACGGCACGATCCGTGCACTGCGAGGCAGACCAACTCATGATCGTCAGCGGTTCTCAGCAAGCGATCGATATCTCCGCCCGGGTTCTATTCGGTTCCGGAGCCCATGTATGGGTCGAAGAGCCAGGTTACCACCTAGCGAGAGAGGCTCTGGCGTTGGCAGGCTGTTGTCTTGTGCCGGTTCCTGTTGATGAGCAAGGCCTTAATGTTGCTATTGGCATCGATCGATGTCCTAAAGCCCGGGGCGCAATTGTTACGCCGTCCCATCAATTTCCGCTAGGGGGAACCATGAGCGCTAAGCGGCGTCTGGAACTGCTCGATTGGGCCCAGGATACCGGCTCCTGGATTATCGAGGATGACTACGATAGTGAATATCGATATGACAGCTCGCCGATCGCATCCTTGCAAGGACTCGACGTGAATGCTCGAGTGATTTATATCGGAACCTTCAGCAAGGTCTTATTTCCTTCTTTGCGCCTCGGGTATGTCGTCATTCCACCGGACCTCGTGGACCGCTTCCTTGCCGTTCGCCGCGCCATGGAGATTGGTCCTCCGGCCTTCTACCAAGATGTGCTGACAGATTTTATCGGGGAAGGGCACTTTGCACGACACATCCGAAGAATGCGAGTTCTCTACCGGGAGCGAAGGGGTTCGTTGGTAGATAGCATCAACAGTGAGCTTGGATCCATGGTCAACGTGCTGGGCAGTGAGGCTGGTTTACATCTGACCGTGACACTCGCTCGCTACGTTTCTGATACGAAACTTGCCGAGCGAGCAGCCCGGCAGAAACTTTGGATTTGGCCCCTTTCGACCTGCTACTCAAGTTTAAGCGAGATAGCTCTCCCCGGATTCATTTTAGGTTATGGAAGTATGTCCTTAGATGGTATTCCTCGCGCTGTTCGAAAACTTCATAATTTACTGGTGCCGAATAGCGCTGACCCAAGCCAACTGTAATCCTTAGCCCTTTTGTCGCTGCGCCAAGCTGATCGACATCTGCTGCATGGTGCTCGCAAATAGAACTGGCGCTGCTGGTAGCAGGGTTCTTGTAGGCCGTCTAGTGTCTGTAGTCTATATAGTGGCGGCAGCGTGTGGATTCCAGGATATGCCGCTATTGTTTGGCGGAGGTGGAGATTACGCCGCGAATTGGCCCTTGATCAAGGTCCTGAGCAAACACGATCAGGCTCATGTCGGCAAGATTTGCGTCGGACGGAACCTTGATCTGGAATACCGGGGAGCCTGAACCGATCTTCTCCAGCTTACCGATGCGCTGGAGCAAGCGAACGACACTTACGTGGTCGAGATGGCGGCCTTTATTCTCGCCGCCATGCACATCGGTTGAGGCCGTATTTTCGACCAGAACAGCGTAGAGATCTCCCTTGGGCAATGGAGATGCCGATGTCGCTGAGACGGAGAAGCCGATGTGGTTCCCGTCAAGGACTGGCGCTGTCAGGCTCAGGGCTATTTTGGGAGTCCGGGCCGCCTCTGTAATGGAATGAAGAGCCTTTGCCGGATCATTGCCGAGAAACTGTACGGAGCCGTCCACCACCATCTCAGGTGTATAGATATTCTCAATCTTCAGGAGGGAGGCGTAATACTTCTGGCGCTGGGTGTATTGGGAAGAGGAAAATCGATCGTGCCACCCACCGTTTTCCCAATAGTCGACGTGCTCTTCGAGGACGATAATGTTGGCGGCAGGTACCGGTTGTTCACGTTCGAGCCACCCGAGGAGCAGGTCCGCGGGCGGACAGCTGGAGCAACCTTCGGCAGTAAATAGCTCGACTAAAACGGGTGTGCGCGGTGGGGAGGGAGCCGCCTGCATAGCTGTCTGAAGGGCTCTTTGGGCCGTAGAGCGAATCGGCGACAGGATGAAGAGGCCGAGAAGCCAAAGAGTGGCGAGGGGACTGAATCGCTGAATCTTCACAGTTTTGCCTCCGTCAACTTTCTTTACAACCAACATGCTGCATTGTGCCGAGAGCTAATAGAGCTCAGAGATCTCCCGAAAGACCACTGCGTAGATCGGCTGGAATCTCTAGCCCCATACAAAGACCTTGTTTTAAAATGAGGGTAGGTGGACTTGTTGGAAAGGCCCACTAACGATAAATCGACCCGACCACTTGGAGATCGATTGATTCTTGGGGTCTCCTCAGGAACGGATATTTAAGCACTGTCGTTCTCACAACTATTTGGCGTAGAGTTCGGCGATATCTGTCGTAACCGTCCCCGAAACAGCGATCACTGCGCTCGGCGGGTAGAGCTGCTCGCGGAGTTCAATCCGTTCTCATTCCACTGGTTTGCGTCTGAAACGCCGACCCTTCTCGACATCCTCAGGGCTGGAATCCCGGCCTCTATCTCAAGATCGAGAACGCGCTGTATATGGCGACCTATCGCTGTTTCCCAAACCAAATAAGGCCACCAACAACAACAACAGAGCAATCGAATGTTTCAAGGTCACCCACCCAATCCAGGTGCGAATACCAATTGCTACTTAAGTGGGCACTTCGGTCAGCCGCCCCTGTATAGGACGTTCAATTCCGAACATCAGAGTTCAATTTGTGGACATGCACCTCATATTTCCGAGGGTGCTCAGAGGCCTATGTGCTTATTTAAGGTAACTTGTTTTCCCAGCAATATCGACAACGATTTTCGCGTATTGTCGCTCTCTTACCTGCGCTTCCTGAAGCCGCAGTTGCTGAACGAGGTTAGGTTTGGATACACGAATACCCTGGGCTCTACTTCCGCTCAAGCCCCGTTTCAGTGGAGCGACCTTGGCGTCTCCGCGGGCGCGATGAACAACGAGAATGGATTGCCCAGTCTTGCAATTGTTGGGTCTATCAACCTCGCAAGCGGCTTCCCTCGGACCTTTGATCAACATCGCTTCTATTTCTCCGACATCCTCACCTTCTCGAGTACCCACCATCTGATACAGGCGGGTGGTTCACTGTCTCGAATTCGAAATGATTTGACCATCGTTGGACTTGGATCGCTCGGCGAGTTTCTTAGCTGGCCCGATTTCCTACTGGGGTTAGACGCGCAGCAGAATGGAACAAACCTCTTCAGCAATGTTTATGCTTCTATCGACGACTACGGACTGTTGAATCGCGAGTACAGAAGCTGGAACGGATCCCTGTATGTTGGAGATCACTATCGAGCAACCAATACACTTACGCTCGACGCAGGTCTTCGATATGAGCGGATTGGTCAGTTCGGCGATGAGGTCGGCCGCAACTCCAGCTTCGATATTAGCCATTCCGATCCCAATCCTTCACCGGCTGGTAGCGTCGACGGATATATAGTCGCGGCGAATTATGCAGGAGTCGTACCGCCTGGGGTGATTCGTGCTGGTAACGATGCGGCGAACTTTGGATATGGTCAGAACAATCTTGCTCCTAGGATCGGCGGCGCTTGGCAGCCCTCGGGGGACACCGGTAAGTTTGTGCTCCGAGGGGGTTATGGCATATTCCTTTCGCAACCAACTGGGCAGGCCTTCTTTACGGGCGTCTTCGGACCGCCATTCTCGCTAGCTCGCATTAACATAGGAAGCGCGAATGCTGCGGCTACCTTTGCCCAGCCTTTTCCTGAGCCGTTTCCGACTCCTGATTTTTTCCCCTATTTTCCCGCATATTCGCCAGCCAGCGACGTCACGATCTCTACTGTGTCTCCGGGTTTTCGTCCATCGTTTATTCAACAGTTCGGATTGAACTGGCAGGAGGAATTTGCCGGCAACTGGGTACTGGAAGTTGGCTACGTTGGAACTCGCGGTACACATCTGCTTCGAACCCGTTCATTGAATCAGGCACTTTCTGCATCAGTTGAGAGTCCCATCCGCGGAATAACGACAAACACAGTGGCCAATATCGGCCTGCGCGTTCCGGTGCAGGGTGTTCCGCCAGATTCTTTACAGATAACAGAATCCGCCGGTACCTCTTGGTATAACGGCCTTGAAGCAAGCTTAAGCAAGCGATTGAGCAGCGGCCTACAAGGTCTCTGCTCGTACACGTTTTCCAAATTCTCGACAGCGATGGCAGCAATGTAAACGGTATTTCTGCGGGGAACACGCTCACGCTAGGAGATCAGAATTCGCCTCGCCAACGTTGGGGACGAGCAAGCTTTAATCGAACCCACCGCCTTGTCATAAGCGGCGTGTACACATTGCCCTCGCCGCAACAGCACACAGCAAAAGCCGTTTTCGGGGGGTGGTCGGTCTCCGGAGTGTTTACTTGGCAAACTGGGACTGCACTCACAATTGCTCATAGAAACCCGACTTTTCAGGCACTGTCCGATATGCCGGTTTTGCAGACAAGTGGGGGGTTCACTTAAGAACGAAGCATCTCCGAGTTGAGCAAGTATCGATTGACAGAATTCATCACTGCTCCTGGCCCAGCTGGCTGAGAGTAAACGTGATCTCTCTAATGAATTGGTTTCTAACGAAAACGATACATAAAGTGATGAATATTTTCGTTGGGAGGGATCTGGCCACTACCGGAAATGGGGTGCGGTGGAAGAATTCACCACGCTGATGGTTTTGCGTTTATTTGCAAAGGAAATGAGCAGATAGACTGCTCGCCAGACTCCAGGCACTCCGCGTACATTCGGCATTTTGTTCCGAGATCAATTCGGAGAACTTGGTAAGTGGTTTTTTTCTTGACAGTGATAAAAATGGAATCCTATAGTTTTGGTCGCTAACAAATAAAGTGCCGAACGATGCTGGGCAATTTTTGTTTATTGAAAACGTTTACCAGATTGCTGGGTGGAGAATGATTTCATTAAGGGTCGTCGTCGAGAGTTTAATGAGAAGCGTTTTACGAGTTGAGTCCTTGATGACGGTCTCATCCAGAAAAGCCCCTGCTCCTCGATTCGCTGCTCCCTATCTCGGCATGGCCTTGTTGTTGCTCACAGGGTTGTCGTTTCCGGCCTTTTCTCAATCACCCACGATTCACGCCACGATTGACGCTTCCAAGACTGGGACACCCATATCCAAATATCTCTATGGGCAGTTTCTCGAGCACGGCGGCGACATCGTCAATACAGGTGTTTGGTCGGAAATGCTGGTCGACCGGAAATTCTTCTACCCGGTCGCCGCCTCGGCTCCCACGCCTCCCCCGCTTATGAGCAATGCAGGCGGGAATCCACGCCAGCGGCGCACGCCCACTCGCTGGTGGGCGCCAGTGGGCGGTGACCAGGCCGTCTCGATGGACGAGAAGGCTCCTTACACCGGCGAACAGTCACCGCTTGTCAAACTCGAGGGCAAAGAGCCCCGGGGCTTCAGCCAATCAGGTATCGCCGTTCGCAAAGGTCAGGCCTACACCGGCCGAATCGTGCTCGCCGGGTCACCTAGCGCGGTCATCAAGGTCACGCTCATTTGGGGAAAAGATGCCTCGGATCGAGAGACCGTCATAATTCACGCACTTGGCGGGGGGTATCGCAAATTTCCTCTGCGCTATATTTCCGCTGCCGATACCGACGACGCGACCCTCGAAATCACCGGTACGGGCACCGGCTCTTATCATGTCGGGGCCGTTTCGCTCATGCCGGCCAATAATGTTGAAGGGTTCCGCCCTGAGGTAATCACCGCCCTCGAACAGTTGCGCTTCGGCGTACTTCGCTTTCCCGGCGGCAACTTCGTTTCTTCCTACGAGTGGCGCTACGGCGTAGGGGATATCGACAAGCGTCCGCCGATCTTCGACCCCGTATGGCACGCGGTGCAGCCCAATGACGTCGGCACCGACGAATTTCTCACTCTCTGCCGTTTGCTCGGTGTCGATCCGTACATCACCGTCAACGCCGGCTTCGGCGATGCGTGGTCCGCGCGCGAATTGGTCGAATACACGAACGGTGCCGCAAGCACACCGATGGGCAAGTGGCGCGCCGAAAACGGCCACCCGGAGGCTTACCACGTAAAGCTCTGGGGCGTAGGCAATGAA
>Ga0210393_10004132_pt1 | contig 11512 bp, 11 predicted proteins | sample IncBWC27OmetaG_FD_160068 | JGI IMG/M metagenome (GOLD analysis project Ga0210393, IMG submission 160068) | Forest soil microbial communities from Barre Woods Harvard Forest LTER site, Petersham, Massachusetts, United States - Inc-BW-C-27-O ... | reverse complement strand
GCCGGGAGCAACACCAGCGCCGCCCAGACGCCGGCCCGCAGCACGCGCCCGGCGGTGAGCCTGGCCAGCGCCCGGATCACGATCACGTCTCCGACCAGGCCGGCCCCGAGGCGCACGGCGACGGCGAGCGCTGCGACGGACGGTGCGACGTGCTCGACGGCAACCAGATAAAGGGCCAGGAACGGGGTGAGCACGTCCAGCAGCAGGTTTGCGACCTCGAGCAGCAGGAGCCAGCGAAGGGCGCCCGAGCGGCGAGCGATCGAGCCAGCTGCTCGCCAGCCTGGCCAGGCCGCGTCGTCCTGCACCGCGTTTTCGGGGTGGGCGGGGCTGGGGTCGGCCCCGTTCCCATGCTGTGGATTGGTCTTGTCCACCCGGCCAGTCCGCGCCACTGCGCACCAGGCGCCGGCGCTGAGCCCAGCGATCAGGACGAAGGCGAGCCGCCACGTGCCGCCTGCCCCGAGCACGACGGCCACCAGTACCGGCCCGGTCACAGCGCCGATCGAGCCCGCGAGCGTCCAGCGAGCCATGTACTTGGCCCGCCGGTCCGGGGCCGAATCCATCAGCGCGGCCTGGGTGAGGCTGACGAACATGCCCGATGCCGGGAAGAAGATCGTGAATGCGATGAGAAGCCCGGCGAACGAGGTCGCGAGCCCGGCCGCCAGGATCGAGGCGATGAAGACGAGGCCGCCCGACAAGATCACGCGCCGCCGCCGCGGTCCGGCCCCGCTGGTGATGCCGACTGGCAGCTCAAGGATGCCGCCCACGACGAGCGGCACCGCGGCGAGCAGCCCGATCTGCAGGTAACTCAGCCCGAGGTCGTGCCGGATCAGCGGCATGGCCGCGCTCTTCGTCCCGTCGACGAGCTCGTCGACTAGCTCGACCGCGAGGGCGGCCGCCAGCGCGCGCTCAGGTCACAGTCAAGTGAAACCCATGCCACCGATGCTAGCCGGGGCAGTGGGAGATCGCGATGACGCCTTGACCAGTTTTAGCGTGGGCGAAATGTGAGTCAGCTCCCTGCGGGCAGCTCCGGTGTGGCGGGCGCGCTGGCGATCTGGGCCTTGAGCGCGGCTAGCTCCTTGTCTACCTCGGCGTTCGCGCCTGCCTCGTCGAGCTCGTGCTGGATGTCGTCGGTGTCGCCGCCCACGTCCTCGAGGACCCCGGACTGGAGCAGCTCGTCGGTGGCGGCGGCCCTGGCCTGCATGTTCGCGATCTTGTCCTGGGCGCGCTGGAGTGCTGCGCCCGAATCGCTGAAGCTCCTGGAGATTCCGGCCGCTTCCTCGTTCACCGAGGTGGTCGCCTCGGCGGCCGTGTACTGGGCCTTCATTACTTCCTTCTGGGAGCGGAAGTTGTTGACCCGGGTCTGGAGGACGCTGAGCGTCTGCTCCATCTTCTGTTCTTCCTCGTTGAGCTGCTCGGCCTGCGGCCCGAGGCCGTCGATCTGCTGCTGGGCAGCCGCCTTGCGGGACAGCGCCTCCCGCGCGAGGTCCTCGCGGCCCGCACCCAGCGCCGCCTTGGCCTGGTCGTCCAGGTGATCCACCGAGTGCTGGAGCTGCTGCTGCTGGAGCTCAAGCTGCTTCTTCGAGGCAGTGATGTCCACCAGAGCGCGCCGGACCTGGGTGATGTGATCGAGCATCTGCTCGTAGGAGTAGTCGAGCATCTCGTTCGGGTTCTCGGCTGAGTCGAGAGCCTTGTTGGCCTTGGCGGCGACGATGTCGTGGGCACGCTGGAACAGGCTCATGGCAGTTGCTCCTTGCGATGTTGGGGCGGAGCCGGCTTACGCTGCCGAGGTTACAAGGCGCATCGCGGCTACGCTCTTACCGTGGACATTCGATCACTCGGGTACCGCACGGACCTGATGATCCGGCTCCTCGAAGGCAGCCGCATCGATGACCGCGGCGATTACCTCGCGATCCGCAGCCCGCACAACCCCACCTACTGGTGGGGCAACTTCCTGCTGCTCTCAGCGCCGCCGGCGCCTGGCGAGGCCGCGGCGTGGCTGGCGAGGTTCGCCGAGGAGTTCCCCGACGCCAAGCACGTCGCCCTCGGCATCGATGTCACCGAGATCAGCGCGGTCGACGTCGGCGGACTCGTCGCCGAGAATCTTCGCCTCGAGCGCACCCAGGTGCTGACGGCCGGTGCCGTGCAGCGGCCGCCGCATCCGAACAAGGCGGCTACCTATCGCGAGCTGGCCGGAGACGACGACTGGCGCCAGGCGGCAGAGCTGCGGGCGGTGCTAAACGACGGCGAGCCTGGATCCGAGCCGTCGTTCCTGGCTGCCAGGATCGCGTCCGAGCGGGCACTCACCGAGGCCGGGAACGGCTCCTGGTACGGCGCCTTCGTCGACGGGCGGCTTGTCGCGCAGCTCGGCATCGTCACGGACGGATCAGGCATCGCCCGTTTCCAGAACGTCGAGACTCACCCCGGCTGGCGGCGCAAGGGCCTCGCTGGCACCCTGGTCTGGCGAGCCGGACAGCACGGCCTGGACAACCTCGCGGCTCGCACGCTCGTCATCGCGGCGGACCCGGAGTACGTCGCGATCCGCGTCTACCGCTCCGTGGGCTTCGTCGACGCCGAGACCCAGGTTGCCTTCGAGCGGCAGCCCGACTGACTCCGCGCCCGGCCGAGGCCCTAGCCGACGAGCTGCGCGCCGACAGTGCCGCGCGCGCTCTCGCGGCGGATCCCCGCCAGCCAGGCGACGGCGACCGTCAGCAGCGTGAGTGAACCGGCCACGGCGAAGACCGGCCGCGGGTCACCGCCGAGAAGGTCGGCTCCGGCTCCAGCCAGCACGCCGCCGATGAGCGTGACCGACTGGCCGCCAAGACGCCAGGACGCGGTGACGCGGCCGAGGATTTCCCGTGGCACGAGGAGCTGCCTGAGCGCGCGCAGCGTCACGCTTGCGGCCACAATCGCCCAGGTATACAGCAGGTTGCCGACCAGGAGCACCGGCGTGGACGGGGCCGTTCCGATCACGAGGAGCGCGACGCCCGAGGCGGCCGCGCTGAGCACGACCGCGGGGAGCGGTCCGGTCCGGCGGACGAGCCGGCTTGTCCCGGCGGCGCCGAGCAGTCCGCCCACGCCGCCTGCGGCCACGATCAGGCCGACCTGCGCGGCCGGGAGATGCATCGTCGTCCGGCCCAGGAAGATGATCAGCTTGTCCGCGCCTAGGCAGAGGTTCAGGACGAGCATGAAGACCAGCAGCGTCAGCAACAGCCTGGTCGCGACAAGGTACCGGAGTCCGTCGGCAAGCTCGCGGCGAAATCCGGCGAGCGAGCCTGGTCGTGCCCTGGCCATCTCGGCCTCCCGGCCCGGACGCCGGATGACCGCGAGCGTCGCCAGGGACACCAGGAAGCTCGCGGCGTCGATGAGCATCGACACATGGAGCAGACCGGCCGCAGCGAGTAGCCCGGCCGCCGTCGGGCCGATGATCTGGCCGCTTTGATTGGCCGATTCGAGCCAGGAGTTCGCGACGATCAGGCCCGGACCGCCGAAAACATCCCGCACCGCGATCGCCAGTGCGGTGTCGGCGAACACGGTCGCGAGGCCGGCCGCGAACGCCAGCGGGAGGATCACAGCTGGCGTGGCGCGACCTGACCCAGTCAGGACGAACAGTGCTCCGAAGATCAGCGCCCGGATGACGTCAGCGGCGATGAGCACAAGCCATGGATCGAGGCGGTCGACCAGGACGCCGGCGGGCAGGCCGGCGGCCAGGTAGCCAGCACTGCCAGGCAGCGAGGCGAGGACGGCCAGGAGCGGGCTGCGGCTTACCTGAAGGACCAGCAGCGGCACCGCGAGCAGCGCCAGCCCGTCGCCGAGCATCGACACCGCCTGACCGGCGAGGAAAACGGACGACCGCGGCACAGATCCATCCTCATCCGCGTACGGGCGCCGTCAAGGCCAGCGTCAGCTGGCGTTCTGGCGCTACGTCGTTTCGGACTGGAGCGTCCCGCGAGCCTGGCTCGGTCCGTTATGGCCCGTTTATGCTCCGCGTGTTTTAGGCCACAGAGTCCCAAGAGATCCGTTTGTCTTTTCCTGTTTCGCTCACGCGAGAGCCGGATCCGGTGCAAGGTAGTGAGCCGACAGCACCGAGCGTGCGCGACGGTCACGAACCGCGACCCCGTCGCCCTGAGCCTGCACGGCGTCCGCATGCCCGCTGGTGAGATCCGCCGAGCACCGATTCTGCGGACTCGCCAGCACCAATGGTGAGAGCCGAGCGGCTGTACTGCGCTCTGTCTGAAGGCGCGACGTGTCGTACGCCATCCCCCGCCACCGGAAACCGCCGCAGTCGGCGAGCAAGCGTGGCCGGGCGCCGTCCCGGCACCGCAAGCCCCCGGCCAGGCGGGCCCACGGGTCGGCGTTGGCCCTGGCCGTAGCCGCAGCCGTCGTAGTCTCAGGCGGGGCCGCAGCAGCGGCGGTAACACTCCTGCCTGGCAAGCCCCGGACCGTCTCGCCGGAGCAGCCAGTGGCGATCGGCGCTGTGGCCGGCAGTTCAGCGGCCGGCGCGGGCGCTCTGTATCACGGGCTCCAGCTCAGCGAGCTCGTGAAGTCCAGCTACGCGGCCCGGGCCAGCAGCCAGCTCGGCAACGCGGGCACCGATCCCGCCGTCGCAGGGGCCAAGAAGCGCCGCCGCCGGCGCAAGCCCGCGCCGCCGGCGCCGGTCTATCTCAATCCGCTGCGGGCAGTGGCTGGCCTGATGCCGCAGCGAATCGACATGGGTGTGGACTTCGCGGGCTCCGGGCCCGTCTACCCCATCGGGAATGCCGTCATCACGAGCGCGACCGCCACGTCAGCGGGGTGGCCTGGCGGCGGTTGGATCACCTACCAGCTGACGAACGGCCCTGCGGCGGGCCTCGTCGTGTACGTCGCCGAAGATGTCCAGCCCACCGTGACGGTCGGCGCGAACGTCACACCGACGACACCGATCGCCACCATGTTCAACGGTGGTGCCGGCATCGAGACCGGCTGGGCCATGCCTGACAGTTCGTCAGCGGAATCGCAGCTGGTGGTGGCGGGCGGGATCAGCGGAGCCGGGCCGTTCCCGACGGCGGTCGGGGTCAACTTCGACGAGCTGCTTCAGGCACTTGGCGTGCCAGCCGCGTCAAATGCGGGCCAGGCAGCCAGTGGCCTGCTGCCGTCGAATTACCCGGCGAGCTGGGCTGGCGTCGGCTAGCGGCGACGACGCGGCTCAGTAAGCGCGGCCGAAGATCACCCGCTGGCCGTACGCTGACTTGCCGTCGCATCGCACGCACGTGCCAGTCTCAGCTACGCCATCGAGAGGCACGCAGCGAGGCGTCGCGGCAGTCTCGGCTTTGATGTCGTCCTCGCATGCTGGGTCGCCGCAATGGAACGCCAGCGCCCAGCCGGTCGAGACTGCCTGCTGGAAAGCCGGCCAGTCATTGACGACAACTGTGTGCAGGTCGCGGAACGCGGTCGCTCGCTCAAGCAGGAAATTCTGATAGTCATGGAGCATCGCGGTAAGCACTGATGATGCGCTGGCGAGCGGGATCGTCCGCTTACCTTCGCCGCCGAGACGCTGAGCAACGACCGCCGTCCCTGCGGTCAGATCCCGTGGTCCGAGCTCAAGACGCAGTGGCACGCCGCGCAGTTCCCAGTCGTTGAACTTGAACCCCGGCGACAGTTGCACTCGTTCATCCAGGTGAGCGCGAACGCCCGCCTGCCTAAGCTCAGCCGTCAGCACCTGCGCGGCAGCAAGCACGGGATCGAGCTGCTCACCTCGGCCGATCGGGACGATGACTACCTGATACGGGGCCAGCATCGGCGGCAGCACGAGACCCTGATCATCACCGTGGGCCATGATGACTGCGCCAATCATCCGAGTCGACATTCCCCAGGACGTCGTCTGACAGAGCTCAAGGCGGCCGGTGTCACTTGTGTACTGGATGTCGAAGGCCTTGGCGAAGTTCGTCGACATGTAGTGGGACGTCCCGGCCTGAAGCGCTTTGCCATCGCGCATCATGGCCTCTATGGTGAACGTCCGTGCTGCGCCGGCGAAACGCTCACCTGGCGTCTTCTCCCCCGGGACAACAGGCAGGGCCGCGACATCCCGGGCTACCTCGGTGTAAAAGCCGAGAGCAAGCATGGTCTCTGCGAGCGCGTCAGCCTCGCTTGCGTGCGCCGTGTGGCCTTCCTGCCATAGGAATTCGGTTGTCCGCAGGAACATCCGAGGCCTCAGCTCCCAGCGGACCACGTTGGACCACTGGTTCAGGAGCAGCGGCAGGTCACGATAAGAGGAGATCCACTTGGCCATCATCTCGCCGACGATGGTCTCCGACGTCGGCCGGATAACCAGGGGCTCGTCCAGCTCCTTGCCGCCGGCGTGGGTGACGACAGCCAGCTCGGGAGCAAACCCGTCGATATGCTCGGCTTCGCGCCTGAAGTAGGACTCAGGGATGAGCAGCGGGAAATAGGCATTGTCGTGACCGGTGTCCTTGATTCTCCGGTCTAGCTCGGACTGCAACAGCTCCCACAAGCGGTATCCGTACGGGCGGATAACCATCGTGCCCTTGACTGGACCCCGGTCGACAAGCTGAGCCTTCGCGACAACCTCGTTGTACCAGGCTGAGAAGTCCTCGCCTTGAGGCGTCACTCCCTGTTCCCCGCCGCGTGCCATGCGCTGAGAATACCGGGACGCCAAAGATCGCAAAAAGCCAGCAAGCCGACGTCATCCAGGGACCACCGGCATGGGGCCGGCTGCACAACAGGTCGCCGACGTGCTAACGTCTTGGCGATCGTGATCCATCGGCAGGAGGTGAGACCCATGAACGCAGTATCCGCGGTGGGTGCTCCCCTGCAGTCCACGATCACGCGACTGAGGTAGTCGCGCCGGGAGCGCCCGCCAGGCAACTCGCGAAAGGCGACTCCCATGAACACAACACCTTTTTCAACTCTGCGCGTCATCTCACTGACGGCCTCGGACTGGCCGAGGTCCGACCGGGATCAGCCGCAGGTCGACGCCACAACTCGGCTGCCCGCCCTGGGTGAGCGAGCGCTGGTCCTCGGGGGTGGCGGAGCGGCAGGCAATGCGTGGTTGATCGGCGTCATCGCCGGCCTGTTCGAGGCCGGGTTGGATGTGACCGAGGCCGATTTGATCATCGGGACGTCGGCCGGCTCGACGGCGGCTGCCCAGATAAGTAGCGCGAGCCCGACCCGGCTGCTTGGCCACATCCTGTCCGGTACTCACCAGCAACGGACCGGTCCAGTCGGATCCCCCAGTGGGCCGGTCGCCGACCATATGCGGAGGACGAGCGAGATCATCGCCGTCGCTGAGGGTGCGGCCGACATGCGCCGCAGACTGGGCGCGGCGGCGCTCGAGCTGGATGCCGCGTCGGATGGCTCGGGGCAAAGGCGGTGGCGCGCCACGGTCTCCGCTCGGCTGCCCAGTCAGCGCTGGCCGGAACGAACAGTGCAGATCGTGGCTGTCGATGCCCATAGCGGCCAACCGGTCGTGTTCGACCGCCACAGCGGAGTCGACTTGGTGGACGCGGTCGCCGCCAGCTGTGCCAACGGCTTCGGTGTCCCCCCTTACGGCATCGGCGACACCCGGTACATCGACGGCGGTTACCGACGGTCTAGCGAGAATGCCGATCTGGCAGGAGGATACGGACGGGTGCTGGTGCTGTCACCACTTGGCGGCAGGACACGGGCGCCGCTGGACTGGGGCATGCATCTTGCAGTACAGGTCGACGAACTTCGCGCCAGCGGCAGCAGAGTCGAAACCGTCCTCCCGGACAGCGACTCCCGCAACGCATTCGGCAGCGATCTGACGGATCCGTCGACACGTCCGCCCGCCGCGCGAGCCGGTTACGACCAAGGCAGAGCCCTTGCCCAGCAGCTCACCGAGTTCTGGCGCTGAGCCCACGGGCCATACGCCAGCATGGAGCGGTGGCCCTGGTCAGTCCGGCTCTGGCGACTCTTCAGCGACCGCGTCGTCGGCGCCGTGCTGGTGGCTCCGGACGAGCGCCGCGATCTCTCGCCCGATGCCGATCGAAGGACCGCCGACCAGTTCCCATGCGCTGCCGATCCCGACCACGAAGCAGACGACGACCAAGATGGCGATCGTATCCACCGCGCCGGCATCGCCCGGCTGGGTGATGACAGCCAGCCCCTCGATCAACTGGATGATGAAGGTGACTGCCAGCGCGATCAGAAACAGGCCATCGTGCACTATCTCCCGACGCCTCTGCCGAAGGCGAAGCATGGACAGCAGGGAGGCCGTCACGAACGTGAGCCCGATAACCGCCACGGTCACCGAGGTCGGTCCGATCTTGTGGACGGGAATCAGCGCCAACAGCGACACTGCCAGCGCGTTCGTGAACGCTGTGCTCGCCGCGGCCGCACGGATGCGATAGTGCTGACCGGTAGCCTCTACCCGGGCGAGCCGCTCCGACGCCACGGAGATCGCCACGAACAACAGGCCGATCAGCGCGCCAGCCGCGCTGCCGCTCGCCACGAAGAAGTCATGGATGTTCGCAGGTACCACGCCATGATCCTCCCAGTTCGCAGCGCGTACGAGTGAAAGTGGATAGTCCTGATGGCCAAACTGATCTACTCGGCGATCGCCTCGGCGGACGGCTACGTCGAAGATGCCGCGGGCACGTTCGACTGGGCAGCACCCAGCGACGAGCTGATGTGCTTCATCAACGACCTCGAGCGGCCGGTCGGCACCTATCTGTACGGTCGCCGGATGTACCAGACGATGCTCTATTGGGAGACCGCCGACACAGGGCCCGACCAGTCGTCTTCGGACCGTGACTTCACCAGTATCTGGCAGGCAGCCGACAAGATCGTGTACTCGAAGACGTTGGCATCGGCGCCAACCGCCAGGACCCGGATCGAACGCGCCTTTGATCCTGACGCGGTCAGGCACCTGAAGACGGTTACCGAGCAGGACATCACTATAGGAGGCGCGGACCTGGCCGGGCAGGCCATCAAGGCCGGGCTGGTCGACGAGCTGCAGCTGATGCTTGTTCCCGCCATTGTCGGCGGCGGCAAGCGTGCGCTCCCGGCCGACGTCCGCTCGGATCTGGAACTCCTGGACACGCGGCGGTTCGCATGCGGTGCCGTTTACCTCAGATACTGCCCCAGGTCACCCTGAGAGGCCTTGTCATCTCAGCCGGGCAAGTCATCTCAGCCGGGCAAGATGGAGCGTGAGGTCTGATGCCACGGTCACTTGCTCGGGGAGTACCTCGAGGATCCGATCGAACACTTGCCCTCGATCAGCTTCGGGCAGCTCGAGGTAGGCAGAGATCGTTGCCAGGTGGCCAACGTAGTCCGCGGCCGGAACTGAAATGCGACGCTCGACGGTCGACTGGCGCACATCTGTGAACCGGTCGGACCGCAATAGCTCGCTCCCGGGCCACTGCATCGGGCTATCCGCTGGAGTTCCGTCAGGCGACGGGACTCCGTCGTCCGCTAGGAATTGCGCTCGGGCCGTCTGGACGGCCTGCTCGACATCGGGGTCGGCCAGGTGCATCTGCCCACCGAAGGACGCGAAGGTCCCATCGCGGCTGAGCATCGCGGCCACGCGCTCCCAGCGATGCTCAGGCCGAGTCCAGTGCAGCGAAGCTGCCGCGAAGACTAGGTCGTATACCGGGCTGAGCGGGAGATCCTCGAATGCCGCCTGGACGGCACTCACTGTTTCGGGCACATGCTTACGCAGTTCGAGAAGCATGGCTGGGTCCGGATCTGTGGCCGTCACAGCGATCCCGCGACTAGCGAACGCACGGGTAGCCTTGCCGGTCCCAGCGCCGATCTCCAGGGCGGTGCGTACCGGCCTACCGGCATAGGCGAGCACCTCGTCAACGAGCTTGCCGGGGTAGCCAGGTCGGAATCGTTCGTAGGCCGATGCCACCGACCCGAAGCTCAGTGCGCGCTTGCTCACCCGGCAATGCTGGCACTCCAGCTCCGCCGGGTCATCACATTTCCTGCGCCTCTGTTACCGGAGAGTTGGAGGCGAGAATCGAGGTCGCCGGCGTCAGAGCACGGCCGCCAGACCGAAAGAGGCGAAGACGTCGGAATCCTGGAACACCGAATTCCGGCTGATGCCATCGGCGGTGACGGTGAAGATCTGAAGCGTGTGCAGCTCGTATCCGCCACCGACCTGCCGATAGGCGGCGAACCCTGGCTGGCCGTTAGCCGCGACCGGCTTCAGGCACCAGTCCGTTCCCGCCTGCGCGAAGACCCATTCCATGAACAGGCCGTAGTTGCCAGGGCCGACGAACCAGTTGACCATCGGCGGCATCTCCATCAGCACGTCTTCGGTCAGTAGCCGCTTCAGGCCCTCGACGTCGGCGCGCTCGAATGCCTTCATGTAGCGATCGACCCAGGCGCGCTGCTCGGCCGCCGGCGGCTCGCTGAGACCTTCCTGCCGGACTCCGAGTTCCTTCATCCGAGTACGCGCCCGCTGCAGGGAACTGTTCACCGATACGACGGTAGTGCCGAGGATGTCCGCTGCCTCGGACGCGGAGAAGCTCAGCACGTCACGCAGGATCAGCGCACCGCGCTGGCGTGCCGTCAGGTGCTGCAGCGCGGCGGCGAACGCCAGGCGCAGGCTGCTGCGGTCGATCACGGTGCCAGCCGGATCGCCGGCGTCCAGCAACGAGTCCGGCAGCGGCTGGAGCCAGGCGGCGTTCTCTCCCCTGACGAGCGGCCCCAACGGGTCCGACGCCGCCACCAGACCCGAGGGCAGGGGTCGGCGGGCGCGGACCGCCGAGGCGGTCAGGCAGGCGTTCGTCGCGATCCGGTAGAGCCAGGTGCGCAGTGAGCTGCGAGTCTCGTCGTACTGCTCCCGCGCCCGCCACGCCCTCAGGTACGTGTCCTGGACCAAATCCTCAGCGTCGTGAGCCGAGCCGAGCATCCGGTAGCAGTACGCCAGCAGCTCCGTCCGGAACGGTTCGACCAGGCGATCGAAGCCTTCTACCTGCGTCGTCAAGCGCCCGCCTCTTCTCTGCTCCTATCAAGATCACCCACGCCAGGCCCCTGCGCCTCACCAGACGTTCACCGCCGGTTACAAGTTATGGGTTCACTGCCCAGGCGCCAGCACCGGGCTGTTGTGATAGGCGGCGATCAGCCACTGGCCGTTCCGCTTTTCGAGAACCCAGGTCGCGTTCACCTTGCCCGTGTCCGGAACCTCGGTCTGGCCAGCAAACAGGATGCCGGATTCACTGACGACGACCGCGGCGTCCCTACCGACGAAGCGGAGGCTGAGCTGCTTGTTGTAGGTCGAGCTGCCCTTAAGTGGCCCGTCGAAGGCCAGGGCCATGCTCTCGCGGATCACGTCGCGGCTGTCGCGGAGCGAGCCGGTCATGATGGCGGTGGCCTCGTCGGTGTAGTTAGCGACCATGCCGTCGGCGTCGCCAGCCTCCCACGCCTTGTAGGAATCAACCAGTACGGCCTGGATGGCGGCCTTGTCTGCGGCACGACTGTCTCCGGCACGACTGTCTGACATCGGATTCTCCCTTGTGACCGGTTCGCCGGGGGGTATTCCGGCGAACTC
>Ga0210393_10004131_pt1 | contig 11513 bp, 15 predicted proteins | sample IncBWC27OmetaG_FD_160068 | JGI IMG/M metagenome (GOLD analysis project Ga0210393, IMG submission 160068) | Forest soil microbial communities from Barre Woods Harvard Forest LTER site, Petersham, Massachusetts, United States - Inc-BW-C-27-O ... | reverse complement strand
CGGGGATGCTGTTTACTAGCTTCCGAGCATCGGCATCGAATACATTGATATCGGCGCTGTCGTCATCTTTCTCGAAGTCCCAATGCCGCAGCGCCACCTTCGGCGACCCCTGCTCTTTCGTGGTCGTCATATCTATGGCTTACAAGCCGTCAACGCGTCAACCATCTTCGTCACCGCCATTCGATCGCCGTATTTACACCCGATCCCCCTCCTGATCATCGTTTTTGGGCCCCGGGCCCGTCTCCACGATGTCAAGGACAGGCACGGTCGCGCCTTCGATGTGACGCGCGCTACGCCGCTATTGAAGACTTTGGCGTGCGCATTTCGTTCAAGGTGCGAACGTGTCTGCTTAACTTACCGTAGGCTTACCATGACAAGGTTTCCAGGTCCCCTGTACTGGCGTGGGGGCATGTGAAGTTTTCTCTCCGAAGTTTGATCACTCGCGCGCCCGCACGGCGCCATAACCGCGAAGGTTCCCCGGAAGCAGTTGCTCCTCGCTGTGATCCCTTGAGATTAACAGGGTGTAGCAAACAGGCATTGCGAGAATGGCACCGGAGAGCGCGATTGGGACGTGACGCTGCTTTAAGATCCGGAAATGCATTACGGACCGTGTTCAGGCTTGCTGGACACGGCTTTCTGCGATGGCGCTTGAAAAGATGTGTTGTTGTAAAAATAGGACGAATTTGCGTTGCCTATATACGGCAACTATGGATTCTTTCATATTGCCTGGTACAACTCATTTCCACTACTGTTACGAGAGTTGTCAATGTGATGACAGGATATTCATGGCGCGACCTGGCTGTGTGTCGGACTCACTAATACAAACCCAAAAAGTGAACCGAACGCTTGATCCAAATCCAGTAGAGTCCACTCATCAATTACCCCCGTACAATAAACGCCCTCGTGGATCACGGCTTCTGTTCATACGGCGCCCGGCGGTGCTTCCTCTTCCACTTCTCATTCCCACGCAGTTACCTGACAGTGCACGAAGTTTTCATCGTCGTCACTGACACGTGCGCTAGTTGGGTAATATTGTATGTAAGGGTCGAGGGAAGAGATCGAGGGTGCGAATGAATGGTTCACCAAAGTTAGAGCCCGCCTTATCACACTCGTAGTGCTGAACTTGGTAACTCCACACGGCCAGATCTATTTGGGCTCGAGGATGAGAAGTACACGGGGAGGCTGCTAAGTCGAAAGCGCGCTTGCAGGCGCCCCAATTTTGCAAATTTGATCAAAAAATCACGAAAAGAGGCGCCAAATCCTGGAAGGCGAGGCACGCAGCCTGCCGTTATTCTTCGGGGCCTTCAGCCTTGCCGACCGGCGGAAAGAGAGGAAATCTCCTTCACATTTACGATTTGGTTCAGAGGTGGTATATTGTATAGTAGTATTTTTTTTTTGCTTTTCCTCTCTCATTTCATTCAACCCATCAGTCAAGGGGCGGGCGCGTGCAAGGTGCATGGAATACACATTCCTGGCTAAACTAGAAACGGGCGGGTCCATTGTGAATGTAGCCGTAAGGGAATAGCTGAAACGACGCTGTATTTCAGGCCTGGAGGGGAAACAAAAGAGCAAGACTGGCTGGCGGGCAGGACGCAATTGGGGCAAGCCGATGGGACCCAACGTTATTTGGGCGGGGACCATGGTGACTCCGTGACCGAAGCCGGCAAATTTAAAATTCAGAGCAACTTAACCGGCCTCAAGGCAGTTGGGGGCGGCAAATCGCGCAGACTTTACCATCATGCCCAAAACACTTATCTCGTGTTACGAGATCTGCTTGTCACCGTGAACCGTGAAGTGCGCGCGCAAACCAGCATGCCAACCTGAAGGGCGATGTCGTCGCAGCTTTCGTAGAAGCCCGCGGTCACCGCCGGAAATCATTAACAGGGTTGCAGGTGAAGGGGAGTTGGGGGTGGGAGGGGGGAGGGCAGACGTCTCTTTCGTATACGGCGTGCAACATGGGAAGCGCGCCCCAGCCTCGTGGGTCGACTGGCAAAAATTTATTCTGCTGGGCCCGTTCCTACGCTAACGCATTAGCTCTAGGGAAGCGGGAGCCGAGCCTTTGGAGAATTGCGCTGGTTTCTTTTCAGCAGTCAGCAAGCTCCGCTCCCAAAATTAGGTGGTGAAGGGCAATCAAAACGCCGTCGCGTTGTGACCGTCTGCCTCTGGCGCAAAGGGCTATGCCCTATGTAGAAAAGATCAAGCTACAGGGCGCAAGGGACAATTTTTTGTGAACGGTATGACAGGCGGACCCGTGTGACTGGAGTAAATCAGAGCGAACGAATAGAAAGTGCCACACAAAGTTCCGTATGTACCCCGAGGCCAAAAGCACCCTCTGATGGGGTTGTAAGACGGGGCGGAGCGCTGCACATTTCATGACCCAAGGCGTTTACATCGGAAAAATTACGGTGTACAATATGTACAATACAGGTACATGGTAAGATTATTCATGGATAATTCATAGGGCTCAGGCTTGTTGACCACGCATCCAAATGTTGGTAGCCTACATGCTGGCGGGTACAGTAGCACTGCCAGCGGCGGTGCCGTGTTGGATCTGGTGCAAGCGTTCTTCACGGGCCACCTATGAGCTGGATCAAGATACCCTACTAGATGTCGAGGTTATGAACGTACATCTCCGTCATCTTTCCTACGTTGGGCTTGCTCGAGCTCAGTACGCCGGCCCTCAACGGTTTGATGGGCCTCCTGGAGATGCCTCTGGCGCATCTGGGAAGCAAATCAACGAAACGACGCCGGAGACGGTGGTGAGGTCACTGGACTCGGAGGTATAACCCTAGTGGGTTGTTATTTCTACAGCACGTACCGAAAGGTCATGCATCGCTTTGTTTTCGCTTGCGACGGCGAGATCATGTTTGTGTCGTGCCTCGTCGAGTGCCTGCGCTGCCCTATGCTCCTGCTTGACGGACTTATCATGCACCCGCTGCGCCTTTTGTTTTACCTGCTCCCGCCGTGTCAATATATATTTGGAAGAAGCATGGTACTTCCTGTGGTTTAGTAGACACGTACCTTCTCTGCCGTGCTCTCCTCCTTTTCGGCAGACTTGAGTGCTTTGCCGACCTGTGCGACATGTTTCTGGGCAGCGGCGGCGTCCTTTGCGATAGACCTCTTGACCTTCTTTGCTTCGCTTGAGGTCACAACCTGAGGGGCGTTGGATGGGTTCATGTTGATTGCGCCGTCCATGTTAATCACACAGTTCGATGCAGAGCCCCTATGCCATTTCGATTGCCCATTTTACACCATACGCTCCTAACTCCTAGGACTCCTGAGTTGCTATGCCACAGTGATGTCACCCCTGTCACGGTCAACATCCACATCGACTTTCCCAAACTCAATCAAAATTTCATCATCACGAGCAGCTACCTGACTAATTGCAGTAGCTATACCACCGTCCAACGAAAGCGTCAAGTTGTCAAGTCGTAATTCGTTGCCAGGCAGGTCACGGCGATGACTTGTTAAAATGTCAGTCTGAACTCTGGACTAGGAACCATGATCCCGCGGACGCCGAATGTCCCCGTCAACGGGTTAGTTACGGCCTACTTCTTGATGGGTGGCATCCACTGACATGGTGATATTCGGCGTAGATGACGAGAATGCGAAGTACGGGGGATTCGTCGTCGGCTTAACAGGCCCCGCCGGGAGCATTTCGCGAGCTTGACCAGGTTAGTATCTGACCGCTGTGGTTGAGATTCCTACCCAATCCCTTGGTCACAAGTTCATTGGGTACCAAAACACGCGCGAGTCCAAGGTAAATTGCAGTGTAGAATGAAGGACGTAGGATGGAGGGAAGGGGGACGTCACAGGGTGGGTGGGGCCCATTCCAGGTAAATTTCCACACATTGCGCCATCCCTCCCTGGACCTGCCGCCTGACCCGTCGTCGTCACTTGATCCAATGCAAATCAAAAATTCTATCCCCTCATGGTAATACGAAGGGGCCCCACCGTGTCCAGGCGGGCCGCGGGCGGGCGTATGAACAATGAAAAAGGGTGCAAAACTAGTACACGTACTGGCGCTGCAGCACAGGGGATAATCGATGATAATGATGCCCCTTGTAGGAAGTGCAAATTTGTTCAGTTGCCAGTGTGGGGCTGGGCTGGGGGAGTGGCGAGCGCGCCCCGCGCGCCATCAATCCCCGCCCTGCTATTGGCGGCCATTAGTTGTCGGCGCGATCTGCCCCCAGGCGCCCTGGCTCGGCTTTGTTGTGTGTGACCGATGACTACAGTATTACTCCTGACTCCCGACGGAGAGCAACGCTCATTGTGATCCACCTCCAGCTGAAAGTCGAACTTTGAACAACGAGATGTGTCGGTAATGGTAATGCCAACCCACAGGCCAAGAAACTGTATCCCAATTGAACCCTTTTGTTGTTCAACGTTCAATTCTTTGTGCCTATTTTCCTTCCATCTCAAGTCGTCGTTCTCATGGCAGGCTAGGTGTCCCATCATATTGCTAAACACGCACAAGAGAAAAATTGGAACGACAAGAAGAGTAAGCACACCAGGTCTACGCCGACTTTCGTACTATTGATCCGTCCCCCCCCTTCACATCTCAACGATCTACATTACTGGCGACATTCACCGTCCGAGTCCAAAGTTTGTCCTCGCCTCCTCATACGTCAAGTTCCTGCCACTAGTAAGCGTCGATCCTGAGGATCACTCCCTTCCAGGCTCGCCCATTATCATTCTTTGCGGATCTCCTGATAAATTAACGGCTTGAACGGGGGCAAGTATGTCGGAAGATCCAGAGCCCCTTCAGTCGTCGACCGAGGGTGTCGGACGGTGCGCGAGTATACCACGAGCTTCAGTAACTTCTTCATACCTCTCTGCGATCTGGGCTCGATGCCCTATGGTCTTAACTCTTAAGACCGATTATTTTTGATGTGAGTCATCTAGAAACAGCTGTTATTCCACTTTAATTCGTCTACCGACCTCTCGATGGGAGGATTGCAGTAACAAGACTCGTCTATGGAACCTACTTTTGTTTCTCCCCATCGAGATAGTCTCTGGCGCCATCGCCGCACCCTGGGGCCATATCTCTGAGATCGAGAGAAGCGATTCAACTGGATACCCGACGGGATCATCAGACCCGCTGTTCCATACCGCCGCGCATAGTACACGCATAGGATGACAAGTCAGATGGGACGACTCGGAAGAGTAATCACGACGTTACCGATCCGAGTCCCTCGCTGGCAGGAGGACATTCAGCCTCACCTGCACAAGCCCCACTTGACCCGTGACGCCCGTCTACCGGGACACTGGGCAGGCTTGGGTCCCATTGGTGTGTGTGTGTGCCCCCATTCATCAGCTCTTTCATGGCGCCGTGGCTCTCTAATATTCATTGCAGCTTTCGAAGTTGTCGAGTATCATTCTAACGCCTGCGTACTCGCCAAGGTGCTTGCCATGGTCGGGCAGAGCCTCCACCGTGACGCGTTGAACCGCGATGCCAGTGCTCGACTCGGAGGAGAACCCAAGTGGGCAGCGAGCGTGAGCACGACCACAGTAGACGGTTGCTTCCGTCGGCCCAGGGCTCCCCCGTGCTCGGCCGTAGCGCGGCAAAGCCTTGGGAGCTCCGTGTTGGCACCCTCGGACACCGTGACTAGTGTCATAGCGAGCAGATAAGGTAGGTAGGGTAGGTAACACCAGTGGTGCCATGGTCATGGGACCGACGGCGGTCGTTCTTCCCGCGCTGAGAGGGCTTTGGGCTGCTGTTTCTGTAGGTCCTCGGAAATGTTGCCCCCGCCAAGTTGGCCAACTTACAGTACCCCGCGCCCCTTCTCCTCTCGGCATCTTTCTCCCTCTATCCCCCCCGCTTCACTGTCCAGTTGACAGGCCCCAGGGTGTCCGCCCAGGATGCAGCGCCGAGCCAAGTCACATCAGGGCTTCTTGGATTAGTTTCCGCGCGCGAGACCGGCGCTGGAGGAAACCGTGACGTCACGACATTCCGACTTTAGTTGCGGACTTGGAGGGATGCTCCCGGGGACGTTCTTTGTGTTCGACGCGGACGACCATGTTAGGCTACCGCGCACCGAGATCGAGGCGAAGAAGCTTGCTAGAGGCGCCGCTTCCTCGCATGTATGATGAACAACATCGGTCGCGGCTAAGCGCGGGCTGGACGGCATCATGTTCTCCTCCGTGGTCGCCATCTACTTCTTGATAGATATCATTGTTGGTGTTAATGGCCGGTGCTCGGAGATAGCTCTCAAAACTTACGCTTGATCGCCCATTGGTGGTTGGCGCGCTTACCGAGATCATCTCGGCCGCGCCCCATGAGACATCACGATCCCTCTTTCCTTGATTTGTCCTTCACAAGCTTCACAGTTCATTCGCGATCGTTCCTGCTGCGGAGTATTGTCCTACCCGACGTCAGCTGCACATGAAAGGCTGATTGTGCAGAAAATGGTCTTATTGGCGTCAGTGGTGTGTAGTCATGTTGTGATAAATTCATAATCAAACGATCACCTACTGGTATATGCAATGACTCGTCTGCTTGCGCCGACGCAATGGACACGTCACTGAAATTTATCTATTTCGAGGGTTCACGTTTGTGTTTCTTGCTTCTCGATCACCGACGTCATGTCCTTGGCTCGCTATACCACGAGTTGTCGGCGAGGTGATGTCGTGCGTCACCTGAGTCCTACTATATCGTGCCTGCCTCTCGTATGTGATAACACAAACGCCTCCGATTAGAAAACGATCAAACCTGTTGGTACTAATGCATGCCGCGGAGTGTTCAGTGCTCACATATGTGGCAAGCTTCCTGCGCACCCGAGAAATTCGAAATTCGATAGCCTGAGCAGGAAGGCCTGTCGACTGACGACTCCCTCGGGGGGCTGCCTCGGAGGCTTGGCAGTTGGAGCCCGAATTGGAGATCCATGTCACTTGGGCTACCCATCTGACCGATCACGTTATACACGAAGATGTCGCGCCAGCGCCAAGAACAATGCTCCGAGGTCACAATCAGGGACGCGTAAGACTAGCTTTCCAGTGCCTCCCGGGCCCCCACGACTGCCGGTGTGAGTCAGTGCAACGTGTGACGATGATGGCCGCCCATTGGGAGAGTGTGGCAGCAGGGTCTATGATCCCGTCGATCGCCTCCAGTAGAATGCCAATATCTCTTCCCAAGGGGAAATCCCCAAACGGCCTGAGCATGCTCCATCAGATGCGCAGTCAATGACCCACTCCATGCTCCGTAAATCTCCGAGTCCGACCCCTAGTCACGATTCAAGTTTGTCAGTGGACATGGACAAATCATGATGGTGTTGGGATGGCGCTGACGAAATCGTGCTTACATTAGTAATCGGATGCTACGCGTTGGGGTTAAACATAGATGACACGTCATCTCCTTGACGGTCCGGTCCTTCCTGAATCCTATCAAATGGACTGGTAGCCGATTTGGCTCACCACCCTCTGGAGTCAACTTACAAGACGGCATGACCACGACTAGCCTTGGCTGCTGCTTGACCTTCAATAAATCATAAATTTATAGATAATAATCATAGCAGCATTATGGCATTTGCTGGCAAAATGTAAATGTTTTCCAAATATTTTCCTTTAGTCCTCTAGAGTTGAAAATTTTACATGTGTACATACATAGTCATCAGAAAAAGTTGAAAATATTTTTTAACCTGTGGCAAGCAAGAAAGTACATTTTCAAAAAAGGAAGGGCTTCATGATACAAGGTGTGCTACTTGTATGATACTTTTTTTTTTACTTGTAGTAGTGAGATGTACTTAAATTATATTTCCTGCACTGTACTCAACAAGTGTTTGTGCAGACCAACTTGAAGTTCACTGAGTGCATACTTTTCTACAATCTCAAATTACTTGTTCAATGACTTGGAAGATGTACTTTTCCCTAGCTTTTAGTACTTGTTGAAGTGAATTTACTTGTGATAATGCATTGTTCAAAAAGTAGTTGAACAAGTAGAGGACCTTTCTTTTTTTTAATTTACTTTTTCAACTTTTTTTTTACAAAAAAAAGTGATAAAAAAAAAGTGACAAAAAGTATAAAAGGTATTTTCAACTTTTCCTGATGTATGTAGCAAGAAATATTGATGCAGGTGATCAAAGACTCAGACTGGTGGGCTGATAAGATATATGACAATCTCATGAGATTATCACTGAGATTTTTACAATGTCAAGATTGGGAATCTTGGCCGGGTTTCAAGAATTGACAGTGTTGGGCCCGGTTATCCGGGTTGCAGGTCGTGTGTTGTTATTGTTAGCCTTCGTTCGGCCCCTCACCAGCTTGTGCTAGTATCATCATGAGAGACGTCGTGCTCGGTTTGCAGAACCCGGACTTGGTAGCCTGATATCTGTGGAAATACGAAAAGGGAGGTTCATCACGAGTCTGGGCCTCGCCTCCCATCGCGTTTCACTCCCAAATGCCAGGCGGATTTGGATTTTCAAACCCACAATCCGCAGTGGTAACAAAATCACTCCGATTTCTTCGCCATTCTGACCGCCGACCATCAAGTCATGCAGCGGTCTAAACCACAGAAAGAATGATAACATGTACGATGCATGCGGTACAAAGGAGCCAGAGGTGCATGACATACTTTTCATTAGCCAACGCCTGAAGGCAGCCAGAAAGTTTGCTATTAACAGCCAGTCTCACAGAAACCCCAATTCTTACCCTTCCACAACGACCAATCACCTATGCTTCTCCCTGCGTCTCAGCTCCGTCGCCTACGCCGCCATCCTTGTTCGTAACACCTTCTCTATTCTTGCCCTTGAGGTCCCCAGACGTCTGAGACTGGGACTGCTGTTGATATTGTTCCCCGAGACGCAGCACGTGGTCTGCAACGCCAGTAAAGCTACTCTTGAAACGTGTGCCTTTGGGTTGGGTAGTGCCGAGGCCGAGAGGGGTGGCCGGGCGCCGAGCGCGAAGAAGAGCCTCAGAAAGCGAGGGCGCAGGTGAGGAGCTGTGGGAGACGGCACTTGCTCCTTGGCGCACGCGCCCAGCATCATTGACTGCCAGTGGAGCATCTGGGGTGGACAGCACTGGAACGGGACCGGGTAAATATACGGGTGCGGGCGTTGCGGGTGCATCCACGAGTGGGGTGATCACAGTTTCCGCAGATTTCTCATTGGCGTGAATAGAATCGCTTGCGGGGGCGCTGTGCTTCTGCCTTTCATCGCCTGCTTCGCGGACAAAACGGCGCGCGGATAGAGGGGACTTATTATCCCGGGGGATGGGAGGCATGGAGCGACTGCGGCCAGTGAGGAACGAAAGACCCTTGAATGCTGGAATCGGGATAGGACGCAGCGCCGGGGTGCCGCTAGCACTTGCTGAGCGATGAGCGGGTTGAACGGGCGAACGTCTAACATCGGACGTATTAGAATGCGCAGATAGCTCTGGAGCAGAGCCCTTGCGCTTTAACGGCAGTACGACGTGGAGGTCCGGGGAGTTAGATTGCGGGGGTACATATGACGTGACTTCGCCATGAAGTGCACCTTCTGTATCAAACTCGTCGTAGATTTCTTCACCTATTAACTCTGTATCGAGTTATTGCACTGGCCAGCAAGGACGTAAGAGTATACACACCTTCTAAAACGTCTTCGAGGGTAATGATACCAAGGGGATCAACGTAAGGGTCAAAGCCAAGAAGAAACTACGGGACAAATCAGTGTTGAATCTTCGAGATGACATGTCACCTTACTTCATTGGCACCTTCCTTGGCGAGAACTGCGTCTGCGGGCATATTCTGTTCTAGACCGGGAGTCAAGGCAAACTGGACGAGACTTGGTCTCTTCGGATGCGACTGCGCGGGCTCAGGCTCAGGTTGTGGCCTAGGCTGGATAACTCCCATCTCAACATCGTCTAGACGCGCACGCTTCTTGTTACGTTTTCGTTTTCTTCGAAACGAGAACGAGGCCCCCCCCTCGTCTTTATCTGATGTAGCTGAGCTTGCTAATGTACCATCACGGTCACTCATTTTAGTAGTGCTCTCCTCGCTTGCACTTGTATTCGAACGTTCCAAGATTCTTAGTATCTTCTGAGGCTTATGGCGTGAACTCTGGGGTTCATCGTCGGAGGAGTTATCGGAGGATGAGTCGGAGATCCCGACGCGATTCTTAATGCGCTGTGTGATGCTTTTCTTAACGACTTTCTTCAACGACGAGGCCTTCTCGATTGATGTACGCGTGACAATAGCCATGTGTGAACGACCTTCCTGGAATCTATCAAGTATACCTAGGAGCGGCTCATTCTGCGCGACGCATGGTACTTTATGCAGTGGGAGACTGCGAACAGGGACCGCATCACCGGGATCGAGTAGAAGGCACTGGGAGGAACACTCTATCAGAAATGCCCTCTATGGACCCCAAGGCAAAGGGGGGGTATACCTGTTTGACAAGGAGCACGCCTACAATCTTCTTCGATTTGACACTCTGGCCATTAGGAACGGGTAACTCGATCTCCTCGTAGACAGGGACGCGACTGTGTCCCGTTGCGCAAACCTCTCGAAGGGTTTGATAATCTAGTCTTGCATTGATCGACAGCATGAAAACGTTCTCTATCTTGGTCATCGCCTACAAAGTACTGGAATGTTAAAATTCTGATGGATTAGCAGATACTATCAACGCACGTGGCTTATGGTCTTCTCTTGGAGATCAAGCGTTGCCCCGATGATTGTGACAGTGTCGGAACGTAGATCGCCACCATACTCACCGACTGAGGAATGCAATGCAATCAATTCTTTCAGTTCTGCAAATACATCATTTCAGCATAAAAGAGTGAGAAGAGGGTGTATCATACCAGCGCGACGATAGATGATGCCATGATGTGAGCCAAGTGTGAGTTCAAGGACCTTTGCGATAGGCCACGCAATAATCCCCTGCACCTCCACATTTAACCGTAACAAGAGTCCAACACAAACTGATAGACGCACCAACGTCCAAAGAAGTACACGTACGAAGCCAACCATCTTGGCGCCTATGTAAAGTCCATGGCGCGTACAGACCGATTGAGGAATGATTTCCGCAAAGCTGACAAGAAAATGAGTCAGGTGAGGAATGTTTTCGGCGCTTCGCGTGGCAATACCTACATGACGATAAGCACCGTACTGGCAATGACACTTTGTACACCTCCACCGAGGATAGGGTCCGATATGACAGGAAGCGACTCGTTGACGATCATATTCGCGAGGAGGAGTGTGACGAGAAGTAGGTGGCCATTCTGGCGGATCGGCTTGATTCGGTTCGCGTACTTGCGTTGCTGACTGCTCGCCACCGGCCGGAGTTAGCATATAGTCGTTATTGAGTACTTATCAGCGAATGGCATACGGAGTACCACTTATGCTCAAGACGTGGAGCTGGGTTTCGTCGAGCGACATATAGCCCAATGTTAGGCCGGCAAAGATACCCGAGAGTATAACAAGGATGGGCATGAGAATGACGCCAGCGATAAATCCCGCATCGTGTTTGGTGTGGCCACGTTTGGCGAGTTGATGGGCGTTGGAGAGATCAGGCAAGTTGGGCACATGTTGAGAAACAGTTGCG
>Ga0210393_10004129_pt1 | contig 11517 bp, 8 predicted proteins | sample IncBWC27OmetaG_FD_160068 | JGI IMG/M metagenome (GOLD analysis project Ga0210393, IMG submission 160068) | Forest soil microbial communities from Barre Woods Harvard Forest LTER site, Petersham, Massachusetts, United States - Inc-BW-C-27-O ... | reverse complement strand
TATCGGAACTAAAGGAAACATAAGAGGGAGAGAAACGTCAAGCGTCTCGCTGCGCGCTGCGCGGCGCCACACGTGCGCCGAGATAATCAGGGTGTTGCGGACGCGTCGATGATTTGGCGGATCATTTCTTGCGCGCGTTTCTGCGACGAGGGTGTCACACGAATTCGCAACTGGCCCGCGGAATTCTCCGTGGCGGAGCCGATGCCGATGTTGCGGAGACAGGTGATCAGATTTTCTCTGGTGGTAGCGTCCTGGCCGGACCAGACTTCGGCGGTGGCGTCGTCCGGATCGAAATCGTCGGGAACGAAATCGGGCGGAACTTCGGACAGATCGTCACCGTCGTCTTCCGCTGCCGCTGGTTGCGCTTGCAACGATAAATCAGAATTGCCAGGCTCGTCGTCCGGATCCTCTGGCTCCCATCCACGGCGGCGAGCAGCAATTTCCAGTGCCGCGCTCGCCGCGTGGTGATCGCGCGTATGAGTGAAGATTGCGTAGACCTCCTGCGGCCAATTCCGTAATGCGCCGACGTTGTTGTTACGCAGGTGATAAGCAATTTTCGCATCCTCGAGCGCGTCAACGATGGCATCGCGCATCTGAGCGTCAGTGTCGGTCCACAGCAGTTCGGGCTTGTCTGAAAGTGCAGGATTATTGGAGTGAACGTCCGTTTCGCCAAGATGCTCTACGAGAGACACGTCACAGTCGGAGCAACGTGTGAAGCCGGGGCGATACTCAGCTTTGCAGTCGGGGCAAAACATAAATTTCTGCGCGCTCCGAAGTGCTTAAGGACAGGACCAACTACGGAAGTTCGATCGCGACTGCCACGGCGTTGCCGCCGCCGAGGCAGAGGGCTGCTATACCGCGTTTGAGATTGCGGCGCTGCAATTCGTAGAGTAATGTGACCAACACGCGCGCGCCGGATGCGCCGATGGGATGGCCCAGTGCGACCGCGCCGCCGTTGACGTTTACTTTTTCGGGGTTGAGCTTCAGCACGCGGGTTACGGCGATGGCGGCTACCGAGAAAGCTTCGTTCAGTTCGTAGAGGTCCACATCTTTATCGCGGTCCCAGCCGGTTTTCTGCAGAAGTTTTTCGACGGCGTCCACCGGGGCCATCATCACCCACTTCGGCTCGACGCCGCTGACGGCTTGCGCGACGATGCGCGCCATGGGCTGTTTTCCGAAGCGCGCGGCATTTTTTTCGCTGGTGACGATCACCGCGGCGGCCCCGTCGTTCGTTCCCGGCGCGTTCCCTGCCGTCACCGTGCCGTCTTTTTTGAATGCGGGTTTCAGCTTCGCGAGAATTTCGAGCGAAGTATCCTCGCGCGGTGATTCGTCGGTCTTGATGACGATGGGCTCGCCCTTCTTCTGCGGAATTTCTACCGGGACGATCTGCGCGCTGAAGAAACAAGATTTTATGGCGCGAATAGCTTTCTGATGGCTTTCCAGTGCGAACTGATCCTGTTCCTGGCGCGAAATTTTATATTTTTCGGCGACCAGTTCCCCGGTGACACCCATGTGAAAATCTTCGTACACGTCCCACAGGCCGTCGTTAATCATGGAATCGATCATCTCCTGATTGCCGAGGCGGAAGCCTGTGCGTGCGCCTTTCAGCAGGTAGGGACAATTGGACATGGACTCCATGCCGCCGGCGACGACCACTTCCGATTCGCCGAGCTGCACCGCTTGCGCCGCGAGTGCCACGGCCTTTAATCCCGAACCGCAAACTTTGTTGATAGTCATCGCGGCAACGCGCGAGTCGAGACCACCGCGCAGCGCCGCCTGCCGCGCGGGATTCTGTCCTAGGCCCGCCTGGACGACGTTGCCCATGATCGTTTCGTCCACCTGTTTGGGTTCGATGCCGGCGCGGCGCACGACTTCGGCAACGGCTTTCGCGCCGAGCTCCGTCGCGGAAAGAGGCGAGAGCCCGCCCATGAATTTTCCGATGGGCGTGCGGACGGCGCTTAAGATGACAGGTCGTTCCATGATGATTGCTCCTTCGGGCTTCGTCTGTTCGAAATACAAGTATAAGCGGCGCGTGAAAGGCGGTCAATTTTGTAGCGGGATAGGGGATAGGCTAGGGCGAAACTGCCCTTTTGCCCGTGCCGGTAACGATCGCTTACGGGATTTCGATAATTATCAAAGTGATAAAAACATTTTGCCTCCCGTTTGCGGCGGCGATTTTCAGCGGAGTTGGTGGCCGAAATTTAACGCGCATTGAATCTCTGACTCGATAGTTCGTGGATGGCCACGAGATTTCACAGGACTTGCGGTTTTTGAAGTCGGATATTACTTCGCGCTCAATATTATATTTCTATCTCTGTATTTGCAGCGTGTTGCAATATCAGCTCGAACTCTCAAATCCCACTTCCAGTTTGCGCGCTCAATTTAATATTCTTTTATTTTCGCCTTGTAGAATCGGGATCGCTGTAAGTAACAGGTTCCCGTGTCCACACGAACCGCCAAATCCACATGTCCGATTACGGCGGTGATCTCAATGGGTCGACGCAACACTAAGCTCGAACCCACCTGGTATTGAAAACAAAAGCTAAAATCGCTCGCTGGGATTAGACCGGCCGGAACGCTGCCCTGGCTAGGTTTTGACCGGGTAAAGCCAAACAGATGGTTCTCCAGCGGAAGCATTGTCGAATCAATGCACTGGATGGTGTTGCGTCGACCGTTTGAACCGGCAGCGTTAATCAATCCGGACTTGGCGCAATATAGCTGAGAAAGAAAAGTATTACCGTCAGCCATTAAATGGGCGACCCTTGTGGGGTCAGTTTCGCTATCGCATCTACCCTGATACTTTTGACAATAGATATGGTCCGTGCATTCGCGTACCTTTCCTTGGACCACAAGCCATGGCGTGTCCTTCCAACTCGGCGGCTCGTGCACGACAGGCCTGTGTTAATTGGCTAAGACGGAGATAAGGAGAACGCGACATGCCCAAGTTCGATATCACGAAATTAAATGTAGCAATCGACAAGTTGCTTGAAACTACGGAGAATCCCAGGCATCGGTTTCTCCTCCAATCCTACAGCCGTCACCGCTACTTGGAGGTCGCTGGGCGCTACGAGGAGATTTTTGTCCCGGAGATGATGAGCATGGACCCGGTCTACCATTTCCATCAAGCGGGAGTCACTACTGTGGCGAGAGGACAGGATCAGGTCAAGGGTTTGTATCGAATGTGGGCGCAAACCAACCAGAGCATATTCTTCGTCGAGCATGAAGAGGTGGCGGTTGCAGACCATTTCGTCGCGTCTGTGGTTACTTCCTACCAGCAAGTGTCGGGAAAGGGACTCAAGGAAGGGAAATTCTTGTCCCATTTGCCGAGCGCCATCACTCACAAGTTGTTGGAAAAAGTGCTGGGCCAGAAAGAGCATAAGGCTGACGATAACGATTTATACCTCTACAAGACGCCTGGGATGCAGATGGTTTGGCCTTACGATGACCGGGGTAGACTTATCGGCGAGGACGTTTGGGAACCGGAACCCTCGAAGGCTGAGCTATTCAAGCTCGACCCTGCAGATGTCGTCACAACCGAGCGAGCAGAAAAACTGCTCAGTCCGCTCATCAAGCCTTTGCCATCGTTCGATGAGTATGTGCTTGGCAAGAGCGCGACGGCGGGGCGATAGCCGAATCACTTTAAAGCTAGTCACTCGAAAGGACAGAATCCATGAAATCTATTTGCAGCAGTAGTGCATTCCTGTGTTTGTCTGCTCTATTCGCCTTCACGTTCCTTGGTTGTGGCAGCAATCAGACGACGGTTAGCGCAAAGCCGCCCGGACTTGAGGAAACAGTCGGCACCGCCACGGATGCCTATATCTATGGCTACCCGCTTGTGACCATGGACATGACACGTAAATTTATAACCAATTACGCGACTGTCCAAGGCAGTCGTGGGCCGATGGGGCAAATCATCAAGCTGCGGACGTACCCCGCGGTGGACGACCACGCCGTCACTGCTCCCAACGCAGACACTCTTTACACTACCGCTTTTCTTGACGTCTCGAACGAACCGTGGGTCTTTAGTATTCCCGACATGGGCGACCGCTACTACCTCATGCCCATGCTGGATGGCTGGACCGATGTTTTTCAGGTTCCCGGCAAGCGCACCACGGGAGGCAAGGCTCAGAGCTACGCCATCACCGGACCGGGATGGTCGGGGACTCTGCCAACAGGAGTCACCGAATATAAATCGCCCACAGGTATTGTTTGGATTCTCGGGCGAATTTACTGCACGGGAACCCCGGATGATTACGCCAAAGTGCACGCTTTGCAGGACAAATTCTCCCTCGTACCACTCAGTTCTTACGGCAAGCCCTATACACCTCTTCCCGGCGAAGTGGACAATAATCTCGACATGAAGACCGCCGTGCGTGACCAAGTTGACCATCTGGGAGTGAACGACTACTTCAACTACTTGGCTAAACTGATGAAGACCAATCCACCGACAGCCGAGGACGCGCCGATGGTTGCACAGATGGCGAAGATTGGGCTAGTGCCGGGACAGGACTTTGACCCCAGCAAACTGGGAGTTTTCGACAAAGAGGCCATCAAAGCAGTCCCGAAACTGGGACAAGCAAAGATTATCGAGTACGCGAAAAAATCCATAGTGCCTGTCAATGGCTGGATACTGCTTACTCATGACGTAGGAGTCTATGGCACGGATTACCTACAAAGAGCCTTGATAACCGCGATTGGTCTGGGAGCCAACCGTCCTAAGGATGCGATTTATCCGACTTCGGAAAAGGATGCCGATGGCAAGGAATATGACGGGAATAAGAATTACGTCATGCACATTGATAAGGGACAGATGCCTCCCGTTGACGGCTTCTGGTCACTCACGATGTACGACGCCAGTTTCTTCTTCGTGCCCAATTCGCTCAACCGCTACACGCTCAGTTCACGGAATAAATTTGTGACGAACGCAGATGGTTCGGTTGACCTGTATTTGCAGGCAGACACGCCGGGGAAGGCAAAGGAAGCAAACTGGCTACCCGCTCCGAAGGCAAAATTCATTCCAATGCTACGTCTGTACTGGCCGAAAGAGACGCCGCCTTCAATCCTTGACGGGACGTGGAAGCCGCCAGCCATCAAACAAGCGGGCTAAAAACGAGGCGATACCACCCCAGATTAGAAGTGGCTTAACTCCCGATAAGTCGTGCCAGCTCAACCGGTCGATGCAATACCATCTAATCAGTTGATCCGCCAATGCTTGCCCTGAACAACCGATCTGTTTAGCTGTACTGAGTCAAAACCTAGCCAGGGCGACGATCCGGTTGATCCAACCTAGACAGCGTTTTTGGCTTTTGTTTTCGATGCAAGACGGGTTCGAGCCGAGTGTTGCGTCGACCCATCGAGACCACGCGCGTTACCGGACATCTACCGTACCGTTACTAATTATAATGATTATTAAAGTTATATATAAGTACTGTTCACATGACAGAGGGTGCGCTAGGCGAAGACTTGACTAATTCGTAAGAATGGCTCATCTTTCGCTCGGGCCCTGTTCTCAATTCGATTTAGGAGGGACTGAGATGCGCAAGACTGGATTTCTTTCGACCCTTGTTCAAATCGCTGTCGTGGTGTTTGTTCTTCACACATATGCGGTAACAAATCTGTCTTCGGCGACCTGTACAGGTTCCGACCCTTGTAATGTGTGCAAGAACTGCAAGTATTGCAAACACTGCGCCAAAGAAGGCGGGACGTGTGGCGTTTGTAAAAATGCAAAACGTGCTTAAGAGTTCGCGATGAGAAACTTAAGCCATCCGCGCTTGTAAGTTTTCGCGATACTCTTCCTTTAGAGAGGCAGATGAATTATTTTGCGCCGAAAGCGAGGACCGAATCGGCGAGCCGATCTAAAGAAGGGCACACAGCCCCCTTCTCCTTGGCAAGTGTCAGCAGCTGCCCAATGTAAAGAGCGGTCTTGTTGAGTTTGCCCTCGTTGTCGAACTCCAAACAAGCCGCATTCTTTATTGCTCCGAATTCCGCCTCGCCCAGAGAAGCGACAAGGTCGGATTGTACTGATGACCCGATATTCTCGGGCCACATCACAAGTTTGTTTCCCCACACTGCAGAATTCGGAAAGGGTTCGGTTGCGTTTTCGCCGCAGAACCGGAGCAAAGCAACGTTGTCACGCGCATGAGCTTTGCGCCAATCGTCGCGAGTTACATTTCGGTCGCCGTCAAAAATAACAAAGACCGGAATCTCAAAACCGTGCGCGATGATCGCAGGTCGAAGCATTTCACTTTTCCCGCTCGTCGGAACGATGTGACATCCGGTTCGTCGAAACGCATCCCATTTTTCGGTCAACACCAGCCATGAATGGAGGTACGCGATGTCTTCAACAGAACGTCCTCGGGTTCATGGACCGCCTGCACGTCGAGTCCATGCAAATTTTTCGCGAACTGTCCGACGAACAGTGGAACGCGAAAGGTAAATCCCCCGACGGCTACCCCATCACCGTATGGAAATTGCTGCGCGCCATGCTCGAGCACGAAGTGCATCATCGCGGCCAGATTTATTTGTATCTGGGGATCCTCGGCGTGGCCGCTCCGTCGCTCTTCGGGTTGAACGAGCAGCAGGTAAAGAACCTCTCCGCTACTTGACGTACGCGGTGCCGCAAACACACTGCGGGCGTTCAATTCCCTGAAAGCGACGTCTTTTCGATCGGGAAGCTGCCGATTTCTTGTATTACGCATAGGATCAGCGCGCCGGAAATCAAAACTTGATTGTCGTTGCAGGTCCTCGGCTCGCCCGAGTCACTCCTGGTCTTAGAGCGCCTCGGTGTCGGCGGGCACTTTGGAATCTTCGCCTTCTGTTCGCCTACGGCAAAGTCTGTTAAGATAATCGTGCGGGAATTGCCGCCCATGAAGGCCAACAAAAACACGGAGCGAAATTCCGGAGCGAACGCCGGGCTAAACGCGGGCCAGCGTGCTGCGGTGGAGCACGGCGATGGGCCGCTGCTGGTGGTGGCGGGCGCGGGCACGGGCAAGACGCGCGTGATCATCGAGCGGATCCGGAATCTGCTGGAGACGAATCCGGACCTGGCCGGCGAGAGCATCCTGGGGCTTACGTTCACCGACAAAGCCGCGGGACAGATGAAGGGCCGTGTAGTGAAAGCTATCGGCGAACGGGCCGAGGGCGTGTGGCTCAGCACGTTTCACAAGTTTTGTCTGGAAAAGATTTTGCAGGCGACCAATCCGGATTCGCAGCCGCTCGATGAAATTGACCACAAGATTTTGCTGCGGCGGCACATCGGCGAACTCGACCTGAAGCATTTCCGCAGGCTGCAAGACCCCGGCGAGTTCATCAGCGACTTCGTGAAATTCTTTTCGCGCTGCCAGGACGAGTTGGTTACGCCCGAGGATTACGAACGATTCGTAGCAGGACTGCGCAAGAAACACGAGGCCGGAAAGAAATCGCTGGAATCCGACGCGCTGCAAATCGCGGAGGATGAAGTCGCGCGACAGGAGGAGCTCGCGCGCGTCTATCGCGTGAGTGAGCGTCTGCTGCGCGAACGCAACTTGCTTACTTTCGGCGAGCAGTTGATGCACGCGGTGCAGATGTTGCGCAACGACAAGCCCTTGCTCGCGCAGATGCACGAACAGTACCGCTACATTCTGGTGGACGAATTCCAGGACACGAACATCGCGCAGCTCGAGCTGCTGTGGCTGCTGGCGGGCCAACGCCGCAACATTGTCGCCGTGGGCGACGACGATCAGGCGATTTACCGCTTTCGCGGCGCGTCGTTCGGCAGCTTCACGATTTTTCTGAAACGCTTCTGCGGCGTCACCGACGCGAAACTGGGTCCCGCCACGAGGAAATTCCTGGTTTCCCTTTCGCAGAATTACCGCTCGACGCAGCGCATTCTGCGCGTAGCCGGCGAAGTGATCCAGCACAACGAAAAATCGCCGCTGCTGCCGCCTAAGGCGCTGACCACCGAAAATCGCGAAGGCGAAAAAATTCGCATCGCAGAATTTGGCTCGCCCGAGGAGGAAGCGCATTGGGTCACTTCCGAAATCGAGCGGCTGCACGCCGCAGGCGCGGCATGGCGCAACTTTGCCGTGCTGTACCGCAAGCATACGCACCGGGAAAAGCTGGTGGACGAATTGCGCCGGCGGGAAATCCCGTTTGTAATTCGCAAGCTGTCAATTCTTTCCAGCACGCTGGTGCGCGATTTGCTCGCGTGGCTGCGGCTGATCGTGGTGCCAGGGGACAATGTAGCCTGTGCGCGCGTGCTGGCCGCGCCGTACTGGGGGCTGGAACCGCGCGACCTGGTGCGCCTGGCGGAGCGCGCCGAGAAAAACCATCGCCGGCCGATGGGAGACGAGCTGGAAACGGCGCAGGACGAAGCGCCATTCAACGCGCGAGGCCGGCTCGGCGAAATGGTGGGGTTGTTGAATCAGTTGCGCCAAAGCGCGAAGCGTTCCAGCGCAACGGAATTGGTGGACGAACTGATCGCCGGGCTGGCCCTGGCGCCTCTGCCCTCCGACCAGGACCGCTACTACCTCGACCGCTTCGTGACGTTCGTAAAAGAATGGGAACGCATGAGCGAAGAAAAACAGCTCCGCCATTTCATCGAATACCTGGCGTATTTTTACGAAGCGGGCGGCGACATTTCGCTCGAAGAAGAAATCTCCGACGACGCTGTGCAGCTGATGACCGTTCATTCCGCCAAGGGTCTGGAATTCCCGCACGTTTTCATCCTGCGCGTTTCGAAGAACGACTTCCCTTCCGGCGTACGCAAGGTCGTCTTCGAATTTCCGCCGGAGCTGATGAAAGAAGAACAACCCAAGTTTGATTTTCAAATTCAGGAAGAGCGGCGGCTTTTCTACGTGGCGTTGACGCGTGCGGAGCGGCAACTGACGATTTCGACGCTCGTGAACAAGCGCAAGAAACCTTCGCCATTTCTCGACGACTTCCTGGCGAACCCGAAAATCAAAACGCTAGACACGCATCAGCTCGTGCCCAAAGTGCAGGTGCCACCTGCCGAGGAAACCGCGGGACCCGAAGCCAGTTCGAGCGACCCGGCGCAATTATTTCCGCCCGGCAGCGAACCATCCAGAGCGTATTCGCGCGTCGCGCTGTGGGCCAAGGCCTTTCATCCGCCGCGCCCGGAGCCGCTGCAATTGAGCGCTTCGGCGATTGATGCCTTTGATCGCTGCCCGATGCGCTACATGTTCCAGTACGTGTGGGGCATCCGCGGCGGCGCGCATGCCATGGCAACGTTCGGCAACGTGATGCACCGCACGATTAAGGAATTCGTCGCGGAATACGGAAAGCGCAAGAAGGTGCCGCTGGAAGAAATGCTGACGATTTACGATCGGGAATGGTCTGCCGCGGGATTCATTGACGAATATCACGAGGAGGAATATCGCAAGGCGGGGCGCGAACAACTCGAAGCGTTTCATCGCACGTATGGCGGCGCGCCGGCCGACGTGCTGTATCAGGAAAAAACTTTCGAGCTGCCGCTGGAGCACGATGTGATCGTCACGGGCCGGATGGACCAAGTGAACCGCATCGAGGGGCAGCAGGTCGAAATTATCGACTACAAAACCGGCAGGCCGAAAGACGCGAAAGCCGCGGCGAAAGAGCTGCAGCTCGGCGTGTACGCGCTGGCTGCGGAAGAAGTGCTGGACCTCCAGCCGGTGCGCCTGGTGTTTTACAACCTGATGACCAACGAAGCCGTGGCGGGAACCCGTGATGCTAAAGCGTTGAAAGAGACCAAAGAGAAAATCGCGGAAGTGGCGGACCAGATTCGCGCGCGGGAATTTTCCGCCAAGCCGGGATTCGTGTGCGGTTTCTGCGATTACAAGCCGCTGTGCCCCGCGCACGAGCAGTTGATTTCGATACGGCCGGCGCAGCGCGCAGCCAGCGCGAAGGATAATCCAGGCTCGCCGCAGCGTTCGCAGTGACCCGCTCACAGAAAACCAGCGCCACAAAAAAAACGGGGCGTCGCGATTTATCGTGACACCCCGTTTCTTTTCCCGATTGGGCTTCTCTGCCTGACTAAGCCCGGGATGTTCCGCGCATGAACTACTGTGGAACTTTCTCCCAGCGATTCAGCGGCGTCGCAAATTTCGCAGCGCGCTCGATTCGCTTCGTCAATCTATAAAGGCCGGAGACGTTGAAGTCAAGCAGAAAAACTTTTATGCCGAAGCGATTTTTGAAACATCTGAACGGTAGCGCACATTGACTTTCCCGGAGCAAGAGCAAAATCTGTACTTCAACGGCTGAAGCCGCTGCGATTTTTCTATCTTGGTGTCGTGGCCAAAGTCACGACCTACAAACCTTGTTGAGTTGCGACGTACTGGCGACGATCGCGCGAGATTTAGTGCAATCCGCTCTGGTAATAGCCCTGGCGCGCGGTCACGTCCAGGTCCGGGCGGCGCACGCGCACTTCGATGCTGTGAAAATCCTTACTGCGGTCGGTGTCTTGCGGCTGAAACGTGATGGTGTACTGGTTGCGGGCCTGTTCGGTGACGGAAGCGTAGAGGTTTTCCAGCCCGCGATCCTTGCCTGCGTAAAAAGTATCGCCGCCGGTGGATGTGGCGTATCTCTCGAGCCTGGTGCTTTCTTTTTGTAATAACGCGTGGCCCACGGAAATGGAATAAACGGAGACATCGGACTTGAGCAGGAGCTGCAAAGTCTGGTCCAGAGTGTGCTCGTTGCTGTGGGAATTATTTCCGTCGGAAATCAGGAAAATTATTTTGCGACGATCGCGGCCGCGGCTCTTGAGCATCTCGCCCGCGGCATACACTGCATCGTCGAGGTCCTTGTCCTCTTTTTGTTGCTGGACGCCCAGCGTCGTCGGCGCTCCGGTTTCCAGGGAACGTCCGTTGGCAGTGGCGCCGGTAGTTAAGGGGCCGCCGACGGGCGAGCCGGGATAGTGCGAATGAAGGTCGAGGCGCTTGAGTTGAGTAAACAACAGGTCATTGTTGAATGAGAATTCCGAGACCGTGTTTGGAAATTGGTCGTAGGTGACCACCGCCGCTTCGTCGTTGGGCCCGAAGCCGCCGGAGATGGCGGTCAAACTTTTTTGCACCTGGTCGGCGGACTTGATCGAGAGATCGTCATCAATCAGCACGACTGCCGATAGCGGATATGGATCGGAGGTGAAGTAAACAATTTGCTGCTCTACGTTGTCGCAGAACACGCGGAATTCGTCCTTTTGCAAATCTCCGATCAACTGGCCGTCCCGGTTCTTCACGGTTACCGGAACGATCACCACGTTGGTGCGAATTTTAATCGCCTGGCGCGTGTCGCTCGCTTGCTTGGAATTCTGCGGCGGTGGCGGCGCGGGTCGCGACTGGCCGGTCTGCGGCTGCGGCGTTTGCACGGGCGGAGCTTGCGCTGGGGGAACCTGCACTGGCGCACCGGGCGGCGCGGGCGGCGGCGCCAACTGCCCCGGCTGCACGGGAGGTTTGGATTCCTGCTGCTGCGTCCCAGGACCGCCCGACTGCTGAGCCGCCGCAAGAACGCCGAAAAGTAATACAATACCCAGCGTCGAAATTATTC
>Ga0210393_10004128_pt1 | contig 11518 bp, 11 predicted proteins | sample IncBWC27OmetaG_FD_160068 | JGI IMG/M metagenome (GOLD analysis project Ga0210393, IMG submission 160068) | Forest soil microbial communities from Barre Woods Harvard Forest LTER site, Petersham, Massachusetts, United States - Inc-BW-C-27-O ... | reverse complement strand
TATTCGTTTTATTTCATTTGATCTTATTCTAAACATTTCGATCCGAATATATCTCCTTATACGCATTTCTGACTGGGACTCATCATCCAAACACGACTGTCCCTTTTTCGACCCAGTCCATTCTTGGCAGCACCGCACCACAAGAAGCAGATGTCATCTCAGGATCCCTTTCATCCCCAGATTTCGCCCATCCAACACAGGGATTACCACCTCCATCCTCGTCAACTGATCCTGATCCTGTGCTTGTTCCTCCCCAGGTTACTTCAGTTACGGTTTCTTTTTCGCCCCAGTCATCGTTGTCTATCGCCAATCCTTCTACAAAGATTGGCCGCATCGACGAGCCGACACCAGATATACCCATTAACGAGATCGGAGAGACCTCTCAAACGCCCGCAACGACTTTCCTCACTGGCACTTTGTGGAAAAATGAGAGCGTTGAAAGGTTGGGATTGAGTAAGCGCGCGGCCGGACGGTGTCTAGCAAAGACACAAAGCTCAGTGATTCCGTGCGCTGGCACGAATACTGAGGTGTACGCGAAAACGAACGTACTGTACTTAAGGCGCGGACATGAGTCCGGCTACTAAATGGGAGACTGACACGAGATATTGAACTAAAGAGACTAACGAGTGTGCTAAGGCTGTCAAAATGTCCAGGGTCCAGTGCTAAACGATAATCGACGATGTAATCTGAGGTGGACAAGGCGAAACGGAGGCGCGCGCGCGCGCACACACGCAAACACGGGCGCGCGCATGAACGCGCTGCGCTCGACACACTTTCCCGCAGCATCTTGACCCTGTTCCCGTCATCGTTACTACTCCTTCCATTGTAGCTTATCCGCCTTCTGTTTCTGTGGGACAACAAGGTGAGTTTTCCGACACTCCAGAACCTATTGCCTCAGACCTTACATTGTTTTTCATTCTCTAGATGCCAACAAGCGGCAGGGTACAGCCCCGTCACATACTGGATCAGACATCACTCTTGTCTCGTCCAAGGCTACTCAAACCCATAATTCTATCCCTAGCACCGGTCTCACTCTACAAATGAGCGAGGAATCAACTGGCGTCCCTCATATTACTGTGTCCGACCCCCAATCGTCCCTCATCGCGACGCTTCCGCCTCCCGGCACTGTGACTCCCGTGGAACCCCCTCCTTCAGCTTCAGCAGAATCGGCTCTCGTTCAACCTGATCAGCTCTCGCAACCACCAGGATCTCAGCCCTCGACTGTAATGACAGCCAATTCTAACATTACTCCACAGGTTCCTTCCGTTTTGGGTACTACAAGCATTAGCGACCTTAGTTCGCGCGAGCACGAGACTCGTGACCCGAAACCACCCACTCCAACGGAGGCATTTCTTCACGTACGACAATCAGGGCCATCGACTCCTGAGGCCTGAGGCCTGAAGCCTGATGTAAGGTGGGCGTCCGCGAAACCGAACGAATCATTGGAGCGTCCGTGATGCCGGAGTGCCCAAACTTCCGCCTTCCCGCCCTTCTTGATTGATCGAGGACAATGTGTTCAAGCTAGTTTTCAGATCCGTTGTATGGTTAATTTCGCTGCTTCATTCTCTACTTGCTGTGATGCTGTGATACGTTTAAGTCTCGTCCTAAGCAATCTCTACCTCTTCCCTTCGACTATCGCTCCCATTCCCGCACCCTTTTACCCCCTGCGCGCGGTCTTCCAAACTGCTTTCCTGGTGTCTGCTGATCCATATGATCGTCGTTTTATTGTTTTGTACCGACACATTGATGCATGTAAAGGCTTGGTATCTTCTAACAAAAATGAATTCCAGTGCAAACTTGAACTTGAAGTTGTCATACGTTAACTTGAAATTTCTCGTCTGCCCCTACTAAGTCCCCCTCTCGTTGTCTCTCTCGACCCCTCGTTGTTTCTTCTTCTCTTCTCTCCTCGCTCATTGTTGTATCGAGCGCCTGGCTCGACTCTTACCCTTACCTATCACCTGCTCTCTCCCCGTCTCTGCGTTCTTCTGAACTTGCGCTCGCCGATCCCGCCGCCTGAGCACTCCCTTACTCGAATGACTTCTTACAGTAATTGTGCCATCGCCTCTCGACCCGTTGTTCCAGCCCTTCACCTCTCACCGCCCCTTTGCCTCGCCCACCCGAAGTCATGCGCGGCGAGTGCCTTGTACAAGGACCCCTCGAAGTACCGCACGTCAGTTACTGTCACCTTCTCTTAACGAAAGAGCCAACACTGTCACAATCACAAGGACCATGGGCTTACCCAAGAGGCCGCCGTTGATCCCAGCAGCGCCTACACTACCTTGGACACTTCTTCTGATTCATTCGGCCGCCATCCCCCACACCTGTCACCGGCACCTCGAATGGCCACCTTTCGAGTTCTTCCGATGCCGATGTCGTCCATGACCACGATCATGATGTCCTGACGGCCTTCGACGCCTGCTCCGACCAAGCTCCGACGCTCACTTCGACACCGACATACCCCGTCAAGATCGCCTCAGCACCGACATAAGGAACGTTTGCAACTGCAATAGCAGCGGCAACAACAACATGGAGCACCTGCGGGCGCCTCGGTCGGACCGGCGATTTCATGCCTGATCACCTGATCAGATCGGACACGTGCCCTTTCCTTGGATTCCCACGCTTACTCAAGGATCCGTCCATATCCGGGGCTTTTATCTCAGACCCTCATCATCTTCGAACCGGGGCAGCCAGCCATATGCCAGCGGAATCCTTCAGTGAAATTATCAAGAGCCTGGTCTATTTGACCCATGACGCCTAGCTTCCTATTAAAGATGTCAATCAATCGAAAGTCGAATTCAGCGAACCGCCGACTCAGAAATCATCACATCAGCACCCCATCGTGAGTCTGAACCAAAACCCAAGCCTAAGACCTGACATTCAAAGTGTTTATAGGCCAACCATGCGCTCAAATGCCAACAACATTGCTGTTGCTCTTCCTGTAGAGATCATGCACGCCATCTTCACCATCTGCGCAGGGAATTCCAATGGGCGCGACACAAACGTGGTCTCGAGAAGACCCGGATATCCTCCAAACTGGGTCGCAATCACGTATGTTTGTCAGCGTTGGCGAGCAGTTGCATTGGGTTTTAGGAGGCTGTGGTCTACCATCTCGACCGACCTGTCGCCGAGGTGGATCGCTGCATTTTTGGAGAGATCCTCGCACGCTCCCAAATATGTGAACATTTACGTCGGGCCTCTGCCAGAAAAGCAACCCAGAAAACGCCGCTTCGGAAAAAAGAAATGCCCTGTTCAAGAGCCCCAAATGGGTCTATCCAGCGAGGTGATTCAGGGTATTCTTACTCACCCATCGCACATCGAAACTCTTCACCTCGAAGGCAACACGGTGGATGTGGTCCGAACATTGACATCTCTTGATGCATCAATCCCTCTTTCTTCCTTAAGCCTCGATCTGTGGGACGAATTCAAGTATCCGCATCTCTTCGATTCTTGGCCGGGGGGTGAAAATGAACGGCATGACGCTCCCCTCACCCTTCCCGAGACCATCTTCGGGGGTAGTGCGTCCAGATTACGCCATCTTCACTGTCGCTCTGGCTTACATGTCATCTTCCCATCATGCGTGCTTAAGACGGTTTCCGAGTTTTCTGTATCAGGCTGTTTCTGCCCTAACCGCCTATTTATCTCACTTTCCCAGATGCCTCAACTCGAGGTTTTGAGGGTGTCTTCTCCCGCACGGCAATATTCGTTCCTTCTCCACCTGGACGGGGTCACCATGCCGGTGAATCTGAAAAATTTGTCATTACTGGTTATTGAAGACGCCTCCCTCGAGCCGTTGACATCTCTCCTTGATCGCCTTTTAGTGCCTGCCAACATCCGGAGGCATTTGAAGCTCAAACTTGACGAGTCCGATTTCGACACCTCTCTATGGGAGAGATTCTCCTCGTTGTTGCGCCAGACAGCCGCGGGTTCCTCGGATCCTTTGCGTGGGATTCATTTCAGGCGAGAGCCTTCGAGTACCCACATACGGATCTGGGCCTCGCTACACGAGCCCGGACTTGTGCCATCGCCATGGCCCCCATTGGACGATCCGTTCAGTCTCGAGATCTACTGCTCCGACTACAACTGTCACTACCTGCACACTTCCGACTTCTCTTCCTTCCACCGACTCCAGGAGCTCTGCGTTTTCCTCGGCGCGCCGACTGTCCAAGAGCTGTTTGTCGAATATGGGACAAGTCCAGACGGCTGTTACATCCCCTGGATCCCGCACCGGTGCTGGCGGACCCTATTCTCCGGTCTTTCATCCCTCAAAACGTTGCATTTCGGGGGAGGCGCGGAGGATCTCCTGATCAGCGCGTCGTATGGCGTTTTTGTGGGCACCGAGGACATCAATGCGGACGGCGCGCTGTCATCCCATGGTTCGCTTTCTGAGAGCGTCCAACAGGTGATTGTCAGCCAGAGCGCGTTTAGCACGCGCATCCTGTGGAATTGGATCCACTACGCCTTGGTACGACCCGCAGAAGCAGATGCTTCCCTCCTGAGGGAGGACATCCTGACGCTCTTGTCGGAGCCCCGTGGGAAAACAACGTACATCGGCCTCGGCGTGACGGAAAGCCTTTTGTTATTCCTGTTATATTGCGAACGGATGGGTGTCCAGGTGTCGGAGCTTTCGCTTGTGGGGTCTACATGGGACAAGCCAGAGGGGTTGGAGGTTTTACAACGACTGATTCACACGCTTTACCCTGACTTGAATGCGATATTGGAGACGGTCTCCGCAAATTAAACTTCTTTGTCGATATCATCTGTACGAGTGCGCATTTACTTCTGCGATATTTTCGGTACTTATCTGGTTAGAATGCGAGCACTGCTGTAAACTTTGTATGTATTATTTGACATAGTTATGACGTCCATCTATTCCGAGTCCTGTCGCCATGGGACTGCTTCATTCGCGGAGGTGGGAATGCCAGCTGAGCCAAGTTGAATTCGAATTCGACCGTGTTCTGACACGGAGGGAAGCTGATTACAGTGACATACAGCAATATGGGAAAAGAGCGCGTAGGGGAGATTGCGAGCATTCCGCAAATCGGAATTGCCAAACTCGATCAGACCGACGTGGCACCATCAAACCATTTTGTCCCAGTCTGCGTCGTCTGCGCGGTGACGTTTCAAGGCAGGTAAATAGCAGGGGAAATGGTGGAGGGAGAGCGTGAGGATATCCCCATACCAGCGGGAGAAGCGGACATCGATGAGGTGCACTATGATGTGGTTCGTCGGAGGGGTTTGTCGACATCTCTGGAATTGAGTTTGGTCCTCGAGAATGGGACAGCAGTCAGTGTCCGGCGGTGGTGCGACCGGTCAAAAGCGTTCTCTCTAACTGAGCGTGTTGTGTTGATACCTACGGGGCAAAAAAACCTGTTAACATTTCCCGGAAAACCAAATTCACATTGCAACGGCCCCATCCGCCTGTCGCACGGGGAGAAGGGGGGGAGTACCGTTAAAATGGTAGCATAAGCTGTGTTAACATTAACACTAATGATCGCGCGCAAGTTCAGCGCGAGCGCTGGTCAACACGCTCAAGCCGAAGGATGGCACACAAGATGCCGAGGCGAGCAAAACACGCCGCGTTCAGAACTACTACTACGCGTAAACGCTCCCGGACTCGACAAAAGGCACCTTGGCGCGGCTACACGCGCCCATCGATTCAGCTGAAGCACGCATTACGACAAGATGGCACACAGGGGCCATGGGGGAGAATGCGGCATGGTTAAGACTCATGTTCTGTTTATTACACACCGGGCATGTATACATACACGAAGTGCTACATGGGGGTCTGTACCCCGAGGCCCACGAAAATGGACTCAAAAAAAACAAAACACACTAATGATCGCGTCCGTGGCCTCCCCTCCCTCTTTCTAGGCGCATATACACCACTCACTGCCGTTCCAACTGATCTTCTTAATGCCGCCGACTACCCCGTCGATGGCCTGTCATTTGTCAGCGTTCGATGTGACACTCAGGTGATTCGCCGGGATTCGCCGCCGCGGGCATCCGAGAGTCACTGAATGTGTACTCTCTCGCGCAGCTTCTTTCGCATAGACTCCACGGTCATACGTTCAAAGAGTCTGGTTTGACGCTCAACGGAAGCTTGAAGTTCAGTCGGTAAGAACAGATTCGTCTCGTCCGTGACTCGGGTTGCTCTTCTGGTTTTGAAACAGGGGAAACTTAGTCAATTAGTCTTACCTTTTATCCCTTCCCGTGCGCGGGCGCTGGTGAAAGTTTTTGGGCTATTCAGTTGTGGGAGCAGCGCTCACCTTCCTATATAAGTGAGTCGTTTCCACATGCGGCTTTGAGACCAATTTTAACACAGTATGGCAGATGAGTCCGCGCTCGGCATATCATTCCTCACAGGGATTCTCGTCCTTGTCTTGCTATACCTCACCTTGTACAGAAGCGGGGACCCCCTAGTAGGTCGTGTACCGTCATGTTAATCACGCCAGTGCTGATAGGTCATGTCTCTAGCTCGATGCCATCCCTACCATAGGATATTCTAGTCCTATTCTCTCATGGATATCCGCTTTTCGCTACGACTTCTTGGATGGACAGTCCATGGTCAAGGAGGGGTACGAGAAGGTAATGTCACCCGGGTCATCAATTCATGTTAACTTGTGCAAGCTCATGTCCCTGTGCGTCTTAGTCGAAGCCAGGTTTATTCAAGATTGCCACTCTCAAACGATGGATGGTGCTGATAGCAGGTGCTGAACTAATTGAGGATGTCAAGAGGGCTCCGACTGACACCTTATCAATAACCGAACCGGCTAGGGAGGTATGTATCTTGCACACAGGCCCGACATAAACCCAACACAATGATCGCGGTAGTACCTTGAGACGGATTACACCCTCGAAATATTGGATAAGGAAGACACATATCACAGTGATGTGATTCGTTCGAGGCTGACACGTAACATTGCGACTACCTTCGATCAAGTCAATAATGAGTTTATTGACGCATTGGCCGCGTATATTCCAATGGCTAGTGAGGGTATGTCACTGGCACGCTCATAGATGCCGCATTGAGGTCCTAATGAACCATCTAGGATGGGTCAAAATATCTATTCTACCAACTATGCAACAAATAATCTGTCGCGCCACTAGTCTGATATTTGTCGGAACTCCTTTATGTGTGCAGCCATTCTCCAATCTTTGTCAGTGCTAATGTCTCGCAGGCAGGAATCGTGACTATCAGAAACTAGCCCTGAATTTCGCGGTAGATGTGATGAAGGTAGCCTATATTCTCTCTCTGTTTCCGAAGCCCCTCAAGCCGTGAGACTCAGTCCACTTCTGCGCTTTATTGCACATTGCACTAATGATATCAAGCACAGGATAGCAGCACGAATGTTCTCAAACATTTCGTTCCAAGTTCGACAGACAATGAAGTTTATTGAACCCATGGTCAAGGAACGCTTTGCGAAAATGGACGAACTCGGAGAAACTTGGGAAGATGCCCCAGTTCGTAGTCCTGTTCCAATCGAAATCTGCTGTCCGTGAAGTGGAAACTGAAAACAGAATGACATGTTAATGTGGCTCATGAGCGAAGCCAAAGGAGTAGAGAAATCACTCGAAGGTCTAGCTAGGCGGTTGCTCCTAGTCAACTTTGCAGCTATTCACACGACCTCTCTTGTAAGGCGATGCACTGCTCAGCCTCTGAATTTGGACCCTAATTTATGCATGATTCAGACGTCGACACAAGTATTGTACCGCCTTCTTGCCAATCCGGAATATATCGAACCTCTCCGTCAAGAAATCGAGGCAGTAATAGCAGAGGAAGGCTGGACGAAAGCCGGAATAGACAAGATGCACAAGCTTGACAGTGTTGTGCGGGAGACCCTACGAATTGATAACCTAAGCTTTGGTTTGTCGGCCCCCCTGCATAGTAGCCTTGTCACTGACACCTGTTCTGGAAGTGGGGGTGACCCGTCTTACACTGCGCCCATTCACATTCTCCAACGGTGCGACCATCCCAGTGGGCACCCTAGTAGCCGTTCCGCTCAGTGCTATCCATATGAATGGGGAAATATACTCTAACCCTGAGCAATTTGACGGCTTTCGCTTCTCGAAGCTCAGGGAAGGTGATATCGCGAAAACGAGTCATCAAGCTGTCACTACATCTCCTGAATACCTTGCCTTTGGACTTGGGCGACACGCGTGGTAAGTCATCATGACCACTGCGACTTCCTCAGTCCTCACGTAATGCCCCATGCCGTTAAACAGCCCTGGGCGTTTTTTTGCGGTAAACGAAGTTAAGACGTTGGTTGCCCGTATCATTATCGAGTATGAGATCAAGTTTGAGAAGGGCAAAGGACTTCCACATCCGTTCCGTTTTGGCTCGCTGTTTATCCCCAGAAATGCGGATATACTGTTCAGGAGGCGTCAGAAATAGGACATTCTAGAAATGTGATCTGTATATGTTTCTCCGCAGCAGGAAGACAGGGCAACACAGAAACGATTCGGGCAAAACTTTGCTCGACGCCCCCGATTCTCCTGTATCGATGACCACCAACGCGCAGGTATAAGTGATCGCACAAGCATGACAGCCTTTTCAAATTTTGAGCAACCTCTTGATGTAGAATTGAAGTAAGGAGTGTGGTGTAAGCGCACGCGAGAGATAGGGGAGCGAGAGAGGAGTGAGAGAGGAGCGAAAGTGAAGTGAACCGAAGGTGGTTCTCCTGCGCGCTGGGCAGTGAAACGACACCGAGAGGGAAATCAAACAACTTAGGTGGCACGCGTGAAGACGTTCAACGGGAAGCTGATAGCATTGTTATTGCAAAGCGCTCAGAAAAGCGCTCAGTTAAATATTCACAAGGCAATGAAAATTTAGTAGCGCCATCATGCAAGTCCACCGAATCAGGAATTGGTATAAGAGATCGCGCAGACAAAGGGAGGCGAGAAATAAAGGGGTCATCGGGTAACAAGACGTACTGGCTGGGCGTTAGGGAGGACGCTCGGGCGGTCGCGTAGGGTAGAGGCAAGAAGAAAAGGGGATTATAAGCCGGGGCACCCGTCCCGCACCGCGAGGCAACGCCGTAGAACCTGGGTACACATGGCCTGCCCTCGTTATGCGGACATGCGAGTAAAATACAAATATGGAAAAAATAAGTTAATGTTATCAGCGCAGTAGAACTGGAAAGCTGCCTCTGGGAGAGCGACAGAGGACATGAATTCATGAACGTACTATGAACGTTGCAGCCAATGCACGCCCACTTTCCGGCGTTTCCCGATTCCAACTCCGACGCGTGGGCTCTGCATCTGGGACTGGATTCGCGTCTGAATTTGCTCGCGCCTTCAGCTCCTTCTTAGCCCCACGGATTTCACCACCGTTTTGGCTTATCTAACCAAACGTCACAGTATTACTGACACCGACGAACCCTCAAGGAAGCATTTTTGTGTTATCGTTCAGTACGTTGAGTTGTTGTATGCGTGCGATGTCCAGGTCCATGCCTTCCCGTCTTCGAAGTGACCCTTTTCTGATTCCCCTGGCATCCAACTCTGACATCATCTTGCTCGACTAGCATAATCCCGAGGTGATGGGCGCAGATGAAACCCATTTATGTATTCCTTGACACCGGAAGAACCTTCCTTTTGGCGAAGGCCGAGCTTGAAAAGTTTGCATCCCCTAATCCCCGTGGACATCAGCGGTATTATATTTCTGCAGCAGCCTCCATACTGCCGTTGTACATGTGAGCCGGAACCAGTCTTCACGATAAGGTATCACTGGACCTGGAAAGCAGCACGGTGCGACGTACTTTGTTTCCCGTCGGGAAGGAGCTTTGGCAGTACCCGAAGAGAGACTTACTTTCGTAGTGCCCTTCTAGTCAAATGAGTCATCCTAATCGTGGCTTCCATCTCGAGCCACCTCCATGTATAGCGCAAACACTGGCGTAAATTGCATCGTTCACTTGGGAGAGCTGCGCGCAACCTCCAGAAAATTCATTTTAGCGAAGTCCGTTACTTACTCCATTGTAGCTCATCCGCCTACTGTTTCTGTGGAACAACACGGTGCGTTCTCCAACACTCTGAAACCTGGTATTACCTCTGACATTACGTTGTTTCATCCTCTAGATGCACACAATCGGCAGGATACAACCGCGTCACATGCTGGATCAGACATCGCTCTCATCTCGTCCAATGGCACCCAAATTCCTAATTCTATTCCAAACACCGGTGTCACTCTACAAACATCAACTGGCGTCCATCGTGCTGTCTCTGACCCTCAATTGACCCCCTTCACGACGCTTCCGCCTCCCAGTAGTGTCATTCCCACGGAACCGCCTCCGTCAGTAGAATCAGCTCTCGTTCAACCTGATCACCTCTCGCACCCACAAGGATTTCCGTCCTCAACCCTAACAACAGTCAACCCTCAGATTACGCCACAGGATGCTTCCGTTTTTGTTACCAGAAGCATTGACGACCTTGGTTCGCGCGAGCACGACGAGACTCGTGACCCGAACCCATCTATTCCAACGAAGGCACTTCTTCACGTAGAACAATCAGGGCCATCAACTCCTCAGGCCTCAGGCCTGATGTAAGGTGGGCGTTGGCCATGAAACGGAACAAATTGTCAGAGCGCCCGTGATGCTGGAGCACCCAAACTTTCCAATTGCGACTCTTCACAGCTCCCGACACAGGCACGGCCTCGAGGACGATATGTTTCGGGCTAGTTTTCAGATCCGTTGTAAGGTCAATCTCGCTGCCACATTCTCTACTTGCTGTGATCGGTTCAAGTCTCGCCCTTCTCCATCCCTTCTACTCGCTTTCTTTGGTATCACACCGCTTCTCCTCACCTGATAGGTGCATGTTTGTATATATAAAGTATCTTCTTGCACAACAGTGAATTCCAGGGCAAAGTTTTAACCGTCCGCCTCTAATTTCCCTCGCTTTGTCTCTCCTCGACTCCTCGATGACTCTTTCTTCTCAATTGCTTCTGTTTCTTCCTCTCTTCTCTCGTTCATCGTCACGTCGATGCCTGTCTCGACTCTCAGGCTTATCCTTACTCCTCATTTCCTGCCCTCCGTGACGGTACGACGACCAGCAGATTTAGAGGTTCCGTCCCGATGATCCCCACCACTTCCAGGCATGTTTCTCTGTCTTGACAGCGATCGCTGAATTCGAGAAGGCTGAATTCGCAGAAACCACGTTGCCACGGCGGGCCTCTCTGGAGGGCAAAGGCACTAGTGGGCCCACGGGCGGTTGATTCGGAGTGTCCGGTCAATGTGGGGCACCTTATGAGGGCAAAGATTGAGGCTTGGGAGATAAGGGGAGTATTAAAGGAAGAATGAACAGCGCCACGCACTACAGTTTTGTAGGCGCCTGTCGTACGTGCGTTCCTTATTCTCATTCCGATATAGATGGTTGGCCGGGACATAATGAAGGAGTCGACCCTAGGAGAAGAGCTGACTGTAAAAAGAGGAAGGGCGAGGTGAAAGCAAGAGACTGCGGCAGCCTGAACGAGAGACAGTGTGAACAGAGGATGTTGGCTCAGCGGCCTTGACGCGAATACGAAAAAAAA
>Ga0210393_10004127_pt1 | contig 11519 bp, 10 predicted proteins | sample IncBWC27OmetaG_FD_160068 | JGI IMG/M metagenome (GOLD analysis project Ga0210393, IMG submission 160068) | Forest soil microbial communities from Barre Woods Harvard Forest LTER site, Petersham, Massachusetts, United States - Inc-BW-C-27-O ... | reverse complement strand
TCCATTCGCGGAGTGGCTAGGACGATGAAAACCTCACGCATCGATTGGGCGAAGTTCATATGGGACGAAGCTAAGGTCTCTCCACTATTGAAGTCGGATGAGATTGCCCGCCGTCTAGGAATCTCTCAGCTGGTTGTCCGCAGATCGTTTCTCAGACTTGCGAAAAGGGGGATGATCGAACACTTTGCGAAAAAGTGGTTTATCAACCTGCTTGTGCGAGACTTCTCGGGTCGTGAGCTCGTGAATCTTCTCCGGCCTCGGTCATACGTTTCGCTTCAAACAGTCCTGAGAGAGGCGGGCATAAGCTCGCAAACGCCAATATCGATCACGGGCGTTACTACAGGCGAACCGGCATCATTCAGTTCGGAGACGGTGTCCATAACGTTTAGACACATAAAATCCAGTCTCTATTGGGGGTTTCAAGCACGTAGAACCCTCTATGGGACGTACAACGTTGCGGAACCGGAGAAGGCATTGTTGGACTGGTTTTACCTGGAGCGAAAGCGGGGAGCTGAGCCCATCACTGACGAGTTCGACTTCCGCAAGCTAGATCGAGAGAAGCTTCTATTGTACGCGCAAAATTATCCACAACCTGTAAAGTTCGGAGTGCTTGAGTTGTTGGCTCACTCTGGTACTGTTCTTCCGAATGGCAAGTCGGCCACTTTGCATGAAATCAAGAGCTAGCAGCTCCAGGCGCTTGGCGGCAACACGTTTTGCTCAGGAACTCCAAACCCGTTGGTGCCGATGTCGAGACCAGCCTTCACTCTGTTTTTCTTTTCAACTTGGGACAACCCTGCATGATCGTTGTGCACTGGTTGAGGCCCCTGTGGTGTTCAGTCTTTTTGAGCGCCTTGGCTTCGAGATTTCACTCGTGATCGATGGTTGCAATGTGACCAGAAGAATTGTCCGGCTGGCGTAATCTATTTCATTTTCGCTCACGGCTTCAGGATGAACGAACTTTTCATTCGGAGGTCCCGTGACGAAGATCCAACCAGCACTTCGAACTGGCCCGGCTCCGTCACCCAGTCCTTCTTCGTGGTGCTGTAGAAAGCCATTGCGGGGCGGTCCAGCGTAAATTCGACAACCTGCGATTCTCCGGGGGCAAGATCAACTCGACGAAAACCTTTCAGTTCCTGGATCGGGCGATCGGCGCTTGAGTGTCCGTCGTGAACGTAAAGTTGCACGATCTCGGCACCGGGACGTGATCCGCTGTTTCGGACCTCGAGGCTCACCTCCAGCGGCTGTCCGGGCGATGCCTCACTCGGCGAAACCTTCAGATCGCTGTAATCAAACTTCGTATAGGAGAGACCGTAGCCAAAAGGGAAGAGCGGCTCTATCTTTTTCTTATCAAAATATCTGTAACCTACATAAATACCTTCCGCGTAATCGACCTGCAGATTTTCGCCAGGATAGTGTCCATACGCCGGCGAGTCCTTCCATTCTTTCACAAAAGAAACGGGAAGCTTGCCTGAGGGATTGGCATCGCCAAACAGAACATCTGCAATCGCGTTTCCGCCTTCCTGCCCGCCATACCACATGTCCACGATGGCAGAAACATGCGCAATCCACTTCGACATAACGACCGGGCCGCCTGCGTTGATCACCACGATGGTGTGTTTGTTGACCTGCGACACCGCCTCAATCAGTTCATCCTGTCCAGCAGGCAGATCAAGCGACTTGATATCAAATTCTTCCGACTCAAGTTTCGGAGACCGTCCCACAACGATGATGACAGCGTCTGCCTTCGCCGCGGCACTGACCGCTTCATTTTTGATCTGCTCGCGGGATCGGGAATTATCTTGGCTCCTGTCGCCGCCTTCCATGGCGACGCCCAGGGCATAACTCACTTGCACGCGCTTACCGGCTCGCTCCTGAATACCCTGCAGCGGAGATATTGAATATTTTGGAACTACGAGCGAACTGCCGCCGCCACCGGTAACGGCGACGGCCGCATTCGGTCCAATCACCGCGACGCTGTGAACCTTCGCTGTGTCCAGTGGGAGCAGACCGCCATCGTTCTGGAGCAGCACGATGCTCTCGGTCGCGGCCTTGCGTGCCACGGCGCGCTGCTCGGCCGTATCGACCACGCCGGTTGCGGAGTGTGGCCTGTCGAATTGTCCGCTGACGAATATCACGCGAAGGATGCGGGCAACATTGTCGTCAATTGTGGCCGCGTAGATTTTGCCAGCAGATATCTCCGGCAGCACTTTTTCCGGGACCAGCCAACCGCCGCCATTGCCTGCGGCTTGCGCCTCTGGCTTTTTCAGCCAGTCCTTCATTGGCTGTCCGCCTGGCATTTCTAAATCCATGCCCGCATTCACGGTGCCTACCGTGCTGTAGGTACTGCCCCAATCGGACACTACAAATCCCTTGAAGCCCCACAGTTTCTGCAGCACGTCTTTTAGCAGGAAAGAGTTCTCCGCACAGTACACGCCGTTGAGCTTGTTGTATGCCGACATCACAGACCAGACCCCGGCTTCCTGTACGGCTGCTTTGAAAGCGGGGAAATAGATTTCCTGCAAAGCGCGCTCGTCAACCACCGCATTAATTCGATGCCGTTCAAACTCCTGATTGTTCGCGGCAAAATGCTTGACGGTCGCGATAACACCTTCGCCTTGCACTCCCTTGATGTAAGCCACGGCGAGCCGACTGGAGAGATAAGGATCTTCGCCGTACCCCTCGAAATTTCTGCCCCAGAGAGGAGTACGGTTGATGTTCACCGTTGGCCCCAAAATCATGTCGCGTCCCAAAGCTTTCACTTCCTGACCGATCGCCCGCCCCTCGCTTTGCAGCAGGTCGGTATCCCAAGTCGCGGCCATCGCCACTCCAGCGGGGAAAGCGGTCGTGGTCACCTTCTTCTCGGCGACCTCCGCTTTGGTCTCAGAGGAAGGTCCGGCCCACGACCTTATGCCGATCGGGCCATCTGCCATTTTTATTGATGGAATGCCGAGCCGCTGATTCGGGACGCTCTGCATCCAATCAGCCCCACTCAGCATGGCGACTTTCTCCTGCAGCGTCAGACGTCCGAGCAGATCCTGAACGCGTTGCTCAACCGGCAGAGTTGGATTCTTGTACGGCGGGTTACTGGAATCGCTTTGATTCTGGGCAACGCACAGTATGGCCTCAAAGAGGATCAATGCCAGACAAACGGAACGCCTCACGGTTATGCCTCCCTGGAATTTCCACAGTCGTATCGCTGAATGCGGACTGTTGTATCACAAATTTGGATGGTTGTACGAATCATGGGAGGGAAACAACCGGCGTCCTCGCTGGAATAGAACCGCGTGAAGCAAAAGCCGCCGGAACCGCCAAAGCCGACATCATTGACAGTTCCCGCGGTCTCCGATTCAATAGCTAATGTAGCTGCAACCTGAGCCAGCGAATTCCGCTCATTAGGTCCGACAGCCGCAAATTCGTCCTCAGGAGCACACTACATGTCAGCACCCAGCCGCCGGCCAGAGATTCGCAGGCGCCGCGCTCGTCAGCATAAGATCACCACCCTCCGCAAACGTCTCGCTTCGGCTCAGTCCGACTCCGACCGCAACCGGGTCACCGCCAAGTTGCACAAGCTCTCCATCGCTTCGCCTGGTCAGCCTTTGCTGAAGTAGGTCCCTCGCTCAAGCTTGGTTTGACGGAGGCGGCAAGCAAGAAACTCGCCGGATCAAGCTGCTCCCGCGCTGGTCTTGCCGCCTGAGGCTGCCGACTCGCCTGCAGATTCCGCATTGCCTGTGGGGCGAAGAACCTCCTGATAGACTTCCATGATCCGACGCACGGATTTTTCCCAGGAAAACTTGGCCGCTTGCCGATAGCTGCGTTCCTTCATTTTCTCGCGCAACGGCTGGTCAAGAAGCACCCGGTGCAACGCACGCATAATTTCGAAAACATTTTCCGGATGCACCAGCACCGCGGCGTTCCCCACCACTTCAGGCAGCGAAGTCACGTTTGAGGTAACCACGGGGGTTCCGTGCGCCATCGCCTCCAGCGGCGGCAGGCCGAAGCCTTCATACAGTGATGGGAATACGAAGATCTTGGCCGCATCGTAAAACGTGCGCAAGACTTCGATCGGCACAAAGCCCAAGAAGCGCACATCATTCTGCACGCCGCTGCGGATCACCGTCCTCCGCAGGTCAGGGTTGCCGGAAACGTCATCTCCAATAATGATGAGCTTCAGGTCGGGAAACAGCTGATCTTTTTCCAACTCTGTTTTCAAGGCGGAGAAAGCTTCGATCATCCTTACAACATTCTTGTGAGGACTGATTCTCCCGGCATAGAGCAGAAACGGATAAGTCACCTGATACCGTTCTGCGATCAATTGGCGGTCGGCGGGGTTCGCGTGTCCCTGCAGCAACCTCTCGTCAATGGCGTTGTAGACCACCTCGATGCACCTTGAGGGAATATTGAACAGCTTCTCCATTTCTAATTTGGTAAAGTTCGAGACCGCAAGAATGCGCGCGGCCCCCCTCAGAACCCGCTTGGTCAGTTGGAAGTGCAGGGTTCGAGAAAATCCGGTCTTCTCTTGCGCACGCGATAGATGCTCCAGGATGTCGTGCACCGTCATGACATACGGACACGATAGCGCTCGCGGCACAGAAAACAGATTAGGAATATGCGCCAGATCGCATTCCAGCCGCTTCACCACCGAACGGAACTCAAGGTAACCCTTGAGCGAGCGCTCAGGCTCGGCCAGCGCAACCGCGTGGAAGTTAGGCGGCAGCGCTCCAATTTCGTGTACTTTGGCCGAAGTGCCAATGAGAAGATACGTGGTCTCGCGGTCCAGTCGCCCCAGGGTGCGCACGACATTGCGGATATAGGTGCCGACGCCGAACTCAGTCATGCGCCGGATGTCGATGGCGATTTTCACCGAAGGCATTTAACCACAGACGGCACGCGACCTTACAGCAGGATTAAAGGAGCTTTATCGCTAGGCACGGACTTCAGTCTGGGCTCTGGCTCGGCGCTCGGCGTAGAGTGGAAATGCCTCGCAGAGGTCCAGCACTTCCTTACGGATTTTTGCCAGCACAGCGGAGTCGCTTCGACCGAGGAGCGCATCTGCGATCCAGCGTCCGACCTGCCGCATCTCGCTTTCCTTCATTCCGCGGGTGGTCAGCGCCGGAGTGCCAATGCGGATGCCGCTTGGTTTCATGGGCGGATTGGTGTCAAATGGGATGGCATTCTTGTTGACCGTGATTCCAGCCTCACCCAGCGCCTTCTCGGCCTCGCTGCCGAGCATCCCCTTGGAGAAGACATCGACCAGCATCAGGTGCGTATCCGTCCCGCCGGAAATGATGCGGAAGCCCTGGTCAGCAAGAGTCTGGGCCAGCACTTTCGCGTTGGCCACGACCTGCTTTGCGTAGACCCGGAACTCGGGTTGCATCGCTTCCTGAAAACAGATCGCCTTGGCGGCGATGATGTGCATCAGCGGGCCGCCTTGCATGCCGGGGAAAACGACTTTGTCGATCGCCGCTGCGAACTCCGCCTTGGAAAGAATCATTCCCGCGCGCGGTCCGCGGAGTGTTTTATGGGTAGTAGAGGTAACGATGTGTGCATGCGGCACTGGCGAAGGATGCGCACCGCCCGCCACCAGTCCGGCAAAATGCGCCATGTCAACCAGGAAGAGAGCGCCCACCTTGTCGGCGATCTGCCGCATGCGGGCAAAGTCGATGGTCCGCGGATAAGCGCTGCCCCCACCAATGATCAGTTTGGGGCGCTCCTGCTCCGCCAGTTTTTGCAATGCGTCATAGTCGATCGTCTCCGTTTCCTGGGTTACGCCATAGGGAACGATCTTGTAAGTTTTGCCGGAAAAATTCAGGTGATGCCCGTGCGTCAGATGGCCGCCATGGGCGAGATTCAAACCGAGAATTGTATCGCCCGGCTGTAGCACCGCTGCGTACGCTTCCATGTTCGCCTGCGAGCCGGCGTGGGGCTGCACGTTCGCATGTTCGGCGCCGAACAATTCCTTGGCCCGGTCGCGGGCCAGGTTCTCCACCACGTCGCTGAACTCACAACCGCCGTAGTAACGCTTGCCAGGATATCCTTCGGCATACTTGTTGGTGAACACCGAACCGGCGGCCTCGAGCACTGCTTCGCTGACAAAATTCTCCGAGGCGATCAGTTCCAACCCCTCGTGCTGGCGGCGTGTTTCGTTGTCGATGGCGGCGGCAATCTGCGGATCGGCTTCGTACAAGGGACGGTACATTTTGGTGGAACCTGCCGAATTCATATAGGTTTCCTAGGATGTCTCGTATACATCGGGCCGATGAAGTTCCATATATCGTTCCGGAGCCTTCAGCGGAGCAAAGCCAAACTGTGAATAAAGTTCATGCGCGTCGCGGGTTAAAAGAATCCAGCGCCGCAGATTCAGCAGTGCCGGATGCTGCACAATGCACTCGAGCAGCCACTTGCTCAATCCGCGCCCGCGATGGGATTCCAGCACAAACACATCGCCCAGATACGCCATCGTAGCAAAGTCGCTCACCACACGGGCAAACCCAACCTGCGCGTCGCCTTCGTAAATGCCAAAGCAGAGTGAGTGCGCAATCGACCGGGCCACAACTTCCCGCGGTATGCCTTTTGCCCAATAGCAACTGGTCAGAAAACCATGAACCACATTCAGACTCAGGCGCTCACGGTCGGTGCTGATCGAGAACTCCCCGCGCCGGTACTCGACGATCGTATCGGGATTGGTAGCTTGCGCAGACTGCATCGCTACATTCTAAACCCTGCCGACGCAGCCCTCGCCCTTCCGCAGGCAGCGGGTTTCCTGGTTTTCGCGCTTCGGCATACCGATGCCGAGAGCCGAGTGCTACCCTTCAAATGCCGTACGCAGGAACGAAGCCAGCTGCCAGCCATCCATGTACTTATACGGCGTCTCGCCCATGGTGTAATGACCGCAGGGCAGCACTACGACCTTGTGATCCAACCCATGGCGCTCGAATTCCTCCACCACATTGCGCGAGAGCTCGGGCAAGAAAGTCAGATCGTACTTGGCATAGATAATGAGCGACCTTCGTGGCCAGCGCGAGAATTTATCGAAATAAGCCATGGGGCTGACCGCGAGCCACGAGTTCCGTAATGTCTCCAGCGTGATCTGCGCCTCCATTCCCTGCCGGATGTGCCGGGTTGACTGCCCATGCCAGACCACGTCGGCAACGTAGGTGGACGCATGATTGAACGCCGCGACCCGAATGCGGGGCTCGTGCGCAGCCGCAATGAAGGCATAACAGGAGCCCAGACTTGTGCCCACAATTCCGAGCTTGTCATAGCCCTGCTGCTCGAGCCAATCGAGGCAGCAGCGAACGTCCACCACGCCCTGGCGCACCGCATCGAGCGTGCGTCCGATGTTGGCGGATACGGCGTAATCCGCGCGGCTGATCTCGGCGGGCATGCGGATATCGTGATAAGGCATGGTGAGCCGCAACACTGAAATCCCCAGCATGTTCAGCACTCGGCACAGGCTGACATAGGCGATCGCATCGGCGTTCCAGTGCGGCAGAAGAACGATGGCACGCCGCCCTCGCGCTGGAAACCAGCGTGCATTCACCAGATTGTTTTCGGGATACGGAGTTTTCACCGGTGCGGTAAATCGCAAGAACTCCGCGAAGGTTCCCTTGACCTTCGCTTCCAGCTTCATATCAGGAACTTCGCGCGTGGAGAAAACCTTTACTTCGCGCTTCTCCAGCCGGAAATCGGTCGGCGTCTTGTAGGAAAAAAACTCGTCGCTGGAAGCGACGATGCGGCGATTGAAGTCCACTAAGAACTTCTCCGGATCGCCCGCTGCCTGCCCCGGTTGCCAGCCATTCCGGCAAGGCCAGTCCCGTGCCCAATCCACACCCCACTCCAGCGGACGCACCACGCGGTTATTGTCCACCGAAGTAAGCCGGTGCTCCCAGTCGTACATCCATTGTGCGTAGCGCGAGGGCATGGTCAATCTTCTAGTTTAACAAGCGAACTTCATCAACTCTTGCGGGAATCAGCGAACAGCGGTAACTGGTGGTCGGCACTTGCCATTTGGCCCCTGAGCGGCGTGGATGGCATAAGCTTGGGGATAGCGGCACATGGTTAAAATGCAGAGCCACGGGAGAAGCCAAAGACGCCCTGACCGATCCGTCGAATGGACGATGGATGTGCGCACCACGGCACCATTCGTCATCGCATCGGTTCTCGTGGTTGCGCTATTTGCCTTTTTGCACCGGGGATCGGGAGAGATGAAATGGTCGCCAGTGCCGGGAACCATTCAGGACACCAGAATCATTGCTGACCACGGGCTTCAGACAAAATGGGGCGGCGAGCTGACCTGGAAAGCAGAGTACAGGGTCGATTATTCGGTTCGGAGCCGTAATTACGCGGTGTGGGCCGACTCGGGTATCCGGGGCGAGAGCGAGACTGGTATTCGGTGGGCTTTGCCGCAATCGCGCCCCCTGTGTCGGGTGTGGTACAACCCCACGAAGCCCGAAGAGTCGATCGCAGATTGCCGATGAGCCTGTCTTCGGCAGGGCACCTTCAGTTGCCGTACTTCCGCGGCACGCGCTTTGAAATGTTGCAGAGAATCTCGTAGGGAGAGCTGTTGGCCAGACGAGCATGTTCGAGGGCATCGACGCTCAACCCATCACTGGTTCCGAGCAAGATCACTTCATCCCCGACCGCAATCCCCGGAATACCGGTCACATCCACTAGCGTGAGATCCATCGAGATGCTGCCGACGATGGGAGCGTAGTGGTCGCGGACGATTACACGGCCGCGATTGGTGAGTTGCCGGTTATATCCGTCGGCGTATCCCACCGGCAGCACGGCGACGTGTGCCGGCGCCCTGGTCACATAAGTTCCGCCATAACCCAGCGCTTGATTGGCGGCGAAGTTTCGCATGGACAGAATGCGCGTCTTCCACGTCAGCACCGGCTTGACCGGGAGCCGCAATGTGCCTCCGCTCACTTCCCTGCCCGCACGCTGGAACGGCAAATAATAACCATAGAGCGCGATGCCGGGACGCACCATCCTGTTCCACGTCTCCCGCCGCGAGATCAGCGCGCTGGTGTTGGCCATGTGGATCAACTGCGGCTCAAAGCCGGCCGCTCCGACCATTTTCTGCGCCTCTTCGAAACGGCGCTCCTGCTCGGAGACCGAAGGTGCATCCATAATTTCGGAGGACGCCAAATGGGTTGAGAGGCCCTCGAGAAGCAGATGGGGAGACGCGCTCAGAGCCTCGAGGACTCGGGAAAGTTCATCCAGCGCGACCCCTAGACGGCCCATACCTGTGTCCACTTTTAAATGCACGGGTTGCCGCTGGGTTCCTCGCGCCGCGGCATCCTCCAGAGACTCGATGTGCCACGGTTCCCACACCGTGGGAGTGAGTTTGAGCCGGACGATCTCACTTTCTTCGCCGCGCCAGAAACCCGTCATCAATAAAATGCGGGCCTCGATGCCCGCCTCGCGCAGCGGAATTGCTTCATCGAGCGAAGTGACTCCCAGCCAACGCGCACCTTCATCCTGCAATGCCCGCGAGCATTCCACGGCGCCGTGTCCGTATGCATCGGCCTTCACCACGGCGCATACGGTTACGTCCGGACCCGCTTTTTTCACAACTGTACGAAAGTTTTGCTGCAGCGTGGTCAGAGAAACTTCCGCCCAGGTGGGACGGGTAGCCACGCGGCTCGGAATTTCGATGGTAGTCGCCACTGAGGTCGATTATAGCGGGAGTGGCGCGCGCCCTCAGGTTACGCTCGGGCTACTCCCGAGTGATGTTCTCCCCAGTCCTGCACAAATTTCTCGGCGATCAGTTTCCAGCCAGCGAGAAGTTCACGGTGATCTGAGTTTCTACTTCGACGGGCTCATTGTTCAGAATGTAAGGCCGGTAGTGCCACTGGCGCACGGCATCGATAGCAGCCGGCACCAACATCGGATGGCCGGCCAAGACGATAAGATTTTCAATCCTACCTTGCTTGCTGATCACTGCCTGCAGCATGACAGTCCCCTGAATACGGGCGCTGCGCGCTAATGCCGGATATGTTGGCTGCACTCTGCGGATCAGATTTCCCTCATCCATGTGCGAGAGGCGGAGGGGATGAGCGACCACCGCGGGCGGCGCTGGCAGAACCGGTCGCGTACCACCGTCAAACAAATTCGGCCCGTTCGTGTCGCCGCTTTTGGCGCCGGGAATGTACGGACCGGAGGCTGACGCCAGGGGCGCTCCGTCATCGATCGGAGCCGGCATGCCAACAGCAGGAAGAGGCGACGGCCGGCGGAAGAAGAATTCCGTAGGCCTGGTTGGAGCAATGCTTGAACCTGTGTGCGCTCTGACTGCTGGAGCCTCCGTCGTCGGTTGACCCAGACTGATTGGCGTGGAGAGCTGGTGAAATGATGGCAATCCCATCGGGCGCAAGAGCGGCAACAGCAGTAACACGCCCACGACAAAGGCCTGCAACCCGAACGAGGTCACGATGGTGCCCCCGCGACGCGCTCGCTCTGCCCATGATGGTTCGACTGCGTCAGCAAACAGGCTTCGGTCAAACAGGCTTCGGTCAAGCATAGTTCGGTCCACCATGGTGTCCTCCTGAACGGAATGCTGTCGTTAGTAAGGACACCGGGACTGTCTTCCGCGGCGCTTGCCTGAAAAAAAAACGGCCGCGCGGGACGCGGCCTTTTCGGGAACTTTACCGACACACGCGGTGTCGTCTAAAACTACTTCGGCGGTTCGCTAGCCTTTGGAGTAGCTGGCTTAGGGGCGGCGGGCTTGGGAGTTGCCGGACGAGCCGACGCTCCGGAAGCGGACGGGGCCGGTACACCAGACTGCGTGTTATAGAGCTCCACCACGGCTTTTGTGATGTCACCGCCGTCGCCGTACCACAGGATCGGGCTCTGCGGCCAGGGATTCGAGGTGTCGACAATCATGGCAAACCCAGTTTCCTGCGCGTGCTTCACAATCACCGGTGCCATCTTCTGCAGAATGCGTTGGAAAATCTCTTTCTGCTGGTTCTGCGCATCTTCCTGGGCGTCCTGTACGGAACGGTCAAACGACTTTTTCTTGGTCTCGATCTGTTTCACGAGGGTGGCGCGGGCGTCCTCGTTTAACTTCTCACCTTGCGTCTGCAGTTGTTTCTGTAAGCCTTCGAGTTCGTCATTCTGAGACTTGAGCTCGTTTTGTTTCGGTTCAAGCTTTTTTTTCAAAGCTTCGAAATCGCGTTGGCCCTCGTTGGTGCCGACCACGGCCTGCTCAATGTTGATCGTCCCGATTTTCGTGCCGGTACCTGTGGCGACGGGGGCGGTGGGGGCCGAGGCTGAAGTAACCCCGCTCGCGGGGGCAGTCGCACTGCTGGTTTGGGCGAAGGCGGATATCATTGAGATAACCGCAATGGCCAGGAAAGAACGCAGAAGCTTGCTTGTCATTGGATCGCTTAAACTCCTTGGAACCTGATTCCGCGAAACTCGATTCCGCGAAACTTGGCTCCGGAATATGAACTCAGATTTACCCTTTTCAGGCAACGCTGGGAAGGCACACTGGATTGCCAGCATCACACGCCGGGGTT
>Ga0210393_10004126_pt1 | contig 11522 bp, 8 predicted proteins | sample IncBWC27OmetaG_FD_160068 | JGI IMG/M metagenome (GOLD analysis project Ga0210393, IMG submission 160068) | Forest soil microbial communities from Barre Woods Harvard Forest LTER site, Petersham, Massachusetts, United States - Inc-BW-C-27-O ... | reverse complement strand
TCAATCCTGGCGATGTGGTCGCAGTTCAAGCGGAGGGCAATTATGTGTCACTGCAGCGGGAATCGGACTCCTATCTGCTGCGCGAGTCCATCACGCTGGTGGCAGAAAAGCTGAAGCCGTACGGATTCATTCGGATCCATCGATCTGCGCTGGTGAATACATCGTTTGTGGTAGAGATCAAGCCATACGCGACGGGAAAGTATGGTCTCCGGGTTAAAGGTGGGAAGGAATACGCAGTTACCCGCGGTTACAAGAAGAATCTCAAACCCCTCACCGAATTCCGCATCGGTAGCGGTGCCTTCCTTGCGGAATAGCCTACTCATCGACGCAACCTGGAGGTGAACCCCCCTGCCACCGACTCCGGAAACCCTCTCTCTGTTGCAGCTGCCAACCATGAATACCGCAGCCTTCCCATCACCGCGGTTGCCGAGTCAGCAACCAATCCTCGCCCACGCTTTGATGCCAAACGCCTTGAAACCTCGCCGCCAGCACTGGGTTAAGTTCGGATGGCGCATCCCAGTCAACCGGCAGTAATTCGCCCTGGACGAAGAAACCAAGACTTGCCGCCTCAGAATTTACCGATCAAGTGGCGAAGTCACGCTGGCTGCGGATTCAATGTGTCAACCATGGTGTTTGCTCTTACACTCGCGAAGCAGATAGAAAAATGAGGCGGCCCAAACGAGGCCGCCTCTATCGAAAGCGTGTTCGTTAAAAAACGAACTTCGCTTGCAATTCGATTACCCTTGGGGATGCATCGGCACCCAGACCAGAGCCATAGATGGTCGTCGGCTGACTAACGGTCTGCGTGATTTGGCCGAACTGGCTGCTATCCACGTTGGTGTTAGGGAAGGCAAAGTTCGGATGATTGAAGAGATTAAAGAACCTTGCGCCAACGGAGAACTGAGCACTCTCCCACCTCGGTATCGCGAACGACTTCTCCACATCGAAGTCAGTGTCGAAGTAGCCCGGGCCGCGAAACTGATTACGGCGCTGGGTCCCGAAATTGTTTGTCGGGTCAGCGAAATTAGCGGCGCTATAACACGGATTGGGTAACCCGTTCACCAGCTGCGCAGCTGAGCCTCCGCAGTTCATGTTAGGCGAGCCGACAACGTCGGCGAGAACCGTGGTAGTAGTGGCGGGGGTCGTACTCCCGAACAAGCTACCTTGTAGAGTCGCTGTCTCGTTGCTGCTAAAGATCGAGTAAGGAAAGCCGGTGTGCTTAAAGATCGTGCCGGAAAATGTCCAACCCTTCACTAGCGCGTTCGGACCCCACGCCGTCAGGTGACGGAAAGCGTCGCTCCAAACGTAGTTCATAACGAATGACTGCCGCACATCGTAATCAGCATTGCCATAGTTAAGCTGGCGAATATTGAATGGATTCAGCGGTGTGACAACATCGACGTTGCCGTTGGCATTCACGCCGAAGGGATTCAAGGAGCTATTGGAGATTTCATCCAGAGCATGGCTGTAGGTGTAGGATGCCTGGAACTGAAAGCCTCCGTTAAAGTTGTGTTGAGCAGTTACCGTGACGCCGTTATAGTTTGAGTTGCCGCTGTTTTGTGTCTGAGCAACCACTCCGAATCGCGCGTCTGGCTGGGTAATCGGGAGACTTCCGAATGCAGCGCCGCCCGGGCTGAAGGCGTTCAGGGCTGGATTCGTGATCTCTTCATGCTCGCCATGATTGCCAACATATTTCACGCTCAGCGTGGTGTGCCAACCCAGAGCTTGCTGTATTTCCAGGTCCCACTCGTTATAACGCGGGATCTGCACTTTGCCAGGGTTAAAGAAATTGAAGGCGGGAACTGCGCCGCCGCTGGCAAAGTTGGCGCGAAAAGCAGCATTCGCAGCCGCCGCTTGCCCATTCAGGCTTCCGGCCGCTGCTGGTGAAAGCGCCCCATTAAAAAGAACGAACGACGGATCGTTCGGTGCATTGGTGAGAATGTCATCAATCGCACCGGTAGGAATGGCGTCACTGAAGATGCCGAATCCTCCGCGAACCACCGTGTTCCTGGCGCCGAACGGCGACCATGCGAAGCCGACCTTTGGCTCGTATACGACAGGTGTTACAGAGGGGAATGCAGTACTCAGACCCGTCGTCAAGGCTTGATTCACTGGTGCAGTGCGATTCAGGTCCTGAAACGGTGCAGAAAAGCTTTGGAAGCAATTAGTCTGGCAGACTGGATCGGACAAGTGATCAAACCGCATGCTCAGCGTCAGCTTCAAGTTCGAAGTGACCTGGAGCTCGTCTGATGCATACCATCCAAGTTGGTAGAGCGCTATCGGTACATTTGTGTTGAGGGGAAAATTCTGAGACACCAAACTTCCAACGTTGGAGTTCGCAGGCGCCACGCCTCCGAAGGCGAAGTCGTTCAGGGTCGTTTCCTGAGCAAAAGGAATGACGCCGACGAAATTGTGATCGCTCACATCGTCGCGGCGGTAGTTAACTCCGAAGCGGAAGCTGTGCCTCCCGCGAGTCCAACTGAAATCGTCGACAATTCCGTACTGGGTCACAGACCGGCCCTGAGGAAAGTTAGCTCCATCATTATTCAGAGGGAACAGTGAACCGTCACCGAATGCGACCGTCTGAGGAAGAGTCTGGAATTCAGCGGCCTGGTTCACCATCGTGAAGAGCGCGCTATACCACTGCAGTGAGGCGATGAAATTGTTTACTTTATTATTGCCGAATGTGTGAGTCTCGCTAAACTGGGCCTGCCATTCGGGCTGAGTGCTCTGAGCATCGAAGGCCGGGCTCAGAGGATCGGTATAGGTGGCCTGGATGCCGCTTTCATGTTGCACTCGAACGAAGAGCTTGTCATTGTTGCCGATATTCTGATCATAGCGCCCCACAATCAGGTAATCGTTGGTGGCCTGAGAGGTGCCGCCCTGCAACTGCGTGGCACACGGATTGGAGGCTCCAAATGCGATTCCTGCCAGGCTGGTGACGTTCGAACAACCGCCACCAGTGAGAGTGTTCTGCGCGCGCGCCGCACCTGGCGTTGCGTTCCAGATGCCGAATAGCTGATTGTAAAAAGGCACCGAAGCCGGACTCACACTGTTGAGGTTGGCAATAACTGCATTTTCGAAGCGCTGAGTCGGCAGGTTGACCGAGAACAGTGACGGAATAATCAAGCGAATGCCTTCATAGTCGACAAAGAAAAAGGATTTGTTTTTCCTGATCGGTCCGCCGATCGAGGCTGCATATTGGTTCGCATTTACGAACGGGCGGGGATCGACCTGGCTCCCAGCAACGGCGTTCGCCTGATTGCGAAAATAGTTATTGGAGTTCAGAGCACGCCCGTTCCACCAGTACTCCGCATTCCCGTGGAAGGAATTGCTGCCGGACTTCGAGATATAGTTGATGTTCGCGCCGGCCAGGCCACCAAACTGCCCACTATAGCCGTTCGTCACCACACTAGTTTCCTGCACATCATTCAGGCCCAGAGTTAGGTTGGTCGCGCCGCTATTATTAATGTTGAAGTAGGGATCGTTGTCGTTGGCGCCATCGTAGGTGAATACATTGGAGTTCGATGGCAAGCCGAAGAACTCGTAATTCCCACCGCCAAAAACTGAACCTCCAGTGGTGTTCATCACCACGCCCGGCGCAGTCAGAGCGACTGCGCTCAAGTCATTCCCAGGATTCGGCAAGACGGATATTTGCTGGGCATTAAAGTTGGTTTCAATATTGGCGTCCTGGGTTTGAACGCCGGTCACTTCTGTCGATACTTCCACCGTCTGACTCTGCGACGAGATCGACAATTGCATGTTCGCCTTAACGCTGGAGCCAAGCGCGACAGTTACATTCTTGATAATCTCTTGAAATCCGGCAGCGGTGACTGAGACTGAGTAATGTCCGGGTTGCACAAAGGGAAAATTGTACGATCCCTGTGAGTTGGTTGTGGTGGAAGTGGAACTGCCGGTATCGACGTTTTTCAACTTGACAGACACACCCGACACAATAGCTGCACTTGGATCTGTAACAACGCCGGCGATGTCTCCCGTTGTTGCGGTTTGCGCACGAAGGTTTGGGACAGCCATCACAACAAATACGACAACCACAACTGCTAGCGCGCACGAATAAGGAGTCGACCATTTCCGCTGGTCGCCAGGATTGGTCCGAATTATCACTGCTCGACTGCACATTGCGTATTCTCCGAATGGAAATTGGCTGGGGTGGAACAAATGAATGAAGCCTGCGGGGCGACTCCAACTGAGGAAAGGGCAACCGGGATGCCAGAGCAAGGCGCCGGAGTATGTTACTAACTCACTGCAATACAAGGGTGATTGGAGCCAGCGTTCGGCAGCTGGTGTCAAAAGTCGACATTGTCGATTTCTCCTCGACATGGAGAAGGCAGCGAGCTCTCCTAGGAGGAGAAGCATGCTGTCGCGTTTAGCTGCAATTAGGGTGAAGAGAAATGCAGAGAAAGCCTTTATTAGGTTCTTTCGAAACACGGCTAAAGTGAAATCCTTGAAATCGCTAGTACTAGGAAAAACCGGCGGCGCTGATCTCGCGGGTCCGCCGAGTGCTGTCGATGCGTGACCATTTATTCGTTAGCAACGAGCCAGCTACCAGGCTGCCTTCCGCGCTTCGTGGGCGCGCCTATCAGAGCCGTTCCGCAACGGGACGTATTGCTCATAGCCCTCGGCCGCAAAGCACAAAGCGCGATCAAAGAACTGATCCAGCAGTCGCAACAATTCCATCTCGCCATAAATTTCAATCGGGCTGCCCATGACGCCCTGGCGCTGCAGGAATTCCCACAGATGTCCCTTGGTGAGAGCAATTGACCAGCAGAAGTCTGAAAGTGCTACCCCCTGAGACGCGCGGCGCCCGCCGATCTCAAAATAACGCTGTTCGATGTCGCGGCCCGTCTTGGTAAGCAGCCACTCTCCCAGGTGCCGCAGAATTTCATGGATTCCTCGCCGCAGGTCTTCGACCGGGACTTTACGCAGATCGGTGGTGCGCGAAGAAGTTTCCAGTTTCGCGATTAACTCGGCAGCGAGTTCGTCGGAATGCTGCTCAATCACACGTACCAACCCTAATGCAATCATGACTCGCTCTTTTTGATCTGATATTTCATTCGATGCAGATCCTGAGCGAACTACCACAGAAAATTTTGTAATTAAATGTAACTCGCTTCCTAGTGCGATCAAATAACCAGCTAAGCCAAAATGTTGAAGCTGTCGATTTGGCTTCAACAGTGCTCGCGTTGCGCCAAATCGGCAACCTTCTACCGGCAATGAGGCTCTAGCGATTTTCCGCAGACCTGTCGGGGCGTGGCTGTGGGTCCGCTGGCGGGTGAAGGGGGCTGTAGAAAAGGGGAACGGCGCTTGCCAGAGTTTCCGGACTCTACTACTGGTGAAGGTAAAAAATAACCGTACAGAGCATGCAAACTATCGCCAACACGGCGATTGCCGCCGCGACGTCACCCTTCCTACGACCTGATCCTGATTCCGGATCGAGATAACGAATGGCACACCAGACTTCGCGGTCGAAAACGATTTCACTCTGGTTCGCTTCTTTCTGCTCATTGTTCCTCGGCACTTTGGACCTCCGTCGCTTTGCTCGAGTCGCTCTTGCTTCTCCGTCTGAGCTCTTGGATCACGTGCTTGGTGAGCACGCCACTACAACGAAACTTTGCGCCTGCATTCATCAACTCCAACAGAGCGCTCTCTCCCTCCGGGCTGATGATGGCTACATTCCCCAGGTCAATCACTAAAACGCGGCCCTCGATCTCCTCGTTGACGGTCTTCCATGCGGTCCTCAGCTCCGCAACCCAGGGGGCGATTAGTTTTCCTTCGAGGACCAACCGGCGCTCCGTCCGGCTATCAATGACAGAAATCTTCAGCATGCCGCTCCTCTTCGCTCTTCGCCCGCCATGGAAAGGCAATTCGCATACCAAACTTCAGCAGCGGCAAGCCCCTGGATTCCAAAGCTGTGCGGGAAAACGGGTGTTGCGGTGTCAAAACTGACGAAGCGGCTCTCAACAGGGCGGACAATTGCAGTCAAGCGGTCTTGGTCAGAACGCAGCGGCGGGAGTTCAACGCGCGCGCGAGTCGCTGAACACGCGGGATGAATGTCTTAACTCACTCCGGTAAGGGAGGAATACAAAATGGAGGAACACGTTCAAGGTATAGACGGAGTTGGTGTGAGTAAAGTGCAGTCAGAAAAACAGTCTGGGATTAATGCCAAGCTTCTTGATGCGAGAAATCAGGGTAGTCCGGTTGAGCGCCAAACGCACCGCAGCGCCGTCTGCGCCTCCCACACGACCTTTGGTCTCGCTCAGGACGCGTATGATCTGCTGCCGCTCCGTCTCGTCGCGCTCTTTGGCTGCGCTTCTCGCGGTCCCCTTGTTGATTTCGCTGATTATTTCTCTCACAATACGGGGAATCTCGTCTTGCGAGCCGTTGTTGTTCGGAACTGAGAAGTCCACTCTCGACTTGAGCAATTCTGTGATCGGCACTTGAAGCGACTTGCCGCGCGTGAGGATTACGGCGCGCTCGACGAAATTCTCCAGTTCCCGAATGTTTCCCGGCCAGTCCGAATTCGTCAGGGTCTTCATCGCGGCGGCCGGAATCGTTTCGATGTGTTTTTGCATTCGCGCTGCGAGTTTCTGGACGAAGAAGCGAACCAGTAAGGGAATGTCCTCTCTCCGCTCCCGCAATGGAGGTACGCGAATGGGAAATACGTTTAGGCGGTAGTAAAGATCACTCCGAAATTCGCGTGCCGCGATCATCTTTTCCAAGTCGCGATTGGTTGCGGCCACCAGCCGCACGCTCACTTTTCTCGTTTGGGTGCTGCCCAGACGCTCGAATTCTCGCTCCTGCAGAGCACGCAACAGCTTCGGCTGCATTTCAATCGGAATGTCGCCCACTTCATCCAGAAACAGTGTGCCCTGATGGGCGAGTTCCAGTCGACCGATCTTCTGGCTGATGGCGCCCGTGAACGCCCCTTTTTCATGCCCAAATAATTCGCTCTCGAGCAGTCCCGTTGGAATGGCAGCGCAATTGAGTTTGACAAAGGTGCGATCCTTACGCTGGCTGTGGTCGTGAACGGCACGGGCGATCAACTCCTTTCCCGTACCCGTATCGCCCAGCAGCAGCACGGTAGAATCGCTGGATGCGACCGTTTCCACCAAATCCAAAACCCGCTTCAGGGCCGGACTGCTTCCAATAATGTGCTCAAAATTGAGCTCGCTGCGAATCTCTTCTTCGAGATACAACTTTTCCTGGGCTAGTTTGTCTTTGAGTTCAGAGATCTCGCGGTAGGCAAGCGCATTTTCAATGGCGATTGTGACTTGTCCCGCTACCTCGGTAAGAAAATCCGCATCGTGCTCACTGAAAGAGTTTTCTTTCTTCCGTGCGAGACACAGTACACCAAGGGCCCGTCCGTGATTGACCAGCGGAACAATACAGAGGGTCTTGAGTCCTTCACCGATAATAATCTGAGACCTTTTGGGACCAAACTCGGCGGGGTCGAATTGGTTTATAATCACCGGCTTGAGCGTCTCAAGAGCTCTCCCGCTAACTCCTTCGGGAGAAGTGACCAAGTCTTCACGCACGAACCCGTTACTGTTCGGGAAATCAAGCGCGCAAACCCGAAATTGTCCGCTCTCGGAATCTAGCAAGCTAATGGCAACGAGATCGCATTCCATGACTTGGCGAACGCTCCCTGAGATTGCGCGGAGTAGGTCCGTTAGATCCAGGTTCGAGGTAATCCGGTTCGTCATATCAAGGAGTAGTTTGAGCCGAGTATTTTGGCGTTCCAGTTTCAATCGCGCAACTTGAGATTTCCGCAGATTAAGTGCGTCATCAATGGCCAGGGCGACACCACGCGAAAGCAACTGCAAGAAGCAGACGTCCTCCGAACCGTAAGCATTGCGATCCCGGCTGGCGATGCCCAGCGTTCCTAAGCGCCGGTGCGGCGTGGTCAATGGCACGCGAATGACCGAACCGAGCCTGACTCCGGCATTCTCCAAAAGCCGTTTCACCCGCGGGAATGTCTCGTCCGTCTGCCAGTCGGCGACATGCAGGGGTTCCTGGGTACGGAAAACATGCCAAGTCGATGTCTCCTCAACCGGGAGATCGGGGAAAGCAATCGGCTCTGTTCCCCACCCTTGCCATTCTATTTCGTTGGAATCTTCCTTAAAGATGAGCGCGTCGAGATGGTCGAAACTGATGAGATCGCGCAACTGGTCAGCCAGAACTCGTGCCAACTCTTCCGGCTCTCCACAAGCGGAGAGTGCCTCGAAGAGGCGAAATACCGCTACATATCGCTCAGCATCCGTTGCCATCGCGAGCGGCGGTGCTGAGTTCATAAACTTACCATTCGGTGGGATTCCCGGACTCTGTCACGAGCTTTCTGCAATAAGGAAGATGCCAAATGTCGCTACCCGGTCGCACTTTTTCACCAAATGCCATGGGTTGATTCAAAGTCTAAGCTGCGCATTTCCGTGCAGGCTTTAGTGAACCGAGACCTTCGCACCTTTGCCTGGTTCATTTCTTTTCAGCAGAAATGAGGCGATAAACATAATCACCGAGCCCATTGCCAGCAGCCAGTAAATATCGACGTACGAGAGAACAGCAGCTTGGGACTGCACCAAAGCGTACAGCCGCCCTAGTGCCTGTTGTCGAGCGGAATGCGCGCTTACACCGGCGCGTGTCAGACGCAGGGCAAGAGCCGTGATAGAGCTGTGAAACCGGCCGGACGCTGTGTATTCCGCCAAGACGGATTGATGATACTGACTGCGTCGAGCAATCAGGGTCGTGACCGCGGAGGTTCCAACACTCTGGCCCATGTTGCGAAAAAAATTCATAAGCCCGGCGGCAGCGTTGGTCTTTTCCGGCGCCAAGCCGACGTATCCGGCAAGCGTGAGGGGAACGAATAGAAAGGCCACGGGGATGTACTGCCACACACGTAATAAGGTGGCTGAGCGGAAACTCATCAGCAGATCAACCTGCTTGCTCGATATGTACATGGCGACCGCCAGACCTATCCAACCGAAGGCTATGATGTGACGCGCTTGAAACCGGGTGGTCAGTCTGCCCACCATGGGGAGCACAACCAGCACGACGAGGGCGCCGGCGGAAAGCACCATCCCGGCCTTTTGCGCCGTGTAGCCCATAAGCGTCTGGAGAAGTTGCGGCATCAGTACTGTGGAACTGAATAAGGCCGCTCCCAGCATCAGAAACATTAGATTTGTAGTCGCCACGTTGAAGTTTTTGAACAAACGCACATCCACGATGGGCTGTTTCTGAAACCATTCCCAAACGACCAAGGAAACGAGACCCACGGCGGCGACCACAACCAAGGTCGTAATGAAACGAGACCCAAACCAGTCGTCTTCTTGCCCCTTGTCGAGGACGATCTGCAAGGCGCCCACGCCCAGGGTAAGCAGAGAAAATCCGATGAAGTCGAAGCCCGAGAGCCGGGCCTTCAGGCGGGATATGTACGGTGGATCTTCGACCAGCTGATAGACCAGGAGGAGGGCCACAATTCCCACCGGAACGTTGATGTAGAAAATCCAGCGCCAAGAGTAGTTGTCTGTAATCCAGCCTCCCAGCGTGGGACCGATGGCAGGAGCGCAGATGGTCGTAATGCCATACAGCGAAAAGGCCAGTCCGCGTTTCTCGGGAGCAAAGCTATCGCCCAGGATGGACTGCGCCATCGGCTGAAGGCCTCCCCCAAACGCGCCCTGCATGACTCGAAACAGGAGCAGAAACCCAAGGCTCGGTGCGATCCCACAGAGAAAGGAACTCACTGTAAAAAACGTAATGCAGATCAAAAAGAACCGCTTGCGCCCAAGCGATGCAACCAGCCATCCGCTTAGCGGCAGTACGATTGCATTGGAGACCAGATAACTGGTCAGCACCCACGTGCTCTCATCATTGCTAGCCGCGAGACCGCCAGCGATGTGTGGCAGGGCCACATTGGCGATGCTGGTATCGAGAACCTCCATGAATGCCGCCAGTGAAACCGCACCCGCGATGATCCATGGGTTCACTTTCGGCTGCCACAGTTCTTCTACAGCAGCACCAGACCCGGCAGTGCTCATCGCACCTTCACCTCGGGCTCAACCGACAAGCCGGGCTTCAGCAGTCCTTCAGCATTGAACTCTGAACCCGGATTGCGATCGAAGGTCCGATCAGAAGTACCATCAAAATCAATGCGTACCGGCACCCTCTGCACAACTTTCACATAGTTCCCCGTGGCGTTTTCGGGGGGCAACAGGCTGAACACCGAGCCTGCGCCGGCACCCATGTTAGTCACATGCGCTTTCCAAGTGCGGCCGTAGGCGTCCACCTTGATTTCGACCGGTTGTCCCGGCCGCATGTGGGCAAGTTGCGTTTCCTTAAAGTTTGCCGTTACCCAGACATCGTCGAGCGGCACTACTTCTACAAGTTCCTGCCCGATGCCGACGTTCTGGCCGACCTCAACTGTCCTCTTGCCAATAATTCCTGTGACCGGAGAACGAACAACTGTGTAGCTAAGGTTGAGTTCTGCTTGATGAAGCTGTGCCTTGCGTTCTCGCGCCTGGGCGTCGGCTGCCTCCGCCTTGGAGCGGGTCATTGAAACCTGCTGCGGCGCGGTCTCGGCGCTGCGTAAATCGGCCCTCGTCTGCGAGAGCTTGCCTTTCGCCTGATGGACTGCTTGCTCAGCCGCCAGTACACTCGCTCCGGCCGACACGACGCCGGATCGGTTTGCTTTGGCCGCGGCGACTGCCTGATCGTATTGCTGATGGGAAATGTCTTCCTTTGCGACGAGCTGCTCATAGCGCACCAGGTCCGCGTCGCTCTTCGCCGCGTTGGCTTCGGCCTGTTGCAAAACCGCTTTCGCAGACTCGAAATTCTGCTGCGCAGCCTGGAATCCCGCTTCTGCGTTTACCACCGCCGTACCTGCGGAATCAAGGTTGCTTTTGCTCGTAACCGAGGTGATCGGTACGTTGAAGCGGGAGCTTGTCGCACTAGCTCGCGCATCCGCGAATGTCGCCTGGGCCTGCTCCACCGCGATCTGGTAGTCCTTGGGATCGATGGTCACGAGCACATCACCGGCGTGGACAAGCTGTCCCTCAATGACCGGAACATCGAGCACGTATCCATTGATGCGCGCGCTCAAGGGCATGATGTGGCCGTTCACTTGTGCATCGTCAGTCGACTCCCAGGCCAAGCTATTGCTGACGAAGAGCCCTCCGCCTATGATCACGACGGCGAGTAGCAGCACCGCTGCCGCCCGACCTCCCCGTGGATATTTTTGAAAAAACCGGCGGAGGCCTTGCTTTTTTTGGTGGTCACCGGGTAGTTCGAGTTTCACCGTCGCCACCGGGGCAGCATTCGGTTCGTTCAACTTCGTGTCTTCTGCGGACATTAGCGTCCTCCGAGATATTGGCTGAAATTGGTTCGTGCAACGCCGAGAGCGCGAGCGAGCCCCAGTTTTGCGAGATTGTGGCTGTAGAGGCTGGTGATGTATTGGTCGTTGGCGCTGGCCAGGGACTGCTCGGACTGCACCACCTCGACGCTCTCGGTCACGC
>Ga0210393_10004124_pt1 | contig 11525 bp, 7 predicted proteins | sample IncBWC27OmetaG_FD_160068 | JGI IMG/M metagenome (GOLD analysis project Ga0210393, IMG submission 160068) | Forest soil microbial communities from Barre Woods Harvard Forest LTER site, Petersham, Massachusetts, United States - Inc-BW-C-27-O ... | reverse complement strand
CGGCCGTCACCAACGAGATTGAAATGCGAAAACGTCTCGGACAACGAAAGCTCGCAAATTTCTCGATAGCTTCGATACGGGTCCCAGTAATGGGCGATGTTCCGGTGCTCCCAATACTCCCAAAACGCCCTGACATCGATCTGATGCGCGTGAACTTCTGATAGAATTCGCTCAAATGCCCCATACGAGCTGTCGCGAACGCTGACTAGCGTCCCAAACACATCGAAAGAAATAAGCTTTGGATGCAAGCGCTTTTGGTTACCATGATCGTTCATGAACACGTTCCATGATTTCCAAGACGAGGTCGAAAATTTCTGCCGATTGCTTTCACCGTACAACCGGTCCTCCGCTTGAGGAGGTACAAGCGGTCATTCCGACTTGTCGGCAACGACAGCGCCATTGTCGCGCGGCAGGGTAACGATGAACTCGGTGAATTCGCCGAGTTTGGTTTCGACGTCGATCCTGCCGCCGTGTTGCTTGACAATGATGTCGTGGGTCATGGAGAGCCCAAGCCCTGTCCCTTCCCCGGTCGGTTTGGTCGTAAAAAAGGGAATGAATATCTTCTCCTTCACTTCGCGCGGGATACCGGAGCCGTTGTCACGAATTCGTATCTCGACTGTTTTGCCGAGATTTCTGGTGGCCGCGCTGAGGATGGGCTCAAAGCCCTCGTCGTCTGCCTCTGCCCTACGCCTGGTCGCCGCATAGAAGCCATTGGAAATCAGATTCAGAAGTGCCCGGGTGATCTCTTGCGGATGGAGGTCCACCGCTCCTGCCTCAGGATCGAGGTCGTGCTTCAAGGTAATGCTGAAGCCGGCCTTTTCCGCCCGGGCACCGTGATAAGCGAGATTGAGACTTTCCTCTACCAGCGAGTTGATCCCGACAGAGCGACGTTCACCGGCCCCCTCGCGCGAATGCAGCAGCATGTTCTTGACGATGGAGTCAGCCCGCTTTCCATGCTGCACCACTTTCTCGAGATTCGACTTCAGCATCTGCGTCAGCTCGCCGACCTCGAATCGCATTTTCTCCGCCAGTTCCGCCTGCTTCAGCAGGTCGTTGAGCTCATCGGTCAGCTCGACCGAGAGCGCGGAGAAATTGTTGACGAAGTTGAGCGGATTCTTGATCTCGTGTGCGATGCCAGCGGTGAGCTGGCCGAGGGAGGCGAGCTTCTCGGTCTGGATCAGGCGGTCTTGCGCGGCGCGAAGATCGTCGAGCGATTTCGCAAGTTCGCGGGTGCGCGCCTGGACCTCGTCGAACAGGCGGACATTCTCGACGGCTATGACGGCCTGGTCGGCGAAGGTCGTCACCAGTTCGATCTGCTTCTCTGTGAAAGGACGGACATCGGTCCGCATCATGGCGATGACGCCGATCGGTACGCCTTCGCGCAATAGTGGAACCCCCAGCAAGGCGCGATAGTGACCGACTGTCTGGTAGTCCAAGGCCGAATACTCCCGGTCTGCGAGGCAATCCGGAATGTGAACAGGTTTGCGCTCAAGCGCGGTGCGTCCGACCAGCGAACCTCGACCAGGCCGGAGCGGATTGTCGGCAGCGTGTTTGACGAAGGCCTCTGCCGCATTGTTGAATGCAACGATCTCGTACTTGTCGCCGTGCAATTCATAGATCAAGGCAAATTCAGCCTCACAGAGACGACTCGCCGTCTGAACGATGGTCCTGAAGACTGGCTCCAAATCGAACGCCGAGCGACTGATGACCTTGAGCACGTCCGAAGTCGCGGTCTGCTGCTGCAGCGATTCCTCGAGGTCGCGCGTCTTGGCCTGCACCTCATTGAATAGCTGAGCGTTTTGAATCGCAATGACGGCCTGATCGGCAAAAGTGCGTACGAGTGCAAGCTGCTTTTCCAAGAGTCTAAAGCCGGCCTGCGGATGGGTCAGGATAATGGTGCCGATGCCGCTCTCTTGGCTGACTAACGGAACGAAGACGACGGACCGAAAACCGCCGGCCTTGGCGGCCCGACGCGTATATTCGGGTGTATCGGGCGTCGCCGTGTCGGGAATCTCAATAATACGACGTTCTAAAATGGCACGCGCGGAAGGAGACCGACCAGGTTCGAACGGGATCGGATAGACGGACTTCGCGTGATCAACATTGTAGCCGGGTTGCAGTGCCGCGGTCGCATTGAAGTGCAGCATGCCGCCTTCGAGGGTCGTGATTGTTGCCGCGCATGGCTCGAAGAGTTTCGCCGCGCTGTTAACGATGGCCTCGAAGACTGGCTGAACGTCCGCCGGGTTGCTCGCGATCACCTTCAGGATATCTGATGTCGCCGTCTGCCGCTCCAGCGCCTCCTTGGTCTCGTTGAACAGGCGAGCGTTCTCGATGGCAATCACGGCCTGGTCCGCGAAGGTCTGCATTAGCTCGATGATCCGTGGTGCAAAGCGACCGGGCTCGCGACGTGTGAGGGTGAGGGATCCCTCGATACCTTGTTTGCCGAGCAGGGGCACGCCAAGTAACGCCCGGGCGGGCAGGCCGAGCGAGGCGAGCGGAATCTTGTAATCCCTGTCCTCGAGAACATCGGGAATCTCCTCGACCTTGCCGGAGAGCAACACCCGCCCGGGAATCGAGCCGCGACCGGGAACGACTCGCATGCTTTCGATGAAACGCTGAAGCTCCTCGCTGTAGCCCGGGCCGCCGCCTGCGCGATAGCGGAACGTTTCGCCGTCGCGTATGCAGATCGCGCCGGAAAACGCGCCCGCGAGCCCGACGGCCGAGCCAACAAGCGCCTTCAACACGGCCTGCAAATCAAAAACGGAGCGGCTGATCACCTTGAGCACGTCGGCGGTCGCGGTTTGCTGCTGCAGGGATTCCTCAAGTTCGCACGTCTTGGCTTGGACCTCGTCGAACAGCCGCGTGTTTTCAATAGCTATGACGGCCTGATCGGCGAAGGTCGTTGCCAGTTCGATCTGTTTCTCCGTGTAGGGCCTAACGTCGACCCTCAGGAGGGAGAAGATGCCGATGGTCTCGCCACCTCTCAGTAAAGGGACGCCAAGGGTGCTGCGGAAATTGCCGCGGGACTGACGGTCGGCTCCCGTGTATTCGGGGTCGGCAAGGACATCCGGAATGTGAATCGTTCTGCCTTCCAAGGCCGCACGGCTGGCCGTTGTTCCTCGCCCGGGAAATATTGGATGGTGCCGGACGTAATCCTCAAATTCCCTCGAAACTCCATGGGCTGCCGCAAGGCTATAGAGCTTACCGTCGCTTTGGTAGATGAGAGCCTTTTCCGCATCGCAAAGCCGGGCTGCCGATTCAACCAGCGTCTGCAAAACCGTTTGCAAATCGAACGCAGACCGGCTGATGACTTTGAGCACGCTCGCAGTCGCCGTCTGCTGCTCCAGCGCCTCGTCGCGCTCCCGTTTCAGCCGCTTGACGAGCTGTTTCTGCGAGCGATTAATGGGTGAATGCCTGCGCGTCGGCTTGCGAGCTGGAGGCGTCTTCGAGCGTCGCCCCTTTACTGGCTTCTTGGCACCACTTCGAAGCATGCTGCCCCTTTCAGGACCGGTACACACAATGTTCTATCAAATTTTGAGTCCTTCGCCCATGACCGGATGCGGGCTTTGGGCCATTCTCGACTGTGCCCGCCGGCGTCGCTATGCACATGCGTAAGGTCGCGATAGGCCAATCGCGGACATGATACCGCACTCAATTGGATTTCCAATGTTAAGAGCCAGGCTCACTCGTTCTCGTCGACCGCGACCTTTAGCACGTATGGCTTCTCACGCTTATGCTCTAGATCGAACTCTGAGCGGCCCGTGTAATTGATATGCCGGCCATACGTGTGCAGTGACATTGAAATGTTTTTTCCAACGTTCCAGACGCTGTGAATGTGTTCGGGGTAGCACCGCGTTATCTCCCCGGCGGTTAAGACTTGCTCGCCGCCACGCTTAAGATCGGCAAAACCGGGCGTAGCCCCATCATCGAGCCGATCGTAGCTGATCTCTTTCTCCTCGCCCTCCATACCGACGACGACGGCCCAGGTCTTGTGGTTGTGCGGGGTTGTGCCCCGGTTCGGCAACCATGAAACGAGAAAAACCGCTAAATCGTGGTTGGGCTCTTCGTGAAGCACGTGAACGCCGAACCCTTGCTCGGCGTCGCATTCACGATATTCGGGGCGAAACCATCCCTGCGATTGAGCGAATTTCTTGGCCAGTGGTGCGACCAGATCGGTGATTTTGACCGGATCATTTTCGCCAGCAGTAATTGCCCGCAGGTCGTTCACATACCGGTCGAGGGTGTACAAGACGGCCATTGCATCGACCTCCCATGGCTAGAGGAACTGGAAGGGACTTCTATGCAGCATCATCGACCACCTCTTTGGCGGCGTTGTCGATCACGATGGGTGCTTCGAAATACTGGAATTCAGGTTTGGAGCCAAAGATCGACTGGATGGCATCTTCAAAAGCGGGGCCGTGGGCTTTCTTTGCAGCCTCAATGTTCTTCCAGAGGTAAACTCCACCACCTCGGCGGGACTCTTCATCGAACAAAAAGGCCTTATGGATGAGGTCCGGGTTGGCCTGCCACATGGGCACGCGAGCCCGATATTTAGCCATTGCGTCTGCTCGGCTCATTCCTTCCGGCAGGTGAAACAACACGATCTCTGAAATCATGGTCGCGACCTCCGTTTTTTGAGAAGCTGCAACTTAACACCTTTGAGCCAACGCCGGAATGGCGCGATGTCGCAGTTGGGTCGGTCGCGTCGGGTCGAGCCGGCAAACAAGCGCGACCATGTCCGCTAATGCCCGAAAGCCGACCAGTCACCGCATCGCAGCGAAATGACGTCAGAATTTAATGACTTGATTTTAATACCTCTGGCACGTCTGTTCGCACAGAGAATCACGGCAGGCGTGTGGCGACACCGTGTGACATTGTGCGGCCTTTGCATCGAGGCGCTGCCGGATAGAAGCTGGTCAGCAAAGACCTCGATCGCGCATGGTATGAATCTCTCTGGCCCTTTCATCCGCCGTCCGGTAGCTACCACCCTTTTGTCGCTGGGGCTTGTAGCGGCTGGTGCCGTAGCGTTTTTCAAACTGCCAGTTTCGCCGCTTCCCGACGTCGATATTCCGACCATTTCTGTGCAGGCGACCTTGCCCGGCGCTAGTCCTTCGGACGTCGCCGCCACGGTCGCGGGCCCGCTTGAGCGCCATCTTGGCCAGATTGCCGACGTTACCGAAATGACTTCGGCGAGCTCCCTGGGTTCCACTCGTATCAATCTGCAGTTTGGCATAGATCGCGACATCAACGGCGCCGCACGAGATGTCCAGGCCGCAATCAATGCGGCGCGCGCCGACCTGCCGGCCAGTCTGCGAAGCAACCCGAGTTATCGCAAGTTCAATCCTGCCTCGGCACCGATCCTCATCTATACATTGACATCGGACACGCTGACCCCTGCCGAGCTCTATGACGCTGCTTCGACCGTGCTGGCCCAGAAGCTTTCACAGGTCGAGGGTGTCGGTGAAGTCGCAGTCAGTGGCGGTTCGCTGCCCGCGGTGCGTGTGGAGCTGACCCCGCAGGCGCTCTACAAATACGGCATCGGCCTTGAGGACGTTCGCGCTGCGCTCAGTAGCGCCAATGCGCACAGCCCGAAGGGCAGCATTGAGGTGAAGAGCCGGCATCACCAGATCTACTCCAACGATCAGGCCAAAAAGGCTGAGGACTACAAGTCGCTGATCGTGGCCTACCGCAACGGCGCGGCCGTTCGCCTCACGGACGTCGGCGAGGTCATCGATTCCGTTGAAAACGTGCGGAATCTGGGCGTCGCCAACGGCAAGCCAGCGGTCATGATGATCGTGTACCGGCAACCGGGCGCCAACATCATCCAGATGGTGGACCGCGTAAACGCACTGCTGCCACAGTTGCGGGCATCGGTCTCGCCCGCGCTCGACGTCAATCTCGTGATCGATCGCTCGAAGACGATCCGGGTATCTTTGCGTGACATCGAAATCACGCTTGTCATCGCCGTCGTCCTGGTGATCCTCGTGGTGTTCGCTTTCTTGCGCAATGCACGCGCGACACTGGTGCCCGTGGTAGCGGTAACGGTGTCCCTGGTCGCGACGTTTTCCGTCATGTACCTCCTGGGCTACAGCCTCGATATCTTCTCGCTGATGGCACTTACGGTGGCCACCGGGTTCGTGGTGGATGACGCCATCGTGGTGCTGGAAAACATCTCCCGTCACATGGATGCAGGAAAATCGCGACTCGATGCCACGCTGATCGGCGCCCGGGAGGTTGGCTTTACCGTTTTGTCAATGAGCGTTTCGCTGATAGCGGTCTTCGTCCCGATCCTGTTGATGGGCGGCCTGGTCGGTCGCCTTTTCCGCGAGTTCGCCATGACTATCACGATTGCTATCGTGATCTCGCTCGTGATCTCACTGACGACAACACCGATGATGTGCGCCGTGCTGTTGCGCGGGGGCCGCGGCCAGCCACACGGATGGATCTATCGAGCCAGTGAACGCGTCTTCGAGACGATGTTGAAAGGCTATCGGCGGACGCTTGCTACAGCGCTGCGCCATCCGCGCTCGGTTATGCTGGTGCTCGCCGCAACCCTCGGCCTGAACTTCCATCTCTATGGAATCGTTCCGAAGGGCTTCGTGCCTCAGCAGGACACCGGGCTGCTGATCGGATCAATCAAAGCCGATCAAAACATCTCTTTCCAGCTGATGCAGCAGAAGCTCATGCAGTTTATCAATATAGTCAAGAGCGATCCGGCGGTCGAAACTGCAGTCGGATTCACTGGCGGCGGTGGCCCGGGTCCAGGCGGAGGCTCGACCAATTCCGGCACCGTGTTCGCATCGCTAAAGCCGCTCAATGAGCGCAAACAATCGGCTGATCAGGTCATTGGCCGTCTGCGGGGCGAGCTGACGGCCGTGGCTGGCGCCACGTTGGTTCTGCAGTCGATTGGAGATCTTGGCGCCGGCGGTCGTTCTGCCAATGCTCAATATCAATATACTCTGCAAGGCCCTTCATTTGAGGAGCTGAACGAATGGACGCCGAAGCTCGTCGCCGCACTTGAAGGCGATCCGGCCCTCGCGGATGTCAGCAGCGATCAGCAGAACAAGGGCCTTCAGGCCGGTCTGATCATCGATCGCGATACGGCGGCGCGCCTGGGAATCACAGTCAGCCAGATCGACAATACGCTCTACGATGCCTTCGGACAGCGACAGGTCTCGACGATTTATGTCGCCCGCAACCAGTATCACGTGATAATGGAAGTTGCGCCCGCCTATTGGCAGAACCCGCAGACACTGAAGGATGTCTATGTCAGTACCTCGGGCGGACCGGCCAGTGGTTCGCAGGCCACCAATGCGGTGGTTGGAACGGTCGTGTCTCCCTCGCGGATGACCACGATCAGCTCGGTCGCGGCAAACGCTGTGCGGAATCTTGCGACCAACTCTATTGGGGCCACCGGCAAGGGCGTTTCGTCGACCGGGACGGCCATCAGCACCAGCCGCGAGGCGATGATTCCGCTGTCGAGCGTTGCACGGTTTGACCAGGGAGAAACGCCGCTCATCGTCAACCACCAGGGCCTGCTGGTCGCCAACACAGTCTCATTCAATCTCTCGTCAGGTGTCTCGCTAAGCACGGCGGTGAGGGCAATCGAAACCGCCATGAGCCGGATCGGCATGCCGACGAGCATCCGCGGCGAGTTTGCGGGTGTCGCCAAGATATTTCAGCAATCGCTCGCGAATGAGCCGTTTCTGATTCTCGCAGCCTTGGCGACCATCTACATTTCGCTCGGAATGCTTTACGAGAGTTACGTCCATCCGCTCACGATCCTGTCCACTCTGCCTTCGGCGGGAGTTGGCGCGGTGCTGGCGCTGATCCTGTTTCACTCGGAATTCGACATCATCGCGATGATCGGGGTGATCCTTCTGATCGGTATCGTGAAGAAAAACGCGATTATGATGATCGACTTCGCACTCGACGCCGAGCGTCAACGCGGGCTGTCGTCAGCCGACGCGATCTACGAGGCCTGTTTGATGCGCTTCCGTCCGATCATGATGACGACCATGGCAGCCCTGTTCGGCGCGGCGCCGCTCATGATCGGTTTGGGCGAGGGCAGCGAGTTCCGCCAGCCGCTGGGCATTGCCATCTTCGGCGGACTGATCCTGAGCCAGATCCTGACGCTCTATACCACCCCAGTCGTCTATCTCTACCTTGATCGGGTCAGGCACTGGAACCAAAGGCGAAGAAAAGGCCACGCAGGGCTCGGCAATTAGTCGATCTCTCGCCGTCGCAACGGGCGAATGCAATATGTTGCGAAGGGCATCTTCGACTCACGCCGGGCGAACAAGCCCTTGGTGAAGATGAAACGAAGCGCGGCTTTCCGCTGAGGTCCGAAATGGGTCATTCTCGACCGATCCAGCCGGCCACGCCTGTCATTTCATGTCCGCTTCCCTCCGAAAGCGACCGAAGCGCTGCGTTGGGAAGGACTTCCTAGCAACTAAAGCCCATTGCGTATCCTGCCTCCAGCGAAACCAACTACGTTGCCCGAAGCGGTCGGAGCCACCGATCGTCATTGCAGATGTCGATGTAGAAATTCGCGTGTCCGTCCGTTCGCCAGTACGGCCGCGGTGGCATTGTAGTGCGTCCCATTGTGTCGGGAAAACGCGTGACGCTGACCCGGATAAGTGTAAACGGTTGCGTTCGGCTTTTTTGCCAGCGCCGCTTTGATCTGCGCTTGCGCCGTTTTTGAGATGAATTCGTCCTCCTCGCCAAGGTGCATCAGCAAGGGGGCGCGCAAGCTACCAACTTCGCCGAGGTATTTTTCTGTGTCGCCGCCATGATAGGCAACGGCGGCGTCGACCTCATGGCGAGCGGCCGTGATAAAGGCCATCAATGCGCCGAGGCAGTAGCCTTGCAAGGCAACCCTCCCGGTCGACTCGGGCAAATTAACAGCGGAGCGGATGGCTTGCGCTATATCGCGCGCTCCAGCATCGCGATCATACGCCCCATAAAGCCGCAGACCGTGCTGCCAGTCAGCTTCTGATCTTACGTCAAGATCGACGTCAGGCTCCTGCCGCCAGAACAGGTCCGGCGCGATTGCGATGAATCCCTGCTTTGCCAGCTCATCGCAGGTCGCCCTTATGTCAGCGTTGACGCCGAACAATTCCTGGAGGACGACCACTGCGGGTGCGGGTAGACTGGCCGGCCGAGAAATGTGGGCGCGGAACTTTCCGTCCGGAGACTCGATGACGAGTTGATTTTCCATGTCACCCTCCTGATCAATTGCCTTGTAGACAAGCCGTTTGCTGATGGCCGACAAACGGTGAGTTGGCACTTGAATTGGCTCAGCTTTGGCGGCGCGAAGGAAGAGATCAGCCTGCTTTCGCGCCGCGTCGTCGCTTCACTGGCCGGCGGGCGCCGATGTGGCAGCCTCCTCGATCAGCTTGGCTGCTTCCTTCGGGTGAGACATGTAGGCCACATGGCTGGCATTCACTTCGATCGTCTCGGCATGGGCGCGTTTCGCCATCATGCGTTCCTGGTCCGGATTGATCGATCGGTCCGCGGTGGCTACCATGTACCAGGTGGGCTTGGCCTTCCAGGCGGGCGACGTAACCTTGTGGGTGAACGCGTCGGTGGAGATCGGCACCTGCGACACAGCCATGAAAGCCGCCTGCTCCTTCGGAATGTCCGCCGCGAAGTCGGCCGCGAAATGCTCCTGTTCTATCCACCAGTTGCCGTTGTTGTCCGGCTTGAACGCCTTGGACGCTTGCGGCAGGGCTTGTTCGATCGACGCACAGCTCTCACCTTCATCGAGCGCAAAGGCGGCGATATAGACAAGCGCCCTAACCTTGGGATGGTTGCCGGCCTCGGTGATGATGGACCCGCCGTAGCTGTGGCCGACGAGAACAACCGGCCCGTCCATGGCGTCGATTGCGGCCTTGGTGTATTTTTGATCGTCGGCGTAGGAAGTCTCTGGGGGTTGCGCCACCGACACCCTGTAGCCGTCCTTCTCCAGGATCTTCGCGACCGCTTCCCAGCCGGAGCCGTCGGCGAACGCGCCATGCACCAAAACGATGTTCTTGATACCGGCCTTCGAGGCGGATTGTGCAGTAGCCGAGTCTGGACTCGAAACGATCAAGGCCGCGGCAAGCGCAGTAAAGACATAAAGATTCTTCATAGCATCCTCCGATTGTCAGCAACAAAAACCCTTGATTGCTGTAGCACCCGGGTTCGCTCACACCGTATTGTTGGCAGCGCGCCCAAAATTGTACGAATTTGACCGCGTTGAAGGATTTGGCCGAAAAATTCTGCGACGGACAACGCCGCTGGCTATTTGGTGCTGTTTTTATGACCAAGGGGCGTTTATCCTGCTTTCCGTCCGGGATGCTCGCGCTGAGGGCGCGAGAGTATTTGTCGCCCTAGCAACTGTTATGGAGGCAATGATGGCTGCGGATGCGATCGAGGACGACCTTGCTAGACGCTTCCGAATAGATCCTCCGCCGACACTCTTGGCGCGAAAATCTTCAAAAGCACGTATCGGATTTTCGCGCATGCGGAGCAGTCGTCCGATGCATGGCCGTTCACTGGCCTCGCCACCGGAAGAGGCTTTTGCATTCCATGTTCCGTTATCGTTGCCGTTTTTCTCGAACTTATGGACGGCAGGACGGCGCAGAGAAGTGCCCGATTGGCGTCTCGGCGATGCACAGCTGGTTGACCTCAGCGAGCATCCGATCGTCAGCTTGGATACCCCTTTCGATTCTCTTCGCTTTTACATCACGCAGGTTGCGCTTGACGAGATGGCCAATGAAGCCGGAATTCGCCGGGTGAAGGGACTTTACGCGCCGAATTTTGGTGCCCGCGATTTGGTGATGTTCGGCCTGGCGCAAGCGCTCGCCGGCGCGATAGAGCAAGCGGGCGACGGAACCGAGATGTTTACCGACTGTATCGCGCTTGCTTTTTTCGCTCACATTGTGCGCGCTTACGGCGGCGTCCCGATCGGGGTGCGGAGCGCCCGCGGCGGGCTTGCCGCGTGGCAGCTGCAACGCGCCCGTGACCTCATCAATGTCAATTTGGCGCACGATCCCTCGATCGCAGAGATCGCGCATGAGTGCGGACTGTCGAGCGGCTACTTTGCGCGGGCGTTTAAACGGTCAATGGGCATTCCGCCCTACCGGTGGCTGACCAAAATGCGCGTGGAGCGCGCCAAAGAACTCTTAAAAGACCCGCGCTGCGAGCTCGCCGAGATTGCTCTGCATTGCGGCTTCGTCGACCAAAGCCATTTCACGCGCGTATTTTCGAGGAGCGAGGGTTACAGCCCCGGTCGATGGCGCCGCCTTCACCGCCTATAGTTTAACAGGCTTTCTGCTGCGTCAGGATCGCCCACCAATTTTCGGTCTCTGAAATGTCCGGTTCGGGTCAAAAGCGTCGCCCTCCGCAACAGACGGCCGCCGGTCGATGTCCGCTATGTCCCCCCTAGCGACCGAGATTGCGCGGCGCTGCAATATGCCGCGAAGGGCCAACAGACGACATGAGACGACTCCACTCTATCAGCCTGCACCCCGAAGAGCCTG
>Ga0210393_10004123_pt1 | contig 11526 bp, 16 predicted proteins | sample IncBWC27OmetaG_FD_160068 | JGI IMG/M metagenome (GOLD analysis project Ga0210393, IMG submission 160068) | Forest soil microbial communities from Barre Woods Harvard Forest LTER site, Petersham, Massachusetts, United States - Inc-BW-C-27-O ... | reverse complement strand
CCGGCAGGTGTATCAATTCATAGCGACATTGCGCGGAATCTCACCGCCGATCTGGCGGCGCATACAGGTTTGGGACGATTACACGTTGGATCAGCTCCATCGCGCTTTGCAGGGTAAGCGACTGGTGAAAACCGTCTGGACGAATTGAGAGTAAATAAGGATGCTGCCCAATGTGGGCACATCAATAAGTGTCCACGAGGAATAAGTGGACACAACCGAGCAGGCCATCCTTGATGGGACACCCAAACGAATGGCGAGACGGCGGCGATCGGTCGAAGAGAAGCGACGAATCGTCGAAGAGACGTTAGAAGCTGGTGCATCGGTAGCGCGCGTGGCGCGGCGGCACGCAGTCAACGCCAACCAAGTGTTTTACTGGCGCAAGAAGTATCGCGAAGGACGGCTGGGAAAGAGCCCGTCCAGCAAGCTCCTGCCTGTAACTTTGTCAGATGTCTCACGGAGTAAGTCCGGGCGAGCCGGTTACGAGACTTCGCCGTTCGCTGTCGGGTCGATGGAGATCAAGCTCGCCAAAGGGACTCTTCGCATATCAGGAAACGTAGACGTGGTGGTGCTGCGTACCGCGATCGAGTGTCTGGCCGGATGATCGGGCTGCCAGCGGGTACGCGCATCTGGATCGCCGCAGGGGTGACCGATCTCCGTCGTGGATTCACGGGCTTGAGTGGGATGGTGCAGACGGCACTCAAAGAGAATCCGTTCTCGGGTCACGTGTTCGTGTTTCGTGGACGGCGAGGAGACCTGATCAAGATGTTGTGGTGGGACGGCGATGGTCTTTGTCTTTTTGCAAAAAGACTGGAGCGAGGAAGATTCCTCTGGCCGCAAGCGACGAGTGGAACAGTGGCGCTAACGCCTGCCCAGTTATCGATGTTGCTTGAAGGCATCGACTGGAGGCGTCCGGTACGCAGCTACGATCCGCAAATGGCAGTGTGAAAGAAAATATTTTTGCAATTTTCTGGTGCGTTTTCATCATGCTGTAAAAAAAGTGCGGTATGTTCGCGTGCAATGGATGCCGCCACACCGCGCGACCTCGATCAACTCGATTCCCAAGCATTAAGGGCGCTCATTCTGGCGCTGCGTGAGCAAGTTTTCTCGCATCAGAAGCAGCTTGCTTCGCGCGATGCGGAAATCGAACACTTGAAGCTGCTGATCGTGAAACTGCGTCGCCTGGAGTTCGGCCGCTCGTCGGAGAAACGGGAATACCAGATCGAACAACTGGAACTACGGCTGGAAGAACTGGAAGCAAGACAAACGAAAGAAACAGCTGCGGTGAAGGAATCAGTCCCACCCAGCACTGTGGTCGTGCGGCCTGTACGACGCTCGTTGCCTGATCACTTGCCACGGGAAGAGCGAAAGGTTCTTCCGAAGCAAGAAGCGTGTCCGGACTGCGGAGGCAAGCTAAAGCATCTTGGCGAAGATGTTTCGGAAATCCTGGAGTACGTGCCGGCCAGTCTCAAAGTCATCCGGTACGTTCGTCCCAAGCTGGCTTGCGGATGTTGCGATCGCATCGTGCAGGCCGAAGCGCCGAGCCGACCGATCGAGCGAAGCATTGCTGGTCCTGGGCTTCTGGCACACGTGCTGGCATCGAAATATTGTGACCACTTGCCTCTCTATCGTCAGTCGCAGATCTATGCTCGTACCGGCGTGGAGTTGGACCGCTCAACCCTGGCGGAGTGGGTCGGTGCATCCAGCCGGCTGCTCGCGCCGCTGGTGGAAGCGTTGCGACGCCACGTGATGGCTGCAGACAAACTACACGCGGATGACACGCCAGTTCCGGTGTTGGCACCAGGGTTGGGCAAAACCAAAACGGGGCGGCTGTGGACTTACGTGCGCGACGATCGTCCCGCAGGAGACAGCACACCAGCCGCGGTGTGGTTCGCGTATTCACCGGATCGCAAGGGCGAACATCCGCAATCTCACCTGAGCAACTTTACCGGCACTCTGCAAGCGGATGGCTACGCGGGCTTCGATCGGATTTACGAAGCGGGGCGCATTCAGGAAGCGGCCTGCTGGGCACACGTGCGAAGAAAGTTTTACGATCTCGAGGTTGCGCACAAATCTCCGGTTGCGGCTGAGGCTCTGGAACGCATCGCAGCGTTGTATGCCATCGAAAAAGAAATACGAGGGCGCCCGCCTGACGAGCGGCGTGAGGTTCGCAACACGCGCAGCAGACCGTTGCTGGACTCGCTAAAACAATGGTTCGAGGAGACCCTAGGAAAACTCTCTCAAAAATCCGATACGGCCATGGCCGTTCGTTACGCACTCGGACGGTGGGAAGCGCTGATGCGCTTCTGTGATGACGGCCGCATCGAAATCGATAATAATGCTGCAGAACGAGCGTTGCGGGTCGTGGCCCTGGGCAGAAAGAATTTCCTTTTTGCAGGTTCCGATGGTGGTGGAGAAAGTGCCGCGACGATTTACAGTCTGCTCGGTACGGCCAAGCTAAACGGAATCGATCCCGAAAGTTATCTACGGGACGTGTTATCCCGCATCGCGGATCATCCGATCAAGCACATCGAGGAGTTGCTCCCGTGGAACGTCGCCGCAAGTCTACAACTTCCCAAACAAGAGGCGGCATAAGCGAAGACGCCGCCACGAACGTTCCCACCAATAGTCTCCCAGAGCTACCCTACGTCGAAGAGACCATCGAAAACGGCGGAATCACTATCGGAATCATTCCTCCGCTGAGCGAATGTGTCGCTGTGGCTCACGAGGGGCGCCACACGCTAGCCATGCTGAAACGTCAGAAAGGTGAGTCCCTGGCACAGTTGCTGTCCCGCCTGGATCTTGCCATCGCCAGGGCTCACACCGATGACGTTTTCACCGACGAGATTAACAGGCCCATGGACTCAAAACGCTCATAGGCTCATAGCAGGATACGTCGGCCCTTTCAAGACGGCCGATGGCGATCGATAGGAACGATTACGAAGCAAGAGCAGAAGCAAGAGAACCCGCAATGAAAACGATTATGCGAGCGACATATGGCTGCGTTCTTCTGCAGGCTGGTTGGAGATTCTGTTGGGGGCGCTGTAGAGCAAATCTATGAACCGTCGAGCATGGACAGCGTTCGCCGCCGTGCAACTAGTGGGTACGGTCTGTGTGTGGGAAGGGCCGCGCATACTAACCGCGCTGGGGCCTGTGCTCTTCCTTAGCGGCCTGGTCTTGCTCGCACCTGGCGGGCTGCTGAGCCTGGTGCTCGTGGAGAAATTGCTGTGGAGAAGTGGGCTGACGCTATCGGGGATGACGAGGGTTGAACTGGCCCTGACGCTGGTGCTCAACGCCGCACTGTGGTGGCTGGCTGCGAAGGCGTGGAGAGCCATCCGCTCCCGCCGATCCTCCGGGGCCGAGTCCTGACGGCAAGACGGCTCACACCAGACGCTTACTTTGCAGGTGGCAATGGGTTGGGAGAACTATCATGAGTACGAGTTTCTCGCCGTGGGAGAAGGCATTCAAGTAGGTGCTGGTCAGGCCTATACTTATGGCAAAGGGCAATCCTTGGCCAACTCCACAACGACGGAAACGTTTCTATTTGCAGGCGTCGGCGCAAGCACGCCCTATGCGGGTGCAAACGCCAGCGCATTCTACGCGACACCATCATCCTTTGGAATTAGCTTAAGCGGAAACCTCTTAGCCTTTCAAGGGGGAGTGGGGGGCTACGTAAACGTAAGCTCCCTTACTTCCTGTCTTGGATTCTAGGGCTGGGTCAAATGTTCCTTTTAACCCATCAAATTCTGATTGGCCCCGGCGGACCTTGGGCTGATACCTTGGCCGGCATCTGGTTCGCCTTGGGCATCCTGGCCCTTTTTCTGATTCCCCGGTCCACGAGAATCCGCATCGCCGAGAGATTCGGACTCGGAATCCGGCCAAGGCTGGGCGAACCGGGTCTTCCGGCATCTCTGAAGGTCAGGATCCTTATCGGTGCATTGTTGATGCTATTAGTGCTACTGATGCTTCTCTGCGGAAAGTGGTCTCGGATGCCGTAGCAGCGGCAATGGCAGCGTCGGCGGGGCCCCAAGTAAAACTGGCTGCTTCGTCAAGGGGGTAGTTGCCGGAGCGGCGACTACGCTAGTTGTAGGTGCTGTAGCCATAGTGGCTGCGCCTGTTGTTGGCGGTGGCCGCCCGTTACCACGCCGAAATGATTTTGACTTGTCTTTTTCTGGGGGCTGCTAAGGGGGTGGTATCAGCCGCCCGAAGTTGCAAGTATTGAAACGGGCCCGTTGATGTAGCTTGAACATCGGGAGAAAAACAAATGGGTACGACACCCGAATGGCTAGAAGTTCTCACAACTGGCCTCTTCTGGCTCTGCGCAAAGACGCTTTTGCTCGTCATTTTCAAGCGATCGATACCGCACATTCGATCTTATCTTTCTATTAGAAATACCCTAGTCTGGTTTTCCGCAGCCTTGTGGTTCGGCATTGTCGACACCTTTCAATCCTCAATCCTCCCCATTCCCTGCAAAACACTTAGCCCCTCGCCACTCCCAAGCTCCATCGTGACGCGCCAGGAGATTACATGAAACCATCGGCGCGTAAACTGAAGGCTTTCGCCCCCGGGGGGCGTCTGGCTGACTCCACAACATAAGGGTTGCCAACCCGCCTTCCGCGTGGGAACAACTGAAGGAACATTAACCGTTTCTGACTGCTCCAAACGTTACTATCTGCTCCTGAGAGTGCCTCGTAAGTCCTTGACAATCCTTTCTCTGCAGATTTGCCAAGGTCCAGTGGCCGGCTGCCATCCGCACCGCGAAATTTGAACCTGAGCCGACCTGCTGTTCAAGCCGGTGTTCGAAAGTAAACTGAGAGAATTGTTCGGGCCCGAAAAAATGAGGGGCCATTGAGGGGCCAATAAGGATTTCTCTGCATTCCCCATTGTTCCTTTTCAATGACTTGGCGCTCCCCGGCATTTCTTCTAAGTCCTTTAGATTCCGCTCGGTATTGTTTTCGATCCCCACCGCCCCTACCAGTTTTCTCATTCCATAAAAAGAACTTGCCACTTTCACGAATCTGACCCTACTAGGGATACGCAATAGCGTTCGCTATTCGAGAGCTTCCCCTGTTCGATTACCAATATGCTGAGTCTAGGACGGAGTCAGCCCAGAGAGCAGAGTGTGCATAAGTGCACAGACAGCCGATTTTAAGTCAACGGAGACTTGTTGGTAAGGAGACTCCAATGATGGCCCGGGCAGGTGTTTGGAAGCGAAGGCGTGAAGATCTCAAGAATAGAAGAACCCCGCTATTCAGGAGATATGAGAAGAGTCCTAACGATCTTCGTCTCGCGTTGGAGATTAAGATTATCGACGATCAAATCGCGGAGTGTACTCAACAGATGGAACGAGAAAATCGAGGGCTGGAGCCAGTGCGGGGAAATCCAAGCCTAGCTTAGGAGAGCATAGTGAAGTTTGGAAGCGCCGCGCTTCAAAACTTACTTAAACTAACAATGGCAGGCATGCCGCGAAGGGGTTCCCACAGTGAAGAACTTAAATTGAAGAGTAACTCCTGCGGGCTCCGAAGGGTAGTGCCGGATTTGCCCCGTTAGTAAGATTCTCCGGGGCGTAAAGCGATGATAGGCGCAGATTTCCGTGTTGGTTTTGAATCTGAATCTTTCATTGTCATGCGCGGCGAGATTGATGGCCAGGAGAGCAAACTAACTTAAGAACTCCGAGTCACGCCACCGACGGTTCCATTGTCGTTCAATTGTTTTGACTTCCCACCGAGGTGGAAAGTCTACCTCCGTAGAAACGTTCTCAATCTGTCTTTCCCACTCCCTGGAAAAGTCTCGCAAAATTGTACAAAACAGAACAGCACGCGAGATTGTATAAAAGGGGACAGCGCGGCTCCTCGAGAGTACCAATAATGTGGTACTGCACACTGAGCACGGGCGAATCGTTGCTCGAACGGCAGGCGGGCTGTTTAGTGAACTATGCGAACCGCCGGAGTTTCAGGATCCGCCGCAGTGAGGCAGCTGCTGCATGGTACGGGTTCAGGCTTTCCAACAAGGTAGAACTGGTGGGAAGCATGGGGCTACGGGAACAACGCATAGGAGCAAAAAGTTGTCAAAATCTCCAGGGCACGCACGCACTGTAAAAGTATTTATCGCTGACGGCAGTCAACTGAGCTGCCAATTGATAGCGGGCGCCGTACGGCGTGGTCGCTACCGGACCCGCGTGGTCGGCTACGCGACTGACGCGGCGGGAATTCGCGAAGGACTCGAAGAGAGCGATGCGGACGTCGCGGTGATTGGTGCTCGCTTAGATAACGAGGACCGCGCTGGTTTTGATGTGACGCGGGAAATAATTGCTTCGCGCTCCAAACCCAGCGTCATCATAATACTCGATTCCAACAAGCCTACGATGGTAGTGGAAGCATTCCGGGCAGGGGCAAGCGGGATATTTTCCAGGGACCAATCGTCTGAATTGTTGTGCAAGTGCATCCACGCAGTGCACAAGGGGCAAGTGTGGGCGAGCAGCAAGGAATTGCATTTCGTGATTGATGCCTTGGGCCCGGCTCTGCAAGCCAAATCGATTTCTCTGCGAGCAACGGGCTTGCTCACAAAAAGGGAAGAAGGCGTTGTCCATTTGGTAGCCGAAGGCATGACCAATCGTGATATTTCACAAGAACTAAAACTGAGTGAACATACGGTCCGGAATTATTTGTTCAGAATCTTCAACAAAGTGGGAACTTCGAATCGACTGGAGCTGGCTCTTTACGCGATCGATCGAAGAGAAGGCCTTGAGCAGCAGAATACGGTGGCCGCTCTGGAGGCTTCGGTCGTGGGCACAGATCAAGCCGTTTCCTCAAGGAGAGCCTGATCAATACGCCCCGTTGAACGTCTTTCCTTTACTCGCCCCCACCGATCCCTACCCATCGCTAGCACTGAATTTCGACAAACGGTCCAGGATGTTTCAAGGCTCGTAATTATCGCGCTGGTCAAAACCTCATTGCACCTCCCATCCCCAAGTGGAAAACGAATCCATCTCAGCGAATGCACCTTTATTGAGCGTTGGTGCGATCAAGCCAATCGTCCGAAGAGCGGGCATTGCCTATTCTCGGGTCCTGTGCAGCGCCGTGCGCTTGTATGTGCAAAATTGCACGATGTACGTTTGTACCTAGCAATGTCGGGACTGCGTCTCAAGACGTTCCAAGCAAAGCGTTAGTGACTTTCCTTCTCTTGTCCGTTCCCACTGACCTAGCTAGTGTGCAACTTGAGAGAGTGGTGGGGGTGCTTGTTGAATCTTGGATGTCCAACGAGAAAGACACTCCGGTTCCTGTTGCAAACAGGAGTCACATTCTGGTGGACGAATGGGAGTGGGGAGCAGCGGAAGGGTGAAGGCCGCAGCCGCGACGTGAGTGAGCATGGCGCGTTTGTGTTTGCGCCGAACGGTCCGCCGGTGGGTGCGAGCGTCATTCTCAAGATTGATCTAGAGGGAATCCCCGATGAAATCGGACGCCTTCCGGTTGAGGTGCATGGTGAAGTCCTTCGGGTAGAGCAATGCCCCGCTGAGAGGGGAATGCTAACGGGTGGGTTTGCAGTTCAATATTGAGGAGGTTATCGCTAAAGAGATAGCGAGCGATCTCCCAGAGTCTGGCAGACGGAATCTGCCAAAGATATTGCGGACGGCGACAAGCGAAGTAGGATCTTCAGGGCTGAAGTCGACCGTAAGGTGAATGTAATTAATGGCTTACAGGATCTTGGCCTGTAAGCCACAGAGCGGAGCTCTATGCTTTTTGGGTACATGGACGGGGTGGCTGGTCAAGTTTGTGACTCTTCTTGGTATGCGGTTTACACCCGACATCAGCATGAAAAGATGGTGCATCAGGTGCTCACCAGCAAGGGATTTGACAGCTTTCTTCCGCTTTACGCAACTACTCACAATTGGAAGGACCGGACCAAAGCACTTACGCTGCCGCTGTTTCCTTGCTACGTGTTTTTGAAAGGCGGTATTGAGCGGCGGCTTCAGATCCTCACAACGCCAGGCATTTATGGCTTGGTGTCCACTGCGGGCCAGCCGGCAGCGATTCCAGATATAGAGATTGAAGCGATTCGCCGAGTCGTCGATAGCGGCGCGCGCGTGGAAGCGCATCCTTACCTTAAATGCGGAAACTGGGTGAGGGTCAAGTGCGGGCCCCTCGCGGGAATCGAAGGGATATTGGTGCGGAAGAAGAATCTTTCGCGCCTGGTGTTGTCCGTGGAGCTCTTGGGGACGGCAGCTGCCATCGAAGTGGCGGCGTTCCAGGTTGAGGTCATAAACGCACCGCAAGGAAGAGATTCCAACATCGGACATGGAGCCGATTTGCGGCACACCAGGAACCCTGAAGCAATCGCCCTCGAGTAAAGGATGAGGTGCCAGGGACGGAGAACATTGCGCTCTTGGGAGCGATCATCGTAACGGCACTGGTTGTCCGGAGTGCGGCGAATTCAATGCGAGACTTGCAGGAGAATATGTCATGAAAAAGTGGTGGTATGTGACGGCGGCAATATCGCTGGTGTCGTTTTCGATTTCCGCGCGGGCGCAAGGACAGGCGCGAAAGGACATCAAGAGCGAAAGCGCACAAATCCTGAGCGCGGTGGACATCAAATCCCAGCCGGTGAAAGCAGCAACGGATGACCCGAATTACTCCATCGCTCCCGAGGACGTCCTCACCATCGACGTGTGGAAAGAGCCAGAGATCTCGAGGACTGTGCCGGTGCGAAGAGACGGCAAGATTTCACTGCCATTGTTAAACGACTTGCAGGCCGCGGGTTTAACGCCCACACAGCTAGGCGCCGAGATCGTGGAGAAGCTGCGCGCGACAATTGTGCATCCGCAAGTAACTGTGATCGTGGCGCAGATGAGTAGCCTGCGGATTTATATCCTGGGTCAAGTAACTCGGGGAGGAGCTTATCCGCTGGTGCCAGACATGACCGTGATGCAGGCCCTTTCGGTTGCTGGCGGGTTTACACCTTACGCGAACGTGAAAAAAATCCACGTCATTCGCAGCGAAAATGGCACGGAAAAAATGTTTCCCCTCAACTACAAAGAAGTGAGTAGCGGGCGCAAGACGGAGCAAAACATTCATCTTAAACCTGGCGATACGATCGTCGTGCCGTAGGTAAATAACATGGCAAAGCTGATTCACATTCACAGTTGGGTACTTCTCGCGATGTTTCTGTATGCGCCCATAGTCAAGGCACAAGAAACCGATCCAGCCAAGAACGATCCGCGTGAACAACCGCTCGCGCCTCTGCCAGCACCGTTGCCGGCGGGGAAAACAAGCGTACTGGCTCTGAACTCCCCGTTATGGGCTGGTGAGGAAGTCCAGTCCGCGGGCAACGATCAGTTGCTAAGCAGTGTTCAAGCACCGACCTTGGGTCCAGTCGTGAGCGCCCGCAATTTCCTTGTGCCGAGCTTCAGCGCGACCTCGCAGCTGGCCATGAATTCTTCCGGGTTAGGTTTTGGTCAGCCAACAGATTTCAACTATCTGCTAGGCTCGCTGGACTTGAACCACATGACAGATCGCTCTGAATTGCTCGTGCACTATACCGGGGGCGGAATGTTCTCGTCGTATTTAAATTCCGCTATTCAAGAATTACAGTTCTCTTACAACTACAAATGGGAACGATGGTCCCTTTTGCTGGGCGACGAAGTCAGTTTTCTCTCGGAATCTCCTTTTGGATTTGGGGGCGTCGGGGGCCTGGAATTCCTTAGCGGCAATGCTGCGTTCGGTCCTGGCGGCTTTCTGAATGGGATTTTGGGTCCAAACCAGACGATACCAACGATTATGGTGCCCCGATTGAGTAATACGCTAGTCTCGCAGATCGAATACAAAGTCAGCCCGCGTGCAACGTGGACCGCTGCTGGATCCTACGGGACGCTGAATTTTTTTGGCGTAGGCTTTATCAACAGCTCCGACGCTTTGTTTCAGACAGGTTACAACTATTCCGTGAGTCCAGAGAGCACGATTGCGGCGATCTACACCTTCGATGACTTCCGGTATCCCGCGTTTCCCCAGACGATCGAGTATCACGTGATGAAGCTTGGCTATTCGCGATACGTTACCGGAAGACTGAGCTTCCAACTTGCCGCCGGCCCAAGCGTAGTAATGCTGCGGGGCGTGTTCACAGGCTACGCGAACAACCTTTCATGGGCTCTGAATAGCGCATTGAATTACAAGTGGGATCGCACGACACTTTTACTTAGCTACGATCACCTGGTGACGGGCGGGAGCGGCGTGCTGGTCGGGGCGCAGACGGGACAAGTGCAGGCGACGGTAGAGCGAAAACTCAGTTCGAGATGGCAGCTGTCGGCCTCGCTGGGTTACGCAATGAATGGAAGCCTGACACCAAATACCACTACTTCGGATATTCAACGCTACAACTCCTGGTACGCCGCAGTTCGATTCAATCATCAGATGCGGCCCGCGACCAACTTTTTTCTGAGCTATGGTGTAGGGTTGCAGGCCACGAATGCCACTGGTTGCACTTCGCCGAGTTGTGCAACCAACTTCATTAGTCACCAGATTTCCGGAGGATTCAATTTTGGCCTGCGACCAATCGTAATGCGATAGCCCGAGCGAGAAGTACGGGAAAAAGGGTGAGCACTCCAAAAGCACCAACCAGAACTGATGAACGACTTTTTGGCTCGCGGCGGTACAGAACTGTTAACCGAAAAGCTTGATTCTGGAAAAGCAAAAGCCTTGTCCCATAGGCGAATTACAGATGTTCATAGAGAGGCTGGCGATGTCTAACAAAGTTGAGGAGGGAGCTACGCGCGGCTGGGAAGAGTACCTGGCCATCGTAGTCCGACGGCGCTGGTGGATATTGCTTCCGTTGTTTCTGTGCTGGCTGGGGGTATGGGGAGTGAGCTGGACTCTGCCGACCACCTACACTTCCGATGCGCTGATCTCCGCCGAACAGCAGAAGGTGTCGGACCTCTACGTGATGGAGAACGTCAATGTGAACCTGCAAAATCGTTTGCAAAGTACTACGCAAAAGGTTTTGAGCTATGCCAGCCTGCAGGGGATCATCGACCGCTTTAAGCTTTACGAAACGACTCCCCGGATGAGCGGTTTTTTCAAGCCCAAAGATCCAGTCGATCAAATGCGGAGCGACATCAAGATTGAGCTCGTGGGGGCGCCAGGATATCGGGGAGAGTTCTTCTCCTTCAAGATTCACTATTCCGCCGATACACCCCAGCTGGCGCAGCAGGTCAATACCGAGCTGACGTCTTTGTTCATCAACGAAAATGTGCGGGCTCAACGGCAGCTTTCCGAGAATACAACGGCCTTTCTGGACGGCGAACTCGCGGACGCGCGTACCAAGATGGAAGAGCAGGAAGCCCAAGTCTCCGCATTCAAGGCTAAACACGTTGGAAACCTGCCCGGCCAGTTGCAAAGCAACGTACAAATTCTGGCCGGCCTGCAGGCGGCGTTGGCGAGCACCCAACACGCCCTGGACAGTTCGAAGCAACAGAAGATCTATCTGGAGTCACTGCTGCAGCAATACCAATCGGCTCAGGCGAGTATGGGTGGAGACTCA
>Ga0210393_10004122_pt1 | contig 11528 bp, 13 predicted proteins | sample IncBWC27OmetaG_FD_160068 | JGI IMG/M metagenome (GOLD analysis project Ga0210393, IMG submission 160068) | Forest soil microbial communities from Barre Woods Harvard Forest LTER site, Petersham, Massachusetts, United States - Inc-BW-C-27-O ... | reverse complement strand
ATACCCGCCTTGACGCAGTCGATGATGGAGTTCGCGCCGCGGCAGTGGCCCAGCACGGGAATCCCGAGTTCATGCGCCGTGTCGCAGACCAATTTGAGTTCGCTCAGCGTCCAGCTCTTTACCTCGCCCCGCAGCGGATGCCGCGGCACCAAACCAGTTACATGGACTTTGATCCAGTCAGCGCCGTTTTTGATCTGACGCCTAACCTCGGCAACGATCTCCTCAGTCCCTGAGACCACCATGCCGTAGCCCCGAATACCCGAGTCGGGGATGAGACGGCCCGCGGTCCCGCCCACACTGGTCCACAGTGCGTAGGCGCCGGAGGAAATTCGCGGCCCTTCCACGATGTCAGCTTCGATCGCATCCCGTAGATCGATGCCGATCTCAAACAGCGAATCGGCGTCCATGATGCCGGTTACACCCGCCTGCAAAACCTTCCGTGCATTCCGCGCAGCGATGATGGCCGCCAACCCATGGCGGCGATGAAAGAAGAGCTCGTCGTTGGAGTTAACCTCGTCGAAGCTAATGTGCGTATGACCATCGATAAGCCCCGGCATGACCGTGAGGCCTTGCGCATCGATGCGTCGCAGGTCTTTTAAAGTGCCCGCTGTCTCGTCCGCGGCGGGTCCCGTCGAAGCAATACTGTCGCCGCGCACCAATATGGACTGGAGACGAGGCGCGGACCCGGTGCCGTCGATGACGCGCCCGTTTGCAATGAGTGTTGCGCGTTGAGCGGTCATCGGCGTAAAAGCCGCCGGGCGTTATCCGCGAGCCAGGAGGGAACCTCGAATTTTCCGCCGCCGGCCGGCTGGTCCCAACCCGCGAAATTCGTTCCGAGCACCAAACGCTCCCTGCCGACGACAGCCGTGAGCAAGGCCTCCGCCGCGTCACCGTGCAGGTGATTGTCGAACCACAGGCGCCGCAGCTGCGCTTCGAACGCTCCGGGTTCTCGCATTGACCCCTTGGACCAAGGCCGTTTTCGCGCCGCTTGCGCAAAACGCCCGCTCAAAAGAGCAATCGCGCCGCCACCGTGGCTCACGCAGATATCCAGCGCCGGATGCCTGTCGAGGACCCCGCCGTAGATCAACGTGCCTACTGCGATGGTTTCTTGCGCCGCAAAACCGATGAGCAGATCCAAATCATAACGATCCATCGCCGGGACGCCTCGTGGACCATCGATGCCGGACGGTGCAGGATGCAGGAACAGAGGCACGTTCAGTTCGACAAACGTGCTGTAGAGCGGATCCAGCGCCGGCGCATCGAGTCCTAACCCAAATTCGGTACCGACGTAGGCGCCCCAAAGCCCAAGTTCGAGGATCGAGCGTTTGAGTTCCTGGATTGCGTCGCCCGGCGATTGCATGGGCAGTGCCGCGAGCCCCGCCAGCCGGTCCGGATAGCGGCGCATCATGCTGGCGAGCACATCGTTGTGCCGCCGGCAAAATTTCGCGGCGGACTCACTATCGATAAAATGAAAATAGGTCAGCGGATTTGGCGACAAAACCTGGAAATCGATCCCGGCCTTGTCCATGGCGGTGATGCGAACATCCGGGTCCATGAATGCACTGCCGCGATAACGGACGCCGTGGAGCTTGTAATTGCCGACGCGAAATACCGGCTGACCCTCGCTTGAGTCGGACAATTCAGGCCCGTGAACGCCGGCGGCGCCAAAGGTCTCCTCGAATACAGCATGCGCGTGTACATCGATGGTTTTAGCGTTTTGCACGGTCATCGGAGCGGACTCCAACCCAGCGTCGTTATATTCGGTTCGGCCAGAGCGCCTCACTCCGCCAGTGTCGCCGCCCCTTTGCAAGAGCCCCCGCCACACCAGCTCCCGGTCAATATATATCGAACTCGATCTATATGATATATCGATTTCGATGATTTAATATATCGATCTCGATATAGTTATGGCGGTTGCGAAAGTGAAAACCTGGTCCGGGGAAGGCAATTCATGCCGGTAAATCATGTCGTGTGGATAAAATTCGCCGCTGGGACATCGGCGCAGCGCATAGCAGAGCACATGGACGCTTTGCGCCGCCTAAAGAAGGATGTGCCTGGAATCAATCACTTGAGCGTGGGAGAGAACTTCACCGATCGCGCCCGTGGATGCACGCACGGTTTGGTGGTTGAACTTAAAGACAAGGAAGCGCTTGCTGCCTATGCCGTCGACCCTCGCCACGTAGAAGTTGCAACTGCGCTGCGCCGCGACGCGGAACTGTGGGCGCTTGACTACGTGTTCTGAGCTGCGAACTCAATGCCGGCTTCACCTCTTCAGAGGCCGTCGGATCCAACGCCCCCCGACACAAAGCGAAGGGCCGCTATCCGTCACGTAACACCGTTCACTTCAGGTATTTCTCCGGCAACGCCAACCCAGGCCGCTCTTCGTCCCAGAGTATGCTGGCAATCCAGAAGCGTCCTTGGGCGTACACAATCTGGATCGAGTTGATGCCTCTCGCGAATGGCTCGCTATCGTGCTCCGCGTGCCGGCTCTCATAGGTACTCCACACGTGGACTAGATTACCGAACACCTCGACGCGGTTCGCAATGCTTCGCTCGAAGAAGCCGTGCGTCTTAAAGTAGGGGTCGTCTCGTTGGACGTACATATCGGGAGTCAGGAAAGCGGCATCGCCCTTGCGTGCGGGTGCGTCCTTTGTGGCGGGGGTTTCCGCGCGAATTACGCCAAGCCGGCCATCCGGCAGGAACAGCGAGCGGAAGCGGTCCCAGTCGCGGGGCTTGCCCGCGGCCCCGGAGATCACCTCATAGAGCGAAGTGACCAGGTGATCCGCTGTATCCACATCGCTCGGGTGGCTCTTCCCCGGAAGCCAGTCCGGGTGCGCCGCGAGCGTTCCCAGCAACGGAGGTGGCGCAGGAGCGGCCGCGGGAGCGGACTGCTGCGCGCCCGCCTTCAGTAGCAGGCCCGCAAGAAATATACCCAAAGTAAGGTAGCAGCTACGATTCATCCTATTTCCCCGCGAGAAACCCCGGTGTAACAAAAATTGGCTCCGTCGTCTCGATACTCAGCATTATCTCGGCCCCTCTCATCTGCCTTGGTGAAGTATGACACCTATACGCGCCATCCGGCGGAACGGGCTACGCGCGAATCATTGACCCTTCGCCTCACCACCCCTGCCCCAATTCTTGGCATCTTCGCGTCTGGTTTCATCCTTCGATTGCAGCTACCGCCTCGATCTCGATCAGCCAGCCCGGCCGCATCAGCCGCGTCACGATGAGGAACGTGCTGGCCGGAGGACTCTCGACATTGATGTAGCGATCGCGAATCGGGCGCAGCTTCGCCACGGTGGCCTGATCCAGCTCGGCGACAACGTAATAATTCAGCTTGACTATATCCGCCATGGTGCCGCCCGCGGCTTCGACTGCAAGTTTGAGATTGTGAAAGACCTGCTCGACCTGCGCTTCGAAATCGCCCTCGCCGATCAGCTTGCCCGTAGCGTCGCTAGACACCTGGCCGGACAGGTAAACGGTCGTCCCTTTGTTGACCTTCGCAATATGCGAATAGCCTGCGCCTCCAGGCGGAATCAGCGCTTTGGGGCTCAGGAATTCCTTCGAAGGCTTCGACATGATCTTCTCCGTTCGATTGACTAGATGGCCAGGATCGTACGCTCACCCTTAACCATGGTTGCCGGCTTAGCTGAGGGCGGGGTCTGCGGAGGAGTTGCTTGGCGTGGGGGCTTTGTGGCGAAGGAGCGCTGCAGATATCAAGGTGATGAGGAGGCCTACAGGCGCAGGTTCCATAAAGGTGTACGCCATGTTGACGAGGGGGTTCTGGTACAGCTGCTGGGAGTGCTGGATGGCGGCGACCCGCGCGGCGGTGGTAGCGGCATCGAGGCCGGCGGACTGCAACTTGTTGATTTCTGAGGCGAAGTACCCGTCCATGAAGTGGGGCATGAAGTTGAAGTACAGAACTTCCCACATAACGACGTAGCAGACGGTGCTGATGAGCGTGATGAGGATGCCGCAGGCGAAGGCGCGGCCGAAGGAGATTTGGCCCCCGAGGGTGTTGTCGCGGTAGCTGCGGATGCCGAAGTAGATGAGCAGGAACGACGCCACCATGATGGTGTAGCCGAGGACCAGACTGTTGTGGCCGGAGCCGATCTTGTCGGCGGCGAGCAGCGAGCCGCCCATTAGGACGGACATGATCAGGCCAGAGATGAAGCCGAAGGTAAGGACGATTTTCTTCATGTGAGACTCCTGGGTGTGAGCGAGAATAGAGTCACGATGCGGTGTGGCGGAACCGGATGTCGTCATCCTTTTGGATGATTTTGCAGGAGTGGAGCGGAAATCGTACTTTTGGGTGACTTGGGTCATGGCAACAGGCCGAGTTCTTTGCCTCGCTGCACGGCCTGGGTGCGGCGTGCGGCTCCGAGCTTGTCGAAGGTGCGGGAGCAGTGGGTCTTTACGGTGTTCTCGGAGACGAAGAGCTGAGTTGCGATCTCGCGATTGCTCAAGCCCCGGGCAATGAGGGTGAGGATTTCGAGCTCGCGGTCGGTGATGCCGAGGCTCTGCTGCTGAGCTGTGTTTGGAGCGAAAGGCGGAGCCGGCTCGGCCCCCCGGCCTGAAGCATGGCCGAGGACTTCTCTCACCACGATCTTCTCCCGTCTGCGCGTGATGCGCAGGCCAAGCCAGATGCCGAAGGTGGCAAAGAGGATGGCGACGAGGGCGCCGTAGAGCTCGACCGAGTGCTCGATGACGATGAAGCGGTATTCGGTGTATTGGAGGGTGGCGATGAGGAGACCGCCGACAAGACCGAAGATTAGGACGTGCCGCTTCATGATGGGGTTATCAAGAAGTATAAAGGCTATTTCACGGTGGATGCACGCGCGGTGCAGTTTCAGTGCGCGTGCGCACCACGCTAGGTCAGGCAGGTGAGTGACCGCGACATCCCGCAAATCCGAATTGCGACACCCGATGATTCTCACGATCTCGGCGCCATGCACGTCGCCTCCTGGCGCGAGACGTACACCGGCCTCTTACCAGACAAAATTCTGTCGGCACTCTCAGTCGAAGCCCGCACCGCGGCGTGGGACAAAATCATGCGGGAGTCAACCACGGAGCGCTCCACCGTTGTCTATGGCGAGTTCCAGAAGCGCAAGATCGGGACTCATCTCTTCCGTGCCATGACTTCGGATCTCATTAGCCGCGGATTCAACGCGGCCGCGTTATGGGTTCTGCGCGACAATCTCAAAGCTAGGCGCTTCTATGAGCACTTCGGCGCTAAAGTTATTGCCGAGCGAGAGGATGTTCGTGATGGTGCCGTCCTCGTCGAGCTGCCTACGGGTGGCCGGAGATTAAGGAATTGAATCGGCGAGTCGCTCATGACTGAACGAGGATCGATCACACCACTCGACAGAGTCGGATTTTTAGATAACTCTAATGTAATCAAATTGTTATACGCATAAATAACTCTTATGTTAATTGAGAAGACGCGTTCGATTTTCCCTGTTTGCTACAAAGTGATACATGTGCTACGTTCCTTTTATGAGTCGAATCATTAACCAGCGCGAGCTTCGAAATCAGTCCGCCAGTGTCCTTCGCGAAGTCGAGGCGGGCGAAACCATCGTCGTGACGCGAAACGGCACGCCGGTTGCGGAGTTGCGACCCATTCGCGCGCGGCGGTTTGTTCTCCGAGCAACCATTTCCCAGGCAGCTGCCCGCGCGCCTCGGATCGATGCCGGGAGGTTTCGTGCAGACCTGGATGCCGTAGTCGACCAACGACTCGATGACTGAACCTACCAAGGGGCTTCTCGACACATCCGTCGTTATCGACCACGATGTGATCGACGCCGCATTGTTGCCCGACGAATCTGCAATTTCCGCCGTTACCCTCGCCGGGCTAGCGGCCGGTCCTCACGCCACCGAAGATTCTGATGAACGCGCTCGACGCCAGGATCGATTGCAATGGGCCATATCGACCTGGGACCCGTTGCCTTTCGATGCAGAAGCCGCGCGTGCATACGGCAGAATGTTCGCAGCTGCTCGAGCCGCCGGGAAGTCGAGTCGCGCTCGCCTCGCGGACTTACTCATTGCGTCTACCGCCGCCGCAAACAGCTTGCCCCTCTATACGCGAAACCCTTCCGACTTTGACGCTCTAATATCAATCATCAAAATAGTTCACATATAAAGTTCTTCGGCCTCGCCTTCGCGGACGCTTCACCTAAAGTTCCCGTCGCCTTGACTCCTCATTCCGCTTGGCCCACTGTCACTACAAATGGGCCGATGCGGATAAAAATATGGTGGCACGCTCGACAAGCATTGTTTCCAAGTCTCGCTGGCTTGCCAATTCAGCGCTTTGTACGGCATTCGCGGCGCTGATCTACCTTAATACCCCCGGCGCGCGCGCAATCGCCGCGAATTCTTCGCAGGAAGTGCCGCCGCTTCCCGCCGGTTACGGGCAGAGCCGCTTTGAAATCGCGATGCGGGACGGCGTGCATCTCGACACCATCGTGCTCGCTCCCACCGATACGACGCGAAGCTATCCGATCCTCCTGGTGAGGACGCCCTACGAGATCGTGGGCAGCTGGTCGTACCTCGAACCCGCATTCTCGAACGCCGGATACATTTTCGTCATGCAAAGCGTTCGCGGCCGCTACAAGTCCGAAGGCGACTTCGTTCAAATGACACCGCACAAGAAGCTGACACGATTACGCACCGACGTCGATGCCAGCACCGACACCTTTGACACCATTGATTGGCTGGTCAAGAACATTCCGCGCACCAATGGACGCGTCGGGCTTCGCGGCGTCTCGTACGGTGGCTTCTACGCGACGGCCGGCATGATCGATGCGCATCCCGCTCTGAAGGCCGTATCGCCGCAGGCGCCCCAAGCGGATTGGTTCGCTGGGGATGACGTTCATCATAACGGCGCGTTTATGCTCGCCTCGGCCTTCAGCTTTTTTTCAATGTGCGATCGGCGCGCCGACAATTCCCACACTTGCGCTTGGGCCGCTCCTCTGGCGATCGATGGCTACAAGTTCTTCCTCGACATGGGGCCGCTGAGCAACGCGGATGCGAACTATCTTCATGGCCAGTCTCCAGAATGGGACGTCATGATGAGTCATGGGACCTATGATGAGCTCTGGCAAGCGCGCAATATTCTGACCCACCTGCGCGACATCCGGCCGGCAGTGCTTGCCGTCAGCGGCTGGTACGACGCGAATAACTTGTACGGGGCACTGCACGTATTTGACGCCGTCCGTCGCAACAATCCCAGGACTCCTGACACGTTGGTGCTGGGTCCTTGGGCGCACGGCCAGTGGGTCCGGGACAAAGGTGAATCGCTGGGTGTCCTGCGCTTCGGATCCGCGACTTCGACGGACTTTATCCAAACCATTGAACTCCCCTTCTTTGAAGCTTACTTGAAGGGGGATGCGCGGCCGAATCTTCCAGTCGCGCGCGTGTTCGATACCGGGCGCAATTCCTGGTCCTCTTTCGATGCGTGGCCGCCGAAGACAGCCGAAAAAAGGACGCTTTACTTGCAGGCGCACGGCGCGCTTGGCTTCGAGCCGCCACCACCGGCAGGCACTGGTTACGATGAGTACATTAGCGATCCCGATCACCCTGTGCCATTTGTCCGCGATCACGGCTTTGACATGGACCGGGATTACATGGCGCAGGACCAACGATTTATCACAAACCGCTCCGACGTCCTGACGTATCAGACCGCCCCGCTCACCGAGGATCTCGCCGTGATCGGCCCGCTTCTACCGCGGCTCGTCGTTTCGTCGAGCGCAACGGACTCCGATTGGGTCGTTAAAGTCATAGACGTCCATCCCGATGACGCCGGCGCGATTCAAGAGCTGGTGCGCGGGGATGTGATGCGCGCCAAATTTCGCAACAGCCTCAGTAAGCCGGTCGCGATGCAGCCGGGTCAGGCCACGAGCATCGACTTCAGCATGCTGGATGTTTACCACACGTTCAAAAAAGGCCACCGAATCATGGTTCAGGTGCAGAGCAGCTGGTTCCCCCTCGTGGACCGCAACCCACAACAATTCGAGGATATCTATGGCGCGAAGGCGGAGGATTTTCGCAAAGCAACGCAGCGTGTCTTCCATTCGCCGGACCACGCATCCCGCATCGATATCGGCGTACTGCCTCCTGATTCGCCCTAAAACGAGTGACCTCAGGTCGCCCACGAGAGTCCTGCCCGGTCACGTCACTGCGGCGGCCGTACCATAGCGTATAAGGTGAGCGGGGTCTCAGGAATTTCGATAGCCTTTCGGATGGAATACAACTGGCTTTCATGGACACATACTGAGCTTTCACTGAAGGTTTCCAGATAGCAAGGCAACCCTGCTCGATCACTCTGTTCGAACGTATACCGCATTAGTTGTCTACCGACACCCGTGCTCTGGCGAGCTGGTAGCACGCCCATCATCCAACAGTGCCAGTGCGGTTGATCGCCCATAACTGTTTTGTGAGTTTCTGCGACGATCGGAGCTGTGCGACCAAATCGTCGCCTTGTGGCTTTGTCCATCCGCAAAAACGTAAACGCTAGCCCCGAACGCAAGGCATTCCAGAATCCGATGCTTCGGGTGCCCGGCGGCTGTCGCAGCGCGACTGCGGTTAGATCGTTTGTCGTCCACGCCTTGCCATAGAGCATCGCCCATCTAACGAAGCTCGCGAACACTCCCGGCGCCATGCGCTCGTAGTCATCCGCGTCGCCTAAACAGTACTCAAAGAAGGGATAGCCGCGGAACGCCATTGCCAACACCTCGCCCGCTGGCTGAACATCCGGCTGCTCGATATCTCTAATGATCGATGCTTCCTCGACTGTATTCACTCTGCACACATCCACCCCGATGCATTCGTCGAACACCTCCTTGATTTGAAACAAGAGGTTGCTCGCGACGCGATTAGGAGGGTTCGACGCCGACTCATCGAGTCCTTCCCGATGACAGCCAGCGCTCGAGCCGGTCTGCGTAAGTGCGACTGGCGCGGTGTTCGGAGCCGTCCGACACTTTGACGATGAATTCTCGGTTATCGATGGATTTCAGCTCCACAATGTTGGCTGCTTGGATAATCCGCGATCGATGTATGCGCATGAATTTCGCCGGATCGAGCCTCTGCTCCAACGACGCCATTGTCTCGCGAAATAGGTAACAACGGCCGCTAACGTGCAACTCCACGTAATCCCCGGCTGCGCCAATCCACTCGATATCATCGGCCAACACGATCTGAATTCGGGTTCCAGTTTGTACTGTAAAGCGCGCTACATACTTTTCCGCCGTTTGACCAAGCATTTGCCATACACGCTCGACCATGCTTGCCTTCAATGTCGAATCCATGAGCTTTCGAGCTCGATTGATTGCGGCTGCGAAGCGCTCGTCGTGCAACGGCTTGAGCAAATAGTCCAATGCATGGAATTCAAATGCCCGTAATGCATGCTGCTCATGCGCTGTAAGGAAGATGACAGCGGGCAATTTTTCCATTGGCAGAGCTCGAAGAACGTCGAAGCCATCCATACCGGGCATCTGGACATCGAGAAATACCACATCAGGCGACAGGTTCATGATCTTCTCCACGGCCGATGCCCCGTCGCCGCATTCGCCGATGACTTCGACGTCCTTAAACTTCCGCAGCCTCAGAATGACCCCGCGCCTAGCCAACGTCTCGTCGTCAATAATCAGGGCACGCACTGTTATGCCTCTTGCTTGCGTACGGTCGGACGAAAAGGCAGCTCCACGGTGACTCGACAGCCGCCCGCCTCTGGCCACTCCATCCAAAATTTATGATTGCCTCCATACAGTGTTTCGAGACGCGCCGCCGTGTTGCTTTGGCCGATCCCATTCCGGGCGTTTGTTTGTCGTTTCGGCTCTCGCCGTCCGGAGTTGCTGATAACCATGCGTAACCAGTTATCGTGTAAATCGCTTTCTATCGCAATCCTGCCGCCCTCGACCAGCGGCGCCACACCATGGCGCACGGCGTTCTCAACGAGTGGTTGGAGCAGCATGCTGGGTACGAGCGCGTCCAGTGTTTCAGGATGAATCGCAAACTCGACCCGCAATCGATCGCCTAACCGGGTTTGCTCGATGGCGATGTATTGTTCGGTAAACGCCAGCTCCTGCGAGAGCGCAATTTCGGAGGTCACGTTGTCATCGAGGCTTGTACGCAGCAGGTCCGAGATTTGCGCCAACATTCGCGTGGCTGCCGGCGCGTTGCCGTCCAAAACGAGTGTGGACACGGCGTTCAAGGAATTGAAAAGAAAATGAGGATTTAATTGATAACGCAATGCCCGAAGTCGTACCTCTCGCACTTCAGTTTCGGCATGAAGCACGCGTTCTCTCTCGTGAACCGATTGCTGCCATTGCTTGATGCTAAAATACAGGTTGCACCACATAAATAACATAAATGCGAATTGGAGCGTGTTCGGCGCATGGCGGCCCCAAGTGATTTTTTGGATGCCCAATATCGCGAGTTCGGCGCCGAAAGCACTGACAGTTCCTACCGCCAAGCACCATACCGCGGCCCTCCACTCCAAGCTGAGCCACGGTAGTGAGCGCTGCGACAATGATCGGCAAGCGTAGCGAAGCGCACAACTGCCGAGCAGCATAAACGCGACAGTGAGAGTAGGTTCGCGTAGCCCTCCGGGCCGGTGTATGGGAGCGATCGATTCGGCTAACTGCAGCAAATAGAAGCTACCCCAGCCGATCGCCTGCAGCTGCCAGAACGAATAGAATCGTAGAGGGTTTTTATCTGCCATTTAAGCAGCATTCTTAACACAGATACCCGGCATCCGAACTTCGATCTGTCGCAGAAAGCCCTCGGCTCAGCGCATGTTCTTCTCGTCCTGCCGAACAGGCCCGCGAACCTGCCCGAGCTCGAGTAGCCTCCATTGTGAATCCCAAGGTACTGCGCGGTCACAGAATCTGAAAGGAAACGAACATGAAGCTTAGCAGATGGAAGACAACGTCGTTTGCGGGCCTGCTGTCAGTCGCTGCCCTATCCAGCGGTGCGGCAGCTCAAGACAAGCCTCAGGAACCCGCGAGGGAAGTGCACGTAGTAGACGCTGCCTCCCCGCGCGGGCGGCAGATCGAACTGGCCTTGAGCGCGGCCCCAATAGAGGTATCAAGTAAGGCCGCAGTTTATGTCTTGGGACCCAAAGGCTACGAGAAGGCTCGCGACGGCACTAACGGCTTCACTTGTTTGATTGAGCGGTCATTCTCAGGAACAACGCAAACTTCCTCGGCGCCGGCGTGCTTTGACGCGGAGGGCAGCCGCAGTATTATGGTTGCTTACCTGCGCAGGGAAGAACTACGGGCGGAGGGCAAGTCGGAAGCAGAGATAAAGGATGACATCGCGAAGGGATACAAGGATGGCCGCTTCAAAGTACCCGGGCCGGGTTTCCTTTACATGATGTCGAACGAAAACTATGTCTACAATTCAGAGTCCAAGAAAAGTGGTTTCGTGCCGCCGCACTTGATGTTCTATGCGCCTTATAAAACCGCGAAAGACGTGGGATATGAATCGGTCTCGCCCACGATGGTGCCTTATCTGACGGGGAGCGGAGTGGG
>Ga0210393_10004117_pt1 | contig 11533 bp, 10 predicted proteins | sample IncBWC27OmetaG_FD_160068 | JGI IMG/M metagenome (GOLD analysis project Ga0210393, IMG submission 160068) | Forest soil microbial communities from Barre Woods Harvard Forest LTER site, Petersham, Massachusetts, United States - Inc-BW-C-27-O ... | reverse complement strand
TGCAGTTGAAACCCCCAGCCCAATTGCTCGCCGCCGGCGCGCAGCATCAGCAGGACTCCGGCGAGACACAGCATGGAAACGATCACCCCGGCGGCAAAAACCAGGCCCTTGGCGCGCACGGCGGCGGGATGTTTCTGCGCCTGTTCCATGACGTTGAGCGCTTTGATGGACAGCACCGGAAAGACGCAGGGCATGAGATTCAGTATCAGGCCGCCCAGCAGGGCGAACAACAGCAGCGTCGGCAGCGAATGCTCCGGTTCCTTATTCGAGTGCGCCACGGGCGCGTAGCGCGGGCCTGCTTTGATGTCAGCCGCGCCCGCGCCGGAAAAATCCGCCGCAATCTCGATGGGAACGGTGTCGGTTTGCGTGCCGTTCAGCGTCGTCACCACCAGCACACCGCGGATCGCGCCCGCCTTGGGGGGCTGATACCCAACCTTCATGGCGAGTTCAACGGCATCCTTGGCGCGCGTCAGCGTCTGAGGCGTCGCGTACTCGATGCCGCCCTCATCGTAGGGGAAGAACGCCAGGGAGGTGATCTGAGACAGGGTGGCGCCCCAGTCTTGCCCGAGTGTGATGATGAGTTTGTCGCCCAGTATTTTCGCGGTAGTCGGCGCCGGCTGTGCGCTGGGCAACTCGCTGCGCGCGGTGGTGAACAGGGCCGAGGAGGCCGGGTCGACGCCGCCGGCCTGGGCGCTGACAGGCAGGGTCAGCTGCAAATTGGCATCTTCCGGGATGCAAACATCGGAGCACACCAACCAACTCGCCTTGGCCGCGAGCGAAACGGGGGTGCCCGCCTTCAAGTCCTTCGGCGCAGTGATCTGGACCAGATGCACGGCATGCTTGGCATAGCCGTAATTGACGAGGGGCGCGATCTCAAAGCGATGCGGTGTGGTCCACACGATATCGCCGGCGGTAAATCCTGGCGGCAGCTGCCAGACCAGCTTGGTCGGTTCGCCGGAATCGCCCGGATTGCGCCAATAGGTATGCCAGCCGTCGCGGATGTCGAGTTCGAGCGCCACCCAGAATGTTTGACCCGGGCCGACCGCGGCGACCTCGCTGACCAAGCGTGCTTTGACATTGTCCGTGGCGACTGTGTTGCCCGATAGCGCGAACGCTGCCGGTGAGGCAAATAGCAGGGCGACAAGCCAAATTTTTAATGCGCGCATGGCCCTATGTTACCGAATTACCGCGTCAAACGAGCGCAGGGCCCCGCCGGGGTGTGGACCGTCTCTCAGTTTGGGCCGGCGATACCGCTGTGCGGCCGGTTCAGCTAATGTATCCATAGGTGCCGCTCATGCAAGAAAGTTACGTCGATCGGATTCTCAAAGCCAAGGTCTACGACGTCGCCGTCGAGACGGCGCTGGAAGCCGCACCGCGGTTGTCGCAGCGTCTGAACAATCATGTCTGGTTCAAACGTGAAGACCTACAGCCGGTGTTTTCGTTCAAAATTCGCGGCGCATACAACAAGATCGCCCAGTTGTCCGCGATCAGCGCGCAGCGGGGCGTCATTTGCGCCTCGGCCGGCAACCACGCGCAAGGCGTCGCCCTGGCCGCACGCACGCGGGGAATCCCGGCGGTGATCGTCATGCCGCTGACGACTCCGGAAATCAAGGTGCAAGCGGTCGCAGCGCTCGGCGGCGAAATCATATTGCACGGCGATGATTACGATCATGCCTACGAACATGCGACGGAACTCGGCCGGCAGAGAAATTTGGTATTCGTGCATCCCTTCGATGATCCGGATGTCATCGCCGGGCAGGGCACGATTGCCATGGAGATCCTGCGGCAGCGCCATGGCGATGAAATCGACGCCATTTTTGTGCCCGTCGGCGGCGGCGGATTGATTGCGGGCATCGCGGCCTATGCGAAGTCGCTGTATCCGCGCATGAAAATTATCGGCGTGCAGCCGGAAGACGCGGCGGCCATGTTCGAATCGCTGCGCGGCGGAAAGCGTGTCGCGCTGGAACGCGTCGGCATGTTCGCCGACGGCGTCGCCGTACGGCGCGTGGGCGAGGAAACTTTTCGTCTGGCACGCCAGTACGTCGATGAAATCGTGTTGGTGAGCACCGATCAGATCTGCGCCGCCATTCAGGACATCTTCCAGGACACGCGCTCCATCGCTGAGCCCGCGGGCGCCTTGGCGGTAGCCGGCATCAAGAAATATGTGGCGCGCGAGAATTGCACCTCACGCACGTTGATCGCGGTGAATTGCGGCGCCAATATGAATTTTGACCGCTTAAGGTACGTCGCCGAGCGCGCGGACATCGGCGCGCAGCGCGAGGCGCTGTTTGCGGTGCAAATGCCGGAGGTGCCAGGCTCATTTCTGCGCTTCTGTGAGTTGCTCGGCAAGCGAAGCGTCACCGAATTCAATTACCGCTACTCCGATGTGAAAGCGGCGCAGGTGTTCGTCAGCCTGGCGCTCAACCAGGGGAGAGTGGAACGCGATGCCTTGCTTGCGCAAATCATTGCTGCCGGCTTCGCCGCCCGCGACATGACCGACAATGAAATGGCCAAGCTGCACGTGCGGTACATGGTGGGCGGCCACGCCCATGGGCTCGCCGACGAGAAGTTGTACCGCTTCGAGTTCCCTGAACGCCCCGGGGCCCTGCTCAGGTTTTTACAGGCCATCGGTACGCAATGGAACGTCAGTCTGTTTCACTATCGAAATCACGGCTCCGACCACGGCCGCGTGCTCGCCGGCATCCAGGTGCCGGAAGGCACCCACACGGATTTTCTATTGCACATCAACGAGCTGCAGTACGCGTATACGGAAGAGACCGACAATCCGGCCTATCGGCTGTTCTTGGGCAACTGACTTTCGCGCGTTAGGGCCGCGGCGCAAGGAACGTGCGAATTTTAGGGCCGGTGCACCGTCACGCTGGTGCTCAAGGCTTGCAGTGCGTTGGGGTCGGCAATTTTTTGCCAGCCCTGCGCACGCCGCACCACCGCGTCATCGGTGCCGCGAGCTTTGACCAACACGGGTAAAGCGGCACTGAGTTCATCGGCCGCTTGCGGGAATTTACCGAGATGCTCGAGCGCATAGGCGTGAATGGCATGAGCCAGCGCCGTCTGAGGATTCGACGCGGGCGAAGTCGCGGTCCAGATCTTGATGGACTCCTCGCTCTTGGCAAGCGCTTCGGCAGACTTTTTGCGATCCACCAGCAAGCGCGCGAAGTGCATGAGCAAGGCCGCGCGATATTGATGATTTTCCGGTAATGCTTTGTCATAGATGGCGAGCGCTTGGCGAAACTCGCTTTCCGAGGCAGCCAAATCACCCTTGTCGTGGAGGAGAATTGCCAAACTGACGCGAAAGTATCCAACCAAAAAATGATTTGGTCCGTTCAAGGAAAGCCGTGCGTCCAAGGCGCTCCGCAGCAGCGGTTCTGCCTCCGACAACCGCCCTTCGCGCTGCAGCAGCAGCCCGTAGTTGGCCTTGGCAGCCGCGGTTTCGGGATGGCGGTCGCCGTAGATGTGCTCCTGACGTTTCAGAGCATCGATATACAGTGTCTCGGCAAGCTTCAAGTCCCCCATGTTCTGCGCGACGATTGCCAAATTGCCCAAGCGGTAGGCCACCCGCGGGTGATCGTCTCCAAGAACTCGCCGGTCGATATCCAAGGCGCGCTCGTGGGTTTGTTTCGCCAGTTCCCATTGCTGTTCGAGTACGTAAACTTTCGCAAGATCGCTCAAGACAGCTGAAACATCGGTTTGCGGCGCGTTGCTGTTTTCGAGAATGCGGAGGCTGTGAACGTACAGGTCCTTTGCTTCGTCATTGCGGCCTTGATCAAATCGAAGCATCCCCAGCGACCATAGCGAATGGGCGGTCTGAATGCTCGTAGCCCCGGCATCGCGCTGTGCGGCATGCAGTGCCTCCTGCAGGGGCGCCTCGGCTCCCGGGAGATCGCCCGCTCCGATGCGGGCGCGCCCAAGTTCCAACAGCGTGTCGATGCGTGAGCCGTCTTGCGATTGAGCTTGAAGCTTCAGCGACTCATCCAACAGAGGCAACGCGTCCTGATACTGCCCAAGGCTGTCATAGACTGTTCCGACAGTGGATAAAAGCGCCGCCTTGGTTGCCGGCTGATCTTGCAACCCCACTTGCAGGCGTTTCGCACCCGAATCCAACAGCTCTCTGGCCGTCACTTGGTTGCCTCGGTTCTCTCCAGGATCCGACAATTTGAACAGGTTAACGAGAAAGCTCGAGACTTCCTCGGCTCTGGCGCGTTCATGCTCGGCCAGTTCACGCTGATGCGCGGCGCGGTCGCGCTCGGAAGCAATCCGTACAGACTGCGTGTAGGTGGCAATTGAGAACGCCACGATCATGAAAGTCGCGGCTGCCGCCGCGCTGACCGGCAGCCAGTGGCGCTTCACGAATTTTGTCGTGCGATAGGACACCGTGTCGCGCCGCGCGATCACAGGCTTGCCGTCGAGGAAACGTTGGATGTCGTCAGCCAATTGCTCCGCCGATCCGTAGCGGCGCTCCGGCTCTTTGCGCATGGCCATCAACACAATATTGTCCAAATCACTATCCAACGCGCGCTTCAGGCGTTTCGCGCTGGTTCCACGCGACTCCGCAATCAATTTCGATTCCGGCAATTCGTCGGCCGACACCATTTGACTCGGCGGCGGCGGATCCTTCTCACAAATTGCGCGCTCGATTTCCGAGAGACGCATGGAAGAGATGAAGAAGGGGCTGCTTCCGCACAGCAATTTATAGAGCAGCACGCCCAACACATACACATCGCTGGACGTGGTGATTGCCTGACCCCGTACCTGTTCGGGACTGGCATGATCCGGAGTCATGATGCGGATGTCGGCTTGCGTCATGGCGAGCGTGTGCCGCGCCGCTTGCCGATCATCCAATAATTTCGCAATGCCGAAATCCAACAATTTTGGGACACCGGCGCCGGTTACCAGAATATTCGACGGTTTCAAATCGCGATGAACTATCAGGTTCTGGTGGGCATAGTGAACTGCCGCGCAAACCGTCTGAAAGAGTTTCAGGCGCGCATTGATATCAAGACGATTCAAATCGCAAAATACATCGATGGCCTCGCCGTCGATGTATTCCATGACGATGTAAGCGCTGCCGTCGGGCAGGGCGCCGCCGTCGAGGAGATGCGCGATATTGGGGTGATCCAGTTGCGCCAGGATCTGACGTTCCAGCTTGAGGCGCGAATGCATCGAAACCGCGAGCGCGCCGCCGTGCACTACTTTGATGGCGACCTGCTGCTCAAATTGGGCGTCGGCCCGCTCTGCCAGGTAAACCTCGCCCATACCGCCGGCACCCAAGGTGCGCAGTACCCGGTACGCTCCTATGCGATCTCCCATCATTTTTGCAGCATGCACCCACCCTGAAGCATAGCCAAGCAAACAACGACCGGCCCTTGCGGCAGAGTGCTGCTTAAGTGTATGAAAGCGGGGCTCGAGATGAAACCTAGGAGCTGGACCATGTCAAACGGACACGAAACCAAGAACCCGCCGCCCCCGCCCCCACCTCCTGCGCCGGGTGGCACCGGGCCCGGGACAGTCAAGCCAAACGACGGCACCCAACTTCCTCCGCAAAACCAGGTACGCCGCGCCGCCGGTGTCGGCGGCGCCGTGGGAGGCGTGATTGGCGGTCTCATTGGTGCGTTGATCGGCTGCTGCTTCTGCCTGCAACACCTGCGCTGATTGGATAGCGTAACGGCGTACCAAGCGCTGCGGCAGCCGCGGCACGAGACACTGCGGGTGCGCGGTCTCAAGATGCATTTGACGCGCTGGGGACCGGAGCCATCCGCTCGGCAACCGCCGGTATTCCTGCTGCACGGATGGCTGGATGCGGGTGAAACATTTCAGTTCATCGTCGATGCTTTTAAGAACGATTGGCCCATCATCGCGCCCGACTGGCGCGGCTTCGGGCGCAGCGAGTGGCCTCAAGAGGGGTACGGCTTTCCCGACTACCTCGGCGACTTCGATGCCTTGATGGACGAAATATCGCCGGCTTCGCCGGCCAGCATCGTCGGTCACAGCATGGGCGGCAATATCGCGAATCTCTATGCCGGACTTCGACCTGAGCGCGTGCGCTGCGTCGTCAATCTCGAAGGCCTGGGGCTGCCGCGCACCTCCGCGCAGGATGCGCCAAAGCGCATGCGCAAATGGCTGGATCAGATTAAAAGCCCAACCCTGGAGAAGAGCTATAACTCCTTCGAGCAGCTGGCCTCCGTCATACAATTTCGCTACAAGAGATTTTCTCCGGCCGCTGCGGCGTTCGTGGCCCGTGTTTGGGGCGTACCTGACGAGAATGATCGCGTGCGCTTGGCCGCCGATCCGCGTCATCACTGGGTCAATCCCATTCTCTACAAGCGCGAGGATGCGGAGGCGACCTGGCGCGAGATCCGCGCTCCCCTCCTCATGGTGCTGGGAGCAGAGTCGGACTACCTGACGCGCTTGGGCGCCGACGGCACGATCGAGGCTTTGCACGCTGCCTACCCCGATGCCGAAGTCGTCAGCATCGCCGCCGCGGGACATATGCTGCACATTGAGCGCCCCGAAGCCGTCGCGCCCGTGATAGAAGCATTCCTGGATGCCCACTAGGAGCGTGTCCGAGTATGCTCACGCGGAACACTCGGACAGGCTCCTTATGATTCGCCGCATTTATCCGACGCGATTTGGCCAGCTGCACTTGCGCAGTCATGACGGCAAAGGTGTGCCGCTCGTACTCTTGCATATGTCGCCGCGTTCGGGCGCGATGTGGGAGGCGTTTCAAGAAAAACTCGAAAGACCGACGCACGCGCCCGATCGGTTGGGCTACGGCTTTTCCGATGCGCCGCCGTGGGCGATGTCCTTGGAACAATATGCTCAGGCGACGGTGGATGGTCTCAAGGCCGCCGGTATGCAGGGTCCGATCGACTTGCTGGGCATACACACCGGCTCCATCGAGGCAATCGAGATCGCGCACCAGCTGGGCTCGCAAGTGCGGCGTCTGATCGTGGTCGGGATGCCGCTTTTCACCGCAGAAGAGCAGCAACGCCAAATGGAAAAGTACAGCGAGCAGCCCCTGCGGCCGGCCACGGAGGGCGGCCATGTGCTCGGAGCGTGGCGCGGCGGCCTCGCGCTTCGCCACCCGCCGTATGACCTTGGCGATGCGCATCATCGGTTCATCGAGCATGTGCTCGCGGCAAACCCGGGTGCGGCATTTCGCGCGGCGTGCGGCTACGCGATCGATAAAAAACTGAAAGGCCTGAAGTCGCCCTTGACGGTATTCGCCCCGCATGACGACATCATCGAACAGACCTTGCGCGTCAAGCCGCTGCTGAAGGCGAGTGCCACCTATGTCGATTTACCCGACCTCGGACTGGATTTATTCCACGCGGCAACTGATCGAATGGTGGCCCTGGTCAATCGCCACGCGCCGGCGCATTAGCCTTGTCATCGCCAATGGACGTTACCAAGATGCCCGCGCCCGCCGCCGCGGCGCCGCGCACGCCAACCGCGCCGGCGGCGGAACAAGGTCCGCAATCCCCGGCAAACGCTGCGCCGCTCGCGGATCGCGCCGACATTCGGCCGCTCGACATACCCGCCGCGCTGCAGATCTTGGTGGCGGAGGTTCGAGCTGCCTTCGAAATGCAGGCAATCGTAATGAGTCAAGATGCCGGCGAGTCGGCAACCAGCCCGCCGCAAGCAGTCCGCGCGCTGCTGCAAATGGCTCTCAACGCGCTGCCCGACGAGAGCGCACTGCCCGACGAGAGCGCGATGCCGGACGAGGGCGCGATGCTGGACGAGGGCGCGAGCGTGCCCGCATGGAACGCAGTCCTGGCGCGAGTCGAGGCTGCGCTGCAAACCGGCCTCGATCGCGGCATCGATGCGGTCAGCGCGTGGCGCGACGTGCCTCCGATCGTGGTAGACGCATCGAAAGAAGTGCGCGCGCAGGTTTTCTCGGCGCTCGACGATGATCCGCAGAATCCGGCCTGGCTGCGGCCTGAGTGGGCGGGACTGGCACCGAGGTTCGAGCGCTTTTGGCGGCGTCGGCGCAAAGCGCGCCGGCAGCTAACCGATCCGGATTACTCCCCGGGGAGCCTCGATGACGACGGCGAACAACGAACCTGACAGCATCGCGGTGAATCCGCCCGCCATGACTCCCATATTGAAGCGCGTCGGCTTGATTTTGGTGTTTCTCTGGTTTCTGTTCGGGGGTGTCGCGCATTTCTCGCTCACCGAGGTGGAAATGCGCATCGTGCCGCCGGTTATCCCGTGGCCGCGGGCCGCGGTGCTGGTCAGCGGCGTGTTCGAATTGTTGGGCGCGATTGGCATCTTGATACCCGCGACGCGGCGTGCTGCCGGCATCGGACTATTTTTACTGACCATTGCGGTAACGCCGGCCAACGTCTACATGCTGCAGCATGCCGAGCTGTTCAACGTTCCGCGTTGGGCGCTCATCGTTCGGCTGCCTTTCCAACTGCTGCTGCTCGCGCTGATCCTCTGGAGTACTTGGACGCCGCGTCTCAATCGGTCACCTCGTTGACATCACCCGCATTCACCGAAACCATGCCGTCAATATCGGCGAGTTTTGCAGCCAACTTGGAAACCGAGCCGGTTCCTTGAACCTCCAGAGCGACCGTGACGGTGCGGCCGGCGCCCTCTTGCGGATTCGCGGGCGATTCCTTTTCAACCTGCAGCCGGCTGACAGTGAAATTGTGCTGCGTGCATCGCACGAGCACCTCGCGCAGGACTTCGCGCCCGTCTTGATAGCAGATTTGCAGCAACGAAGGCGTCCAGCGGGAGCGGGGCAAGCGGCTGGCAATGTAAGGAAACCCGACCACGACGACGAAGTGGCCGCCAGTCACCGCGAGGGCCAATATCGGCAACCCGGCGCCGCACGCCATGCCTATCGCCGCCGTCAGCCATACGATGGCAGCCGTGGTCAGGCCGCGCACGTTGGTTCGACGCACGAAAATTAAGCCGCCGCCAATAAATCCGATGCCCGTAACGATTTGGGCGGCAATGCGCGAAGGATCCAGGACAATGCGGTTGTTGACCAGCACGTCCATGAAACCGTACTTCGATACCAGCATGATGAGCGCGGCGCTGAAGCCGACGAGCGTGTAGGTGCGCAAGCCCGCACTCTTGTGGCGTATCTCGCGCTCGACTCCAATCAGAGCTGACAGTACGAAGGCCAGCCCGAGTTCACCGAGCTGTACCCAACCTTGCCCGGCCTGTTCGAAGATCCACATGGATGCCGCTGGTAAGTCCTGCGTTTAGTTTGCGATCGTGCGTCGACAGTTAGCCCGCTATATCTTACGATCGCTGCATGCAGAGCGCACCCAAATTGACCGGTTTGTCGGGTAACGAAATCTACTGCATGCGCCTGAAGGGCCTCATCCCGAGCGGTGTCGTGATCGGCAACAGCATCCAGTCGATGGGTTTTCTCGGCGGCGTACGTTCAGCGTTCCGCGGCATCGTGGGCGGTGAAATTCCCGATGTCACGCAGATGATTCATGAGGGCCGGGCGGCGGCGTTCAAGCGCATGCGCGCGGAAGCCGATCGGGAACAGGTCCACGGTGTCGTCGGCGTCACCTCTGAACTTCGCGGCCTCAGCGGCAATTCGGAATTCTTGTTCGTCGGATCGGGCGTTAGGGGCGGCCCCGGCACGGCGCTGTTCACCAGCGCCGGCGATGCTCAGGAACTGTATTGCCATATGGACGCGGGCTACGATCCGAGGGAATTCGTTTTCGGCAATATTGCTTATTCTGTGGGTGCCGTCGGCGGCATCGCCGGAACGTTAAAGACGCTGGTGCGCGGCGAGATCAAAGAATTCAGCGATGTGTTCAACGAAACGCGGCATCACGCGCTGGACCGGCTGGTCACGCATGCCAAGGCCGTGGGCGCCAATGCGGTGGTCGGCGTGCGCACCAACGTGCTGCATTTTGCCGGATTCCACGAGATGTACATGGCCGGGACCGCGGCGGTTCATACACAATTGCCGCCCGAAACACGCAGCTCGCCGGTCTCCAGCGACCTCACGGGCGAGGAGCTTTGGGGCATGACGCAGCTGGGATACGCGCCGATCAAGCTGCTCATATCAACGTCCGTATATTCGCTCGGCGCGATCGGCGGAATCAGAGCCGCATTCCAGGGCCTGGTGCGGGGCGAACTCGGCGATCTGACGAAGCTGATCTATGAGGCCCGCGAGCAGGTGTTCGATCGACTCAACCGGGAGGCGACGGCACTGGGTGCGGAGGAAGTTGTCGGCATCAAGACCTACATCGTCGAACTCGGAACCAGCTTGGTGGAGATATTTGCGGTCGGAACGGCGGTGCGCAAACTGCCGGGCATGACGGTTCAGACCGCCGCGTTGCCGGCGCAAGCCATCATCCGCGACAAGGACACCTGGGTGAACGGCGCAAGCGGCCTCGAAATTCAATCGTTGCGCGCCGGGGGTTGAGCCGAGAGTTCAGATATTTTTGAGTGAGAAACCACTACTTAAAGCGACTCTCGAGACGGTTGCGTGCTCAATGGCGGGCAAAATCCCTGGGCGAGCATGCGATTGCAATCGTCGCCGAGACTAAAAATGGCCGGCTTTGCGTGCACGTCGGAGATTTCAACGTCTCGCGCTCCTTGCTCGAGAATGGAGAATACGACTGGCCGGAAATAAGCTGGTTGAAGCAACTGCTGGACGCCAAATCGCGCGTGGTATTCGCCGGCGCGCATATCGGCGCAGTGCTGATTCCCCTGGCACGCATCTCCGGAACGCGTTCGATCGTCGCGTACGAACCGAGCCCGCGTAATTTTCGGCTGCTGAACATGAATTTGGCGCTGAACCAGGTCGAAGGCGTGGCCACCCTCAACACGGCTCTGGGCGATCGAACAGGAAAAATCCAGTTCACCGAAAACAGCATCAACACGGGCAACAGTCGGGTCGCGTCGGCAGATGGAGAGATCACCGTAAACCTCGACACGCTCGATCGGACCATTCCGGCGGGGTGGGACTCGATCGATCTCATCGTGATGGATACCGAGGGCAGCGAGGTGGCGGTGATGCGCGGAGCGCAACTGAGCTTGGCCAGGGCGAAAAATCTCTATGTCGAGTTCTCGCCGGAACAGCTGCGCGAGCAGGGCAGCAGTGCTATCGAGTTCGTTGCAACGGTCGAAAAATATTTCAAGTCCGCTTACGTGTTCGGCAACCCAATCGTGTTTCTCGGACCTGAAAAATTTGCTGAGCACCTGAAAGGATTGCAGCATCACCGCGGCTTGTTGTTGAATGTGCTCTTCACGCAGGATCTTGCCCCAAATCCGCAGCGAATGAGCTCGCCGAGCAATCTTTAAGACCGTGAGTGGCGGGTTCGCAGTTCTCCGAAACCGCGACTTCGCACTCTACCTTTGCTCGCGGTTTTTCGCCTCCATTGCCACGCAGATGGTCATCATGGCCGTCGGCTGGCAGGTGTATCACATCACCGGGCGGCTATTGGATCTGGGGCTGATCGGACTGTCGCAGTTTCTGCCGTTCCTATGCCTGGTGTTGTTCTCAGGGCATGTGGCGGATCAGTTCGACCGGCGCATG
>Ga0210393_10004116_pt1 | contig 11533 bp, 9 predicted proteins | sample IncBWC27OmetaG_FD_160068 | JGI IMG/M metagenome (GOLD analysis project Ga0210393, IMG submission 160068) | Forest soil microbial communities from Barre Woods Harvard Forest LTER site, Petersham, Massachusetts, United States - Inc-BW-C-27-O ... | reverse complement strand
GCCGCCGACAAGAAGCTCGTCATCGGCTACATCCTGCGCGTCCATCCCTCCTGGGTGAAGTTCGTCGAACTCGCGAAGGGCCTGGGCAAGCCGCTCGTCATGCGCATGAACCTGAACCAACAATCTATCGGCGACGCCTGGACCTGGCATAAGAACCTGATGAAGTCGCTGCCCCCGATCGTCGATTGCGGCGTCCACTATGTCGACGTGATGTGCCAGATGACCGGCGCCAAGCCGGTGCACGTCCACGGCATCGGCGCGCACCTGACGAAGGAGGTCAAGACCTACAATTACGGCCACCTGCACGTCGAATTCGACGACGGGTCGGTCGGCTGGTACGAAGCGGGCTGGGGCCCGATGATGAGCGAGGTCGCCTTCTTCGTGAAGGACGTGGTCGGCCCCAAGGGTTGCGCCAGCATCATCATGGCCGAGCAGGGCAAGGGCGCCAGCGAGGGGGCGAGCGACACGACCTCGGCCGATATCGATACGCACACGAAGACGAACGCAATCCGCCTCCACCATTCGAAGCTCAACAAGGACAACTCGCTGGCCACGGCCGACGAGATCTTCCGCATGGACGACGAGCCGAGCCATGACGAACTCTGCGAACGCGAGCAGCTCGTTCTCCTGAACGCGATCCGCGGGAACGTCGACCTCTCCGACCACATGGAGGATGCGGTGAACAGCCTCCGCATCGTGCTTGCCGCCGACGAGAGCGTGCGCAAGAAGAAGGTCGTGACCCTGCGGTGAGCGCCGGGATCAAGCCCGCCCCGGCGGAGGCGCGCGTGAGCTACAAGGCGATCTATGCCTATGCCTCGGGCGTGGCCGAGACGACCATGACCGGGCGCTCGCGGCGCTGAACGGCCGCCTCAAGCCAACAGCGGAAACGGTCAACGAGAGCGCTGCGCGGTCGCGACATACACCTGTTGCTGGAAGGTGAACCTGCCGGCCGTGTTCTCGGCCAGCTCGATCGCCTGGGGGAGCGCCCTCCCGTGCAACAATTTCGAGAATGATGTATCCCGCGTGATGAAGAACGTGCTCGACGCTTTCGCGCGCCCCGGCAAGCTCCCGGGCGCCGACCGGACGACGTGACGGCGTTCACTGAAGAAAGACCGAGATGGGCGAGGCTCTGCGGGTGCTGGTGGTAGGGTTGGGCAGGATGGGCCTGTCGCACGCCCGCACCTACGACGATCTCGACCGGTTCACCCTTGCGGGTCTATGCGCCCGAACGATCGGAAAGCGGACCGACCTGCCCGAGGCATGGTCCTCCGTTCCCCGCTTCAGCGGCTTCGACGAGGCGCTCGCCTCCGTCAGGCCGGAGGTCGTGTCGATCAACACCTATCCGGACACGCATGCGCAACACGCCATCCGAGCCATCGAGGCGGGCGCGCACGTCTTTTGTCGAAAAGCCCCTCGCCCAGACGGTGGCGGACGCCCAGCGCGTCGTCGACGGGGCGAAGGCGCACGGCCGCAAGCTGATGGCCGGCTATATCCTGCGCGTCCACCCCTCCTGGACGCGGTTCGTCGAACTCGCCCGCACTCTCGGCAAGCCGCTCGTCATGCGCATGAACCTGAACCAGCAGTCGATCGGCGCCGCCTGGACCTGGCACTGCAACCTCATGCAGAGCCTGTCGCCGCTCGTCGATTGCGGGGTCCACTATGTCGACATCATGTGCCAGATGTCCGGCGCCCGGCCGGTGCGGGTGCATGGCATCGGGGCCCGGCTCGCGGACGATGTGAAGGTCCCGAACTATGGGCATTTGCATGTCGAGTTCGACGACGGGTCGGTCGGCTGGTACGAGGCCGGCTGGGGGTCGATGATGAGCGAGGTCGCGTTCTTTGTGACGGACGTCGTCGGCCCGAAGGGCTCCGTCAGCATCGTGGCGGCCGACCAGTCGGGCGACGCGGCGGAGGGCGCTTCGAAGACGGCGTCTTGCGACATCAACAGCCGTACCAAGACAAGCGCGCTTCGGCTGCACCATGCGGCGCTCGACGCGAACCATGCGCTTGTGCGCGCCGACGAGACGTTCCGCATGGACGATGAGCCCGATCACCTCGCGCTCTGTCGGCGTGAACGGGCCTCCCTGCTCGCCGCGATCCGCAACGACCTCGACCTGACCGACCACATGGTCGACGCGGTCAATAGCCTACGCATCGTGCTTGCCGCGGACGAGAGTATCCGAAGCCATCTAGTCGTGACGCTGTAGGCCATGCAGCCCGCCATTGTCGGCTATTGCGATCCCTGGAGCGCGCGTCCCGGCGAGGCGATCTCGTTCAAGGTCAGCTCCGTCGAGAACCGGCCCTTTATGTCTGCGGTCTTGCGGGTCCGCCATGGCGACCCGAATCCGGCCGGCCCCGGCATGAAGCTCATCCCGATTCCGGGTCTTGGCGAAGGCCGCCACGACGGGCTGGCTCAGGTTGCGCGGCCCGGCTCCTATGGTCACGCGCCCGCGCCGCGGCTTCCGGATAACGGGGTCGTCCACTTCGTCGTCAATGTGCGATGTCTGAAACGCTTCGCCAGCCCGCAGTGTCTCATGGCGGTGCAAGAGCCCGGGAGCGGCCGCCATCTCGGCCTTGGTCTGCGCGACGGCGAAGTCGTGCTGTTCGTCTCGTCCGGCCGAAACGTAATCGTGCCGACTGGGCTCGTCCTCGCCGAGATGGCCTGGCATTGCGTCAGCGTCGCGTTCGATCCGGTTCGCGCCGTAGCGCAGGTAGAAGTCGTGGAGCGCGCGCCGCGACGCGGGGCGATCGCGCGCGGACGCGTCATCGTGTCTGTTCCCGAGGCGTGGCCGCCGATCTCCGCATTGTCGGCAACGAGCTTCGGCGCGCTGCTCGGTCCCGAGCCGGCCTTCCTCTTCGACGGACAGCTCGAAGCGCCGCGCATCGGCGCCGGCCCTGCGCCCGATCTCGCTGCAAGCCTGGGCGCCTGCGGGATTGCGCCGGACCGCGCGCTCGCAGCGTGGGATTTCGCGTCCGATATGACGTCGCAGACCTTTGCGGACCGCGGCCAGGGCGCGCTTCACGGCGCCTTCGTGAACCTTCCGACGCGCGCCATGAAAGGATCGAACTGGAGTGGCCGCGAGATGGCTTGGCGGCATGCGCCGGAAGAGTACGGCGCGGTGCATTTCCACAGCGACGACGTCGGCGACGTCGGCTGGCGCGAGAGCCTTGAGCTCACCATTCCCGAGGACCTTCCGAGCGGCGTCTACGCGCTCCGCGTCGACAATGGCCTCGCCTCAGACCACATTCCTTTTTTTGTGCTGCCGCACGCGGGACGGCGGAGCAGGGCAAGGATCGTCTACCTGGCCTCGACCCTCACCTACCTCGCCTATGCGAACCATGCGCGGGGCAACTGGGATGCGGCGTTTAAGGCCCGGGCCGCGGCGTGGGGGGCAAGCCCCAACAATCCCGACCAATTCCGCGACTTCGGCTTCTCCACCTACAATTACCATCCTGACGGGTCCGGGGTCGCGCTGTCGTCGCGCCGCCGGCCGGTACTCTCCATGCGGCCGGGCTATCTCACCTTTCCCGATGCACGCGGCTCGGGGCTGCGCCACCTCCCGGCCGACAGCCATCTGACCGACTGGCTCGAGGAGAAGGGCTTTGCGTTCGACGTCGTGACCGACGAGGACCTGGATGCCAATGGGGTCGACCTGATCCGCGACTATCCGCTCATGGTCACCGGCTCGCATCCCGAATATCATACCGCCGCCATGCTGGACGCCCTGGAGCTTTACAGGGCAGGCGGCGGCAACCTCTGCTATCTCGGCGGCAACGGCTTCTACTGGCGCATCGCCCGCTCGTCTGAGCTGCCCTGGGCGATGGAGATCCGCCGCGCCGAGAGCGGTATCCGCGCCTGGGCGGCCGAGCCTGGCGAGTACTACAACCAGTTCGACTGCGCCTACGGGGGACTCTGGCGCCGCAACGGACGGCCGCCGCAAGCCCTGGCCGAGATCGGCTTCGCGGTGCAGGGGTTCTTCGAGGGCAGTCCGTATCGGCGAACGCCGGCGTCCGCCGACCCCGCCGTCGCCTGGATCTTCGACGGCGTCGAGGCCGACACGTTCGGCGACTTCGGGCTGTCGGGAGGCGGCGCGGCGGGCTTCGAGCTCGATCAGGTCTCGCGGCGCCTCGGCACTTCAGCCGGTGCGGTCGTGCTCGCCCGTTCGGAGGGTCACGGCCCGAGCTTCCTGGGCGTGCCCGAGGACATCCTGACTCACACGATGGCGGTCGGCGGCAAGGTCGAGATAGAGGCGCACATGGTCTACGGCTGCAATGAGGCCGGCGGTCAGATCTTCTCGACGGGCTCGATCACTTTCTGCGGCAGCCTGTCCCACAACGGCTACGACAACCCCGTGTCGCGCATCCTGGAGAACGTCATTCGTCGGTTCAGCGGCGAAGAGCGCTGAGCGCTTCCGCGGCAGCGGCGATCGCCGCCTCCTGATGCGGTTGCACAAGCTGGCCGGGATAGCCGCTGAAGTTGGCGAGGAACGGATCGTCGATCTTCGTGCGGATTCCGCTCAATTGCTCCATCACCGCGAGACCGCAATAGGGCACGTAGGTCGCGGAGTAGCCACCCTCGTGCGACATGGCGAGCCGGCCGCCGCATAGATCGGCCGCCGCGTCCATCAAGAGGCGCGTCATGGTCCGGTAGCCTTCGCTATGGACCATCATGCGGCCGAGCGGATCGAGCACGGCAGCGTCAAAGCCCGAGCAGACCACGATCATCTCGGGCCGGAAGGCGTGAAGGGCCGGAATGACCAGGCGCTCGAAGGCCGCTAGGTAGGCGCCCGTGCCGCAGCCGGGAGGCAGCGGCGCATTGATATTGAGACCCTCGCCGCGCCCCTCGCCCCGCTCGGCGCGGCTGCCGCGGCCGTCGCGCGGGAACAAGCCGTCCTGATGCAAGGAGATCACCAGCGTGTCCGGGTCCTCGTAGAAGGCCTGTTGCGTGCCGTTGCCATGATGCACGTCCCAGTCGACAATGGCCATTCGGCCGATTTTGTTGGCGACCCGCGCCTTCATGATGGCGATCGGCACGTTCGCGAACAGGCAGAACCCCAGGCCCTTGTCGCGCTCCGCGTGGTGTCCCGGCGGCCGGACGAGCGCGTAGCCGTTCTTGACCCGCCCCCGCGCGACGGCGTCGATGATGGCCGTGGTTCCACCCGCGGCGAGCAGCGCGATGTCATAGCTGCCCGGACCGAAGGGGGTGAGGTGGCTCGCGTCGCCGCCGCGGTCGGCGCTGAGAATTTTGATGCGCTCGATATAGGCGCGGGTGTGAAACAGGGCGAGGTCTTCGTCCGTGAGTGGCAGCGAGCGGACAGGCGTGAGGCGGTCGAGCAGTCCCGAGACTTCGACGAGGTTGCGGAAGCGGCGCTTGGTGGCGGAGTTCTCGGCGTGGTCGCCCGGTTCGATCGTCAACCCCGGCGGGAAGAACGTCGCGGCGTTGCCGGTGTCGTGCCAGAGATAGAGTTCGTGAAAATTCCAGCCGGTCGCCATGCTCGTCCTCGCGCGGATTTCAGGAATCCGCCAGGATCATTTGTGCGGCGCGCTCCGCGAGCATAATGGTTGGCGTTTGCAGATTCCCTGAGATCATGCGGGGGATGACGGAGGCGTCGGCGATCCGCAGTCCCTCGAGCCCATGCACCTTCATGCTGGACGGATCGACGACCGCCTTTGCATCGACGCCCATCCGGCAGGTGCTCGAGGGATGGTAGAGCGTCGTGCAGTGCCCGCGAATATAGTAGGCGATCTCGTCGTCGCTCTGCGCCTCGCCGCTCGGCGCCAGCTCTTCGGTCAAAATCTCCTTGAGCGGCGATTGCGCCGCGATCCGGCGATTGACGCGGACGCCTTCAATCAGGGTGGCGATGTCCCCGCCGCTGGGGTCGCTGATAAAATACCGCGGCTCGATGTCGGGCGCCTCGATCGGGTCGGCCGAACGCAGGCTAATCTCGCCGCGGCTCTCGGGACGCTGCAAGGTGGCGTGGAGGGCGACGCCGGAGCCCGAATGGAGAAAGCGCGCATAGTCGCGATGCGGGCTCATGGCGCCGTAGAGCTGCAGGTCCGGTTCGACCTCGGGCCGGCTGCGCACATGCGCGCCGGCCGCCACCCACGCCGAGGTGCGCAGGCCCGATCGCGACGCGCCCTGCCAGGCCGCCAGCGACTCGTCCCATTCCTTCTCAGTAAGCGCGCCGATGCCGATCTTCTGGTTGGCGCCGAAGGCGATCGGGATGTTGACGTGGTCCTGCAAGTCCTTGCCGACGCCCGGCGAGTCATGAACGGATGCGACGCCGGCGGCCTTGAGCTCATCGGCGGGGCCGACGCCGGACAGCATCAGCAGATGTGGCGAGCCGATCGCGCCGCAGCTGAGCACGATCTCGGAGCTCGCGTGCGCCACGCCTTGCCGGCCCATCTCGAGATATTCGACCCCGACGGCCCGACCTTTCTCGATGACGATCCGGGTGATGAGAATCCCCGTCTTGACCGTCAGGTTAGGCCGATCGAGCGCTGGCCGCAGGTAGGACTTGCCGGTGCCCCACCGCTCGCCATCCTTGATGACGAACTGGAAGAAACCGCAGCCTTCCTGCTCCGTCCCGTTGAAATCCGCGTTGAGCTTGTGGCCCGCCGCCTGCGCGGCCTCGATCCACATGCGCTCGCCGCGATCGACATAGGCGGGGTCGCTGACGTGGAGCGGGCCGCCGGCGCCATGCAGGGGGTCATTGCCGAGGCGCTGGTTATCCTCCGACATTTTGAACACGGGCAGCACGTCGCTCCACGACCAGTTCGGGCAGCCGAGCCGAGCCCAGCCGTCGTAGTCCGAAGGCAGCCCGCGTATGTAGATCATGGCGTTAAGCGCCCCCGACCCGCCGACCATGCGGCCGCGCGGCCAAAAAATGCGCCGGCCGCGGCAGCCAAGCTGCGGCACGGTGTAAAACCCCCAATCGGCCGCGGTGTTGAACATTGTCACCCAGTCGGACGGGATGTCAGAGGCCTGTGGCGCGGCGCGGCCCGCCTCCAGCACCAGCACCTTGCGGCCCCGATCGGCGCTCAGCCGATTGGCGAGGACGCAACCCGCAGAACCGGCACCCAGGACAATGGTGTCGTACATACAGTCTCCAGCAAATCAGGGATGGAGGGAATGCGGACTCACGCCACGAGGCTCGCCTGCCCCTCGGCCAGCACGAGTTCGATGATCTTGAGGCCGTGCCGAGTGACGCGGTGCGGGTAAACCTGCGCCAGCGCGTCCTCGTGCACGGGGATGACGCGCCGGGTCTCGCCGCCGACGAGCTTCATTATGGCGTCGGTGGCGAGAATCAAGTTGACTTGACTGCACTGGGCGAGCCCGATCGGCGTGTATTGCGGCGACGCCGGATCGGGTCCCACGAGGTTGTCGAAGCTGTAGACGAGACCGCCCGCCATGACCCACACATCCTCGCTTTCCGGGCGGCCGTCGTTGCGGATCGTCACGAATTGCGAGCCCCAGGTGTGAGTGTCGTGCGCCGCGCGCAGGTCGACGCCTGGAAGCACATCCTCCCGGTCGCCGTTGACGGAGACGAGTCGGCCCTCGGCCGACTCGCTCGGCGAGACGCATGATGTCGGACGGGTCGGTGGCCGCCATCAGCCAGCGGAATTTCGCGTCTAGCGCGCGCGCCCATACCCACTTCGAGAGCTCGCGCTCCTGGAGATAGAACACCGCGTTGGGGAAGGCGTCGGTGTTGCCTGCATGATCGAAGCGCGCGTGGGTGAGGAAGACGTGACCCACGTCCTCGGGGCGAAGGTCCGCCTCGGCCAGGACGGCCGAAGGAGGCCGCCAGCCGCGCACGCCGAAGCGGTCCGCCATCTCGCCCCCATAGGCCGCGGCGTTGTAGCCGACATCCACCATGGCCACGACGCCGGGGCCCAGCAGCAGGATATAGGCGTAGGGCAGCTTGCGCGGCGGCTTGTCGTAGTCCCCAAACACAATCGCGCCCGCCGGTGCGGCAGGCGCCCAGGCGTATTCCAACACCCAGATCGAGTAGGTCGCCATCGGTCGCGTCTACTTCCCGGGCGCCGCGCAGCAGGCGCAGCGCTCGCCCAGCGCCACGATCTCGAAAACCGGCAAGGCGCACGCCGCCGAGCTCAGGCGGTCTCCAGCCTCGCGCAGGGGCGCCAGCGTTTGGCGCGCGGCGATGTCCCGACGCTTTGACATCGAAACGCTCGCAGCGCCGAGTCGACCGGCTGACGGCACCAGATGTCGGTGTGGATGAGCGGCCGGCGGCGTCGTCCGGCCGGCGCGGATCACAGCCTCCGCCTCGGCGAGGTCGCTGCGGGCTCGGCCAAGCGCCGGGTGGTCGCGCGGTATGCGAGCTCCGCCGGCTTCGACGATGAGCAGCGCCTCAAGGCCGCGGGCCGCGTCGCCGAGCGTCTCAAACCCGCGGCGCGCCGAAAGGCGGACGCCAGCCTCCGATACGACTGCGTGGGACATCATGCGCAATGCGCGCAGCTACTGGCCTCATTGGTCTGCGAGGGGAGGTCGATCACCGGGTTCTGATCGAAGAACCCGATTGGCGCCAGAGCGAAGCCGCACACCACGCACGTCTGCACCGGATGGTCCTCTGGGCGGGGAAGGTGGTGCAGCCCGAACGTATGCCAGAGGACAATGTCGGCGTCCTCGATCGGGCGATCCTTGCAAGTCCACGCCTCGATGCCGTCCTCCCCCGTCGATTGATTGACGAATTCGCCCGCTGGAAAGCGCTCGGCCGGGTCGAAGGGCGTCACCCACAACTGGTGCTGGATGAATCGGGAGCGGCGGCCCGAGGGGCTGTTCGGATGCGTGAAGGGCTTTACGGGAGACCGCGCCTCGAGCTTGTAGCCGGTTGGGCCGCCCAACCAATTTTTCGCTTGGCGGTTGATGACCTTCCAGTAGCGCATCCGGTCGAAATCGACGTCGCGCATGGCGCGAGTCTCGGTCGGCAGCACGGTTTCCTCGACGAGGAAGGCGTTGCCGTATGGGTTCTCCGGCCCGGCCGGCGGCGCGATCGTGTCGCATTCCACGACCGTGTTGTTCGGACCGTCAATCTCCACGTCCAGACGCGCCGAGAACAGGTGCTGGTGGATGTGGCCCACGATGCCGGGCGCGACCTCAGCACCGTATCGTCCCGGGTCACCCGGATGACAGGCGGCCGTGTTGATGATGCCCGTGGCCTTCGTCTCGTGCTCGATCCGGCCGGCCTGATGCAGGTACCAGTAGGAGGCGTATTCGTAATTCCCGATCGTCGAGATGGATGAGATCACCAGCTTGCGGGCGCGGCGCACCTCCGTGCGTTCGGTGCGCCCGTCGAAGTGCTTCCAGGAAAGCCCGGCGTCCTCCTCGTGCAGACAGATGCAGTTCTCGATAGTGCGCGGGTTGCCGAATGCGTCAGGCACGACGGCGTCGAAATAGTGGATCACGCCGAGGCAGTCGCAGCCGAGCTTGAGCGAGTTCGCCATGCGGCCAAAGCCGATCTCGCCGCTGTCGAAAACGTTCTTGCGATAGTGGCTGCGCTCCGGCGAGCCATAGGGCACGACCATTTCGGCGATGGAGGCGCGATAGAGCACGGGCCGCCGGCGGCCGCCGACCGTATAACCGACAGTGTTAAGCACGAGACCCTCGCGCCCGTTGAACCCCACCCGGAAATCCCAGTTCTCCCAGGTGACCCTTTGGCCATCGACCTTGAAGCCCGCCCCGTGGGGCTGCACCACGTCGAGCGGCGCGGACGGCGGACGGAAACTCGTAAGCACCTCCGCATCAAAGTTGAGCGGCGTCACCGGAACCGGGATGTAGTCGCCCTTCTCGGCGAAGTGATCCTCGACCTTGAGGACTTCGAGATTGGACAGGTCGATGAGCGCGTGCAGGCCCTCGACGGGGTGCGCGTAGTAGTTGTCGAGCGGAAAAGTTCGCATCCACACGAAGCAGTTGAGGACGCGCCGCCCCTTCTCGATCTCGTGGCCGAAGTCGCCCACGGTCCAGGGATCGATGCACATGAACTCAAGGTAGTCGATGAGACCGCGGCGCCGCAGCGCCTCCTGAAAGCGCGCATCCGCCTTCACGGTCGCCTCGATCTCGAGCACCTCCGCGACCGCGACCATGGCGCGGGCCTCGGGGTTGAAGTGCTCGCTGATGATCGTCCCGGCCCGAAGATCGATCAGACCCTGTTGCACGCCGGGCTGGCCGCGTTTGTAGATGTTGTAATGCGCGATCCGCGCGAAGGCGTCGCCGGGCGCGTGACCGCGCACGGCGGCCTTGTCGGGTTCCGCGATGTCGATCGTCTCGACCCGAAGGTCGTCGCCCCAAGGATAATGTTGCCGGAGGATTGAAGACGCCTTCGCAATCTCGAGCGCGTCGAGCGGATCAAGCGGGTGAGCCGCGCCCGAGGCACCGTCGGCTGTCTGAGACGTCACGTGAAGATTCATCGCAATCTCCGGCATCAGGGCGGTTCAAGGATGCTCTCTTCTAGCAAGGATCAGGCCAACTCAGGCCCAAATCGGGAGTGGAAAAGATCTGGTCTGCCGCGGATCGCTGACGGGGGGCTTCGTGACGCGCCGTCGCGCTCACAACGATGTTTGGACCGCCCAGTTTCGTTTTCGACCGCATTCTCGCGCTTAACAAGGGTCGAGCTGACGCGCTCGCCGTCGGCTTTCGGGGCGGTCGCTTCGCGCACCAGTTACGGGCTTCACCCGAGGGCCGCTTTCTTGCGCTTTCCGTGCATTCGCAGGGCAGACAGCTCAAGGTCGATTGGCCTCCGCCACGCGCTCAACGAACGACCGGTATCGCGCAAAGCGGCCAGCAATTCACCAACGATGATCTACGCGCTGGTCCTTCGGTCGGCGCTCAGCTCGACCCCTAGCGCAAACAAACCACCAAAAAGCAGGGCAATCACGGCAACCTGCCTGGCCCTGGTCCTGGCCGCCCTAAGGGGGTGCCCAACAAGGTTAATCGAGACCTGAAGGAAGCCTATCTGATGGCGGCCAATCTCGCCGGCGGCAAAGAGGGGCTCGTTGGCTATCTCAAGACGCAGGCCGAGTTAGTCAACCCTTCGGCTTTCATGACTGGGCTGTCCAAGCTCCTGCCATTGATGCTGGAGGGAAATCCGGACGCGCCGCTCATCGTCGAGCGCGTTTACTACACTCGGGACGAGGACTGAAGCCCATGTGCAAGCCTGTAGTTCAATAAGCCTATGGTTCACACGCGCAAACCTGGCGTCTATAGAGACATGGAGGCTCGACGTGCCTATCGCCGCGCATGGATGGCCGCGGCGCGGGCGTCCACAAAGTCGGGTGAGGCGGCCGCGCGCAAGAAAGAACCCGTCGCTGCCCATCCCGCTGAGACGGGGGTGGCTTTCAAGACAGTTGCACGGGCCCCGGCTTCAGGTGTGTTGTTTGACACACCTGAGAAGACGATCGGCCTCGACGGCAAGTCGTATCCCGAGGGCCGGCCTAAAATCCGGATCCCGAACAACTGGGCTCCACGCAATTACCAAATGAACGTTTGGCGTTATCTGGAGCGGGGTGGAAAACGCGC